>Ga0105239_10008531_pt1 | contig 11646 bp, 8 predicted proteins | sample KBSC44metaG_FD_92761 | JGI IMG/M metagenome (GOLD analysis project Ga0105239, IMG submission 92761) | Corn rhizosphere microbial communities from Kellogg Biological Station, Michigan, USA - KBS C4-4 metaG | ecosystem: Host-associated > Plants > Roots > Rhizosphere > Soil | place: Michigan, USA...
GCAACTGAGCAGCTGGCCAAACACCACTTCGAAAGGACGCAGCCAACGATGCAATCGGGAGTCGATTGCCGCGTATCCTAACGCCCTGTAGGCAGTGGGGTGATCGCACGAAAAAAGGGCCGCGGACGAACCTCCCGATTGTTGCATTTTGGCCAATACGTCCGGTAGTGTGAGTTCGTCCAGATGCCGCACAACGGCATCAGTGGACCAGCCGATGTCCCCGAGGCGGGATAGGCGGATGAGCAAATCGCGATCTTCAAATCCGTACTCCCGGTACCGAGCGTCGAACCCCCCCAACTGCATGAATGCCTGCCTGCGCACGGCGAAGTTTTGTGTACTGCCGGAATAGACCACGCCACGCGCGTGTTGCCGTTCCCTGCGTAGGGAGGCAGCCTCCTGATAGCGCGTCCAGAAACCGCTGCCGATGCCGGTAACGCGCCCACAGGATGCAATGCAGCCGCTGTTCATTCGCCGCAAATGTGTAACCAGGAAATCGTCGCCGATGGGGCGGCAATCGCAGTCGATGAAGACGAGATATTCTCCTTGCGCGCTCTCGGCACCGGCGTTGCGAGCGGCGGCGCGCCCTGTGTTGTGTATCAGCGCGATGACACGAAAAATTTTATTTTCGTGTTGTTTCAGCAGGTCGGGAGTGCTATCACCGGAGCCATCATCGACAATGATGATTTCAAGTGGGCAATTGTCGGGCAATCGCTGATGCAGCAGTGCTTCCGCAAGCTCCAAGCCGTTTGCGGCGTCACGATAGACAGGAATCACCACGCTGATCATGGCCTGACTCGACCAGGCCGACGTTCTGCCAGTTGTCTGAACAGTTCGAGGTAGCGCGTAGCCACAATCCTGATGTCGAATTGCTGCAGTACCAGTGTGCGGCAACGTGCACCCATTTCGGCAAGCGTGTCCGGAGCAGCGGAAATCGCCGCTCCGAGTGCACGTGCGAGAGCTGGCGCATCACCCGGCTCGACGATCCAACCCATGTCGGCCTGGATATATCTGTCGAGTCCACCACAGCGAGTAGCGATCACGGCAAGTCCACGCTCCATCGCTTCCAGCCCCGCGTTGGACAAGCCCTCGTAGCGCGACGGCAGCAGGAACACAAGAGCATGATCGAGCTCATTGAGCACCGAGGGGTGGTCGAGTTCACCCAGCCAGACAATCGCATCCGAGACTTGGAGTTGGGTTGCAAGTGAAAAGAGCACATCGCGTTCCGGGCCATCGCCCGCGATGCGTACGACGCATGGTGTCGGGTGTTTATCGATGTGCGACAGGGCTTCGAGGAGGACGTCGTAACCCTTTTGTTTGGCTACACGCCCTACTGCGATGAATCGATTGTTCCGCTGGTCTCCGGATAGAGGTGCGGTGCGGACCGCCACGCCGTTAGGTATGAAAGTGAAATTGCGCCCCGAGAAACCGACATTGCGAAGTTCGTCCGCCATGGCAGGCGCGATCAAATTTATGGCGCCGCATTGCCTATCGAGCAGGCGTACGAGCAAGTTCTGAAATGGAACGGTCAGCAGAAAATTCGCATCGCCCCGACCGCCGGTGTTGGCGGGCGTCGAAACCAGAATTGCACGCAGAAGCCCGAGGCGTTTGAGTACAGCAGCTGTTGCGGCAGCCTCGCCGAGGAAGCGTGTATATATCACATCGAATCGCCGCCGGTGGCGCAGCAACAAGATGCTCAGCGATACAAAATAACTTGCTGCACGCATCCAGCGGCCGAGCCACTGAATCGTATGGATCCGGCGCACAGGAATGTAATGCCGGCCGATCCACACTGCTTCGGCGCCCATGCGACGCCCGAAACAGGCTACGTCGTGACCAGCATCCAGCCAGGCTTCGATCAGGTTCGCGGCCTGCTTTTCCGCGCCGCCGGTGACGAACTCCGGCAGATCGGAGAGTACCAAAATGCGCACTAGCACCTCGCCCTGAAACGTTCACGCCAGTCTGCGAGCATCAGAACATTCCAGATCACATACCCGGCGTTAGCGCCTCGTCGACAGTGTGCGTTCCATATTGCGCGCACCGCGCCTGCATCGAGCATTGGCAACTCGCGCAACGAATCTTGAGATAGCCGGGATTCGGCCCACTCACGCAATGGCCCGCGCAGCCAAGCATCCATTGGCGGGGCGAAGCCTTGTTTGGGGCGTTCGAACAGTGCGCGCGGCACATATTGCTCCAACACACGGCGCAACAAAAGTTTGCCATGACCGCGGCGGGTCAGCAGGGTCGGTGCCAACCGCCAGGAAAGCTCGACAATCCGATGATCGAGCAGCGGTATCCTAGTCTCGAGGCCATGCGCCATCGACGCCCGGTCAACCTTGTGCAGAATGTCGTCAACCAGATAGTCATTCTGATCGCCATACATCAGGCGACGCAGCGGTTCGCATATTTTCGACGGTGGTTGATTGTAGCGGATTGCTGCAGCGGAAGGCCCACTCAGCAACCGGGAATTACCCGCGCCGCCAATGAACGACAAACGCATTGCGTCGAGATCGGTCGTAGAAAGGCGTTCAGAGAGCCGCGACAGGCGAAATGACCACGAACCGATCACGTGACCGCTCCGCGACAACGGCGAAAGCAGTTTGGCCGAGAGCCCAGATAGTGCGGCTAAGCTTCGATGGAGCTTCGGCGACAACATTCCGAGGAAGCGTTGCAGTTCGAGAATTGCAAAATAACGCTGATATCCAGCGAACAGCTCATCACCACCGTCGCCGGTGAGGGCCACCGTCACATGCCTGCGTGTCAATTCCGAAACCAGCAACGTCGGTAGCTGTGAGTGATCGGCGAACGGCTCATCGAACGTTTCCGCCAGATTCGGTACCAGTTTCAGCGCAGCCGCGGCATCTACGTACAACTCGGTGTGATCTGTACCGAGGTGTTGCGCGACGGCGCGAGCAAACGGAGCTTCGTCGTAGCCTGGTTCATTGAAGCCGATGCTGAAACTGCGCACCGGTCGCGCGCTTTGCGCCTGCATCAAGGCAGTCACCAGGCTGGAATCTATGCCGCCAGAAAGGAATACACCTAGAGGAACGTCTGCGACCATGCGTAGCGCCACCGCCTCGCGCAGTAACGGCTCAAGCAGTTTCGTTGCGCCTTCGGCATCGGTCAGCAGCTCTTCCTGTCCGGCTCTCGTCGCGTCGGCGAGCGACCAGTAACGTTTCGTTCTCGGTTCGAGCCATGCCCAATCGCGAGGTTGTTGCATCTGTTCCAGCGTCAATTGCAGCCAACCACCCGGCGGCAGCCGAAAGATGCCCTCGACTGCCGATTCGGGGCCGTGTACGTAACCCGTGCGCAGGAAGGAAGCGATCGCCAGCCTGTGCATAAGCGGCGACCAACCGGGCACCCGATCCAGCGCCTTCATTTCCGAAGCGAAGGCGAAGCGGCCGGCTATCCAACCGAAATAAAGCGGTTTCTCTCCCATCCGGTCGCGCGCAAGCGACAATGTGCGAGTGTGCGTGTCCCATAGCGCCAATGCGAACATGCCGTTGCAGCGGCGGAGCGTCTCGTTCACGCCCCACGCTTCGAGTGCAGCCAGCAGCACTTCGGTGTCGGAATGCCCGCGCCACGCTGGTGCGGCTCCTGATTTCTCTAATTGTGATCGTAGCGCAACGAAGTTGTAGATCTCACCGTTGTAGCTCAACACGAAACGCCCGCTCGTGGACACCATCGGCTGGTGACCGGCTGCGCTCAGGTCGATGATAGATAGGCGGCGATGGCCGAGCGCGATGCCGCTATCCTGATCGGTCCATGTCCCAAAGTCATCGGGTCCCCGATGCTTGAGACGATCGAGCATTCGCGACAACACCTGCAACGAGATATTGGAAGGATCAAGCAGACCAGCAATTCCGCACATTAGTTTGTTGTCGTCCGAACCGTGGGCTTTTCGCAGTAAGCCTCGACACCGTTCCCGCCAATGCTGACAATGATATTCGTTGCGCCAAGTGCTTGCAGGGTGCTTCGGATGGATGAAGGTGTGCGGCGGTGCTTGTACACGTCGGTCATTGCATCGTGTGTATCGAGCAGCATCCATTCGTAGTACATGTCACGGTTCTTCAGCCCGAAATGCGGATAGTAGTTGACGATTGGGTTGAATCTCGCGATCAAAGTTTGGAATAACCTAAACTTGCGGAATTTCCAGACTATCGGAAACCAGAAATCGAATACACGTTTGACTGCAGCATACTGGCGCTCCTTTGGTAGTCTGAGGAAGTAGTGACGGTAGGCATTGCCGCCCACGCCGACAGGCGGTGGAAGAAAATTCCTCAGCTTCCAGCGATAATGGTCGATGACAAGTGAACCGCCCGGCTTGAGCATTTCCCAGAGTGATCGAATGCTTTCCTCGGGATTGGGGGTGTGCTGGATAACGCCTAGGCAGACGACAAAGTCATAACTTCCGCGTGGGAAGGGCGGTTTGCGAATGTCTGCTTGAGCAAGCGTAAGGCGGGTGGATGCGCCATTGTTGGCCGCGTTGGCGTCGACAGCGTTGGAGTAATCAAACGAATCAACCAGCGCGCCATACTTCAACAATATCTCGGTGAATCTGCCGGCTCCCGAGCCTGCCTCGAGGACGCGTTTGTCAGAAATCCTGGTGAGATGTCCTCGCATGCATCTCGCCAACCGATCTTCCGACAATGGCAGGCCGGTATGCGAATCGAGCTGTGTTTCTGGAAATCTGTTCCATTGATCCCCGAATGCGCTCGCGTAATTTTCCTCAGGAACAAATCTGGGGATGCCGTTAACGACGGAAAATTCCCTGCCATCCGAAGTAGTCAACTTGTTGTTCACCAGCGAAACTGGCAAACCGGAATCAGGACATCGATAGTTGGCTGGGTTAACGTTCATGGCCGGTTGGAAAAAGCGCTGACAGATATGCGTCCGCAACGCGGTCGACATCGAATTGATGCAAGTATTCGCGCACATCGGGGAACTGAACCTTTTTTGTCAGCACCTGCTCGATTGCGCTAGCTACCGCACGGTCATCACCGACCGGAACCAATGTGCCATATTTTCCGTCTGCCAGAACTTCGCGAACACCACCAGTACTATCGTCAACTGCAACGACCGGGCAGCCGGCTGCGAGCGCTTCAAGTAGGACGTTGCTGAACCCCTCATAGAGAGCAGTGTGCGCGAACACCGAGGCACTGCGCATCCACTGTTCGGGGTCAGGGTCAAAGCCGACAAATGCTACATCATTGTGAATGCCAAGGTTGATCGCTTGAGTCTGCAGGGTCTGAAGGAGAGAGCCTTCCCCCAACACAACGAGTTTTGCGCCAAGCCGACTACGCAGTGCAGCGAAAGCCCGCAGAAGGGTGGCGTGATCCTTCTGGGGTTCCAGCCGTCCACATGCCAGCACAGTGCTGCCGTCACGGACATGCGGTTGCGTCCCTTTCGACAAGCTAACCAATGACACGGGATTGCGGATCACGCGGATGCGCGATTCCGGGACGAGGTGAATGCGCAACAACCCTTCACGCACGCTTTCCGCCACCGCGATCACAACATCTGCGCGGGGATAGAGCCAGCCGGCGGCAATACGGTTCATCCATGTCTGTGCCTTGGTCTCCGCACGGACGTCGATTTCCACATGGTTTGCTTCGCGAATGACGATCCGACCGACTCGGGAAAGTGCTGCGGCGATGAGGGCCGCGATATTGGCCGAAAAGATCGTGCTCAGCAGCGCGTCTGGGCGTTCGCGCCGAAGATAGCGGGCGAGTGCGAAAACCGCAGAAAGGGCCTTCTGTTTATGGAGCCTTACTAAGCATACGCCGGCGGGTACGCGATCAAGCCATCGGCCACTGTCTATAGCGATGACGAGGTCGCAGCGTATGCCGCGTGCAACGAAGCGCTCTGCCAATGAGAGAATTACCTTTTCGGCGCCGCCCGCACCGAGCGAGGGGAGAAAAATGGCCAGGTGCCGGCTCACCGGGCAGGCTCCTGTTCTATCTGCCACTGCCGCTTTAGCGCAAGCGCACCGACAGATAGGACGCAAAGATCGCCACACGCTACGGCGATGATTGCTCCATATGCGCCCAATCGTGGAACGAGGAGTAGCAGCAGCAAGAGTAATGCGCACACGCCACCGATCTCGATCAGGTTGCGCCTTTTCTGCATGTCGCCTGTAGTTAGAAGGGCGGTGACGAGCTGGCGCACGCTGCCGGTAACGACCACCAAGCACAGCCCGCGCAGCAGAGGCTTGGCCGCCGTGAAGCCATTGCCCAGCAACCATGGTGCGAGCGGTGCGAGCAGCCATAATAGCGTGGCGGCGATCAATGCGTAGCCGAGCACTACCGTAAACATGGTGCCTACGAGTTGGCCGGTTCTAGCCGATGGAGTCTGAAACAGACGCGGTGATGTCGCGAGGATCAGACCGTTCACTGGCAGAGTCGCCGCGGTCACGATGCGATAAGCAGCGGCATATGGCCCGGTCACTGCTTCTCCGGCTAGGCGCAACAGAACGGTTTTATCCAACTCGTTGCCTGCGGTAAACGCCATGCTGCTGATGGCATAGGGCAGGCCTTCTCGGATCGTTTCGATAGTCGAAGATGTGAATTTCGCGGTGACGCCACGGGGCCATGTTAGATAAAGCGTGATCGCGGTGACGGCAATGATCCAGGCCAGATACATCTGCGCGAATGAGGATATGCCGTGCAAACCAGACCATGCAGTTGACACCACGGCCGCCAATCGAGCGACCGGTATAAGTGTGCCAATTGCGCTCGACAAAAACATCCGTTCTTCAGCTTGGTAGCGAAACACCAGAGGCTGCAGTGTTGGCGCAATCAGCAAATCGGCCGCAGCGAAGTAGGCGAGAGCATCCGACGGAATCATGGTTCCAAGCAGTACGGTCGAAAAAGGCCAGATCAGCGCAAACAACAGCAATCCACTTAGGAGATACGTGAGCTCGGTCGTCGCGAACCGGCTGTGGGGTTCGCCGCCGCGCGCAACATGCCGAACAAAGGCGATCCCGCTGCCGAGCCCGGTGAATTGTCCGCAGGTCATGAAAAGCGCGACTGAACCTGCTATCGCACCGTAACCATTCGCCCCCACCACTCGCGCCAGCAGGACCAAGTTCAGCGCCTGCAGTGCGATACGCACGAAACTCCAGGTGCTCGCATGGACGGTGTTGCGTGCGATTCGTCCCGGACGCCAGCGCATAAGTCGGCTAATGAATGTGTCAGGTGGCATTACGCGGACGAAATGCAGGTAGCACATTGTTCTTGAATCCGAAGCTTAAGTCGTCTCTCATACCTTGATTCATCCAGCTAGGTGCACGACCAGACTCGACACTTTGCAGAAATTTCGAGCATTTCGACGAAAGCGCATTTAATAGTGCCGTATAGCCGCTGTTTTACATGTTGCGAAAATCAAGGATTTTCGCATCGGTATAGCAAGAGATATCCCCCTGAAGTGCTTCTGTCGCGCGCGTCCATGCACCTAAAACGTTTTGCGAGGCGTTTCGAGATGGGCGCGCTTTTGATCCGCACATTTGAACAAACTCACATTTGTCGCAAAGCATACAAATCGATAGCGGCGATTCATTTTTTTGCCGCTTCCCGTCCTTTATTGGGTTTGGAGATCACGGGTGGCCTGGCCCTCGTAGCGTATCCACATCGGGGGACCGCCTGTTCTTGACGTGATCTCGCCATGTCGAGCAACCGGTAAGCACGATTTGCCTTGGCAGCTCGCGTCAAATCGCTGAAAGTCAATTTTTTACCTTGCTGCGCTGTGCTCGTTCCTGCTCCGCTTCGCGGATTTTATTTCGGTCATCGAGAACGATCTCTCTCGCCAATTTATCACTTGGGCGAAGTTTGCGTTCGACAGTATCGAGAATGTTCTTAGCGCTCACCGTGTCGCCACAATAGAGCAGCAGGCCTGCGATCATGATCGCAGTATTTATAGGAATCCTTCCGTCCGCATAGGCTAACTTAGCTTGCTTGATTGCGTTTTCGTTTTGGTTGACCGCCATGTAAAGATTTGCAGCACGGAATCGCAAACGCCAATTGGATCTCTGGCTTCCCGATAATTCCCAGCGGTCTAGCATACCAGCCAAGCCGTCGGCCATCTGCGCCGGGGACAGGTCGGTGCAGGAGCGACTGGCAACACCGTCACTAAGAAACTCAAAAGCATGCATCAAATCTTCTTCGAGCTGGTCGGCCGGTCCCGCGAACATCTCTTGAACCAGCCCAGGGTCTGCTTTTGCGTCCAAGGTGCAGTCGATCAGAGTGCGTTCGATCATACCGAGGCGTCGGGTATTCGGTTCGCTTGCGTTGCGCAGCCAGTCCGCATCGCGGCGTGCCAGAGTGAAATCGGGTGGGCGTTGAGCGAGCGCAAAGGTAATTGAGTCGAAGCGAGCGCCCTTGGAGTCGGGATGGAACAGGACTCCCTGCGCAATGATGTCGCGCTGGGTTGCCCAAACGTTTGCACGAGCCGCGGTGCCAGCTACCAGCACGAGCATAAGCACCAAAGCCGCTAGTGCGAAAATGGGAGATGCGTACCGCAACTTGTGCTTTATCTTATCTGAGAGGAAGGCGATCACACTCAGAATCGCCCAGATTGCACCGACTGCAGGCAAGTAGTTGCGATGCTCGAAGTAGATAATGAGCGGAAAAATCGTGGATTCAAGCGAGTGTCCAACAAGGAATATTCCCAGTCCAAGTGCGAGTCCTGGGATAATTTCTCGTAGGCGCCATGCTGCCGTAATTGCTACTAACCAAGCGCCAATTGCAAATGTTGTCGTCGCCGGATCGAATAAATCGTGCGATATGCGAAAATCGTCATGATAGAATCCCATCTGTGGTCCGTTGGGGATGGCCAAATTGCCTATGTAGTCCCAGAGGACGCGTGGCTCCGTTAGCATGCGTTCCAATAACGTGAAAGGACGGCCGAGGTACCCGGAGGCGATGAACGGCAGTTGGATCAAGGTCAAAATGATGGCAATGGCTGCCGGCAATACCAACGCAACGGCAATGAAGGTGCTTGCAAACCGGCTTCTGTGCATCTTGGGTGCCGGGCGGAAGACGATCAATTCGATCACTGCGCATAGAGCAGGTGCGAGGATGCCATTCTCTTTTGAAAGCGTCGCCAGAAGAGTGCAGGCGGGAACAACGACTACAAACATGACGAACGCAACATGCTTACGCTTCTCGATCAGCGTCTCGCGTCCATGAAGGTAGGCAAGCATTGTCAACAATGTGAAGAGCGCGCTCAGCATGGCCATGCGCTGCACTACATACAGCACAGTGCTGGCGAGGAAAGGATGCAGCAGCCAGATCGATGCCCCCAGCCATGCGATCAAGTAAGCAGAACGGTCGGTCTTGCGGGTCAGTGCTCCCACCCGGATCAAGCGGGTGAAGAGGGTAAATGCCAAGATGCCGTTGAGCAGATGAATAAGCAGGTTACCGAGCTTGAGTCCCCAACTGTCGGGACCTAATAGGGCGACGTTGACCAGAAAGCTTGCCATTGACAAGGATCGGCCTAGCAGCCCGGAATCGTTCTCGAAAACTACGGATGTCCAACCGACATGGCCTTGAAGCCAGTCGTTGAGCGGTTCTAAGTTGGCGGCGTCATCAAAAACCAGCGGGCCTCGTAAACCGGTCCAGTATGCGACAACCGTCAACGCGAGCGTGATGAGCAGCGCGAAAAAGGGTAAATGCGCGGTGAGCCGCGAGGCAGTGTCGGATGTTCTGCCTTGCGGCTCGGCAATTGATTTAATCATTAGAGGCATAACATTGGAGCAGTGTAGAGCGAATGACGTGCAGGATCGGAAGCTTGTTTGAATCACGTCCAAAAAGAAACCCCGCCGAAGCGGGGTTTCCAAAAGCTCGGGTTTGAAACCTTGCAGGACTAGCCCTGCACCGGATTCAAGTCGGACTTAACGGCATTCAGACGGATAGTACTTAGGGGCGCTGCCAGAACCGACGCAAGCCCACGTGGTGCCAACGGCACCGGTTTGGTGTGCGGTCGGGGTGAACGTCAGGATAGTGCTCTTCGTCCTAGTGGCAGTGCCGGTAATCGCCAACTTGCCGTTGGTGTCGTCACAGGCAGTCGAGAGCACGTTTACGTCAGTGACGGAACCAGCATCTATGCCTTTGCAATTGCCAGTGGCAGCGATCACACCGCCTGCGGTTGCGATATTTTCCGCAACGGTGGTCTTCATGCCGTCGGCGATGACGGCCAAGCCCGAAACGCGTGCACGGACGACGTAGTCCTGGTACGCCGGCAGCGCGATGGCGGCGAGAATGGCGATGATCGCAACGACGATCATCAACTCGATCAGGGTAAAACCTTTCTGCATCATTTTCATGGGGATTCCTTAATGTGGTGGCTCAAGTGCGCATTCGATCGGGCTCGGCAAGGCCGCCCTAACCCTTGGCCCCCGGCCAAGTTCGATCGAATGTGCGCAGGGATATTCAGCAAGCGTTGTGCCAAGCGATTTTGTCAGTCTGTTATCTTCCCGAAATAACAAGCAATTAGCGCTTTTTTTGTGTGGACTCTCAAGGACCGCCAACACCGTCACCGTCTGAGAAAAATGGTCAAGAGCAAAATGTGACGTGGAAGGTCACAAACTGACCTATTGCGGCGCGTGACGATCGGAGGGCGAATTCTTCGGTCACCACGGATCGATCGCGATGACGTCGAGCGGCTGTTTCGTCCCGCGCGACAGGAGCATGGTGTATTCACTATCGCGCCCGCTCAGGGGCAGGTACGCGAGTTGGTCGATTGAGGCGGCTCTGTTGCGTAGGTACTGTTCGATGAAGGCTCTGTTGTGGGGCGATTTCGCGGCCAGGTCAGTAAGGGGCTTGGCCTTGGCAAGCATCGCATCGGCAACGTCGGCGTAGGGCACGTAGAACTTGGGGAATTTCTCTGCGTCCTTGCCTGCGGCGCCAGAGAACATGAGGTCCCGTTTTTCGTTTGAATCCGAAGGAAGGATTACTCCAATCAGTCGGGGGCCGGTCCATGATCTCTCCGAAAATTCGGGGCTCCTGCCTTGAGCAAGGTCGGTGTCCTTGAGATCGTTTGCATATACCGGAATGAACCGATCCAGGACGGCTGCGATAAAAACCGGCCGTGCTTCCGCGATTACGGAGAAGCCATAAACGAATGCGATTACCTGCAGTATGCCGATGCACGCAAGATCGAAGCGCAACCCTTTTTTTCCGGTCTTGTAGATGACCAGGGTGAGCAGCGGACCAATGACGATATCGACTCCCATGATCAGCAGCATAAGGTTGCTGCCGCCAGCGACCTGGAAGTACGGATGCGGGTACCAGACGAAATAGATCAGAAAGCCGACGAGGATAGCGACAACCAGACTGATGCCGAGGTGGATGCCGGAGGCTTGGAAACGGTTCATTGTGCAACGTTGGCTTGGACGAATTCCGCGCAGGATAACCGTATCGCGGAAGCCCGAAAACAGGGCCTTAGGTCTGCGCGGCGGCGCGGCGGCGCGGCGGCGCGTCCGACGATGGGCCGCGAATCCCGATGCATGCGGCCCGATGGTGGCATCGCTGTCGCTGTTTGCGCCGCTTCCGAAACACCCGCAAGCACATCCGCGACATCCTGTCGCGCTGGGCTTGGCCAGCCATGACGAGGTAGACTTTACTTCGGAAATCGGGGCGGGCGCAGCTTGCC
>Ga0105239_10008533_pt1 | contig 11642 bp, 10 predicted proteins | sample KBSC44metaG_FD_92761 | JGI IMG/M metagenome (GOLD analysis project Ga0105239, IMG submission 92761) | Corn rhizosphere microbial communities from Kellogg Biological Station, Michigan, USA - KBS C4-4 metaG | ecosystem: Host-associated > Plants > Roots > Rhizosphere > Soil | place: Michigan, USA...
GTCAGGTCTGTACCAGTATGTCATATGGAGCATTGTACCTGGCCACATTCCAGCTTCTAGAAGCCCTACAAATGCTCGAACCACGTAAAGGCCCTGCCGATTCTTCAGTGCAGCGTGGCAACAAAGTACAATTCCCCAGGAGATCTGGGACGGGTTAGACATACTGGAGCGCAGCAAGACCGTATTCAACAAGGAATTCTTACCATTATTCGCGCCTGGAATCTTGAAGGACTCATCCATTTGAGGATAAGGTTGGAAGGGACTTCAGCCAAGATGTATGGGATCTATATACTTCTTAGCTGCCGTTGATTGGACGAATCATCATCGCGCGCTGCGTTACCCCTGAGGGTGTTGGACTTACATAGTATGATGTGACGACCCAGTTATATTGGTTTGCGGTCATGTGTAGCTCTGTCATGATGTTTCTCGGTGTTCCCCTATCCATGATGCGAGCGTTGGAGACCTTTAATATCTTTTAGTCCTGCTTATAGACTTTCCGAGCTGTAATGAAGCGGTGCAATATGTGATGGAACTTCACTTACATTGATAGCATCGATGCTTTTAACTATGTACATAATCGAGAGAAGAGGGATCAGATGCCAATCGATTCGCCTGAGCAGCTTCTTTTCTTCCGCACTGCTCAGCAGCGCTCGTGCACGCATCAGAGTAGCATCGTACCCGACAATCTGCCGTTTTTCATCTTCTTCATCTGGCAATAGCTCATCCTTCCGCGCAGCAAAATGGAGTTCCCCCAACGAAGTCTCTGAGGGAATCTCAATCACAGGAGAGATATCAGGCTTCTCTGGACCTCTATTGGCTGATCCCGTTCCCGTACCCTCAGGTTTTGGTGATGCTGCCGGAGAAGTCATGACAACATGAATATAGAGAAAATGCTCGAGCCTCAGGCTAGGGAGGTTGCTGGGTGCGAGGTCTCATTCTATTCCGAAGCGAGGGCATCATTCCTTTAAGAAGTAAAGTTACCCTCGTTCCTAATTCATCAGCAGATACAGACGACGGAGTTGATCTTGTCACTCTAGCTTGTTATCAGCATAGGTTTGCAGTATATCTATCGGGTGTGTTAGTGCCAACAATTGGATGTGGTGTGCTGATCGATGAATTTTGGCACTTTCGGCGAGAACGCTGATTGGCAGGAGCGGTTTTCGAGACGTAGAACCTTGGAGCATTCGCGATTTGGCCTTTTGATGGCGAATTTGGAGCTTGTAGATAACCGAGGCTATACACCTTTCCATCGCCATTTCGAAGACGCAATGTGGTCGCTAACTGTTGCAATAGACCATGATCCCCAAATTTGAATGGCCGACGTAGTTCGTGACCATGTCCCTGCCCCTGGAGGCAAGTCTGGTAATTCGATTCACTTTATCGTTGCATGACTGGTAGGTGTATTGGAAATTGTTCGTGACTGTGTCTGAGAATGCTGGTCATTTTCCTATATCAGAGTGGACTGGGGGCCAAGCCTTTGAGCAGGCGAAACCATTCCTTTCTGATAAGAGATTGCTAGCAAGGCTTCATCCGCGGATGTTGCAGCAGGGAGATGATAAGTTAGCGTGGATGTTAGTAGCTTGGGAGTGAGGGTAGATAGCAAGGGTATTTCGAATTTAACGGAGTCCAACATTCCGGAGGTGAACTCGTATTTGCTCTGCAACTTATTTACTAGCAGTATGGCCTTTAAAATTTACCCTAATCTGGTGTAGGTCGGTAAATTCCGCTTCAAAAGTTACGAGTCATCGAAACTTATAGATGTGAATTGACTGAGAAAAGGAAGATATGGTGCGAAAGTCCGCTATCTCTGAAGTCAAGACGGAAAGACGGAAAGACGAAACCAGTGGAGAAATGCGCTCAGTGAGGATGGGCTTAATTATCGCCTTCGATAACTGATCTCGTCTTCACGGAATCTGGTATGGTGACGTTATTGACAGCTATCGGGAACACGCATTTTTCAATACTCTTCCTCCCTCTAACTCCAAGAAGCAGAAGCAGTAGGTCTCAAGATTCGTACAACAATTAGCTTTTATGATGGAAGGTTGGACAAAACCCTGGAACTAGGCGCAGCAGTATTGCTAGTGTATCTTCAGAGTAACTTGCACGCCCTTTATCCCTCCAGGAGGATTCTGCAGGTCCCAGGCCGACTCACTGTTCCATACTGAGGCAGTATCAAGTGCACAGGGCACATATATTGGCCGACAATAGGACTTGGTGAAGCACAAAATGAGTTCGCCATGTCTGAATACAATAAGATACCCTCTCATGGAGTGAGCAAAACTTCATCCAAGCAAAGTGGCAATCACCCAGGCCTCCTTTTCTGGTAGCCTTGCACTGGCTAATGCTTGGCACTTCCCCCAAGGCTAAGAAGGCTGTGGCAGGGCGGGGCTCTTCCAACTTCAAGAGGATAACCACACGTAGTGCATTCTGAAAAGCCGACAAAGTCAAAAAAAAGGGTCACAAAGAAGTGTTTTATTGTTTAGCACCAGTGCCACATTTTACTGAGCCTCACTGTGGTACACCAACCTGCCTGGTGAATATTCCCGAGATCGAGGCTTTGGCATCCACTTCGTCAATCTTTGGCCGTGCCGATTAAGCTGAGGCAGGCCTTTGGAGCCTTTGATCCAGACTGGATTCCATTGTCATCTGCTAGAAGCCAGTAGCCGTAGGAATGAATTATCTAGCTAGCTGGACCCTGTGATTCGGAGTGCATAATTCCATCGCAAATACCGTCACGGAACGAAATCGTCAGATCGCCCTGGTTGAGCTGAGAGCATCTTGATAGAGCAGAATAGTGCCTAATGACCAAGAGGTACGGACGGGTTTGCCAATTGTGGATCGTCTCCTGTAGGGATTATGGTTTCCCATCTAACGGATCCCTTGAGGACCTAAACTTTCCAAACGCGTTTGCAGGCCAATATCTCGAGTACAAGTACTGAACATTCCACAACTCAGCTATTCTGCCGATAGCTCCCCATCCAACAGACAGTACATGCAATCAGACGGCACCTTCATAAAGCATCAATCGCTGAACCCAGTCCGGAATCTTCAAAGCGTTCTTTTTTCAACAAGCATCGAAAACACAGATCTCACCACAACACTAAATCTATTCGCAATGGGATTTTGGACTTTGATCATGATCTGGGTCAATGCCAACAGTGCTTTCGCAACCGTTGCGACCTTGGTTTTAATATGTGCTATCCTCTTGCTCCGGAGCCAGAGTCTCGAGCAGCATCGACTTGAAATATTGGAAAGGGACAGAGTCGAACTTCTCTGGGACGCAGCGAGATGTCTGGAATCAATTTCGAAATTCCAGCAATACCTCAAACAAAAGCGCTTGGCGGAACAACACTGCGAAGAAGGACGACAGGCACGTCTCAGCCACATAGCAAACATGAGCGGCCCGTTCCAATGTCCGGCATGGAACCTGCAACAATTAAACAACCTTCTCTTCGATTATGAGCATGTCAAACATGGAATTTCAGCACATCAGGAGGATGTAGAATGGCCACTCAATCACCAGATTGTGTGGGATTTCAATCGTCCTGAAGTTGAAGCCATAATCGCTGCCGTGCGCGAGGAGCAGGCCTTAGGAAACATGTTGGAAGGCAATAAGTGGAGAGCAATGATTAGCACGAGATCTTGACAGCCAGTACTTCCCATGCTTCATGTTCAGCAAACCAAGCGTTTTTGACTGCGTGGCTGCTTTGAAGGAATACAAATCGGCCCAGTCAATGTACAGCATGGGCAGTCCTTAGGAATTGCTGGCGTTAATCCCAGTCTAAAGCCACTTTCATGTCTATTCATCGATGGTCATAATAAAAATAAATCTTTGCACAAGGTCGGCGAACGAAAACATACCCTCAAGGTAGATTTCCGTGAACATCCAGCAATCCACTGGATTTTGTACACAGAGCCTTCTCATGCTGGAGACGAATCTCGTTGTCGAATGTCACTCTTAACAGATAGAAAGAAGGGGCTTTTGTAGACTGGTGTATGAGTTTATGACGAAGATGGTGAGCTGTTGAAGACTAGCAAAAGAGAAATCTCTAGTGCTTTTTAGGGCCTTCGTGTATTTATATTGTCGCCAACATGAGCGCACGAAGCACACAAACCTCTAGACTTAGCAGACTAATCCTAAAATGGGATGAGACAAAAGCAGCGTCATCTTGGCTCGCACGTGACGATGGGAGCGACAAATCTTGGCGCCGCAACCCACATTCAGAAATCTAACCACCTCAATGTCCAAAGAACCGCAGCCGCGACCTCTCCTCCAGACACTCCTATCCACGCCTCAAGTTCCGCCGCTCGACGACAAGGTGAGCATGACCCTCCCTCTCGCTCACTCCCTTTCAGATCTTGCAGACTCACCTATACCTCAACCAACAAACATCACCTTGTCACAAGACTCCCAGACTGACTGAAACTCTCGCATACAGTTCGATCAACAAATTTCGTTCGAAACTGTTCGACATATCCCATAATCATGTCTCACGAGAGCGTCTGGTACTCGCGACCTCGCATCTTCGGCAAGGGATCTCGATCCTGGTATGTTTCTCCATGCCTCCCACGATCCCAATCGTACACCCTGGAGTTTTCCTTCGCACTCTACACTTGTCGGGACGAAATACACACCGATGAGATAGCCTGAGAAAAAGAGGAATCACCACGAAAATTGTTTTCTATGAGTATGCGAGAAGAACCAAAGCTGACATGAAAAACCTGCATTCTGTAGCCGTGTCTGCACCCATCAAGCCGGTCTGATCCGCAAGTATGGCCTGAATATCTGCCGTCAATGCTTCCGTGAGAAGAGCCAGGATATCGGTTTCATCAAGGTATGCTTTTGAACTACCCTTTCATTTTTCTCGAGCACGAAGCAAATTGGTGGACAATCTTTTCAATGTCCAAGCATTCGGCTCAAAAGTCAAGCACGATCTGTAGAGTTTAATCGCTGACATCTTCCTTTTCCTCGCCAAATAGCACCGGTAAATCACCATTGGAGCGGAGTGGTGGTTTGATAATGAGATGCAAAGGGGGTTGGTGAGGGGTTGTGTTTATTTTGAGAGACCAAGGAAGGAGACGACAAACATGCGACGAACGTGGCATCGAACATCGAAAATCGCAAGGGGCTGATGTATGCGTACATATCCACAATGTTGGGGGACTAACCTGAGCCAGCCATCGGGGAAACGATGAGCTGTGCCTGTGCAGACAAAATCAGCATGGTCACATTCTTCGTCGAGCCTGAGTGATGATGAAAAAAAATTTCTTTAGACCGGGACGCACGCTTCTTCCAGGCGCGAGTTCTTTAGCACAAAGATGAATCCTAGGATTTTCAAAACCTTTCAAAAAAATCCGAAAAGACTCGACTTCCTGATCTTTAATCCTCGTATTGGTGGTATATGCATCAAGATGAATCCGAAAATTGAGTGAGGATATGAAAACCGCTGAAGCCGACAGACACAACAACATCTACATCGAGCCCGCGGCTAGAATGCCTCTACAACGAATTGAGAGTGATTCAAATCGCGTTCACATGAGCAGTCCTGAGCCGTAACACAAGCAAAGCAAAGCAAAGCAATTGATTGACTAGCGCCGTAACGAAGACTGAGCGGGAAACACCTACTGCTACTTCTATGCTAATCAACAAATGTGCTCTGTACCACGGAGTCACGAAAAATAATTGCCACTAGGATGCCTTCCGAAAATACATGTGTATGATGCAAAGTAGTAGCAGTGTAGCATGGCCTTCCCAAACATCGATGTGAACATCAAAAGCAACAACATCGCCAATAGGTACATGCCGTCCGTACGGGGAACCAATACACATGTATGTATGTATCGATTATCCCCTACTACAATGAGACCCACACCACCCCATCCCCTGCGGTCAACCAATTAAGCCAGAGCCTGGTCATCGCCGTGGACGCCATTAACGACCGGGGCAGCGACAGGAGGCAGGCTGCCAAATTCACAGATGACCAGGTCAAGGAACTGGGCAGGCGTGACGTCGTACATCAGGTTCAGCAGGTACAGGCCCGCTTGGTCCTTCCAGCCATCCAGGCCGGTCCCAGCTCCAGAGGTTTTGTCGTCCGCATCGTCTCCCCCGTTGCCATCGTCTCGATCTTTCGCGCCTCCTCCGGCTTGTTTCTTGCCGCTACCTCCTTTCCCACTCGACGAGGCATTCGCAGGCGCAGGGGCGGCGCCTGTGGAGGACAGGATCTCGGGTTGTGCGGCCTCGACCAGTGCTTCTGGGTCGCCGACCTCGTTCATGACGATACTGTCTAGGGCAGCCTTGGTGGTGAATTTGACCGTCTCGCAGAGCACAATCACCGGTACGGAGCGGGATTTGTTCTTGGACGACTCCTTGGCCATCATGGCGACCATGGCGGATCCGGAGCGCGAGAACAGCGAGCCATTGCCTAGCATCGCGCTCGCACCGAGGAAGCATTTCGTCACACAGTTCTGGTTGACGACGTCGGCGATGGCGCTTAGCAGAGCGTATTGCACCTTGAGTCCCGCGCGTACAAGGCTCCGCGCGTGGTTCTTACCCTCGAACATGGGTCGCGAGTCGACCACGATCACTTTGAATTGCTTTCCCTGGCGGTGTGCTGCGATCAGTGTCTTTTCCACGATGCTGCTCTTCGCGTATGTCAAGATGACATCGCCGTTCTCGATTCGCGCGGTCGCTTCTCGTGCAATGACTTCGTCGGCTAGAGTTATCCGCTCGCGAATGAACAGATCGATGGCCTGGCAGAGATCCTGCTTGGCCTCGCTGTCAGTTAAATCAACCGATTGTGTGGAGATGAGGTTCTTGAGCCATCTGATACTGTTGCCCTGACTCATGGAGAGAGGGCGAGCGTTACGGAGATAGGCGATCTGGTGGTTGAGGTGGGTGAGAAGATGACGAGACAAGGCCACGCCTGGGGGAGTGCTGTATCCTTGAATGACTTTCTTGAAGGCGAGCAGTGTTGCGACACAGCGTGCGTTTCCTCCACATATAACGTAGTCGCGCAGCTGAAGACCTAAGGACAGGACTGCCGGGTGGATCTCTCGTCCTGCACCCGCAAGACTCGCTTTCTTCTCCTTTGGGTAGAGATGGCTGAACATGGGCACCCGCTTGGGATCCTTGTGTCTCTCCTTCTCAGGCGCGACGGAGGCCTGGCCCTGCTGTTGTTGCTGGACCCCTCCACGGATTGGGATGCTTTTCCCAGTCGAAGACAAAGTCCTCTTATGATGTGATCCAGTGTCACTCTCCCGCTTAGTCGTCGAGGGTCGTCTCTGAGCCCCGCCTGTCGATGCCGGGGGCGGAGCCAGAGCTAGAGCACCTTTTTCTGCGACCTTATCCGCACGTCTAGCCGCCTTTTCCGCTGCTTTTTGCTTCTTCAGTTGGGCACCTGTCAATTTCACACCAGCACCTGCTTCGGCGATATCCTGAGCAGTGGAACTTCGTGGGCCCGCATCTGCTCTCGAGTCGGCATTGCTTTTGTTCGAGCTTTTAGGTGCTGTCGCTGCGCTGTTCGATTTCTTAGAGTGCTCGGATTGGGCTGAACCGTTGGTGAGAGAAGAGTCGGCGGTTGAGGGCATCTTAAACGCGGCAGCCGTGGGATTGAGGGGGGCGGCTCCAGAGCCCGAGGGCTTTGGATCAACCATTGCCAGCTTTGGGGCTGGTAATTATATGTAGCAGTGTTTGCCTGTTTATCGCAAGACGTTTAAATTGATGGGTTGAAATTGCTAGTTCTGACAGTTCTAAATGTTCTGGTTGTGGTCTTCGTTGACTGAGTCATGGCAGTGGGTGCACGAGCGGCCCAATGGTCTCCAACTTTTGTTCGATGTTCGAAGTGTCAAAATAGGAAACCCTCGTTCAAATCCACTCTTGCCCAGGCGCGCCATACCCCAAAGGGATAGCGGTCATTTCAAGTTTGATATCACCTTTTGAGACTAGCTGCCTTAGATCCCTCAGCCTTGCAGGCAATCTTTCCCTGGATAACCCAGCCTAGAAAATACTTGTGAATTTGTGGTTGGGGAAAAGTATTCAATGTTTATTATCAAGGTTGTTCCGTACATTCCTGGTCAGTCTGGTATTTGACCCTCACAATGGATACCCAACTTCTGACTCCAGAAACGCCATGCTTGCTACCTGGGCACCTACCTGATACCTCGACGGACCCTCATTCAGTCATAACTTTTAATTTTCTTTGGCCCTGTGGCCCAATGCTTTGAAGTATATGATTTGCCTTTGGCCATGCCGCCGGCTAAACCGCAACTTCAAGACCAAACATCTCATGATCGGCCGCAATCTTCTTTTTAAACATGCCCAAATCCGAGATCAATGCCTCCATTTCAGCTTGCATCTCAGCCGCCTCATCATCATAGTCTGACTCTGTGTCAGCTTCATCACTGGAGGCCGTATCGTCTTCGAAGATCATGTCAGGAGTTGCGACCCTTGACCGATCCCTCTCATCGGCCACGGACTCCATCCCTCCCTTGTTGATGACAATAGGATTCTTGAGCTCGTCGAGAACAAGCTTGAGGTGGATATTCAATGCCTCTTTCTCCTCCTCCAATTGTCGAACTTTGGACTCTGAAATGGCAAGTTTTTCTTCCATGATCTGCAACATGTTCTCATACTTCGACGTAAATTCTCGAATCTTTTCAGACTGTGCCTCTGCGCTTTCTTGCATCGCTTTCATTACCGAGACACTTCCATTTTGTTGCTGTTGATTGAGGGTCCACCTTAATGCTCGGATCGTCTCTTGCATCTCTGTAATCTGCGCATCCTTCTCTGCTGAAGAAACATGGTCTTGATTGACAATCGCTTGAGTTCGGATTCGTTTGGCTTGGTCGGCGTATCTGAGGGTCGAAAGTGTTTCATCGTAGTCCGATGGGGCGATGCAAGCAATCATGGCTGTCTTAGAATTGCCACCTAGGGAGTCCTTCAAGAGCCAAGTGAGAATTGAGTCACGGTAAGGTACAACATCGCGGTTCTTTCGATGAGAATTGTGTATCCGACCACTTTTAGGGTCTGCAAGCGCCGCGATCACCCTTCCAAGTGTCGTCAAAGATTTGTTGATGTTTCCTCCTTCACGAAGCCGCTGACCGGTAGCTTCTGTCGCTTTTGCTCGCTCTGACCCTGCCAAATCCACCAAACGAATACGTGCTAGCCGTTCAGTAGTCTCATCCGTTCGGTAGTCATGGTGAATTTGCTTCAACATGATGGTGAAAACAGCATGAGAGCGTGAGGATGTGTCATTCATCTTTGTCGCTGCCGTCGTCCTCGAGCTGTCACCCATACGCATATACTTAAGAATTTCAGAATAATTCTTAACTTGAATCTCAGTCAAGTCCTTCACATACGGTCCTTCGGTTGGTGACTCTCGGATCTTGAGGTATTGCGGAGGATCGGTTCGGGGTTGGAAAAGGTCACGGACATGCTCGTTGTAGACCTCAAAGTACGACACCCTCACACTGTAGCTAATGTTTGCACTTTCGTTGGACTCGATGCGCTGAAATAAGTCTTCGCATGTCCTCGGTATTAATCCAGGTTGTTCGTCTTTACCCATCATGGTGTAGCTCTTGCCCGAACCAGTTTGACCGTAGGCGAAGATACATGTATGGTAGCCTTCGAAGTTGTGGTCAAGAAACTCTTCGCCCAAGCAATTGTAGACATCCTCCTGGGTGGCATAGTGCTCGTCCTCTGTGTCATGCGACCAAAACGAATTATCAAATGTAAAAGTCTTGTCTTCCACGAACTTTCTTGAATTCGCCTTGCCATTGTGGGAGTCATTTGATGGAGGGGCCAACAGTTTTGTCGATTGCGTCTCTGGGTTCATCTCAATCAAGCACTGGGCATCTTTCTCGATCTCTGAAGGGTATATAGTTAGCCCCTTATTCTAAGCCTGCCGACTCAAGGAGCCTACCTCTGGGCAAAAAGCCTCTCACTCGCACCACCACCTTCACATTACCGCCTGGATTCAGTGTCGATGGTGTCATTGGAACATTGACAGGCGTCTTGGATCGCAGGGAGGGACTCGACGCCGACGAGGTTATGGGAGTCTTCGCCCGAGAATCGGTCGTTATGGTGCGTGCGGGTGGCACCATGGCTACAGCCTGATCAAGAAGACGAATGAACTCTGCTAATACTGTTGACTATCGATTTTGCAAGGTAACGTACATGAGAAGAAATTCAAGGTGGTCGCTAAAATCAGGTGGGAGGTGGATGGCTTCCGCAGCGACGGGTTGACTGTTTTGGGTTAAATCCAAACAATGACGTCGATTACGTGCTGCACGATGTGAGCAACGCGCACCACCCAGTCCCACATAAGACTTCGAAAGTCGTCACACTCCAGAACACAGTTCTTTAAATTGCTAATCGTTTTCGTCATGATTAGTGCTAATTGCGTCTTGATTTTCGTACCCTTACCTCTCCTCTCGGTCAATAAATCCTGGATAACACAAGCGCAAAAATATTGAGCGCACGAGAAGCACCGTCAGATGTGTATGGCAGTGAACGCGTCGTTTGGGGACAAATCAGCTCACACAAAGATGCCTTTAGAACAGCTTCTGGGAGGAAGTGTTGAAATATTTAATGTCAAATTTGTAAAGTTTTAGGAAGATTATAATTTTACCAGTGGAGAGAATCTTGGTGGAGAGGAATTCTCTACAGAAGTGCAATTTTGAGTCTCTGCGCGCAGAGGCAGTCGCGATGACCATGGGACCATGGTCCTCCTTGATCTGACTATCGAGGGCACCTAACGCAGGTCTCTTTCAAGTCTCGGCTGGCGGGTGCCTGCTTGTGAATCCGATACTACAAAATCCACCCATAACGTCACTAATCATGAATCATGCCCCGAAGCATCAGCGGTCTAGCGCTCCAACAGAGCGAAAGTGTTCCAGATTCAGTCGCCGGTTGGTTGGGCCTTTTAAAGTTGTGAATTGACCAGCAATAGTACCAGCAATCATAATAACATACTCGCCAAACTCCATCGTTCTATGAATACAGAGACTTGCTCATGTCCGAATGCTCTTTGAGCTGGAATCGTCGTTGTATTCCGTACTTCCAACATCTGATCCCAGTTCTTCGATCTTTCGCTTCTGGGTGTGCTGGATTTTCTCTCCTTTCAGTTGAGACATCACGCCTTGATTGACTATCACTTCCGGTGACTTCTTCGCCGTCGAGGCAACAATATCATTGTCTTCGTCCCCGCTAGACTCTCGAAACCTGAGATTCCCGGCTTCATGCCCTTCTTTCAGTTCACTCAGCACCCCAAGTTCCAGGTTCATCTCGATATAACGCTCTTCGTCCCCAGGTACGTCATCGATTCTTCTCTGATCAATGTCTTCTATGTCTTCCAGCTCGGCATTCGCCTGCTCAAGCTTCGGTAGAAATGCCTGGAGCCGAGATCGTAGATCCGAACCCCGGTTCATGTCATGGCTGTCCAGAGTGTCTGTATTGTTGCCTTCCGCGTAGTGAGGCGCTTGGTTTTCCGGTTCCTCTTCTTCGAAGTCATCTTCGCTGGAGGATGAGCTCCCTGATGATGAAGTTTCGTCGTCAAGGACATTTGATGGTGCTTGAGCTAGGCGTTCGCCGAGAAACTGTGCGTCTGGCCTCTCGATAGAATCACCCGACATTGCTCACAAAA
>Ga0105239_10008534_pt1 | contig 11642 bp, 7 predicted proteins | sample KBSC44metaG_FD_92761 | JGI IMG/M metagenome (GOLD analysis project Ga0105239, IMG submission 92761) | Corn rhizosphere microbial communities from Kellogg Biological Station, Michigan, USA - KBS C4-4 metaG | ecosystem: Host-associated > Plants > Roots > Rhizosphere > Soil | place: Michigan, USA...
AGCGCACACGACAACATATGCCGCGTGGATCGCTCGCGGCCGAGGAAATCCAGCGAATTCGCATAAACCGACAGCGATTCGCCGGCTTGCACCGACGCGCCTTCGGAATTGGTGATGCCGTTGACGGAACGTCCGGCTTCCTCGATTTCGACGCCGAGCCTGATCGCTTCCTGCGCATCGACCGCCCACGGATGCCACAGATCGAGGTCTGGGAAATCGCGCGCGAGCAGCGCGGGATCGGCGAGTCCGGTTGCCGGATCTTCTTCGGTGTAGCGCGCGATGGCGATGGCGTGCTCGACGGTCTTCGCGATCGAATCGGGTTGCAGATCCGCCGTGCTCGCCGACCCTTTGCGCTTGCCGAAATACACCGTCACACCGACCGAACGGTCGCGCGTGTGCTCGACCGTTTCCACTTCACCGAGCCGCGCGTTGACGGAGAGACCGACGTCGACGCTCGCGCCGACCTCCGCATCGCTCGCACCGGCGGCGCGGCAACGCTTGATGACGTCCTGCGCGATATCGCTCAGCCGACCCAGTTGCGCGAGGCTGTCGTCGCTGCGGTTTTTTGCGATTGATTGATCCACTGCGTATGCTTCCACTTCTTCCGATATCCAATGATCATGAGCGACGACGACAGCACTTTCGAATACACAGGCCCAAGTCGAAGCCAGATGCGCCGCGAGGCGCTCGACGTGCTCAAGCTCGCGCAGACGCTCGTTGGCCTGTCCGATGCGCAATTGTCGCACGTGCCGCTCGACGACGACCTGCTCGCCGAAGTCCGCCGCGCTCGCGCGGTCACCCAGCAGATCGCGCGCAAACGCCAGATCGCCTACCTCGCCAAGCAGTTGCGCAGGCTCGACGACGAGGAACTCGAACCGATCCGCGCCAAACTCGACAACGACCGCCAGCAATCGCGGCTCGAGGCCGCGTCACTGCACCACGCCGAACAATGGCGCGAACGGCTGATCGCCGAAGGCGACGAGGCGCTGACCGAACTCCTCGACGCGCATCCGACCGCCGACCGGCAGCATCTGCGCCAGCTCGCGCGTCAGGCGAAAATAGAGCGAGAGCGCAACAGTCCACCGCACGCCCAGCGCGAGCTGTTCCGTATTTTGCGACTGGTGCTGGAAAAGCAAGGGTAGCCCTGATCGCTGCTTGCCGCATCGCGTCCGCAATTCGTCCGCGTTCCACGGGTGAAAATACCGCATGATTGACTACCGTTGTCAAATACGACAACATGCGTCGATCACGGAAGAATGCGGAATTCACGTCCGATCTCATGGATCAAGGCTGCACGAAAGGCATTCGACCGGTTTCCCGATGGCGCGCGGTCGCGCTGCTGGTTTGCGCTAACCATCGCGGCTGAAGGGAGCAAGGCGGATGTCGCAAAGCCTTTGCACGGTTTAGGGCCCGCGATTTTCGAGATTGCCTTGCATGTGCATGGCGATGCGTTCCGTTTGGTTTACGCGCCTACGCTCGATGAAGACATTTGGGTTCTTCATGCATTCAAGAAAAAGTCCACGAGAGGCATCCGCACGCCACAGCGCGAAATTGATGTGATAGCGGAAAGGTTGAAACGGCTGAAGGAGAGCCTTCGATGAAATATTCTCGATCAGAGCTGCAACGCGGTACAGGGAATGTGTTCCGGGACTTCGAAAGCGAAAATGCGGATCTGGATCAGTTCAAGTCCATCCTTGCTGCGGAAATCATAAAGGTTCTGGACAAAGACGAGCTTACGGTCCGGGCGGCCCATGCTCGTACCGGAATTGCCGCTGCGGATTTTTCGCGCATCCGCAATGGCGCGCTCGATCGCTTCACGGCTGATCGGCTCGTCTCTATCATCAACCGGCTGGGCTCGCACGTGGACATCACTGTGAAAGTCTGGCGCGATAAAGCGAGCCGCCACGCGCCAGCACGCGCCGCTCTTTGATTCGCGCGTCAGCGCACGTACGGATTCCGGCCGCTGGCCGCCAGAACAGCCCAAGCGGTCGCGGCCAGATGCGGCACGTGGAAATAGTAGAAATCGTCGCGGGAGCCGCCGGGTGTGGTCGACAAACCGGTCGAGACGCGTGGCTCGCGCGCGGCGTATACAAATCCACTCGTGGAAAACTGCGCACCGATGGTCGCGAACAGCGGACGCGCGTCAGCGAGCCGCCCGACCATCCGGTACGCGAGCGCGGCCTGCGCCGTTCCTTCGATCCAGGCGCCGTCGCGGTCGGCGTTGAAGTCGAAACCGCTGGGCACGGCGTGTTCGTGCTCAATGTAGGCGAGCGAACGCTGCCAGTCTTTCGGCGCATCGCTCAGCAGCAGCGGCCAGACCTGCGCATCGAGCGCGGATGAATTGCGGTTCGGTGTAATGCCGTCCGGCAGCGTGCCGATGAAGAAGTGTCCGGTCGATGTGTCCCACTGCGATGCGATGAATCGGCGAGCGCTCGTTTCGTACTTGCGCCAGTCGCCCGGCACGCGATCGTCGACAAGACGGCGAAACAGTGCCGCTGCATCGATATTGTGTTCGGTCGATTTCCAGGTCACGCGCACGGGCGCGTCGTCGAAGCCTTCTACGCCGCCGGTGAAACCGGCACGGGAATCGGATGTGTTGTCGACGATCCAATGTCCAAGTTTGGCGGCGGCCGCTGACCACTTCGGATCGCGGTCCGACTCCCCCATCGCGAGCAGCGCCAATCCCGCCCAGGCGACGTTTCCCGTCGAAGTGCCGAGCTGTGCGCGGTCTTCAGCCCAGCGCGAGGCGGCTGCGTCCCACCACCCGTTGGGCAGCGGCGCGGCATTTGCGGGCCCGGATCGGTACGTGTTGCGCAGCCGCGCATCGTGCTCGGCCGCCTGCCGCAGCGCTTCAGCGACGCGGTGCGCGCGAACATTGTCGCCGCAAGCGAGAAGCGCCATGACGGCGAGGCTGTCGTCGTAGATGAATGCCGACGTTCGTAGCGAGGGCTCCGTCGGCGCGGAACCGTCATTTGCGTCGAAACTGCGGATGAATACAGACGGTCCCTCGCCGGCGTGATCGACATGACGAGCCAGCCCGGCACAACCCTTCGTCGCGATGGCATCAGCGAAAGTGGCAGCGCCCGCGCACGGCGTGGCCATCGCGAGAGAACAACATAGCCACAGCCACGCTGCCTTGGGATGATTTTGTCGGCCTGCTGACCGCATCGCGTCCGCCTATTCGTCGATTCGCTGGATCACTATTCCGTCGCGCGTGAATCCACGCGCGATCATCCGTCATTTCCGGGAGATTTTCGTGAAGAAAGCAGTGATCGCAATCGGTTTCGCTTTCGCGACAGGCTGTTTGATCGCCGACGCAACGAGCACTCAGCGTTTGGCAGTCGGTGTGGAGGGCTATCCGGTCGAAGGCACTATTGGTCAGTCATCCGGGCTGCTCGAGGCAATGACAGACGGCGGTGGACGCCGCGAACGACCGACTGGCCTTTTAATCGTTGCATCGCCGGAGACGACTGCCGGTCAGACGTCGACACCGTCGAACCATCTTGATCTCGAAACGGTCGAGGAACAGGATGCACCCGTCGATGCTCCGATCAAGTCGGCCAGCGGTCTGCTGCTGGCGCATATTTCGAGCGGAAACAACGGCAGCGCCCGGGTCGTCGACGGCTCGCTTGATTGCCAGGGGGCGTCGGCGGTCCTTATGGTCGTCGGCGACGTGCAGATAACACTGCCGGCCGACGTCGAGCATGCGAGTCTTCGCATCGACGCTCGTGGATCAACGCCAGACAGCGCGCAAAACTCGTCAAACGCGGTTGCCGTGATGCTGCTCGACGCATCTGGAAAACTAGTCGGCAACCAGCTCCTCTCCGACATGGGCGAAACACGACAGTCGCTGGAAATCACGTCCGCTGTGCCATTTCGCTCGATGATCCTCACGTCGAGCGTCGACGTTTGGTTCTTGTCCGACGTCGATTTCGAATTCACGAGTGCCGGCGTGCGTGCTCCATCGCTTACTTCCGATGTGGCATTGCGAGTTCCTGCCGATGAGCAAGGAATCACATCGGGCACGGTGAATATCGTTGCTCACAGTGCGATGCCTTCCAACGACAACACTGGATCCGTATCGGGGATGAGCGCTATACCGGGCGGCCGCTTTAATCAGAAATCGCAGGGTTTTGCGCGCGGGATCATCCAATCGCAGAGCCGATAAAAACACCGCCGCTACTGTGGAAGGTTCCGATTGTGGAAAGACGCGGTGTGCAAGTTATGACACTCCTCGCGCCTTTCCACCGTCAACGCGTAACGCAAACTCAAAGATCGAAGAAGACGGCGCTACTGATTAGTTTGATCAGACGAGGCTGGATCCAGACAGGTCTGTCCTAGCTCGCTGCGATGCGAAAGTCGTAACCAGTCAAGCTGCGGTGCCTCCCACCGTCATCGCATCGATCTTAAGCGTCGGCTGGCCGACACCGACTGGCACGCTCTGCCCTTCCTTGCCGCAGGTGCCCACGCCTTCGTCGAGCTTGAGATCATTGCCTACCATCGAGACGCGCATCAGACATTCCGGCCCTGATCCAATGAGTGTCGCGCCCTTCACGGGGCGCGTCACTTTGCCGTTTTCGATGAGGTAAGCCTCGCTCGCGGAGAAGACGAACTTGCCGTTGGTGATGTCGACCTGTCCGCCGCCGAAGTTCACGGCGTAGAGGCCGCGCTGCACCGAGGCGATGATTTCGTTCGGATCGCTCTGGCCCGGCAGCATGTAGGTGTTGGTCATGCGCGGCATCGGCAGATGCGCGAAGGATTCGCGGCGGCCGTTGCCGGTGGGTTTGACGCCCATGAGTCGCGCGTTGTGCTTGTCCTGCATATAGCCGCTTAGACGTCCGTTCGAGACGAGCGTCGTGCATTCGGTCGGTACGCCTTCGTCATCGACACTGAGCGAACCGCGGCGGTCGGGCAACGTGCCGTCGTCGACGATGGTGCACAGTTCCGAGGCGACTTTGGCGCCCATGCTCTTGGCGAACGCGGAGGTGCCCTTGCGGACGAAATCGCCTTCGAACCCATGGCCGATCGCTTCGTGCAGCAGCACGCCGGGCCAGCCGGGGCCGAGCACAACGGTCATCGCGCCGGCGGGCGCGGCGACGGCATCGAGGTTGACGATGGCCTGACGCACCGCTTCACGGGCGAGTGCGTGCGCGCGGCCGTTGGCGAGGAATTCGCGATAGCCGAAACGTCCGCCGCCGCCGGCGGAGCCTTGTTCGCGGCGTCCGCTGCGTTCGGCGATAACCTGCACGTTCATGCGCACAAGTGGGCGCACGTCGGCCGATAGCGTGCCGTCGGCGGCGGCCACCATCACGGTGTCGAGCGCGGCGGAAATGGAAACGATGACCTGGCTCACGAGCGGATCGAGCGAGCGCGCGAACTGGTCGACCTCGCGCAGCAGCGCGATCTTCTCTTCGTTGCTGAGCGATTCGACCGGATCGATCGGCGCATACAGCGCGCGCGATTCTTTCGAGGCGAGCGCGTGTCCGCCGCCCGCATTACCGGATTGCGCGATCGCGCGCGCACTCTGCGCGGCGGTCAGCAGTTGCGGTAGCACAATTTCGTCGGAGTACGCGAAACCGGTTTTTTCGCCGCTCATCGCGCGCACGCCGACGCCCTGCTCGATCGAGTGCGTGCCGTCCTTGACGATGCCGTCCTCGAGCATCCACGACTCGCTGCGCGAATGCTGGAAATACAGATCGGCCGCGTCGATGGACGGACCCATGAGTTGCGAGAAGACGCGGTCGAGGTCGCCGCTGGAAAGTCCGCCCGGCTGCAGCAATTGCCGCTCGGCTTGGTCGAGTACGCTCATCGGAAATTTACCGTTGTGGAACGTGAAATGAGATGGTGCCGGGATGCCGCACTTGCAAGATTATTATTGGGGCAGGCCGCGGTGCAAACCGCCGGCCTTGGGGCTGGTGTTTTCTTTGGCGTTCTTGCGCGGATCTTCGACCTTTTCGCGGCCGATCAGCGTCATGACGGGCTTGTCCCACGAACCGGTGACGGCGTAGCGGTTGCGCGTCACGTTTTTGAACATGCCCTGCAGCACCGCGCCGACGCCTGCGCCGACGGGCCCGGCGATCAGCGCGCCGCCGACCACCAGCGTGCCGCCGACGTGCGGTGTGATTTCCATGGTCTGGTCGTAGTCTTTCGATTTCAGGCCCGTGCGGCCGTTGACGGCGATGTCGGCGGCGGGACCTTTGACGACGAGATCGCCGGTATAGGCGTTGCCGTTCTTCAGCGTGAAGTTGGCGGTGATCGAATCGAAGGCGAATCCGGATTTGAAAAAGTCGCCGAAATCCAGCGTGAGGCGTCGCGGCAACGAAGCGAAATTGAATAGGCCGAAAATGCGTCCGGCGCCGGGATTCGCTTCGGGGATGCGCCCGCTTTTCACCGACACGTTGAGCGTGCCGTCGAGTTTGGCCAGCGCGAAATTCGAAGGCGGTCCGGACCAGCTGCCTTCCATGTGCGCGACGGTTTGTCCGTCGTCGACGACGCCGGCGTAGCCGAACGAGCCGAGCATGCGGCCGAGGTTGCGTGCGCTCAAGTCGATCGAGAAAGTGGAACGGTCGCTGCCGGGACGGCCGAGCCAGTCGCCGTGCGCGCGCATCTCGACGTTGCTCGATTGCGTGCTCACCTGTTCGAAGTGCGCGCCGTTGGCGACCGGATAGCTTTCCACGGTGGTCTTGCCGAACACGCTTTGGCCGAGATGGAAATCGTCGATGCGTATATGCAGCGGCGGCACGGATGCGGGATTGGCGGTAGAGACCTGGTTGTCGTCGTCGTCATCCTTGGAATCGGGCCAGTAGAGTTTGGCGAATTCGGCGGTGATGCCGCGGCGTTTCAATTCGACCGTGGGAATGTGCAGCGATCCGTCGATGGTGTTGCCGGAAAACTTCAGATCGAGTGCGTCCTTCACCGGCGTGAGCGTGAACGCGGCGGGACCGAAATCATGCGTATAAAGCAGCAGCGCGTCGGCACGCACGTCGATGCCGGCAAGCACATCGCTGCTGCTGCCCGAGCTGTTCGGCGTGCTGTCGCTGGTGGCGAAATCCATCCAACCGGTGACGTCGAGCTGCGAGGCGACGCCGTTGATCTTCAGGCCCGCGGGCGGCAGCGGTGCGGAGGTGTCGGCGCCGATGCCGATGTTCGCGGCGAAAGGCTGCGTGGCCGAGACGAGCCGGCCGTGCATATACAGTTCGCTGCCGAGTGCCAGGTCGACCTTGCCGCCCGCGGTCGGCGGATCGAGCACGAGCGTGAGCGGCAACGCCATCTCGGCCGACTTCGCCAGCGGTGCGGGCAGGTCGAGCGCGACGCCGCGCAGATCGGATTTCACAGTGATGCGCGTGCTCGGCGATTTCACCGTGTCGTTGTCGGCGGTGAACGCGATGTCCCACGCGGCGTTGCCGGTCAGGCGTTCGCTGTAGGCTTCGAGCATCGGCGCGTAGGCGAGCAGATCGCGCGCGGGCAGATTGGCCTGCAGCGAACCTTCCGCACCGTGACGCGGATCGCTCGCGAATCCGCCGACGGCGAGACGGAATTTCGCCGGCTTCGCGTTCATGGTGACGGCGAGGTTGTCGGCGAGGAAGCCCTTTTGGTTGAAACGCACTTCGCCTTTGGCGTCGTTGAAATGGATGTTGTATTTGGCATCGGAAAGATCGGCGTCGCTGAGTTGCGCCTTGCCGGCCAGCTCCAGCGATTCGGAATGCTTGAGCGGCACCTGCAGATGAAAATCGACATTGCTGTTGCCAGTCATGTCGACGCCGAGCAGTTGCGCGCCGAAGTGCTGGCCGACCGGTGTGGCTTTCAGGAACGACAGCAGGTCCTTGCCGGCGCCGCTGGCGCTGACGTCGAGTTCGAGCACCGCGTCGCCGAAATCGCCGATGTTGGCAACGGCGCGATCGACTTTCACGCCCATCGCCTGCGCCGCGTTCGCTTCGATGTGCAGACTGGTGTTTACGAAGTCCGCTGTTGCGCGAAGATGTTCGGCGACGGGCCAGTCGGGTAGATACGGAAAGCGCACGTCTTCGACTTCCGCGCGCGCCTGGAAACGGCCGGTGTAGGTGCGGAATGGCCAGTCGGCGAGATCGCCGTGAAACACCGCGCGGCCGCTGCTGACGGTTCCGGATTCGATGGCGCGGTCGAGGAAGCGCACGGTCGTCGGCGGCATCGAGTTGATCGGCCAGAACAAATGCGAGGCCTGCGCCTGCGCGTGCGTGACGACGGCGGCGACATCGAGCGATGGTTTGGATCCGTCGTCATGCAGTTCCACGCCGCCGCGAAGCTGGCCGCCGAAGTTGGCACCTTCGAAGTCGACGGCGTCAGTTTCGATGCGCCAGGATTCGTCGCCGCGATAGATGGCGATGTCGCCCGCGAAGTTGGAAAACTGCAGCGGCTGACGAAACGCTTTCGGCACGTCGAAGCCGAACGCGGTTTTTTCCGGCAGATACAGCGCCAGCGAATCCTGATCGCCGAGCAGCGACGCGGTGATGCTGCTCACGCCCGGAATCGCGCCGACCGAATGCCAGGCGATGGCCTTGATGTCGCCCTTGACGTCGAAATCCTTGCCGTTGACGTAGCGCAATTCGAAATCGCGCACGTCGCCGACCGGATCGGCTTCGTACAGCCACTGCCGCCACACTTCCGGCAACGCGTCGCTGAGCATGGCCACGCTGGCGGGTGCGGCGAGTTCGAGATTGTCGGCGCTGACGTTGTAGGTCGGCAGATCCGGATCGTCGCCTTCGATTTTTTCCACATGTATACTCGCGGCGGGCGATGCGACGCCTTGCCGCGTGACGTTGAGATCGCCGACATCCGCATTCCAGCCGTGCTCGGCGCGGCGCCAGCGTGCGCCCAAGGCAAACCGGTCGAACGCCGTGCGCGGCACGATGGCCTGCTTGTTCGATACGGAAATCGGCTGCGGCGTGGTCATGACGACGTTGCGCATGTCCACGTCGACGTTGACCTCGGCGAGCTGGTCGTGCGTCCAGTCCGCCCACACCTGCACACGGCCTTCGCCACGCTCCATCTGCCAGCCGGCGAGCGGCGTGCCGCGCACCATTGCGGCGACGTCGAGCGCGGCACCGCCGAGATAGATGCGCCCGTCTTTCTTGCCGCTGTCGTACTCGGCGACGGCGTCGATCGGCGCGGCACCCGGCGTCTGTACCGCTTTCACCCGCGCGAGCACGCGATGGTAGTCGCCGGAATTGATCAGGCGGATTTCATCCGAACCGAGCGTGATGTGGCGGCCCGCGGTGCTGTCGTCGATGGTGAATTTCACGTCGCGCAGCACCAGCGAACCCAGATCGAACAGCGGCGAGGATTCGTCGTCGTCCCCCGACGCGGCCGTATCGAGACCTTGCAGACGCCAGTCGCCGGCCGCGTTGCGCACCAGATGCAGATCGAGTCCGACCAGACGGAATTCGTTCCACGCCTGATTGTGGCGGAACGGTCCTAGGAAATTGATCTTGAGCTGCGCCTGCGGGATCGTCAGCGGCGCCTGCTCGGGCGCGGCGGGTGCGATGTGCACGCCGTGCAGCGTGAGCACGGGGCCGTCGTGTTCCCACTGCCCTTCGACCTGATCGAGCGTGACCGCGCGATGTAGCTTGTCGCTCAGGAACGCGCTAATTTTTTCCGGATGGCTGACGATCCACGGCAGCGCGAGCTGGCCGAGTCCGACAATCACTGCCGCCGTGATGACCAGCACCGCGAACAGCGCCTGCACAAACAGGCGCGTGTGGTGTACGCCGCGCTTCCAGGTCACGCCTGCGTTTCCTGCGCCCTAAAGCAACACGACATCGTATTGCTCCTGCGCGTAGTGCTCCTCGGGCTGGAATCGGATGGTCTTGCCGATGAATTCCTCGAGTTCCGCGACGGCCGCGGATTCCTCGTCGAGAATGCGCGCGACGACTTTCGGCGCCGCGAGCACGAGCAGTTTTTTCGCTTCGAACTGACGCACCGCGCGGGTGATCTCGCGGAAGATTTCGTAGGTGACGGTTTCGGCGGTCTTGATGCTGCCGCGGCCTTCGCAAGTCGCGCACGGCTCGCAGAGCTGGCGTTCGAGACTCTCCACCGTGCGCTTGCGCGTCATCTGCACGAGGCCGAGCGTGGTCATCTCGTACACGGTCGTTTTCGCATGATCGCGCGCGAGCGATTTTTCGAGCATGCGCAGCACCTGGCGCTTGTGCTCCTCGTCGGTCATGTCGATGAAATCGATGATGATGATGCCGCCGAGATTGCGCAGACGAAGCTGGCGCGCGGCGGCCTGCGCGGCCTCCAGATTGGTTTTGTAGACCGTCTCTTCGAGGTTGCGATGGCCAAGGAATGCGCCGGTGTTCACGTCGATCGTCGTCATCGCCTCGGTCTGATCGATCACCAGATAACCACCGGACTTCAATGGCACTTCTTTCTTGAGTGCACGCTGAACTTCGTCCTCGACGCCGTATAGATCGAAGATGGGCCGCTCGCCGGGATAGTGCTCGATCCGGTCGACCATGTCGGGGATGAACGGCTCGGCGAATCCGAGCATGCGCTCGTAGGTTTCGCGCGAATCCACGCGCACCTTTTCCACGTCGCGGCGCATCAGGTCGCGCAATGCTCGCAGGGGCAGCGAAAGATCTTCATAAATCCGCTCGCCGGGTTTCGCGGTCGTGATGCGCTGCTGCAAGGTCTGCCACAGCTTGGTCAGATAATCGACGTCTTCGCTCAGCGCCTCGCGCGCCTGGCCTTCTGCATTGGTCCTCATGATGTAGCCGACATTCGCTTCACTGGCGAGGGCTTGCAGCATTTCCTTCAGGCGCGTTCGCTCGACTTCATCCTCGATGCGGACGGAGACGCCGACCACTTTCACGTACGGCAGCAGGACCAGATAGCGCGAGGGCACGGAAAGGTTTGTCGTCAATCGCGCACCTTTGCTGCCGATCGGATCTTTCACGACCTGCACGACGATGTCCTGCCCTTCGCGCACCAGTTCGCTGATCGGCGTAGCTGAGGCAGGTGTACTGCCATTGCCGTTTTCGCCGTTCTCGGCGAGCAGCGCAGGCATTGCGCGCAGGATGTCGGAAGCATGCAAAAACGCCGCGCGCTCCAGCCCGATTTCGACGAACGCCGCCTGCATGCCCGGCATGACGCGGCTGACCCGGCCTTTGTAAATATTGCCGACATAGCCGCGCCGCAGCGCACGTTCCACGTGCACTTCCTGCAACATGCCGTTTTCGACCACCGCGACGCGGGTTTCACGCGGCGTCACGTTTATGAGGATTTCTTCGGTCACAAAGGCACTTAGGTAAGATTTCTAAAGGGATTTATAGCTGCTGGCGCGCGCCGTGTCGATGCCGGGGCCAGGCGAGGCGCCCATTGTACCGGTCGGGGGCTTCCGGAACGGCTAACGCGCGCTGACTGGGTGCGCGGTGGCCGCTGCGGGCGCCGATTGCAGCTTGGCTAACAATGCCTGTGCATCGCGGGCGCGCTGGTTGTCGGCGCCGAATATCTGGGTGAGTTCTCGCGCCGCGCGCTGCGCGAGATCGGTGGCTTCGGCAGCACCGTCGGCATCGCCGGCCCGCATCTGTGCGAGTTCGAAGGCGAGTTCCGCCGACATGGTCGTGGTTTCACCGTTGAAACTCGCGTCGATCGTCGCGAGCGCGTCG
>Ga0105239_10008536_pt1 | contig 11642 bp, 5 predicted proteins | sample KBSC44metaG_FD_92761 | JGI IMG/M metagenome (GOLD analysis project Ga0105239, IMG submission 92761) | Corn rhizosphere microbial communities from Kellogg Biological Station, Michigan, USA - KBS C4-4 metaG | ecosystem: Host-associated > Plants > Roots > Rhizosphere > Soil | place: Michigan, USA...
ACCACCTGTTGGTGTAGTAAACCAGCTAAAAGTTCCGTTTGCAGGTGTTGGTGATGTAATGGTTAGTGTGGCCGGGCTGCCTTTGCAAATTTCAGGAGCGGCCGGATTAAATTTCGGTGTAGGGTATTGCTGTACCGCGTAATAGATCTGTAATGAGGTAAGCAAGGTAGCGACACCCGAATTAAGGGTTACTACTATACGGTCATAATTCCCAACAGCGGGTATATATGCTGCATACTTACCGGTTCCACTTAGCAACCTTAAAGTCAGCAATGAATTATTAAGCGGATAGCTGCCTACCAATGTTGCTCCATTGTAAACAGCAACAGTTATTCCGCCAAGCAAACTTACATCGGCTAAACCGCCTGGTGTTTGTAAAGCAAGCTTAATAGTATCGCCTGCAAAACCGGGGTTAGGGAATATCAATGTTTGTGAAGCTGAACCACCTAAAAGTCCAACAGGTACGGTTATGGTTGATGCCGTAGTTGTGTCGGCGTCAGCTGCAAGAGCATCGTTATTGATAGAACATAATAAACACAAACCATTAATGGCCGCGCTTTGCTGATTAGCAAATGTACAAGGCGAATTATTATTGATGGTTACCGTAATGGTTATCGGCGTACGTGTAGCCGATTCGCAACCAGTTGCGTTAACAGCGGCTACATAATAAGTAGTAGTGCTGAAAAGCGCTGGTGTTATGAACGGATTGCCTGTAAATACAGGTGTTGCAGCCGCAGCCGAAGAATACCATTTATAAGTAATACCTGTTTGCGCGTTACTTACATTGATAGTAGCTGTTTGGCCTGCTACGATGGTTGAGTTATTTACTGTCAGCGTAGGAGCAGCTGGTTTAGGCGTTACGGTCACATTGGCAGCAGCACGGGTACCACTTGCACAACCGGCAGCGTTAACTGCTTCAACATAATAAATAGTGTTGGCGGTTAAAGCAGGGCTTGTAAAGTTAGTTCCGGTAAACAATGGCGTACCACCTGTTGCGGCAGCATACCAGTTGTAAGTTTGTCCGGCTACAGGCGAAGCAATGGCCAATACAGCTACATCACCATCGCAAATAGTTACGTTTGGTGTAGTCACTGTTGGCGCTGCAGGTAGCGGGCTTATAGTAGCGGTTACTTTAGTACGTGTAGTACTTACGCAGGTACCTCCGCTTACGGCTTCGGCATAATAGCTTGTAGTAGCGGATAAAGCAGGACTAGTGAAAGTATTTCCTGTAAACAATGACGTACCACCGGTTGCCGCTGCATACCAGTTGATAGTAACACCTGTTACAGGTGTAGCCGCAAATACTGCGGTTGAGTTAGGACATACGGTGATATTGGCATTGGCGACCACAGGTGCCACCGGAATTTGGTTAACATTAATAGTTACCGGAGCTCGGGTAGATGCCGTAGCACAACCCGGTCGGGTTGCCGATACATAATAAGTAATATTGTTAGTTAAAGCTGGTGTAGTAAAACTTGCACCTGTAAATATTGGGATACCGCCTGTTGGCTGGGTGTACCAGCTAAAAGTTGTACCAGCTAAGTTGGCGGTAGCGTTTAAGGTAACCGTACTGCCGGCGCATAATTGTGCCGTGGTTACTGCCACGTTATTAACTGTTATTATAGGTTGTGGTATCAGTATCTCGGCCTCATTCAGATCAAGGGTTGATAGCACGCTGGCTATCCCACCCAGCCTGAGCTGAACACGATCGAATACCTTCGTTGGCACGAAGGTGATCGTTAACCTTTGCCTGTTATTTGACAAATCAAGCAAACGTAAACGTATTAATGATCCATTTAAAACCTGTGTATCATTATTATCGGTATTACCATTAAAAGTTGAAACGAATGTACCGGAAAGAAGGCCTACATCAAGTAATGCCTTAGGTAAAGTTAAGGTAAGCCTTACAGAATCGCCAATAGTTGATGCCGATTGAAAAATGAGTGTTTGTTGTGCAAATGCCCCTAACGCACCAACACCCGCGTTAAGGGTGGATGCTGTATTCAAATTACCGTCAATAGCGTTTTGAGGATTTGCTACTCCCCCTACGTTTACTCCCAGCCCAAGTAATGCTGATGATATACCATGTAATTCATCATATGTTGTATTACAAATAGGCGGACCAGGAGTAGTGTAAAACGCATCGTAAAGGTATATGCTGCTTAATGCCCCTAACAAGCCACCGCTAAGTGTTACCCTTACCCTGTCATAAGCCTGTGTTGGAGCGTAAATCAGCTCCAATTGATTATTGTTACTGGCAACGCTTGCCAAAGTAGGGGCGGTAACAGGGGTGCCTGCCACATTCCCGTTATACGGAGTAATAGTAACCCCTCCAAGAAGTGTTACATCAAGCAAGTTATCGCCGGTTCCAAGTTTAATGGTCAGTTGTGTATTAGCCGGAACTGTACCTGGAAAAATAAGTTCCTGGTAAGTTGATGCTAAAAGGCCAACTGGTACGTTTAAAGTGGAGAAAGTTTGCAGATTCGCATCAATGGCATTGCCTTGATTGTTAACCACGCAGCCCAAGCAAAGTAAACCAGTAGCGCCGCTTTGCTGAGTTGTTGCAAAATGGCGTTGTCCGAATATTTGGCTTGTAGCACACAATAGCAGGCATAAAACTATTATGTACCTGCTATAAAAGGTAAAGGTTCTCATGCAAATGAAGTTAAGGTAGGTGCAAATAGTTACACCTTCCAAAACTACATAGCTGTTGAGGATAATTATTAATACATCTTATTCACTTATTCAGGTCGATTCAATTCTCATTCATGGCCTAATTTATTGTTCATTTTGTTCATTAAATATTATTTTAAAACCTACAGCTCTACATTTCTCGTAAACACAGTAAGTTATGGTAAAAGCCCAATATTTGGGTAAAATACAACTGCAACATTATTTGATATTACCCCCGTATAATAATAGCAGTAACATTAATTGTGTAAATAACAACAACCTATTCAGATTAATTGCGTAATATAAATACAAACCTATTAACCTAATTGCTTGAGCCTATGATATCCTTTTCACCAGTTCAGTTTGAAACGTTGAAATCCAGAGTACTCGCCAATGCTAATATCAGAAGCATTACTCCGGGTGATTGCAAGGCGCTTGCATTTCAAATATATTCAAAAACAAAATTAACCGTAAGCGAAACCACGTTGAAACGGGTTTACGGTTTTGCATACAGTAAATTCAAACCGTCTTTATTCACTATTGATGTTTTAGCAAAATTTTGTGATTACGAAGGCTGGGATGATTTTTGCGAACGTGAAAGCGTACCCTCTGAAAAATCGCAAAACGAGCATGTTGACTGGAAAACCCTGAGTCAAAACGCCGCCAAGATCACTCATTTTACACTTCAGGCTTTAAAAAACCGCTCCGGCATCCCTTTTGGCCAAACCATCCGCCGCAAATTTATCGACGATCATTTTGATGAATTTTTAAGGGGTGATTACACGGCGACCGTATTTGCGGCCCCTTCGGGCTATGGCAAAACCATCGGCCTTTGCCATTGGATAGATGAAAAATTAGAATCAGACAGTAACGATATCATCCTGTTTTTTAGCAGCAGCGCTTTAATGAACGTTTTTTTAAGCGGGCGCGACCTGAATGATTGGCTGTTGGCCTTATTGGGCTATTCGCATGAGGAAGATATTGAAGCATTATTTGACATCAATAAACGTAACGAGGGTAAGTTTTACCTGGTTATTGATGGTTTTGATGAACACATGTTCAAAAACGACCAGTTTGAACTGGTATTGACCCAGTTAATGGATATTTTTTCCTTCTACCAATCACATGAGTGGTTTAAGCTGGTTTTAACCATGCGATCGGCTAATTGGATCAATAATAAACACAATATGGAGTTTGGTCTTAAAAACTGGTTCACTGGTTTTATAACAGATCATGACCTCACCACTAATGTGCCGTTGTTTAATATCCAGGAGATCAAAGAGCTGAGCCGCAAAATAAACCCCGATGTTCAAAACCTGATCGCCATTGATGTGGCCAACAATTTCAACCATCCTTTATATTTTCAATTCTATTACAAACAGAATAAGAACAATTTTTCGCTCAACAACATTGATCACATCTGCATATACGAGCTCATCTCCATATTCATACTCAACAAGGTTTATCTGGGCCATTACGCAACCGAAAAGATCCTGCTATTAAAGGGTTTGGTTGATGAGATGGATTTTCAGGCTGGTGTATATGAGCTGGATAAGTTTAAATGCAACGATCTGCTTAAACAATACAGCCATGCTTATAATGAATTGTTAAGCATTGGTTTTTTACGCGAAATAAACTCCAGCAACGACTTTCAGTTTAAAACTATGGTTCAGTTTGGGAACAATAATTTCCTGGAGTTTACCATAGCCCGCAAGCTCCTTTTAGATAACAATCAACGTTTTGACTTGCAGTTGATCAAACTGATCAACAGTGCATTTAATAATAGTGAGCACAAGCTACCGATTATTAAATGGTGTGTAATACATGCGGTTAAAAATGGGCAACAGGAAAGCTTTGAGCTTTTAGCGCAAACCCATCTTAATCCCAAAGAAAAATCAGAGCTGATCATTTTTTTAGGCGATCTGCTCCAGCGAGTCTGCTTTGGGTCGACCAACGCTGAAGCCACTGCCAACTATTTTAAACAGGATTGCAGCGACGGGCTTTTTTATTACTTTTTTGGACTGGAGCTGGTGAATACCGATTACAAAAAAGCACTGCAAACTTTATTGAAGTTTGAGCTTTCTGATCATAAGAAAGTACTTACGTATACGGCTTTAGCGACTATAGCTATCCTTCAACTGGACTTGAAGCAACTGGAAGATTACCTGGCAAAATTAAAAAGTTTCCCGCAGCATGATTTCCATCAATTCGCCATCAACCCGCTGCATTGTCTGAATGCTATTTATCAATACCTGAAATATGGCATGATCAGGAAGGACTTTTTTGCCGAGATCACCCGCTTCTATTTTAATCCGCCAAAACAAAGCGAAACTACACATAACAGAAAGGCGAATGATCTTATTTTACTTTTATCTGCGTACTCCACTTTTATTTGCCTTAAGCCTTATAAAACATTGAGGTTTGTTAACGCCCTTCATACAATAGATAAAACCAGTACCGAAACATCGTTCTCCTATAATTTCTTTTTAAAGATAGCCGAGTGTGACGCTTATTTTTTACTGGATAGCCAACCCGACCTGCTGAAAAACAATGATGAAATTTCGGCCTCCTATAAACAGGAAGAGTATTTGTTTACTCCTTTTATGAAGTCGTTGTTTTATGGGCTTAAAGTTAAAAGCGCTATTTCAAATAATGATTATTCAACTATCAACGGTTATTTGAATTGTTTAAACCAGGTATCAGATGAGTCTGGGAACAAATTGTCAAAGCTGTTCATATATGCTAGTATTTTAAACAATGAGGCATTGTTGAATCTTGATCCGCAATTGTACAAACAGGTATCGTACAACCATACCCGTTTATTACGCGAATGTGGTTTAAACATCGAAATGTTTATAAAGCCCAAAAACGAAGTGCTGGCATTAAAAGTAAAAGTTAATAACTAAACCCATCGTATTTGAAGCAATCATTTTACTTTTAAACTTGCACGTACTTTTTTTACTTCTAACGCAGTGACCAAACTGCTATTGTTTCCAAAATTGTTGCGGATATAGGTCAGCACCTGAGCGATCTGATCATCGCTCAAAAAATTATGTTTGGGCATTACACTATTATAGGGTACGTTTTTAACCTTCACAGGACCCTCCAAACCATTAAGCAGTACCCGGATAGCCGTTTCCTTTTCCATGTATTTACCCCCGGTAACCCATTCAGATCCGCCAAGTGGCGGAAAAAGATTACCATCACCTTTACCGTTTTTCTGGTGGCAATTGGTGCAATAGGTAGCGTACAGCTTAGCTCCGCCGGTTAACATCCCACTCATCAAATTATTACGCGTTATGTCGGGGGTTTTAAAGCTTGGCAGCTTTTTCCGTAATTCCATTTTTGCCAGTTGGGCCGTTGTAAACTTGGTTTTATCACCCGGGTAAAATATGCGCCATACCCTACCCTTCTCGGTATCGCTTATATATAAGGAACCATCGGGCCCCTGCGATATTCCCATTGGCCGGTAAACGGCATCGCTCACGCTTGCTATGGTAGTACGCCCGGCAAATCCATCGGCAAAAATCTCCCAGGAACCTGCAGGTTTTCCACCTTTAAATGGCACAAAGCCAATAAAGAAACCTGCCTGCGGATAAGGCGACCTGTTGGTAGAACCATGAAACGCGACAAATGCCCCGTTCTTATACCTTGCAGGGAACTGGTTCCCGGTATAAAACAGCAGGTCATTTGGTGCCCAGTGCGCCGCGAAAGCCATAATAGGCTGGGCATATTTGGCGCCATCACCCGCTTTTTTGCCATCGCCGCCATATTCCGGATTTAAGAGTTTCTTCTTTTTAATAGGATCGTAATAATAATAGGGCCAGCCGACATCTGTACCTTCCTTAATTTTCAAAAACTCTTCGGCAGGTAACACCGCGCTTTGCCAGGGGGTAAACAATTTAGGGAACTGCAAACGCAGATCATCGCGCCCGTGCGCTACTACATATAAACAGTTGTCGGCCGTATTCCAATCCATAGCCACTACACTGCGCAGTCCGGTAGCATAACGCATGCCATCGGCCTGCAGCTGATTGGGTTTATCCTCATCAAAACGCCAGATACCGCCGTACTCTTTCAGCAGGGGGCAGCCTTCAATACCCATTGAACCTGGCACACGGTTTTGTTCCTGACAGGCATTGGAGGGTGCGCCAAAAGCCACATACATATGTCCTTTGTTATCAAAAGCAAGCGGTTTGGCGTCATGTTCCTGCGGGGGATGAATATCATGCACGATCAGCTCCGGCTTACCATCGGGCACCAAAGAATTAGGATTGAGTTTCATCCGGTACACATTGATCTCCGAACTGAAATAAAGATATCCCTTGTGTACACGCATCGCTGTGCCATAACTCCCCTTATCTTCATAATCCGCAAATTTTTTGATGATATCGGCTTTACCATCGTGGTTGGTATCCCTCATAGCCACATTGCCACCAATGGAATCAGGAAAACGGAGCTTTACATATACATCGCCATTATCATTAACAGCCAGATGGCGGGCACGCCCGGCCAGGCTATCCACTACCACAACAGCCTTAAAGTGGCCGGGTAAAAACAAGCCCCCGTTATTTTTATCAGCAATGGGTAAAGTGTCCTTATTCCCGGTGATAGTAAAACTGATGATAAAAAGTGCGGCAATAGCCGTCAAAAATAAAATGGCGCGGTTTTTCATTGAGGGTTAAGGTTGATGTTTTTCAATAACAGATGTATCCTGCTATAAAGGATTTTATGCCCGAAATGTTTAAATAAAAAGCAATAAAATTGCTTCTCTCTTTGTCTGCAAAGCGTCGATAATTATTTTGATATGCTTATCCTGTAAATATCCTATCTTATCTTCGCAAAAAATCATTGACAGCTATGCCTGCATCATCCCCCGAAAAAAATAAATTAGGTTTATGGACCAGCACCTCCCTGGTGGTTGGTAATATGATAGGCGCGGGTGTGTTTTTAATGCCGGCGGCTATGGCATCATACGGCAGTATCGGTTTACTGGGCTGGGTATTTTCGGCGGTAGGTTCTTACTTTTTGGCCAAAGTTTTCAGTAACCTAAGTAAACTGCTGCCCCATGCTACAGGCGGCCCTTATGCCTATACCCGCAACGGACTGGGCGATTTTGCCGGTTTCCTGGTGGCCTGGGGTTATTACCTGGCTGTATCATGTGCCAACGCGGCCATTACCATATCATTTGTAAGCGCCCTCAGCACCTTTTTCCCGGTGCTGGCTTCCAGCGCTGTTACTGCTATAACTACAGGATTATGTACTATATGGCTGCTTACCTATATTAATACCCGTGGCGTAGTAACCGGTGGCAAGGTTCAGTTGGTTACTACTATATTAAAGGTAACACCGCTGGTACTGGTGGCTATTGGCGGCTTATTTTTTATACAGATCAAAAACTTTTCGCCATTTAACGGAAGTGGTACCTCTGTTTACGGAGCTTTAACCGCTACAGCCACCATGACCATGTTCGCCTTCATCGGTATAGAAAGCGCTACGGTACCTGCCGGCAGTGTGGCCAATCCCGAAAAAACTATTCCCCGGGCTACTTTGCTGGGCTTACTGATCGCTACATTGGTTTACATACTAAGTAGTTTTAGCGTGATCGGGATTATCCCTGCGGAGGCTTTAAAACATTCGGTTACCCCTTTTGCTGATGCCGCTACCGTGATATATGGCAGCAATGCCCGTTACTGGGTGAGCGCAGGCATAGCTATTGCCGCCTTTGGCTCACTGAACGGCTGGACATTGTTACAAGGCCAAATGCCTTTTGCCATTGCCAGCGACAAACTTTTCCCTGCCGCTTTTGCCCGCAAGAATAAAAAGGGAGTGCCTTATGTGGGCATCCTGGTAAGCAGTGTGATGGTATCGCTTTTTATGAGCATGAATTATACCAAGGGACTGGTAGAGCAATTCCGTTTTTTATTGCTGCTATCCTTATTATCTATATTGATCCCTTACCTGCTTTCGGCTGCGTCATACTTGATTATCCGCGTAAAGCAAAAACAGGTTGATGGCTTAACAGGTGCCGTGATACTGGCTATTTTAGCTTTTGGTTACGCACTTTGGACCATTGCCGGTACCGGTAAAGAAGCCGTTTATTATGGATTTTTACTGCTGATGGGCGGCATACCGTTTTATGTATGGCTGGCTTATAAGAAGAATAGTTAACCCCCTCTAAATCTCCCCCCCTTTGGGGGAGACTTTATAATAAAAGCATTTTTAAAGCCCTCTCCTTTGGAGAGGGTTGGGTGAGGTCTCCCCTATTTCTCGTTCGACATAGAGTAAGGTACATCATCGGCTTTGATACCGCGTTGTTTGTTTGGCGTGGCCGACATATCAAAGTTCAGTTCGGCGCCGCCCAACAAGGCTTTATGGCTTAACCAATTGAAATCATATGGTTTGCCGTTTACGGTTAAGCTGTTCACATATTTATTATCGGCATTGTTTTTTGGCGCGTTGATGGTGATGGTTTTGCCATTCTCCAGCTTTACGGTTAGCTTTTTAAACAATGGAGCACCCAATACATACTGATCACTGGCAGGGGTTACGGGGTAAAAACCCATCGCCGAAAACACGTACCAGGCCGATGTTTGGCCATTATCCTCATCTCCGCAGTAGCCATCTGGTGTAGCTTTGTACAGTTTGTTCATGGTTTCGCGTGCCCAGTATTGGGTTTTCCATGGTTCACCCGCATAATTATACAAGTATATCATATGCTGGATAGGCTGATTACCGTGTGCATACTGGCCCATATTGGCGATCTGCATTTCGCGGATCTCATGGATCACACCACCATAATAGCTATCGTCAAAAACGGGCGGCAGCGTAAATACAGAATCCAGCTTGGCTACAAATTGTGGTTTACCACCTACCAGGTTTATCAAACCCTGGATATCATGAAAAACACCCCAGCTATAATGCCAGCTGTTGCCCTCGGTAAAGGCATCACCCCATTTAAAGGGATTGAACGGTGTTTCGAAAGAACCATCTTTATTTTTACCGCGCATCAGTTTGGTGGAAGGATCAAACAGGTTGCGGTAGTTTTGACTGCGTTTTTTGTAAATATCAGTTTCCGATGCGGGTTTGCCCAGGGCTTTGCCTAACTTATAGATAGCAAAATCGTCATAAGCATATTCCAGCGTGCGGGCAGCGTTTTCGTTGATCTTTACATCATAAGGCACATAGCCCAGGGTGTTGTAATACTCTACTCCCCGGCGACCTGTAGCATTCGGGCCTTCATTATTAGCGCCATGTTTCAAAGCCTCATAAAGCGAGTTGATATCATACCCGCGCAGACCTTTTAAATAAGCTTCGGCCACTACCGATGCGGAGTTGTTACCGATCATACAATCGGCATAACCCGGGCTCGACCACTCGGGCAGCCAACCACCTTCCTTATAGGAATTCACCAGGCCTTCCTGCATTTCTTTATTCATCGACGGATAAACCAGGTTGAGGAATGGGTACAGCGCCCGGAAAGTATCCCAGAAACCGGTACCCGCGAAATAGTATCCCGGTAATACCTTGCCATTGATAGGGCTGTAATGCACGGTTTGTCCCTTAGCATCAACCTCATACATCCGGTTCGGAAAGAAAAGCATGCGGTAAAGACTGGAATAAAAAGTGCGGGTTTGGTCGATAGTACCACCCTCTGGTGTTAAATGACTCAATGTTTTGTTCCAGACAGCTTTTCCTTTTTGGCAGGTAACGTCAAAACTATCGGTACCCAGTTCGCGCTTCAGGTTAAGTTCGGCCTGTTCGGTGCTGATATAAGATGATGCTACACGAAGGTGCACTTGCTCGCCTTTTTTGGTTTTAAAGCTGATGACCGCACCTGCATGGTCGCCGGTATATTCCAGCGAGCCATCTTTTTGCCAGCTGTGCCAGGTGGAAGCCAACTCAAAAGGTTTATCAATATAAATAACAAAGTAGTTTTTAAAATTGGCAGGTACGGCGCCGCTGTTTTTAGTGCTGTAACCGATGATCTTTTGCTCTCCGGGGATAATTTTCACGTATGATCCTTTATCAAAAGCATCGATCACGATATGCGAGCTGTCGCTTTTGGGGAAGGTGAACCTGAAATTGGCCGCGCGTTCTGTGGGCGTAAGCTCGGTAGTTACGTCATAATCGGCCAGGTACACGCTATAATAATAGGGCTTGGCGATCTCAGCTTTATGTGAGAACCAGCTGGCACGTTGCTCCTCGTTCAGTTTAAGTTTGCCTGTTTCCGGGAATATGGAAAACATACCATAATCATTCATCCAGGGTGATGGCTGATGGGTTTGTTTAAAGCCCCGTATTTTATCGGCATCATAAGTATATTGCCAACCGTCGCCCATTTTACCGGATTGCGGCGTCCAGAAGTTCATGCCCCAGGGCAGCGCGATAGACGGATAAGTGTTCCCGTTTGAAAGTGCAGGGTTTGATGATGTCCCCATTAAAGGGTTAATATAGTCAACCGGGGTAACAGGTGGGGTGGTTTGCTGCGCAATAGCTGCTACTGGTAAAAAGGCAAACGCCAATAAGAATAATTTTTTCATTATTAATTTTTAGATGGGCTTATATCAACATCGCTAAATCGATTAATCGGGCCATGCAATATACGGGCAGAATTCAATATTTTATAGTTGTACAGTGATATTTTTTGATAAAGCTGGGTGGATTATGTGTAACAATATACTATGTGTTTATGCGGGTGAAATATGAATACACAGCGCCCGTTAAGCTGGGCGCTGTGTAAAATGGTATCATAACTATTAAAAAATCACCGGCTTACAGCTTTTTATAATAGATCAGCTCACCGGCTTCGCCGTTTGCAGACAACTGCGATGGTATAAACTGGGTAATAACCAACGCGGCTTGCCCACCAACGGTTAAAGCGGTTATGGTTGGATTGGCAAATGCCTGGCTACCGCCATCGGTGTGGATGTTCAGCTTATCGGCATTGCCTGTTTGGTAATCATACA
>Ga0105239_10008538_pt1 | contig 11640 bp, 10 predicted proteins | sample KBSC44metaG_FD_92761 | JGI IMG/M metagenome (GOLD analysis project Ga0105239, IMG submission 92761) | Corn rhizosphere microbial communities from Kellogg Biological Station, Michigan, USA - KBS C4-4 metaG | ecosystem: Host-associated > Plants > Roots > Rhizosphere > Soil | place: Michigan, USA...
AGGCGCGGGGCGAGGCCCAAGGTGGGCTCGTCCAGGATCAGCAGCAGCGGCAGCGCCATCAGGCTGCGGGCGATGGCGAGCATCTGCTGCTCGCCTCCTGAAAGAGTGCCCGCGAGCTGCCGCAGGCGCGTCTCCAACACCGGAAACAATGCGAGCACACGGTCCAGACTGGCCTGCTTTTCCAGCCGAGCCCGTTGCGTGTAACAACCCAGGTCGAGATTTTCTTTGACCGTCATGAAAGCGAACAGGCGTCTGCCTTCGGGAACCTGAACCAGCCCCATTTCCACCCGGCGATGTGCCGCCAACGTATGCATGGCTTGATCTAGAAATCGAATCGACCCCGTGCCGCACGCGACCTGTCCGCAGATCGCGTTAATGGTGGTGGTCTTGCCGGCACCGTTGGCGCCAACGATCGTCACGATCTCCGACTGGCGGACCTCCAGGCTGACTTCATGCAATACCTGCAGGTCCCCGTAGTGTGCAGTGATGTCCTGCACTGTCAGCATGGCGACCTCACTTGACCAGGTACTCTTCGCCCAGATAGGCCTCGATCACGCGCGGGTCTCGCGCGACCTCTTGCGGAGTCGCGTCCGCTATCTTTTCTCCATGGTGAATGACCACGATGCGCTGGCACAGATTCATCACAGCCGCCATCACGTGCTCGATCAGAAGAATAGTCATGCCGCCGCGGTTGAGCTGCTGGATGAGGCTCATCATCTCTCGCAACTCGGTCGGGTTGAGCCCGTTCATGACTTCATCCAGAAGAATCATCCGTGGCTGCGTGGCGAGTGCACGCGCCAACTCGATGCGCTTGCGGAGCCCGATCGGCAGTGCGTGGGCCAGGCTGTCGCGCCAGCGGGCGAGTCCGGTCTCTGTGACTATCTTCTCCGCCACCCGGTAGGCCGAACGGCGGTCGGGGCAGCGCGTAAATGCACCGATCACAACGTTGTCGAGTACGGACAAGTTGCCGAACGGCTTCACGATCTGAAAGGTGCGGCACAGTCCCAGGCGGCAGATCCGATACGGCCTGTATCCGGAGATATCGCTGTCGGCAAACCTGATCGTGCCGGCCGACGCGCGCAGCGCTCCGGCGACGACGTTGAACAAGGTGGTCTTCCCTGCGCCGTTGGGGCCGATCAACCCGGCCACCTCGCCCTCGCCTACGGCGAAGCTTACGTTCGAGACCGCGGTCAACCCGCCGAAACGCTTGCTCACGTTGTCGAGCTCAAGCAGCACGCGCGCGCCTCCGGCCCTTGAGCCATTTCGGGATACCACGGACCAGCCCTTCCGGCATCAGACGCACGATGAGAATCAGCAGGACGCCGTAGACCATCAGATATAGCCCGCTGCGTGCGCCACCCCACTTGGCACGCAGGTACATCTCGAGCGCTGTAATCAAAATGGCGCCGAGGATCGGCCCCGAAGGCGTGCCCAGGCCGCCGATGATGCACATCAGCGCGAACTTGACCGAGAGGTCGACCGAGAGCACATATCCGGGATCCAGAAAGCCGACGTACTGTGCGTAGAACGTGCCGCCGAGCGCCGTGAAAAAAGCGCTGACGGCAATGGTCGCGACTTTCAGCATTCGCGTGTCGATGCCGATGGCTTGCGCCGCATCTTCGTCCTCGCGCATGCCGGCAAGCTGAAATCCAAAACGGGAGCGTGCGTTCCACACGCCGATCGAATAGAGGACGAGCACGAAGACAATGATGACGATGGTCCACGACAACTTGTCCGTGAAGATGAAATTTCCGACTCCAGGCTGAAAAGCGATAGCGAGCCCTTCGTTGCCGCGCGTGAACGAATACCAGCGAGCGGCAATGATTTGCACCACGGCTGCAAATGCCAGGGTCAGCAATGCGAAGTAGGGGCCGCGCAAGCGGGTCGCGGCGAATGCAATGAAACCGCTGACCACCACCACCAGCACGCCGCCGCAGAGCATACCGATCCACGGTGACCAGCCGAGATGGATCTTGATCAGAGTGGAGGTGTAGGCCCCGAGACCGAAGAAGGCGGCGTGGCCCAGCGAAATCTGACCTGCCAACCCTCCAGCAATGTTCCAGGCACTGGCGAGGCCCGCCCACATGAGCGTGAGGATGATGGCGTCTTGCAGAAACAGGTTGTCGCTGAACAGCGCGACGCACAAGGCTATGCCGAACAACGTCGCCACGACGAAATGTTCCGGCACGCTACGAGAACCGAGAATCTGGCGTATCTGCACGCCTAGCGTCCCAATTCCTCGGCTCCGCGCTGGCCGAGGAGCCCGGCCGGGCGCAGCAGCAACACGGCGATAAAGACGACGAAGTACAGGACCTCCTTCCATGCGGTGCCGACATAGAAGCCGCCGATCACGTCCAGAAATGCAACGATAAGCGCCCCCACCAGCGCTCCGACCGCGCTGCCGAGGCCCCCCAGTACCACGACTACGAAGGCGACCAGTACGAACTGCAGCCCGACGGTGGGATAAGTGGAGAACAGCGGCGCCATCAGCATCCCCGCCACGCATACGCACATCGTCCCGACCAGAAACGCGATGAGCAATATCTTGCCGGTGTCGATACCCATCAAGGTCGCGGCTTTGGGATCCTGCGCGGTCGCGCGCATGGCCTTGCCGAGAAAGGTGAACCGCAACCAGGCGAACAGCACCGCCGTAAACAGCGCGGCGACCGCAAAGGCGATCAGTTGCGGCATTGTGATTGCCGCCCCTGCGATCACGAGCACCTGGTCCCCGTAGGATAGCCGGAGTTGTCGGAAATTGGCTGTCCAGAAGAACAGCGCCGCGTTCTGCAAAACGATGGACAGTCCCAGCGTAGTGAATATCTGCACGACGTGCGGTCGCGCTATCACCGGGCGGACGACTACGTAGTAGACCGCTGCGCCGAATACTAACGACAGCGGAATCGCGACAAAGAGACCGATATAGGGATCCACGCCGATCATCGTGGATAGACCGATGGCGAGATACATGCTGAGCATCAGAAATTCGCCGTGCGCGAAATTGACGATGCGCATGACGCCGAAGATCAAGGTGAGCCCGATGCTGACCAGGGCGTAGATTCCACCAAGAACGATGGCCGATGCAATCAGCTGGGGAAGCGCATCCATGGAGCTTCCCTAGGCTGGCGTAGCTGATCCGTGCGACAGACAGTCACACCGCAAACCTGGGTTACCTTTCGCTCCACTTGGGGAGGGGAACCATTCGCATGGGTGCTACAGCGAAACGCTCCGGCCAGACAGTCACCAGACGGCCGTCCTGCCATTGCAGCATGTAGTGCTGGACGCGTTCGTTTGTATTCTGTCCGTCGACGCCAAACTTGACACCCCAACCATTGAGCATGCCGCCTACTGGGACATCCAGGCTCAACGCGGCAGCGCGGACCTTATCGGCGTTGAGATCGCCACCGGTCTTCTTCAGGACTTCTGCCAGAATCCAGACGCCTGCGGCACCCAGTTGCGCCGACGCCGCATACCTCTCGTTGTACTTCGCTTCGTATCGTTTCGCGACCTCTGCTTCCAACGCCGCCATTTCCGGAGATATGGCCTTCGGATTCAAGCCCGCCGGCTCGACCAATGCGAACACGCCCTCGGCGTCCTTGCCAAGGCTCCTGCCGAAATCCGGCGAGCCGAAGCTGACGCTCCCTGCGCTGATGATCGCTTTGACTTCCAGAGAGAGTTGCTTCGCCTGCTTCCACAGCAGGATCGCATCGTTGGTGTAGCAGGAGGCGACGATCACATCCGGTCGTGACGATTTAAGCTTGAGGATGACGGGTGTGAAATCCGTCATGGTGTTGCGGTTGTAGTAGTCGACCGACAGGACGGTCATTCCCAGTTCCTGTGCACGCTTCTTCCCGGCCTCTGTCGTGCCCTGACCGTAAGCCGAGTCCTCGCTCACGAACGCCACTTTCATCTTCTTCACGTCGATCCCGAGTTTCTTCTGCAGCGTCTCACGAATGAACTCGATGTTGTACCAGCCGAAGCCGTTGGCGTCGATTTCAGTGCGGAATGTATTCTTGTAGCCGCGAGTGCTGAAGCGAGGATCCACGCACGACAGTTCCCAGTAGACGATGTTGTTGCGCGCGGCGACTTCACTCGCCGGAACGCACAAACTGCTCGACAATGTGCCGGCGATCAACCGCACGCCTTCTTGACTGATCAACCGTGTTGCTTCGTTCGACGCAGCGGTGGCGTCCGGAACATCTCCGACGACCCAGGTGAGCTGCTTGCCTGCGATGCCGCCGCGCTCGTTGATCAGGTCGCGGGCGAGCTCCATGCCGTTGAGCTGGCGTCTCCCTTCCGCTGCGATGGGACCACTCAGCGGCTCCAAAACGCCGATCTTGATTTGATTCTGACAAGCACCCTCGGGCGCAAATGCCGACGATCCCACGACGAACGCCAAGAGGGGAATGACTCGAAAAAGCTGCGTGGAAGCGGCGGCCATGCTCCTCTCCGGATCAAGTTGATCAATAGGACATTGTCGTTCCAAGGAGATAGATTACATCAATCCGTGCCGAGCAGCCCCTTCTCGCGCAGCACCTCCTCGGCCACGCGCAACGCGTCGATCGCCGCCGGGAAGCCGCAGTAGGCGACGCTGTGCGTGAACAGTTCACGGATCTCCTCGGCGCTGCAGCCGTTGTTGATCGCACCGGTCAAGTGAATGCGCAGCTCGTGCGGCCGGTTCAGCGCGCACAGCATGCCCAGCGTGATCAAGCTGCGCTCGCGCCGCGACAGCGTGCCGCGCGTCCACAGGCTGGCGTACGCGAACTCTTCGCTGAGTCGCCGTATCGGCGCGTTGAAGTCGCTGGTGGAGTCGTCCCGGCGCGCCACATAAGGTGCGCCGAGAACCTCGGTCATGACCTTACGGCCCTGCTCACGCAGGGTTCGATGTGCATCCTCGGGGGTGGCAGCCATTGCGCAGTCTCCGTTCAACGGGAAATCTGGAGAAGCGCCGGGCATTACTCGAGCCCCAGCGCGGTGAGGTTGGGACGCAGCGCGTGGAACGGCGTTGCCGCCTCGAAAGCTTGACCGAATGCCAGCACCGTACATTCGGCGAACGGCTTGCCGATGATCTGCACGCCGACGGGCAGCCCGCCGACAAGCCCAGCTGGCTGCGACAGCGCACACAGCCCGAGATAATTCACCGGGCGCGTCAGGTAGCCCGGGATTGGCGACGCCTCGTCCACGTCCTCGAGGGCAATCGCGGGTATCGCTGTTGTGGGCAGCAGGATCGCGTCGTAGTCCTGGAACCATTCGGAAAATTCACGCCGACGCTGCGCCATCGTGCGCAGATCCTCCGCGTACTCGCCCGGACCGAACTCGTTCGCGGCGAGGATGCGGTTGCGCACCGCCGGACCCAGCGGCGCAGAATCGTCGTTCACGTATTCGCGATGCAGGGAATACGCTTCCGAGGCGATGATGCGGCCGGTGGGTACGGCCAGCTCGAAGTACCACGAAGGCAGCCGCGTGGCGATCACCTGAGCTCCGAGCGATTCAAATACGCGCGCAGCGGACTGCCAGGCCGCGGTGACCGCGAGGTCCATGAAAGCAGGTAGCTGCTGCGAGTCAGGAAGCGCGAGGCGCAGGCCCCGCACCGCCTGCGGCTCGCGCGAGAATTGCTCGAGGGGCTGCGACAGCGTGGCGGGATCGCGCGGATCGGGCGCAACGAGCGCGTCGAGCACCAGCGTGCAGTCGCGCACGCACCGGCCCAGCGGCCCGATCGAGTCGAGCGTCCAGCTGAGAAGCCCGGTTGCGTGCAGGCTGATGCGGCCAAAAGTCACCTTCAAGCCGGTGAGGCCGTTGAACGCCGACGGGATGCGCACCGAGCCGCCCGTGTCGCTGCCGATACCGATCGGTGCAAGCCCGGCGGCGACGGCCACGGCGGTGCCGCTCGACGAGCCCCCCGGCACCCTGTGCACCGCGAGATCCCAGGGGTTCTGCGGCGTGCCCATCAGCGGATTGGTGCCCCAGCCGCCGAAGGCGAACTCGGTCATGTGGACCTTGCCCAGCGGCACCATGCCGGCGGCCAGTAGGCGCTCGACCGTAGCGCTCGTTTCGGCCGCGATGCGCCCGACATAGTGCTTCGAGCCGAGCGTGCAAACGCGGCCTTCGATGTCGAGCAGATCCTTGAGCACAATGGGCAGGCCGTGCAGCGGACTGCGCGGCAAGCGCGCGGCTCGAACCTGGTCGGCAGCGCGCGCCAGCGTGCTTGCTTCGTCGGCGTAGACCTCGACGAACGCGTGCAGCTTGCCATCGGCACGGCCGATTCGATCCAGCAGCGCTTCGGTGAGCTCCAGCGACGACACTTCGCCGCCGTCGAGCAGCTCCTTCAGTTGCGTCAATCCATGCCAGGCGAGAGTCAGCGTGCCCTCCTTTGTCTCGAGGTATCGTCCCCGATGTGGTCGTTAAGAGATGTCCTTGTTGGTGTGATCCGTCAGCAACGAGGTGGCGATCATGCTGATGACACAGCAGCCGAGGATGTAGAAAGCAATCGCGTAGCCCGAATGGAAAGTCGCGAACAATGCCGTGGCAATGAACGGGGCCGGGCCACCGGCGACAATGGAGGCCAGCTGATAGCCGAGCCCGGCACCGCTATAGCGCAGGCGCGGCGCGAACGACTCCGCGATCAGCGCCGCCTGCGGACCGTACAGGTTCATGACCGGCAGAAACGACAGCGCGATGGCGACAAACATCAACACGGGCACTCGCGTATCGAGCAGCGCGAAATAAACGAAGCCGAATGCTCCGCTGATCGTCGCCGCGATGAGGTACATGCGCTTGCGGCCGATGCGATCCGAGAGATGCCCGGCGATCGGACCCCAAAGCATTCCCACGATTGCTGTAGTCAATACCCCGATCAGCAGGAAATCGCGCGAAGTCCCCAGCACCGTGGTGCCATAGGTGAAGATGTAGGCGATGTAGATGTAGCCGGGCGCTTGCTCTCCCATTCTGGCGAATGCGGCCAGAATCACCTGCTTCGGCTGGCGCTTGATCACCTCGAGCGAAGGCGCACGTTCGATCCGCTCTTCCTTGACGAGGCGTGTGAAAACCGGTGTCTCCATGATGCCGAGCCGGATATACAGTCCGATCGCCACCATGACGATGCTCAACAAGAACGGGATGCGCCACCCCCAGGTCAAGAACTGATCGCCGGATAGCTGGCTGAAGGCCAACACCGCGAGGTTTGCCAAAGCCAGGCCGCAGGGCGCGCCAAGTTGCGGACACGAGGCGATGAACCCGCGATGCGCGTTGGTCTTCGCCCACTCCATCGACAGCAGCACCGACCCGCTCCACTCGCCGCCCACACCCACACCCTGGATGAAACGCAGCACGATCAGCAGCACCGGGCCCCAGACTCCGATCTGCTCGTATGTGGGCACCAGGCCCACGGCAAAGGTCGCCAGTCCCGTCAGCAGTAGCGTCGCGATCAAGGCCGACTTGCGGCCGATACGATCCCCGTAGTGACCGAAGATGGCGGCACCGATCGGACGGGCGACAAAGCCGACGAAGAAGACCGCGTACGCTTGCAGCGTACCGACCAGTTGGTCGGACGTGGGAAAGTAGAGCTTGGCGAAGACCAAGCCGGTGACAATGCCGTAAATAAAGAAGTCGTACCACTCGATCGTGGTGCCGACGGCGCTCGCCACAACCGCGCGCCGCAACTGCTTGCGGTGATCCACATCGGGCAACTCGTTTACGGCAATTTCGGCTGTAGTCATTTGCATTTCCTCAAGCCTGCTCGGATTGAAAAGATGCTGTACTGCAATACCGCCCGAATCGCATAGACCAATTACGGGAGATGCTACGCTGATCGTATTCCCGCGTGCAATTCCCGCTTGTCGCAGGCACCGACAGAGCCACCAGCGCACCGCGAAGTGCACCTGACACGCGCGGCTGCGCAGCTATGTCGCGGAGCTGTCCCGGCGCGAGGGCAAGCCGTCGGATCTGCGCGCGCTGCGCGACCTGTTATCTCCGTTGACTCTGGCACACATCCTCCACCGCTACCCGGAGGGCCTGGGCAGCGAGTCAATAGCAGAAGTTCATTGGCCGCGGGCTGTGCGATTTCATAGCATGTGGATGACCCGAGAACCCAGATCCGCAGCTTCCTCTCGGCTGTGCGTTACGTAGACCAGCGCAAAGCTGAGTTCGGCATGTAACCTCAATATCTCGCCACGCAGATGCAGGCTCAGTTCCGGATCCAGGCTGGACAGCGGCTCATCCATGAGGACGATCGTGGGCTTGGCAATCAGCGCGCGCGCCAGCGCAACTCTCTGCTGCTCGCCGCCGGACAATTCTCCAGGTTTGGCGCGCCCCCGATCGCTCAGCCGCACCATCTCCAGAATTTCCCGAATGCGCGAGGGCCGGTCAGCCGGTTGACTCCGTTTGTCATAGCGCAGTACGAAGTCGAGATGCCCATGCACGGTCATGTGCGGCCAGAGCGCAAGGTCCTGGAACACCATGCCGATATGACGCTGCTCGGGTTCAACCAGGTTGCGGCCGTGCTCGGCGACCAGCGTCCCATTGATCCTGATCGTCCCGGAGTCGGGTACCTCGAGGCCAGCCACGAGGCGAAGTAACGTGGTCTTGCCGCAACCGGAAGGCCCCGCCAGCGCAACACGCTCACCACGTTCGATGGACAGCGTGATGTCAGCGACTGCAGTGCGACCGTCGTATGCCTTCGTCACGGCTCGCAACTCGATGGCGTTCATCGGCGCGGTGCGGCAGTTCGGAAGAACAAGCCCAGCAGGCCTAGCGCACTCAGCGCCACGGCGACCAGCATGACACACAATGCCGAGATGAGGCTGGGGGTGCCATTGGCCATCAGGGTGAGGATACGCACGGACAACGTCTCTTGCCCCGGGGGATAGACCAGCATCGAAGCGCCCAGATCTCGCATGCAGAAGATGAAGCCGATCAGCCAACCTCCCACCAGACCGGGTAAGCCCACGGGGACTACGATATGTCTGATCCGCGCGAGCCACGGGGCGCCTGCGATCTGGGCCGCTTCCTCGAGTGATTGCGGCACGTTGAAGAGTGTGGCCACCGTGATCCGACTGGTCAGAGCTATGTACTGGGCGAGATAGGCGAGGATCACCATCGCGGCGGAGGCGTACACGAATGCCGTGCCCGGACGATTCCACAAGGCAATCAATCCCATCCCGATGACAGTCCCCGGCAGCGTGAAGAGCAGGAGCGTGAGTGTGTCCAGCGCGCGCCACAGACGCATAGTACGAGTACGTATGAGATAGCCGCAGAAGAACCCGAGCAGCATAAGCAGAGTCGCACCCGTGGCCGCGAGCACGAGGCTGCGTCCGAGGCTGCTGGCTGCTTGGCGCCACGCCTCCCAATACGCGAAAGGCGACAGGGAGGCGACAACTAGAGCCGCAATCGGAAGCACGACCATAACGGCGCCAAGCAAGCTCACGCTGAGAAAGGCCGGAATGCGCCAGCGCCCAAGCGGGACGCGGAGCATGCGCCGGCCGGGGGTCGACGGCCGTAAATTGTAGACCTTCGCACGTAGGAACCTGCGTTCCAAGGTCAGCATCAGCAGTGTGACCAGCAGCAGCGGCATGGCCGCCGCTGTAGCAGCGCCGAAGTCGTAGAAGGCAGAGAACTGCGTCAACGTCTCGACCGCGTACACGGGGTAGCGCAAGAACACCGGCACACCAACCTCGCCCAGCGTCAGCAGAAACACGAGCAGTCCTCCGAACAGAATTCCCGGAAGGACCAGCGGCAGAGTGATGCGGTATAAGACGACCGGCCATCGGGCCACCAGCCTGCCCGCCTCCTCCAGCCGCGGGTCGATCGCATGCAACGAGACCAGCGTCAGGATCATCACCGCAGGCGCGAGCGCACTGACCATCACCCACCAGCAACCAGGCAAACCGTAAAGGGCGTGAGATAGCAGTCCGGCCAGTTGCACGGGGGCGCCCTGCGCAAGGAGCCCGCCGCTGGCAAGCAGATTGAACCAGCAGATCGCGAGGACGTAGGGCGGCAACAGCAGGGGGATCCCGAGCAATACAGTGAGTGTGCGACGGAAGGGTAGGTCGGTCTTGCCGAACAACAAACCGAGGGCCACGCCTAGTGGGGTCGCACACACAGCGGACAGCGTGGCGAGCGTGAGACTGTGTCCGAGCGCGATCCAATACTGCAGGGGATTGGAGAGCAGCTTTGTATAGATCGCCAGCGTCAGCTTTCCGCTGACAAAGACGCTCGTTACGACCATCGCCACCAGCGGCAACAGGCCGACGACCGCTAACGCGAGAACCGCGAGCAGCAGGGTCAGCCGACGCTGCAATTTATCGTCCTGCCCAGTCTTTCAGCAGGGGCTGGATGGCCTGCATCTTGGCCGCCACCTGCGCGTAGTCGACACTCATAACCTTGAGAGTCTCCAGCCGACGTATGTCGACCGGCGTCTCCACACCAGGGTGCAGAGGGATCTGCGCCGCATCCGAGTTGGCCAGCTTCTTCTCTGTCGCGGGCGACAGCAAGTAATCGATCAGCTTCTTCCCCGCCTGCGGATGCGGGCTGTCTTTGACCAACAAGACCGCATTGGGAACGATGAAGCAACCGAGCCCTCCCCCCTCCTGGTCGGGATAGATGCCTTCGACCGGCCGGCCCTGCTTCCGGCGATTGTAGACGTCGTCGCTGTCCACGAGCGCAAATTCAAAATTTCCCGCAGCAACCTGATCGGCACTGTCGCCGTTGCTGGAAGCGAGATGTACATCGTTTCTCCGCATTGCGTCCAGAAAAGCGTTGGCGCGCTCGTCTCCCCACACGGTGAACAGCGCTGCCATGTGAGCCGTCGTGGTCCCGAACAGAGGATTTGCGATGACCGTCTTGCCCCGAAAGCGCGGGTCGGTATAAGCGAGTACGGATCCTGGCTTGTCGACGCTGCCGTTAGCCACGATCAGCATGCGCGCCCTGGCCGAGAAGCCGGTCCAGTAGCCGTGCGGCTCGCGGAACTGATCGGGTATTCCTTCCGCGCTCGGAGAGCGATACACGGAGGACACACCCTGCTGGCGCAGAACCTCGGCGCGGATCGGCTCATTGGCCCAGTAGACGTCGGCTTGCGGATTCGCCTTCTCGGCGATCAACCGATTCACGACCCCTGCGCTCTTGGTCTCCTCTGTGTCGTAGACCGCCAGCACGCGCATCCCCGAGTCGCGCTCGAAGTCCTTGAGTATCGGTTCCGAGAACACCTGATCCTCGCTGACATAGACCACGACAACGTTGCCGTTGCGGCGGGAAGCGGTCCAAACCATGCCCGCGATCGCGACGATCACGACGAGAAGCAGCAATCCCAAGTCGCGCCTATTCACGCGTCACCCGTGGTTAGACACGGCGCGGCAACCAGACCACGCGGTTCACTGGGCAACGCGCCAGGGCGATCGGTCCTGCCATGTTTTGAGCGCCTCGGTCGCCCACGCCGTGTCCTTGTCCGTGTGGCACAGAGTGCACGGGTTCGGAATCTTGAGCGCGTCGCTCTCGGACGGCGTGATGAAGCGGAACGTGTGCGCGCGCACGTTCACGTCGGCGATGGTCTGTTCGATCTTCGGCATGTGACACGCTATGCACTCGTTGCCCGTGCTGCCCGGCTTGTGATGCGTGTGCGCTTCGATCGTCGGCGCGTGCGGCCCGTTCGAC
>Ga0105239_10008539_pt1 | contig 11638 bp, 9 predicted proteins | sample KBSC44metaG_FD_92761 | JGI IMG/M metagenome (GOLD analysis project Ga0105239, IMG submission 92761) | Corn rhizosphere microbial communities from Kellogg Biological Station, Michigan, USA - KBS C4-4 metaG | ecosystem: Host-associated > Plants > Roots > Rhizosphere > Soil | place: Michigan, USA...
CTCGACGGCGTCGAGATCCACGCGGCGCACGGCTACCTGCCGGCCCAGTTCATGTCGCCGCTGACGAACCGGCGCACCGACGAGTTCGGTGGCTCGTTCGACAACCGGATGCGCTTCCTGCACCTGGTCATCGAGGCGATGCGCTCGGTGACTCCGGCCGGGTTCGCCCTCGGTGTGCGTCTCAGCGGCGAGGAGGAGATCCCCGGCGGCATGGGGATCGAGGACTGCGTGCGGATCGCGGAGGACCTCGCTGCCCTCGGCACGATCGACTACTTCAGCATCACCCACGGGACGCGCGGCAAGTACGTCAAGGACTCGACCGGTCCTGATGCCGTGGCGGTCCCGTCGGCGTCACGGGTCCGGGCCGCGACCGGTGTGACGACGCTGGTCGGACAGCGGATCCGCGACGTCGGGACGGCCGAGCACGTGATCAAGGCCGGCCACGCCGACCTGGTCGGCATGGCGCGCGCCCTCATCGCCGACCCCGACCTGCCGCTGAAGTCGCAGTCCGGACGTCTCGACGAGATCCGCGGTTGCCTCGGCATCAACCAGGACTGCCGCGCGTTCGACCCGCACCTGCACTGCGCCGTCAACGCCGAGGTCGGCCGCGGCCGGCTTCCCGGAGTGGGCGTGCAGGTCGCGCGGCCCAAGGAGATCTACGTCGTCGGTGGCGGCCCTGCCGGCCTCGAGGCCGCGCGGGTGGCGGCCGAGCGCGGCCACCGGGTCACGCTGTTCGAGCGGTCCACGGCCCTGGGCGGCGCCGTGCGCACCGCGGCCTCCGCGCCCCACCGGGCGACGTTGATCGACATCGTCGACTACCTCGAGCGTGAGACCCGCCGGCTCAAGGTGGACGTCAACCTCGGCGCCACGATCTCCGCCGACGACCTCGTCGAGATCCAGGGCATCGCCGACCACGTCGTGCTGGCAACGGGCTCCAGGGTGGCGCCCCTCCCGGCCGGCCTCGAGTCGCGTACGGCGGTCGTGGTCGAGGAGGTGCTCGCCGGGGCCGTGCCCGACCAGCCCGGCCAGGCGGTCGTGTACGACGAGGCGGACGGCTTCTGGCCGGCGTACAGCGCCGCCGAGGCGCTCGCCCAGCGCGGCTGGCAGGTCACATTCGCCACGGCGCTCACCGCGCTCGCCTCGCGCATCCCGGCGGAGAGCGTCGGGCCGCTGCTCCAGCGACTCGGCGACGCCGGGGTGTCGCTGCGGGTGGCGCACCGGCTGGTCGTCCCCGGCGATCCGGCCGCCCCGGTCGCGCTGCGTCCGGTGTTCGGGGGACCGGACGTCGAGCTCGACCCGGCGCTGCTGGTCTGGCACCAGCAACGGGTCGTCGACGACGAGCTCCTGCAGGCCACCGGGCCCGGCGAGGCGCTCACCGTCATCGGCGACTGCGTCACCCCGCGCCGGATCAGCCACGCCATCGCCGAGGGCTACCGTCTCGGCGCCACCGTCTGAGCAGCAATCACAGAGAGGTTCCACCCCCATGACCAGTGTCGAGGACCGCATCGCCATCGAGGACACGCTCTACCGCTACGCCTCCAGCATCGACTCGGCGAACCCGGACGCCCTGTTCGACGTGCTGCACCCGGACCTGTGGGCGCAGTACGGCAACAACGAGCCGGCCGAGAGCGCCGAGACCGTGATCGGCTGGATCCGCGAGGCCACCAAGAACTGCGTCTGGCAGCACCACCTGCTCAGCGTCTACCACGTGGACGTGCACGGTGACTCCGCGACCGCGCTCGTCTACCACACGTCGTACCAGAAGTTCGAGGGCGACGACGACGTGTGCGTCCTGGTCGGTCGCTACCACGACGAGCTCGTGCGTCACGAAGGCACCTGGAAGATCTCGCGGCTGGTCTTCGAGATCATGTGGGGCGAGCGGCGTGCGGACACCGCCGGCTACCTCGCGTCCGTCGGGGGCCGTGGGCCCCAGGTGCCGAATTGGCCGTGACCCAGGTGGGGCGGCCCCTGCGCACTGCGCTGATGCCCGCCTACCGCCTGGCCGGCTGGGGCCGACCGGTCGAGCTGACCGACGTGCCGGTGCCGGTGCCGCGAGGTGCCGAGGTGCTGGTCGAGGTGCAGGCCGTCGGCCTGTGCCACTCCGACCTCTTCGTGATGGCGTGCGACGAGGGCGTGCTGCCCTACGACCTGCCGCTGACGCTCGGGCACGAGGTGGCCGGTCGGGTCGTCGAGGTCGGTGAGGACGCGGACGCCTCGCTCGTCGGCGTCGACGGGGTGGTTCACGGCGTCTGGTCGTGCGGGGAGTGCCACAACTGTCGCCGCGGACGGGACAACTACTGCGTGGCGCTCGAGGGTCGGGTCGGCTGCGGGCTCGGCCGCGACGGCGGGCTCGCGCGGTACGTGCTGCTCCCCGACGCCCGGCACTTCGTCGCGGCGCACGGTGTGCCGCCCTCGGCGCTCGCGCCGCTCGCGGACGCCGGGCTCACGGCGTACCACGCGATCGGCTTGCACCGCGATGCCCTGGTCGACGACTGTGCCGCGCTCGTGATCGGCATCGGCGGCCTCGGACACCTGGCCGTGCAGATCCTGCGCGCGACGACGCCGGCGCGCGTCGTCGCGGTCGACCCGCGGGCGGAGGCCTGCGCCCTCGCCGAGCGCCTGGGTGCGCACCACACCGCACTGTCGGTGGACGACGCGCTCGCCCGGCTGTCGTCGTCGACGGGTCTGCAGAGTGTGGACGTGGTGCTCGACTTCGTCGGGTCGGAGAAGACGATGCGCCAGGGTGCCGACGCCCTCGCGCCCAGTGGTCGCCTGGTCGTCGTCGGGGGAGCGCGCGGCACGATCACCGTGGGCAAGGGCTTGAGCCTGCCGCTGGGATGGCAGGTCTCCGCGCCGTTCTGGGGGTCGAGGGCCGACCTGCTCGCCGTGGTCGACCTCGCCGAACGCGGCCTGCTCGACCCCGTCGTCGAGGTGGTGCCGTTCAGCGACGTACCGGATGCCTATGCCCGTCTGCACGCGGGCGGGGTGACCGGCCGCCTGGTCGTGGTCCCGGACGGCACGTCGTCGTGATGGACCAGCGGCTCAGCGACAAGGTCGTCGTTCTCACGGGTGCGACGGGTGGCCTCGGCCGCGCGACGGCGGCGCGCCTCGCGGAGGAAGGTGCCCGACTGGTGCTCACCGACCTCGACGAGCAGGCCTGCAAGGAGCTCGCCGCCACCCTCGCCGAGCATCGTGAAGGACACATCAGCGTCCGTCTCGACGTTGCCGACGAGCAGCAGTGGCGGGAGCTCGCCGCGACCGTCGGACGTGAGTGCGGGCGCCTCGACGGCCTGGTCAACAACGCCGGGATCGGCAGCTTGGCCACCGTCGAGGACGAGACCCTCGAGCACTGGGACGCCGTGATGTCGGTCGACTCGACCGGGGTGTGGCTGGGCATGAAGCACCTCGGTCCGCGGATCGCGGAGTCGGGCGCCGGCTCGATCGTGAACGTGTCGTCGATCCTCGGCACGGTCGGCGGCTTCGGCAACAGTGCGGCGTACCACGCCGCCAAGGGCGCCGTCCGCACGCTGACCAAGAACGCCGCGCTGCACTGGGCGACCTCAGGGGTGCGGGTCAACTCGCTGCACCCGGGCTTCATCGGCACGCCTGAGCTGCTCGACCGGTTCGAAGGCACCCCGCGCCATCAGGCCATGCTCGCCAACACCCCGGTCGGGCGCCTCGGCCGGGCCGAGGAGATCGCCGCGGTCGTCGCGTTCCTGGTCAGCGACGACTCCACCTTCGTGACCGGCTCGGAGGTCTATGCCGACGGTGGGTACACGGCTCGCTGACGCTGGTCGTCCTGCCCCGTCCGGTGCGCTTCCGTTTCGCCGCGTCGCGAGCCGATCCACCTGCCGGGCAGCGGTGGTCGAGAGGCACCCGGGTCGTCAAGATGGCTCCGTGCTTGGACTCGAGATGGTTGTCGTGCTCGGCGTCGCACTGGTCGCGTGCGGCGCGCTCGCGCGCCGCTATCCGATCGCGCCGGCGGTCCTGCTCGTGCTGGTCGGAGTGCTGGTCGGGTTCGTCCCGCGCATGCGGGAGGCCCAGCTGCCACCGACGGTGGTGCTCCTGCTCTTCCTGCCGGCCCTGCTGTACTGGGAGAGCCTGACCACCTCGCTGCGGGAGATCCGGAACAACCTGCGGGTCGTGATCCTGACCAGTACGGCGCTCGTGGCCGCCACCGCCGGGGCGGTCGCCGCGGCTTCCCACGGGCTCGGTCTCGCGTGGGGGCCGGCGTGGGTCCTCGGCGCCGCGGTGGCGCCCACCGACGCGACGGCGGTCGGCGTCCTGGCCCGCAACCTGCCACGCCGTACGGTGACCGTGCTCCGCGCCGAGAGCCTGATCAACGACGGCACTGCCCTGGTCCTCTACGGGCTGGCCGTGGGCGTGACGGTGGGCGAGGAGCACCTCACCGGCTGGCACGTGACCTGGCTCCTGGTCCTGGCGTACGGCGGCGGCGTCCTCGCCGGCGCGCTGGTCGGGCTGCTCAGCTGGCAGGTGCGCCGCCGGATGGACGACCCGATGCTCGAGAGCATCGCGATGGTCGTGACCCCGTTCGCTGCGTTCCTCCTGGCCGACGTCGTCCACGCCTCGGGCGTCCTGGCCGTCGTGGTCTGCGGGCTCTTCATCAGCCAGGTGACCCCACGGATCACCAGTGCCGTGACCCGGCAGATCGTCATCCCCTTCTGGGCCCTGTCGACCACGGTCCTCAGCAGTGCTCTCTTCGTGCTGGTCGGGCTCTCGACGCAGTCAGCCTTCCGCGGACTGGACAGCGCCTCCACGCTGCGCGCGCTCGTCGACGTGGTCGTGGTCACCGCCGTGGTGATCGCGGTGCGTTGGGTGTGGCTCTTCACCACGCCGTACCTCATCCGGCTGCTGGATCGCCGTCCGGTGCAGCGGATGCGACGGGTCCCGGCGCGCCAGCGCACCGTCAGCGCCGTGGCGGGGTTCCGCGGCGCGATCTCCCTTGCCGCGGTCCTCGCCGTCCCGCACAAGCTCAACTCCGGTGCGCTGTTCCCCGACCGGGACCTGATCGTGCTGATCACCTGCGGCGTGATCCTGCTGACGCTGCTCCAGTCGCTGCTGCTGCCCGCCGTGATCCGGTTCGCGCGGCTGCCGGACGACACCTCCGTCGTCGAGGAGCTGCAGTTCGCCGACGAGTACACGCTCGACGCCGCGATCGAGGCGCTCGACGACACGGCCGAGGAGCTGGGCAGCAGTGAAGCGGTGGTTGCGCGCGTGCGTCACGAGCTGGACAAGCAGCGCCGGCTCCTGGCGGCCGGCAGTGCGGACGGCAACCCCGTCGTCGTGCACGCCGACCAGTACGCCAGCCTCTCGCTCGCCCTCATCGGCCGGCGGCGCGAGGCGCTCCTCCAGCTGCGCGACGAGCAGCGCATCGACGACATCGTGCTGCGCCAGGTGCAGGCTCGCCTCGACATCGAAGAGGTGCGGTTCCTGCGTGCGAACCCTCTCGAGTGACAGTCCAGCCGCGCCTCCGGAAGCCTCCGAACCAGCGATCCGCCCGAGCCCCACCACCACGGAGCGCCGTGAGTGCTCATGACGAGCGAACCAGAAACGCGACGCCGAACCTTCGCAGTGTCCGTGGCTGGGCCTAGCGTCGAGGACATGGTGACCTGGCAGCTCACGATCGACTCCAACGACCCGGCGCGGATGGCGCGGTTCTGGGCTCCGCTGTTGGGCTACGTGCCCGAGCCGGCTCCTGACGGCTTCGACTCCTGGTTGGCCTACTACCGATCCGTCGTGCCCGAGGAGAACCTCAGCGGCGACCCCGACGACTACCTGGACCGGCTGGTCGATCCAGCCGGTGAAGGGCCGAAGATCTGGTTCCAGCCGGTGCCCGAGAAGAAGACCGTCAAGACCCGATTCCACTTCGACGTCTTCGTCGCCGATCGCTCCGCCCCGATGGAGCAGATCATCGCCACCATCGATGCGAAGGTCGCCGAGCTCGTCGAGCTCGGCGCCACGGTCGACCATCCGAGCCGGATCGACACCGACACCCTTCAGCGGTACTCCGTCGTGATGCACGACCCGGAAGGAAACGAGTTCTGCGTGGCCTGACGGCCTGGCCGGGACGTGACGGTTCGCTGAAGATCGCAGACGGTCGACCCTCAGCCCCCTCCAGACCGTAGGGTTCGCGACATGCGGGCTCGACGGCGGGACGTGGCGGTGCCGGCCGCCGGACAGGTCACCTCGCTGGAGCTGTTCTTCGACCTGGTCTTCGTGTTCACCATCACCCAGCTCACCGCGATCGTGCTGCCGGGCGGCGTGGCCGTCACGGGACGGTCGGCGCTCCTCCTGCTGTTGTTGTGGTGGATGTACGGCGGCTACGCGTGGCTGACCAACGCCGCCCCGCCCGTCACCCCGCGGCGGAGGATCCTGCTGATCCTGGCGATGGTCGGCCTCTTCGCGACCGCCTTGGCGATCCCGCACGCCTACGGTTCCGACCGGCTCGTCTTCGCGTGCGGCTACCTGGTCGTCGTCGCGGTCCACGCCGGGATGTACGTCTCGGAGGCTGCCCGGATCACGCGCGGCATGGTGGTGCAGCTGCTCGGCTGGAACATGCTCGGGGCCGTGCTCGGCCTGGTCGGCGCCGTCTTCTTCGAGGACGTCCTGGTCTGGTGGTGGCTGGCGGCGTTCGTCGCCTGCGTCGTGCTGCCCAGGTTGGTTCGGATCACCTCACTGCACCAGACGGAGGACGACGGCGGCCCCACGTTCGAGCTGGTCCCGACCCACTTCGTGGAGCGACATGGACTGATGCTGCTGATCGCGCTCGGCGAGTCGGTGCTCGCGATCGGTGTCGGACTCGGCAGCGGGGTGGAGTCGATCGGTCTCGACCGGATCGCGTTCGCGGCCATCAGCCTGCTGCTCGCGACGACGCAGTACTGGGCGTACTTCGGGACCGGGGAGGACGCGCGCGCGGAGGCTGCCCTCGACGCTCTGCCCGCCGACCGTACCCAGGCCGCCGCCCTGGCGTCGTACGGCTACGCGTTCTTCGTGGTCCTGTTCGGGATCGTGCTCAACGCTGCCGGCCTGCGTCACGCGCTTGCGCATCCCACCGATCCGCTGGACTGGCGGTACTCCGCCCAGCTGTGCGTGGGCGTCGGGGTGTACTGGGTGGGGCTGGGCCTGTTCCGGCTGGCCCTGCGCCTCTCCGGCGCGGTCCTGCGCATGGCCGGCGGGGCGGTGCTGGGTGCCGTCACGATCGTCGGTGCCACCACGTCCGGACTGGTTGCCCTGCTCTGCCTGCTGCTCGGATCAGGCGCCCTCGTCCTCTTCGAGAGTCGAGCGCCGGCGTCAGGCTGACGGCCCGTGCGTCGTCCGCCCGCGGTCCGACAGGCGAAAGGCCCTGGGTGGCGGAGTCCCAGGGCCTTCGCGCCATCCGACCGGTGGCAGGGTCGGACGGCTCCGAGCGCGGGCTCCGCGGAGGAGGCGGCACCACGCTGTCTCGGATGATCGGGAGACCGCACGTCTCGCGGACTCACGTTCTGCGGTCGACGTGGGCTGCGGCGAGGAGGAGGTACACCGCGGCGGTCCAGGTGTAGGCCCGGTCCCGCAGCCCTTCCCCGGTCTGCGCGTCGAAGTTCTCGGCGAACCCCGATCTCTCGCACAGCCGACGGAATCGTTCGCTCACCGAGTCGGCAAGCTCGGTGAATCCGGAGGCGCGCAGGCCGTCCTCGATCAGTGCGGTGGACGGTGCCCAGATCGGGCCGCGCCAGTAGCCGTCGTCCTCGTAGTGCGGCGAGTCGACCGGCTCCGTCGCCAGTCCGTACGCCGTCAGGTGCTGGCGCACACGTGCACCGAGGACGTCACGCACGTCGGGCGGAAGCCGCGTTCCCAGGACGAGGGGCAGCAGGTTGAGCAAGCTCGTCGCGGTGCTCCGGCGGCCGCTGGTCGCCCCGACGGCCACGAACTCCTCCCCGGTCCACAGCTGGTCGAGGAGCGCATCCAGCAGCCGGTCCCGCGCGACCTTCCACTCGTCCGCCGGCTCACCCAGCTCCTCCGCCAGGTCAGCGAGAACCTCGAGCTGGATGGTCAGGAAGGCCGCCAGGTCGGGCGCCTCGACAACGCGATCGTCGTCGAAGGTGGTCGAGTTGTCCCATCCGCTGTCGTTCCCGTGCTGGTAGTAGGGCAGCTCGTGTCCCGGCCGTCGCCGGGCCTCCAGCCAGAACCGGGTCCAGCGGCTCAGCCCTCCGTAGATCTCACGAAGCTCGTCGTCGGTGAGGGCGCGAGCTGCCGTGGCTCGCAGACGTCGAAGCGTCCAGCCGTGGATGGGCGGCTTGACGAAGTTGTAGAGGACCTGTGAGTGGGTGATCGAGTCCGGCAGGGCCCCGGCAGCGTCCTGGTGGTCGAACGGCGCGAGGAACTGGTCGAGCGCGTGGTCGGGGACACCACGGGCGAGCGCGAGCGCGTTGAAGCAGTGGTCCCAGCTCCAGAGCTTGTCCATCCAGTGCTTCGACATCAGCACGGAATCGCGGGTGACGAGCCCTTCGGCAGCCACCGTCGCCGACCACATCACGTACGCCGCCAGCGCGGCCGCCGGGGTCTCGTCGGTCCGCCAGCCGGCCACCGCCTCGAGGTACTCGTCGAAGGCGGTGCGGGCCGCGGCGACGACCTCGTCGAAGGTGCGCTCGGCGCGGTCGTGCCCGACCGTGGAGGTCACCTCCTCGACCAGCGCCTCCCACGGCCCTCCGTCTGCTCCGAGCACGACGGCACGATCCGCGAGCCCGAGTGCGCCGCCGCCCTCGACGTCGATCCGGCCGGTGAGGGCGCGGACGTGGTAGCGACGGCCGGTCTCGTAGGAGGTGAAGACCGCCGCGTCGTCGACGGGGTCGACGAGGAGGTACGTGCCGGTGAAGGGTGTCAGCGACTTGGCGGCGTCCTCGATCCGGAGCGCCAGCCCCCGTCCCCGCAGCCGTAGGGCCGCAACGCCGTCGAACGCGGCAGTGACCCGGTCGTCGTCGGCGGCAGCCTGCCAGGTGAACTGCGCCGGCTCGGCGTGCCAGGAGGTCTCCGCGGCTGCTCCGGCGAGCTGCGGGCGCAGCGCGAGCACCGCATGCATCCCGTTGACGTGCGAGACCAGGTGGATGGCATCGGAGGTCTGGCGGAGGCCGACCACCGGCGAGAGGTTGAGCCACGCTCCCCGGCGGGAGAACGGGATCTCGCGGATGTCGAACGTCGTGCTCATGGTCGTGTCTCTCATGGAGGTCGGCGTACCCGTCAGTCCTTCACGGCGCCGGCGGTCAGACCGGCTGCCACGAAGCGCTGTGCGACGACGAGCAGGATCGCGGTCGGGATCGAGGCCAGTACGGCGGTCGCCATCAGCTCGCCCCACTGCTGGTTCTGCGAGCCGATGTAGTCGTAGAGCCCCATCGTGATCGGGCGGAACTTGCCGCCGTCGCGGTTCAGGGTGGACGCGAACAGGAAGTCCGACCACGCCCACAGGAAGGTGAAGAGGCTGACGGTGACCGCGGAGTTGCGGGCGATCGGCAGGACGATCGAGATGAACGTCCGCCACGACGAGGCGCCGTCGATCTGGGCGGCCTGCAGGATGTCCTGGGGAATGGTGTTCATGAACGCGGTGAACAGCATCACGGCGAACGGGACGGCCAGCGTCGAGTCGGCGAGGATCAGGCCGGGCACGGTGTCGAGGATGCCCAGGTTGGTGTAGACGGTGTAGAAGCCGAGGGCCATCACGACGGCGGGCACCATCTGCGCCACGATGAGCAGGAAGCTGAGCACCCGGCGCCCGGGCACGAGGAGCTTCGACAGCGCATAGCCCGCCGGGGCGGCAACGACCAACGTCAGGACCACCGTGCCGATGCCCACCAGCAGGCTGGTCCGCAGGTAGGGCAACTGGTCGTGGAGCACCACGCGGTAGTGGTCGAGCGTGAAGGCCTTGGGATAGAGCTCACCCGACCGGATCGCCTCCCGCCTGGTGAGCGAGACGTTGACCATCCAGTACAGCGGGAACAGCATCAGGCCGGTCAGGACCAGCCCGATGGTGGTCCGCGACCAGGTACGGCGTACGCGCTGCATCTCAGACCTCCTGACGACGTTGGACGCCGAGGTAGACGAAGCCCATGGCGAGAGCGATCAGCAGCAGGATCGAGCCGACTGCGGACGCCTCGGAGTACTTGATCACCGCCGAGCTGCCCTTGCCGAAGGCCATCGAGTACGCCCACGTCGCGAGCGTCTGGGACTTGCCGGTGCCCGTCGTCATGATCCAGATGACGTCGACGACCTTGAGCGTGTAGACGAACCCGAGCAACAGGGTCACGGCGGTCACCGGCCGCAGCATCGGGAAGGTGATCGACCAGAACGTCCGCCACGGCCCGGCACCGTCGATCGCCGCTGCCTCGTAGAGCTCGGCCGGGATGTTCTGCAGCCCCGAGTAGAGGATCACGAGGTTGAAGGGGATGCCCAGCCAGATGTTGGCGATGATCACGGCCCACAGGGAGTGCTCGTTGTTCAGCCACCACACCGGGTCGACACCGAAGACATGGAGCAGACGGTTGACCACACCGGACTCGGCATCCATCATCCACTGCCAGGTGGTGGCGGAGACGATGATCGGCAGCAGCCACGGCACGAGGAACAGTCCGCGCAGGACGCCCGAGAGCGGGAAGCTGCGCTGGAAGAAGACGGCGAGGCCGAGCCCGAGGCCGTACTGGAAGACGAGCGAGACGACGACGAAGGTGGCCGTCTGGCGCACCGTGGGCCAGAACAGCGGAGACGCGATGATCTCGTGGTAGATGGAGAGGCCGACGTACGGGGCCTGGCCGGTCACGAAGGTCGCGCGGGTGAACCGGTGCAGGCTCATCGCGACGTTCTCGTACAGCGGGTAGGCGTAGAAGAGGATCAGGTAGGCGACCAGTGGTGCGACGAACGCCGCTCCCGCCCACGTGCCGGGCTTCGGCTTCCCGAACCGGCTGCGACGGACGCGGCCGGGGGAGACCGGTACGGCGACCGGACCCTTGTCTCGCGTGAGAGGCGCCGACCCGGGCTTCGCCAGCGTGGCAGTCGGTCCGTTCGCCTGCTCGTTCACGGTCTGCCACCCCTCGTCGTCGGCGCCCTGGAGGCTCCGATCCGGTACACGGTTGCACGGTGGCGCCCACGGGATCGGACGTGGGCGCCACCGGGTCCGTGACTACTGCTGTGCGTCCTGCCCGGCCTGCTTGAAGGCCTGCTTCACCGCGTCGGCCTTGCCGGCGGCGTTCAGCGAGGCCTGCAGGGCCGTGGAGATCGCGGCCGAGGTGACGGTGTACTTGGCACCCAGGTCCGTCGTGCGGCCCTGGGCGCTGGAGATCGCGTCGGCCCACGGCGTCCAGATCGCGTTGGACGCGATCTGCGTGGCCCGCAGATCGGTGTTCGGCGCGAAGTAGCCGAGCTGGTCGTCGGTCTTGACCTGGGCGTCGGGGCCCAGCAGGCAACCGATCACCTGCTTGGCGGCGTCGTAGTGCGCGCCGGCGTTGCTCTTGTGGGTGGGTGCGACGGCGAACTCACCACCGGTCGGGGCAGGCGCGGCGCCGCCGTCCTTGCTCGGGATCGGCACCATCTTGGCCCCGAACTTCTGCTCCGCGGCGGCCTTGGCGAACCACGAGCCGTTCTCGGCGAACGCGTA
>Ga0105239_10008541_pt1 | contig 11633 bp, 5 predicted proteins | sample KBSC44metaG_FD_92761 | JGI IMG/M metagenome (GOLD analysis project Ga0105239, IMG submission 92761) | Corn rhizosphere microbial communities from Kellogg Biological Station, Michigan, USA - KBS C4-4 metaG | ecosystem: Host-associated > Plants > Roots > Rhizosphere > Soil | place: Michigan, USA...
ACCTGAACTCCGCGCCCACGGTCCCCGCGCTCTATGCGGATGCCGTGCGCCGCGATAACGCCGAGCGCGAGAAGTGGCCCTACACCTGGGTGCACCAGCCGGACTACCCGACCGTGCGCGGCACCGTGGCAGGCCAGCTGCGCCTTGCGGACGGTAAGCCCACCGCCGGCGCCTGGGTCGTCCTCGCCGCACCCGGAGGCGACTGGCCGCTCCAGGGCAAGGGCTACGAGTTCTGGACACAGGCCGGCGCCGACGGCGCCTTCCAGATCCCGAAGGTACGGCCCGGCCGCTACACGCTGTACGCCTATGGGGCAAACCAGTTCGAGCAGTTCGTCCGCGATGGCGTCGAGATCCAGCCCGGCCGGACGACCGATCTGGGCGCGCTGGCCTGGCAGCCGGTGACGCACGGGCGGCAGCTCTGGCAGATCGGGACGCCGGACCGGTCGTCGCAGGAGTACCACGATGGCGACAATGTCCGCCACTGGGCGAACTACCTGCGCTACCCGAAGGCGTTCCCGGAGGATGTCACCTTCACGATCGGGAAGAGCCACGAGCGGACCGACTGGAACTTCGCGCAGTGGACCTGGTTCAGCAAGCGCCCCTACTGGGCGATCGACTTCTCCCTGCCGGCGCCGCAAAGCGGTAAGGCGACCCTGACGCTGGGCTTTGCGTCGTCCAACCCGGTGAAGGGCGACCATACCAACCTGCAGGTCAAGGTCAATGGCCAGGAGGTCGCGGTGCTGCACCTGCCCAAGTCCGGCGCCGCAGGCTACCGCAGCGGTGGGCAGGACAGCCTCTACCAGGTACAGTACGTGACCTTCGATGCCGCCCTGCTGAAGGCGGGAGCGAACGAGATCACGCTGGGTCATCAGGAGGCCGAGCCCTTCCCGACGCCGGAGATCCAGATGCAGGGCAAGGTCGGCGAGGTGATGTACGATGCCTTGCGTCTGGAGGTAGGTCAATGAGCAGCCCGGAGACCGGGCGTCCTCTCCCACTCACCCGCCGCCGTATCCTGTCGCTTGCCGGCGGCTTGCTGCTGACACCGCCGCTGTCAGGGCTCCTCGATACACACGGCGCTGGGGCAGCCACTGCCGAGTCTGCCGGATTTGTGCCGCCGACATCGCCCCGCGCCACCCTCAACATGAACCCCGGCTGGCGTTTTGTACGGCAGGACGTGGCGGGAGCGGAAGCGCCCGGCTTCGACGACTCCGCCTGGATAGAGATCAGCACGCCGCATACGTACAACGACACCGATACCTTCGACGAGATCATCACCAGGAGCGGCGAGCACGACGAGTATATGGGGGTCGCCTGGTACCGCAAGCGGTTTAAGATCCCGACCGCGTACGCTACGGGCAAGGTATTCCTGGAGTTCGAGGGGATGAAGCAAGCCGGCCGTGTCTTCCTGAACGGCAAGCCGCTGGCCCTCTTCGAGAACGGGATCAGCCCCTGCGGCATCGACCTCACCGACGCCGTCCGGTTCGGGGAGGAGGAGAACCTCCTCGCCGTGCGGGTCGACAACAGCCGGACCTATGTCGAGGAGGCGACCGGCACCGCCTTCGAGTGGATGTCGCGGGACTTCGATCCCAACTACGGCGGGATCAACCGCAATGTCCGGCTGCACCTGACCGGCAAGGTCTACCAGACACTCCCGCTCTACCAGAACCTGCAGACGACCGGCGTCTATATCTATGCGAAACAGATCTCGCCGTCGGAGCGGACCGCGGAGATACGTGTCGAATCGCAGGTCCGGAACGAATCCGGCGCCCCGCAGACCGTTGCCCTCTCCATCGTCGTGGCGGATGCCGGCGGCCGAGCGCGGCTGACGCTGACCGGCGAGACGGCTACCCTGGCGCCGGGCGAGACACGGGTGCTGACGGCAAGCGGACTGATGACCGCCGTCAACCTGTGGGAGCCGCGAACCCCCTCCCTCTACGATGTCTACTCCCAGCTGACAATAGACGGCAAAACGGTCGATGTCTGCCGGACACGAACCGGCTTCCGGAAGACGGCATTCCGCGGCGGCGCCGGCCAGGGCGGCATCTATATCAATGATCGCTTCGTCTTCCTGAAGGGCTACGCCCAGCGCTCGACCAACGAGTGGGCGGGGCTCGGCCAGGCGTACCCGGACTGGATGCACGATTACCATGCCGGTCTGGTCCGCGGCAGCAACGCCAACTATATCCGCTGGATGCACATCACGCCGCAGCTTTCGGACGTGATCGCCTGCGATACGTACGGGATCGTGGAGATCTGCCCGGCCGGCGATAAAGAGCGCGACGGCGAAGGGCGGCAGTGGGAGCAGCGGTTGGAGGCGATGCGCAACGCCATGATCTACCTGCGCAATCACCCGAGTATCCTCTTCTGGGAGGCGGGAAACAACGGGGTCTCGGCCGCCCATCTTCAGCAGATGCAGGATCTGCATAAACAGTGGGACCCGAACGGCGGCCGAGCGCTGGGATGCCGCTCGATCAGCGACGCAGCAAGTGTCCCGATCGCGGAGTACTACGGCACGATGGTCACCGAAGACCCGCGCCTGCACGCGCCCCGGGCGTATGCCGAGGCCTTTCGCGGCTACAGCGATGAGCGGCGGGACCGGGGGCCACTGGTCGAATGCGAGGACTTCCGCGATGAGGCGGCTCGCCGCTTCTGGGACGACTACTCGCCACCGCACTTCGGCTTCAAAAAGAAGTCCGACGATACCTATGCCCTGAACTCCGAGACGTTCTGTCTGGGAGCGGTCCGGCGCTACAACGAGTATTACTCCGAGCGGATCTCCAACCCGGACCCGAAGTGCTCCAAATGGTCGGCGTACGCCTCGATCATCTTCGCGGACTCGAACAGCCACGGCCGCCAGTATGGCAGCGAGGTCTGTCGGGTCAGCGGCAAGGTGGACGCCGTCCGCCTGCCCAAGCAGATCTACTTCACCCACCGCGTGCTGCAAAATGAGCAGCCGGATATCCATCTGATCGGCCACTGGAGCTATCCGGCCGGGACGACGAAGACGATCTATGTGGTCTCGAACTGCCCGGCGGTGACACTGCTGCTCAACGGAAAGCCGATCGGGACGGTAAAGCAGCCGGCCGACGGTTACCTCTTCGCCTTCCCGAATGTCGTCTGGCGTCCGGGCACGCTCCGCGCGATCGGACTGCAGAACGGAAAGCCCATCTGCGAACACGCACTGACGACGGCAGGCCCGCCGAAGCGTCTCCGGCTGACGGCGCGCACGGGGCCGCGCGGCCTGCAGGCGGATGGCGCCGATATCGCCCTGATCGATGTCGAGGTGGTCGATGCCCGGGGCCGGCGCTGCCCGACCGACGAGGCGCGCGTGGACTTCGCGATTACCGGGCCGGCGATCTGGCGCGGCGGCTACAACAGCGGTATCCCCGGCTCGACAAACAACCGGTACCTCCTGACCGAGTGCGGGATCAACCGGGTCGCCGTGCGGGCGATGCACACCCCCGGCACGATCACGGTCCGCGCCACGCGTCCGGGCCTGGAGCCGGCGACGATCATAATCGCCGCCCAACCCTTTATGGTCACGAACGGCCTCTCCGCCGAGATGCCGCCCCGTATCCCTCTCTCCCGGGAAGGAAAAGTATGATCTCGATGGTCTCTCGTACCTATCGTCACGCGGGCTACGCGACGCTCGCCGGTCTCGTCGTCGCTGCCGCCGGCGCACTTCCGGCGCTTGCGAACGTCCAGCCGGCGGCGCTCTTCAGCGACCACATGGTACTGCAGCAAGGGATGCGCGTCCCGGTATGGGGCACGGCCGCGCCCGGCGAGGCGGTGACCGTCACCCTGAACGGTCAGAAGCAGTCGGCGACGGCCGGTCCCGACGGCCGCTGGCAGGTGCGCCTGACCGATCTGAAGAGCGGTGGCCCGTACACGATGACGATCGCCGGCAAGAACACGGTCACCGTCACGGATGTCCTGGTCGGTGAGGTCTGGCTGGCATCCGGCCAGTCGAACATGGACTTCACCGTGGCGAAGACGGCGAAGAAGTCGTTCGCCGGGACAATGAACGAAGCCGAGGAGATCGCGGCGGCGGACTATCCGCAGATCCGCATGTTCACCGTCGATCTGAAGTTGGCCGACGATATCCAGCCGGATGTCCAGGGCCACTGGGCGATCTGCTCGCCGCAGACCGTCGGCGACATGTCCGCGGTCGCTTACTTCTTTGCCCGCGATCTCTACAAGGAGCGCAAGGTCCCGTTTGGAGTGATCGATAGTACCTGGGGCGCCAGCACCGCTCAGTGCTGGACCAGACGCGAGGCGCTGGCGGCCGTGCCGGTCCTGAAGCCGCTGCTGGACGACTACGCGACCCAGTGCGCCGACTACGCTTCGGGAGCCACTCAGGAGCGGTACAAGACGTCGCTCGCGGCGTGGGAGACGGCGAGTGCGAAGGCGAAGGAGGACGGGACGCGCGCGCCCCGCAAACCGGGAGCGCCGCGCGATCCCCACCAGGATCAGCACAACCCGTTTCTGCTCTACAACGGCATGATCGCCCCGGTCAAGCCCTACGCCATCCGCGGTGCGATCTGGTACCAGGGTGAATCGAACGGCCCGACGGCGCCGGAGTACGTCACGCTGATGAAGACGCTGATCGGGGACTGGCGGCAGGCGTGGGGTGAGGGCGACTTCCCCTTCCTCTATGTCCAGATCGCCGCCTACGGTAAGCCGGCGACCGATCCGGTAGCCGGCGTCGGCGGAACGCCGCGTGTCCGCGAAGGTCAGCTGCAGACCCTGCAGGTGCCGAATACCGCCATGGCCAGCGCGATCGATATCGGCGACCCGACCAATATCCATCCCAAGAACAAGCAGGAGGTCGGCCGCCGGCTGGCGCTGGCCGCCCGGGCGCGGGCCTATGGCGAGAAGATCCCCGCCTCCGGGCCGCTCTACGCCGGGATGGTCGTGGAGGGAGGCGCAATCCGTGTCCGCTTCACCGCGACCGACGGGGGCCTGACAGCAAAGGACGGCGCGCCCCTGGTCGGGTTCATCATCGCCGGAGCGGATGGCAAATGGTTCCGTGCGGACGCCCGCATTGACGGCGCCACGGTGCTCGTCTCCAGTCCCTCCGTCCCTCAGCCCGTCGCTGCCCGCTACGCCTGGGCGCCCTATCCGGAGGTGAGTCTGTTCAATGGAGCCGGCCTGCCGGCATCGCCGTTCCGCACCGATACCGGCGATGGGAAAGCCTCTCCGACGGTGGCAGTGAAGTGATCGGTTCGCAAGCCCTCTGGATCGCCGCACTCCTGCTCCTTGCCACCGTCCCGGCCGCCCACAGCGCGACCCTCGCGGCGCGGACGACGCCGGAACGCCAGGTACGCTCCTTCGATCCGGACTGGCGCTTCTACAAAGGCGATGCCCCGGGGGCAGAGCAGCCGGCGTTCGACGATACCGCGTGGCGAACGCTCGATGTGCCGCACGATTGGAGTATCGAAGGGCCGTTTGACCAGAACAACCCGACCGGCGGCGCCGGGGCGTTCCTGCCGGCCGGAGTCGGCTGGTACCGGAAGCGCTTTGCGCTGCCGGCCGCCCTCAGCGGTCGCCGTCTCTTTATCGAGTTCGACGGCGTGATGGCGAACAGCGATATCTGGATCAACGGGACGCTCCTCGGCCACCGCCCGAACGGCTATGTCGGCCTGCGCTACGAGCTGACCGACCGTCTCCACTTCGGCGACGGCGCCCCGAACGTGCTCGCCGTCCGCGCTGATAACGCCGAGCAGCCGGCATCGCGCTGGTACGCCGGCGCCGGTATCTATCGCCACGTCCGCCTGGAGATCGCCGATCCCGTCCATCTCGCACCGCAGAGTGTCTTTGTCACCACGCCACAGATCACGGACGACAGCGCGACTGTGCGCCTGGAAAGCGCCGTCGTCAACCAGTCCGCCACCCCGCGCCGCGTCGCTCTGAAGGTCACCCTGCAGACGCCGGACGGCGCGCTGCTCCCGGCGCTGCAGACACCGTCGCAGACCATCGCCGCCGGGGGCTCCGCCGACTTCCATCCGGAGATGACCGTCCCGAAGCCGCAGCGCTGGGACATCGACCATCCCGTTCTCTACCGCGCCGTGACCACCGTCCTCGTCGACGGCAAAGCCGTCGATTCGGAAACCACGCCGTTCGGTATCCGCACGTTCCGCTTCGATGCTGCGACCGGCTTCTCCCTGAACGGTCGCAACCTCAAGATCCAGGGCGTCTGCCTCCACAGCGAAGCCGGCGCGCTCGGCGCCGCCGTTCCCCTGCGCGCCTGGGAGCGACGCCTGTCCGCCCTCAAAGGGCTGGGCGTCAACGCGATCCGCACCGCCCACAACCCGGTCGCGCCGGAGTTCCTCGATCTCTGCGACCGGATGGGCTTCCTGGTCATGGACGAGCTGTTCGACTGCTGGACGGTCGCCAAGAACCCGTACGACTATCACCTCTACTTCAAGCAGTGGGCAGTCCCCGATATCCGCGACACTGTGCAGCGGGATCGCAACCATCCGAGCATTATCCTGTACAGCGCGGGGAACGAGATCCGGGACACCCCGAATGCCGCCGCGGCAAAGGAGACGATGGCATCGCTGATCGCCGCCTTCCACGCTGCCGACCCGACCCGGCCGGTCACGCAGGCGCTCTTCCGGCCGAACGCCAGCCATGACTATGACGACGGCCTGGCGGACATGCTGGATGTCGTCGGCCAGAACTACCGTGAGCCGGAACTGCTCGCCGCCCATCAGGCGAAGCCCGAGCGACGGATCATCGGCACCGAGACCAGCCACGATCGCACCGCCTGGCGGGCGATGCGCGACAATCCGGCGTTCGCCGGCCAGTTCCTCTGGACCGGGATCGACTATCTCGGCGAATCGCGCGCCTGGCCGGTGATCGGCGCCGGTTCCGGACTGCTCGACCGCACCGGAGCGACAAAGCCGCTCGGCTACCAGCGACAGAGCTGGTGGTCCGCAGCCCCGATGGTCCACGCCGTCCGCCGGGTCGCCCCCACCGCCGCCACCCCGTCAGACCCCGGCTTCAATCCCCTGCGCCGTCCGCAGACGACCTTCGCCGACTGGACGCCGTCGAACCAGGAGCCTCATGACGAAACTGTGGAGGTCTACAGCAACTGCGAACAGGTCACCCTCACCCTGAACGGCCAGCCCGTCGGCGCGCCGCAGCCGCGCCCCGCCGACGACTCCCCCCGCACCTGGACGGTCCCGTTCGCACCGGGCGCGCTACAGGCCGAGGGCAGCAACGGGGGGAAGACGGTCGCTACCGTCACCCTTCAAACCGCCGGCAAACCGGCGAAGCTCCTGCTCACCGCCGATCGCGACCGGCTCACGCCTACCTGGGACGACGTCTCCTACGTCACCGCCACCGTCGTTGACGCGAATGGCATCCCCATTCCTGGCGGAGAGGCCCCGGTGACCTTTACGGTGACTGGTCCCGGCGTGATCGTCGCCGTGGATAATGGCGACAACGCCAGCCACGAGCCGTTTATCGGATCGTCTCGCAAAGCGTTCCAGGGCCGATGCGTCGCGATCGTGCGGGCAACAGCGGGAACGGGGGCGATCACGGTGTCTGCGTCGGCAGAGGAGCTTGCGAGTGGGGCGGTGGGGATCACGGTGGGAAGGTAAGAACTCTATGTCGAGAATCGCCACGAATACGCTCGCCGCGCTTTGCGCGGCGATCCTGGGAGCAGCGGCCCCCTCCTTCGCTGCGCCGCCAGCGGCGCCCGTCACCCTGACCCAGGACGCCACCAGCTTTACCCTGTCCAACGGGCAGGTGACCGCGAAGATCGCCAAAGAGTCCGGCGATCTGGTCTCGCTCACCTATCACGGCGTTGAGACCCTGGGATCGGCGGCCGGGCATCCCGGCGCCTACTGGTCACATACCCCGGGCCGAAACGCCCGCGTGACCGATACCGTCACGATCGCTCCCGCCGCGAACGGCGGCGCACGCGCTGAGGTCGCTATCAAGGGCGTTTATCAGGGGACGCCGCTGGGCTCGGGACCGGGCGGCAGCGTCTCCGCCGATATCGAGATCCGCTATGCGCTCGGTCGGGATGATTCAGGCGTGTACACCTACTCGATCTTCGACCACAAGGCCGACTACCCGGCAACCGGGATCGGCGAGGCGCGCTTCGCCGCGAAGCTGAACGATTCCGTGTTCGATTACATGACCATCGATGCCAACCGCCGCAAGGAGATGATCACCTCCTACGACTGGGCGCACGGCACCCCGCTCAATATGAAAGAGGCCCGGTTGATGACCTCCGGCCTCTACAAAGGGCTGGTCGAGCACAAGTACGACTACTCCGCCGTCCAGTTCCAGACCCCGGCCTTTGGCTGGAGCAGCACGGCGCGGCATATCGGCCTTTGGTTCGTCAACCCGACCATCGAATACCTGAGCGGCGGCCCGACCAAGGTCGAGCTGACCGCGCACCGGGACGCCACCTTCACCGACGATGTCACGACGCCGGCGGTGCCTGTGATGTTGAACTACTGGCGCGGCAGCCACTACGGCGGCAGCTCCTGCGTGATCGCCGCCGGCGAAGCCTGGACAAAGGTCGTCGGCCCCTTCTTTATCTACTGTAATGCGGGGACGAGCCACGACGGCATGTGGCGGGACGCCCTGGCGCAGGCAGACCGTGAGGCATCGAAGTGGCCGTACAGTTGGGTCGCCGGGGTGGACTACCCGCACGCGGACGAGCGCGGCACGGTCCGCGGGCAGCTGGTACTCAAGGACCCGCAGGCGCCCGGCGCGAAGCTGCCGCACCTCCTGGTCGGCCTGGCTCACGCCCCCTATGAGGCGCCGGATAGCCGCCGTGAGGCGGTGGACTGGCAGCTCGATGCCAAGTACTATGAGTTCTGGACCCGGGGCGGCGCCGACGGGCACTTCACGATCCCCAATGTCCGTCCCGGCACGTACACCCTGTACGCCATCGCCGACGGCGTCCTTGGCGAGTTCTCCCGGGCGAACGTGACGGTGGGGCCGAAGCAGATGCTCGATCTCTCGACCCTCGACTGGACGCCGGTCCGTCAGGGCCGACAGCTCTGGGAGATCGGTATCCCGAACCGAAGCGCCGCTGAGTTTCGCCACGGGGACGACTACTGGCACTGGGGCCTCTACAACCAGTACCCGAAGGACTTTCCGAAGGACGTCGACTTCGTGATCGGCAAGAGCGACTTCCGCCGCGACTGGAACTACGCTCAGGTCCCCCGCGCGCCGGATGAGACCGGAAAAGGGATCGGCCCGGCGACCACCTGGTCCGTGACCTTCTCCCTCCGGAGCGCGCCCAAAGGCCAGGCCACCCTGCGTCTGGCACTGGCCGCGACGACCGCGAAGCAGATCCAGGTGACTGTCAACGGCCAACCCGCCGGCGACACCGGCCCCCTGCCGGACAACGGCACCATCCGCCGCGACGGCATCCAGGGCTACTGGCGCGAACGGGACATCTCCTTCGACGCCGCCCTGCTGAAGTCAGGAACGAACGTACTCCAGCTGACGATCCCGGAAGGCAACGTGATGAACGGCATCGAGTACGACTACCTCCGCCTCGAACTGGCGGAGAAACCATGATACTCCCTATGCGAACACAAACAACACAACCGACCGACATCTCAGTGCCTCTCAAAAACGCTCCCACCACCCAGTCCGCACAAGCCCTTCTGGCTCCCTCTCTCCGTTTCGGAGAGGGGGCTGGGGGGAGAGGTAGCGCGAAGCGCGTCCGCCGCGTAGCGGCTCCGATGCCCCTTGCCGCCGGCACAATCGCCGGAGTCCTCCTAATGGCAACCCTCGCTCTTCCTGCCCCATCCAGCGCTGCCACTACCCCAACACCACCAGCCAAAACGCTTCGCTTCGCTTTCGGCGCACGCAAGGCGCCGGCGGGAGTGATCGCGGCGCCGCCGACGCTGCTCTACTCGGATGCGACCGGTTATGGCTTCGAGCCGGGGACACCGCTGACCGCCGTCGATCGCGGCGGCAGCGACCACTACTGCACCAGCCCGAACGCCGCCCCCTTTCTCTTCTCGGTCGCGCTCCCGGAGGGAAACTATCGGGTCACGATCACCTTCGGCGATCCGACCGGCGTCTCGACCACGACCGTCCGGGCGGAGCTACGCCGCCTGATGCTGGAGTCGGTGCAGACCCCGGCCGGAAAGCGCACCACACGCACCTTCACCGTCAATATCCGAACGCCGCAGATCGCCGGCACTGGCGGAGCGGTACACCTCAAGCCGCGGGAGCAGACCCGCGAGATCCGCAACTGGGACGACCGCCTGACGCTGGAGTTCAGCGGTGCGCGCCCCTGCGTGGACAGCGTCGAGATCACCCCGGTCCGCGATGCGGTGACCGTCTACCTCCTCGGCGACTCCACGGTCTGTGATCAACCGGACGAACCCTGGAGCGCCTGGGGCCAGATGCTCCCGCGCTTCTTCAGCGGCAATGTCGCTGTCGCCAACCACGCCGAGTCCGGCGAATCCCTGCGCAGTTCCCTCGGCGCAAAGCGGCTGGACAAGGTGCTGAGCGTGATCCAGCCCGGCGACTACGCCTTTATCCAGTTCGGCCACAACGACCAGAAGGAGCATGGCGAGGGGGTCGGCGCCTTCACCACCTACAAGGCGAGCCTCAAGCAGTATGTGGCGGCGATCCGGCAGCACGGCGGCTTCCCCGTCCTGGTGACGTCCATGAACCGCCGCCGCTTCGATACCGACGGCAAACTCATCCCCACCCTGGGCGACTACCCCGAAGCCGTACGCCAGGCAGCGCAGGAGGATAAGGTCCCCCTGATCGACCTGAACGCGATGAGCAAGACACTCTTCGAAGCGATGGGGCCGGACGGCACCCTGAAGGCCTTTGTCCACTACCCCGCCAATACCTTCCCCGGCCAGGCGGCCGCCCTGAAGGACGACACCCACTTCAACGCCTACGGCGCGTATGAGCTGGCGCGCTGTATCGTCGAGGGTATCCGCTCCGCCAGACTTGGCCTCGCCCACTCCCTGGCGCCCGATATCCCGCCCTTCGATCCCGCGCACCCGGACCCCGTGGATGTCTTCCATCTACCCGCCAGTGCGCCGCCCGCGACACTAGCAACACCCGCCGGCAGTTAGGGAAGCAGGCCGCGTACACGATACCGGGTAGTTCAGGTACGCTCCTGTAGCGCTGTCTGCGCTCAAAGGAGACCGTATCGATGTCGTTCCACCTGCCCGGTGTCGCGCCCGTGGACCTGCTCCGGGAAGACTTTCGCCTGCTGGATAACCGGGAGACCCTCCGCTGCGCCTGGGAGACCGAGCAGAACCTGCTGATCCAGAGTGTGATCGGCCACGCCCACGAAGGGCACGGGATCTTCCGCGGACGCCGCTTTGTCAACACGACGATGGACGATATCTGCCGCGCCCTTCGGCTCGATCCGAATCTGGTGCGCGCCGAGCGGCAGGAGCTGATCGACAGTGTCGGCGAGTACATCGACGGCGTCCTCCAGGGCGGCGACGGCGCCGCTCTGGTCGATAGCCGGGGTCGTGCGCTGCTGAGCATGGGGACACTACCGCTGCTCTCCGGGGTGAACGGTAAGGACGTCCTCCGCGGCTTCTACCTCGGCGGCCTGCGCGATGACTCCACGATCCGTATCGGCGCGGAGCAGCGCTACGGCCTGCCGCGCGGCG
>Ga0105239_10008543_pt1 | contig 11630 bp, 11 predicted proteins | sample KBSC44metaG_FD_92761 | JGI IMG/M metagenome (GOLD analysis project Ga0105239, IMG submission 92761) | Corn rhizosphere microbial communities from Kellogg Biological Station, Michigan, USA - KBS C4-4 metaG | ecosystem: Host-associated > Plants > Roots > Rhizosphere > Soil | place: Michigan, USA...
AAAAACTGCTCACCCTGGTATTGCCAAATCGGAAGACCCGCAATATTCAACCTCTTATAATTACCAGGTTCCTGGTTATTTAGGAAGCGTTGGCATAATTGCTGCTTATTCGCGTACCTTTTGTGGTACTTGTAACCGCATACGTATCACGCCGGAAGGTGAATTAAAAACCTGCCTTTATGATAATGGTGTGTTAAATATCAAGGACCAATTGCGTGCCGGAATCAGCGAAAGCGACTTGAAAACTATGCTGCTCACCACCTTTAACACACGGGCCAAAGATGGCTGGGAAGCGGAGCAATTACGGACCGAAAACGTAAGAATACATGAATCAATGGCCACCATTGGTGGTTAATAGTTTAACATTACAAAGCCGGTGCTATGATAACTGTTGAGGAAGCCGAAAAAATAATACTTGCACAGGCAACGGATTATGGTGCAGAAATTATCCCGTTTGAGCTTGCCCTTGGGAGGGTTCTGGCCGAAAATATAAAAGCCGACCGCGACCTGCCACCATTTGATCGGGTAACTATGGATGGCATTGCCGTTAATTACGACGCCGTTGCCGATGGTATAAGTACTTTTAAAATAAAAGCCACCCAGGCTGCGGGAGACGAGCCGGTTGAAATAGAGGAGAATGACGAGTGTGTAGAGATTATGACCGGGGCCATGCTGCCAGCATCGGCAGATACAATAATCCGTTATGAGGACCTGTCGCTTCGCGCTGGTTTGGCTACACTGGTGACGCAGGAAATAAAGCGCGGCCAGAATATTCACTACAAAGGCAAAGACAAAAAACATAACGACCAGGTGGCCGCAATAGGCCAGGTAATAACCCCGGCGCTGATCAGTATGGTTGCCTCGGTTGGCGAGACCGAATTAAGGGTGAAAAAGCTGCCCCGGGTAGTTATTATTTCTTCGGGCGATGAACTGGTTGAAGTTGACCAAACCCCGTCGCCATACCAGATACGGCGGTCGAACAATTACACCGTAAAAGCAGTTTTACAGCAGCATAATATTGAAGCCAATATGCTGCATTTGCCGGATGATCCTGAGGTTATAAAAAAGCAATTAAAAACCTGCCTGGAAAATTATGACGTGTTGTTGCTCAGTGGCGGCATATCGATGGGCAAGTTTGATCATATGCCAAAAGCGTTGGAAGATCTTCATGTGGAGTCCTTGTTTTACAAGGTTCAGCAGCGCCCCGGAAAGCCATTTTGGTTTGGCAGGCACAGTAAAGGACCGCTCGTTTTTGCGTTTCCGGGTAACCCCGTAGCTACGTTTATGTGCCTCCATCGTTATTTTTTGCCCTGGCTAAATGCGTCGATAGCGAAAGAGCCGCAACCAACAATGCGGGCCGTATTAAATAACCGGGTAAGTTTTCACCATCCATTGAAATATTTTTTGCAGGTAAAACTACATCAAAACGAATATTGCCAGTTGGTGGCTACCCCGGTTGAAGGCAATGGATCCGGCGATTTTGCCAACCTGACGGATACTGACGCGTTTATGGAGCTGCCTGCACAGCGGAATGAATTTAAAAAGGGAGAGGTTTTTAAAATATATACTTTTTAGTTTTGGACCTTGATCAAAGGATTTTAGGATTTCCATGATGCCCTAAAAATTTATGAAGTTCAATCGAAAATAAAGGCTCATACAAAATCGGTGAAATCATAAAGTAATCGATTCAATCAAAATATTAAAAATGCTAACGCACATAGATAATAAAGGCAATCCAACAATGGTAGATGTATCTGTAAAACAGGTTACACATCGCACGGCGACTGCGCGTAGTATTGTGTCGCTTCCCGCTGAAGTGTTGGAGCATTTAGCCAATGACGATATTCAAACCAAAAAGGGCTCAGTATTTCAGACAGCTATAATTGCCGGCATTATGGCAGCAAAAAAAACAGGCGATTTGATCCCGCTTTGCCATCCGTTGGGCCTGGATAACTGTAAAATAAACATCGGCTTTAACGAAAAACAAGAAGTAGTTATAGATTGTACCGCAAGTATTACGGCTAAAACAGGAGTGGAGATGGAGGCCCTGGTTGGCGCCTCGATTGCTGCCTTAACCGTTTATGATATGTGCAAAGCAATGAGTCATGATATAATAATAAAGGAAACGAAGCTAATTGAAAAATCAGGGGGGAAACGTGATTTCAAAAGAGCATAGCAAACATACGGCCCTGGCCCGGCCCGCATTCGGAACGTTTAACCGCAACGAATGGGCAATTGTCGGCGCACCCTGCACCAATATTAAATTATTGGCCGGGCAGGTTATAAACGCTTTATCGCCGAATTACAAATGCGCTTACGTCGATACCACGCACAACGACCACATTGTTCAACTACCTGGCAAACTGGCTTCGGGTGCTTTATTCGAATATACCGACGAAATTAATTACCGCCAACTAAATTACGGCGCTGAATTTAACAGCTTTAAACTACGGGAAACATTTGCGGCGGCGGATTTGGTGATAGCAAACGGCAATCATCACCAATGCAAAGCGCAGGTGGTTATCATCAGCGAAAATAAGAGGGCATCCCTGCAAAAAAGAATGGACCAGCTTACCAACGTACAGCTATTGTTGCTGGCTGACGGTACCGATGATGTTTTCGACTTTATTAAAGATGCAATACCAAACTGGCGGCAACTGCCGCTTTACCGGGTTGATGATATTGAAAACATCGTTACATTTTTTAAAACGCAAATGCAAAAAGCCAAGCCGGTGTTAAATGGATTGGTATTGGCGGGCGGCAAAAGCCAGCGCATGGGTTTTGATAAAGGTGAGGTTAACTGGCATGGTAAGGCGCAGCGTTACCACATGGCCGATATGTTGAAAGCATTTTGTAACGATGTTTATATTTCGTGCCGGGCAGACCAGCAACAGGAAATTGACGCTTCTTATACAAGCCTGCCGGATACTTTTACCGGTCTTGGTCCCTATGGTGCTATATTATCTGCATTTAGAGAAAAACCAGACAGCGCCTGGTTGGTTATAGCATCAGATTTACCGCTGATGGACGAACCCGCATTACAATATTTGACAGATAACCGCAACCCCTCATCTGTTGCCACGGCTTATAATAGTCCGCAAAATGAGTTCCCGGAGCCATTAATAACTATTTGGGAGCCAAAGAGCTATCCGGTACTGTTATCGTTTTTGGCGCAGGGGTATTCATGTCCGCGAAAAGTTTTGATAAATAGCGATGTAACGCTTTTAAACGCACAGAACCCCGATGTGCTTACCAATGTTAATACACCCGATGAACTGGAACGCATAAAAAGAGTTCTTCATCAAAAAATAGCTGCCGAATGAATCCCGAATTTTTACGTTACAGCTGCCAGATAGCTTTGCCAGGTTTTAGCGAACAAAGTCAACACCAATTACAAAACGCCAGGGTATTGGTGGTTGGAGCAGGAGGACTTGGCTGCCCGGCCGCCCAATATTTAACGAGTGCCGGTATAGGCACCCTCGGAATAGCCGACTTTGATATCGTATCAGAAAGTAACCTGCACCGCCAGGTATTATATGGCCCGGCTGATTTTGGCTTGAAAAAAGTTGCAGTGGCCTGCGAACGCTTACAAAAACAAAACCCGGATGTAAAATTGGTGCCGCATGATGTAAGGATAACCTCGCAAAATGTTATGGAACTTATTGCCAGGTATGATATAATAGTTGATGGAACGGATAACTTTGAAACGCGTTACCTTTTAAATGATGCTGCTGTGCTAAGGGGGGTACCAGTGGTTTATGGAGCAATTTACCAGTTTGAAGGCCAGGCAGCGGTGTGGAACTATAAATGCCCTAACGGCAAAGTATCACCCAATTACCGCGACCTTTTCCCAAGCGTAAACGCTGCCCAAATTCCAAATTGTGCCGAAGGTGGTGTAATACCCACCCTTGCCGGGATAATAGGCTGTATACAGGCAAACGAGGTAATTAAATATATTACCCAAACCGGCGAACTCCTGGCCGGGAAGATCCTGGTTTTTGACGCACAAACCATGCAAAGCCGGGTAATAAAAATTGGCGAGGCAACCCAAACCCACATAACAAAGTTGGTTGAAACGATGGTGATCCCAACGCTAACGGTTGAGGAATTAGAAAATGATTTAGCTCAAAGCGCGGTTAAGCTAATTGATGTAAGGACAGCGGAGGAACGCGAAGAATTTAATATAGGCGGAGAACACATCCCCATAGCTGAAGTCCTTGCCCGGGTTGATGCCATTGCTCAAAACAATAAAACAGTATTCTATTGCGCAACAGGTAAACGCAGCGCCGAAGCGGTAAAGATTATCAAAACCAAATACCCAAATGCAAATGTGTTTTCGCTGGAGGGCGGCCTTAACACGATGGAAGGATTATAAGGATTTACAGGATTTCACGGCCATGACTTATCAATCAAAGTTCACCTGTTTTAACTAATCTCTAATAAACTAATCAACTAATCTCTCCCATCAGGGATGCGCTGCCACCCAAATTTCACCATCTTCGAAAATTTCTTTTTTCCAGATAGGCACGGTTTGTTTCAATGTATCAATGATATAACGGCAAGCGTCAAATGCTGCAGCACGATGTGCGGCTGATACAGCAATAACCACCGGCACCTCGCCAACGTCTAATACTCCGGTACGGTGATGTATCAACACCTTTTGCACCGGCCATTTTTCATAAGCCTGTCGTGCGATTTTCTCCATCTCGGCAATAGCCATTGGCTCATAAGCCTCAAACTCCAAACGGATTACCTTTTTGCCTTTGGTAGCATTACGTACGGTGCCAATGAATACGTCGATACCGCCAGATTCGGGCGACATGATCCAATCGATACAGGGTTGGATGTTGAGAGGCGAAGAAAATATTTGGATGTTTGAGTTCAATTTATTTATGCATTTGTCAGAACCATGATTTTCTTGAATTTGGGATTATCATGATTAACAAAAAGTAAGTAATCAAGGAAATCTTTTAATCCTATGAATCATAGTTTACCCCCCGCTAACCGGCGGAATTATCGCAATCTCATCCCGCTCATGTAGATTATCGCCCGGTAAAGCATATTCATTATTTACAGCCACCATGTACGATGCCAGTTGCTTTAAGCGCGGGTATTGCTGCTCCAAAATGTATTTTAAATTATAAACTGTAGCATCATTTGCCAGTTCTAAATTAACCGACGTGCCCCCGAATATATCCTTTGCAATGCCAAACGCCAGAATTTTAATGTTCATGCCTCAAAATTAGATGAAAATACTTAGAAATAACACCTATAGGATCGAAATTTTTGAACTTACATTTAAAGCAAAACAATCTTAAATTGCGTTGGTTTTTATAATATGCAACAAAATGGGCGAAAGGATTTTTTCTCAAATCTCACGTCGCAAATCTCATATCTAATGTCAGGCATAAAAAAGGTAGCGGTTACAAAAATAAATGATGCCGAGGGTGCCGAAACCTTCGATGCCCTCGCCATTGAGGAACCGCTTGAAATACGCCTCGTTTATACTGTAAACGGCGAACCAACAACCCGAAACGTATCGGTTACCATGCGCACGCCGGGTAACGATGCCGAACTGGCTGCCGGTTTTTTATTTACAGAAGGTATTGTCAAAAATGCTGATCAGATCGCTGAGGTAGATTATTGCTTTATTGCTTGCGCAGAAAATAAGGAGAATGTAATTCAGGTGAAACTCCGCGACGGGGCGGTTCCGGATTTAAAGAACACCGAACGGAACTTTTACACTACCTCCAGCTGCGGGGTTTGTGGTAAAGGCTCCATCGACGCTATTCGTACTGTTGGCAATTTTGTTCAGGAGGATAATGATATTGCAGTAGATTCTAACCTTTTCCATCAGCTACCCGCGATTTTACGGGCACGACAAGCGGTTTTTGAGGAAACGGGCGGCTTACATGCATCGGCTTTATTTAATTTGGATGGCGAACTCCTTTTGTTACGCGAAGATGTTGGCAGGCATAACGCACTTGATAAACTGGTTGGGGCAGCACTAAAACACGGGCTGCTGCCTTTAAATAATCATATTTTGCTGTTAAGCGGTCGCGCCAGTTTCGAGCTGGTACAAAAGGCAGTAATGGCAGGTATCAGAATTGTAGCAGCAGTTGGCGCTCCGTCGAGCCTGGCAGTTGAGCTGGCGGCAGAATTTGATATAACCTTAGTCGGTTTTTTACGCAACCGGCGTTTTAACATTTACACAGCGGCACGCCGCATACTAACACCTATACATGAAAATTCGAATTAAAAGTAATTCCATCAGGTTTCGGCTTACACAGTCGGATGTTGCTGCTCTGGTTAAAAACAGGCAAGTGGAAGATAGTGTGGATTTTGGTGTTAACAAGCTGATTTATTCCCTGCGAATTGTTGATGATTACCAGCTTTCGGCAACATTTAACAATAACACAATAACACTATTTATGCCTGCAAACATGCTAACCGAGCTGGCAGAAACCGATAAAGTAGGGTTCGAGAATATACGGCACCTGCCACATTTGTTGGTCGAAAAAGATTTTACCTGCCTGGATAATGTAGTTGAAGACCAGAGCGATAATTACCCCAATCCATTAGCTGCCAAAACGTTATGAGTAAGACGATAAATACCCCTGCCGAAGAAAATCCGGAAGAACTGCTGGATTTAAAAGTTACCAGGCCAAAAACCTGGGCAGCCGGCATACCCGCGGTTACAGAGGCTTTAGCCGACGTACTTAAAGAAGCAGGCCCTGTTCGGGGAATGGAGGCATTGTTCCACATGAACAAAAAGGGTGGTTTTGATTGCTCCAGCTGCGCCTGGCCCGATCCTGATGACGATCGCTCGCCCATAGCCGAATATTGCGAGAATGGCGCCAAGGCCCTCGCTGAAGAGGCCACCACGAAAAAGCTAACAGGAGAGTTCTTCGCTCAAAATTCCGTTGCCGACCTTGCTAAACTGAACGATTACGAAATTGGTAAAAAGGGGAGGATTGCCCAGCCGGTTTACCTGCCGAAAGGCGGCACGCATTATACACCAATCGGCTGGGACCTGGCGTTCAAAATAATTGCTGATCATTTAAATGCACTCGCATCGCCAAACGAAGCAACGTTTTACACATCGGGGCGCACAAGCAACGAGGCTTCATTTACTTATCAGCTATTTGTTAGGGAATTTGGTACCAACAACATGCCAGATTGCTCAAACATGTGTCACGAGTCTACAGGGGTGGCTTTGGCCGAGGCAATTGGAATTGGCAAGGGAACGGTAACGCTAAATGATTTTTACGATACCGACGTGATTATCATTATGGGCCAAAACCCGGGTACCAACCACCCGCGTATGCTTACCGCCCTGCAAAAAGCAAAAGAGAATGGCTCGAAAATAATTGCTATAAACCCGTTATTCGAAGCTGGCCTGATGGGATTTAAAAACCCGCAAACGGTGAAAGGGCTGCTGGGTATCAACACGCAATTGGCCGATTTATACCTGCAGGTAAAAATAAACGGCGATATGGCCCTGCTTAAAGCTATCGAAAAACTCCTTTATGCAGCCGAACTGGAAAAGCCCGGAACGGTTTTCGATCACCAGCATATTAAAAACAATACAGTTGGTTATACCGAATTTTTACACCACCTGGATAAATATAAAGTCGAGGATTTAGCCGCTGCTGCCGGTGTGCCTGTAAGGCAAATACAGGAAGCTGCAGATATGCTTAAAAACAAAAGTAAAATAATTGTATGCTGGGCAATGGGAATCACACAGCATACTAACGGAGTGGCTACTATTAAAGAAATTGTTAATCTAACTATGCTGAAAGGCAGTATTGGCAAGCCCGGCGCCGGACTTTGCCCTGTGCGCGGCCATAGCAATGTGCAGGGAAACCGCACCATGCTGATCTACGATAAGCCTTTTGAAAAGCAACTGGATAAACTAAAAGAAGTTTACGGCTTCGAGCCGCCGCGAGAGCACGGCTATGATGTGGTGGAAACTATTAATGCTATGAACGAAGGCAAACTGAAGGTGTTTTTTGCCATGGGCGGTAACTTTCTTTCGGCGACGCCGGATACAGCTTATACAGCCGAAGGTTTGCGAAAAATGAAACTGACTGTTAATGTATCAACCAAGTTAAATCGTGGTCATTTGGTGCATGGCGAGGAGTCAATTATATTGCCCACGCTCGCCCGCAGCGATAAAGACGAAGTTGGCGGTGAGGTACAGTTCATTACCTGCGAAAACTCTATGGGGGTAATCCAAAGCTCAAAAGGGGTACTGAGCCCCATATCGGATAACCTGATGAGTGAGAACCAGATTGTGTGTGAACTGGCTAAGGCTACGTTAGGAAGCAAGTCTGTTGTTAATTGGGATAGATATGCCAAAAGTTATGATGCGGTTAGAGATGATATTGAAAAGGTAATCCCCGGTTTCGATGACTACAACAAACGAGTACGCCAGCCCGGTGGATTTTATTTACCAAACGCTGCCCGCGAGGGTAAGTTCGAAACCAAGGATTTCGGCAATAAGGTGCCTTTCACCATTTCGGAATTGCCTGATCATAAACTGGCCGATGATGAATACATGATGTGCACCATCCGCAGCCACGATCAGTTCAATACTACTATTTACGGGCTCGAAGACCGTTACCGCGGCGTCCATAACGAGCGCCGGGTAATATTCATGAACCGTAAGGACATTCAAAAAGCCGGTTTTAAAGAAGGGGAGAAGGTGGACTTGTTTAACTATCACGGGGATAAGGAAAGGGTAGCACGTTTATTTGTAATCGTGCCTTATAACATCCCCGAAGGCAATACGGCTACCTACTATCCCGAAACAAACGTTTTGGTGCCGATTGACAGCGTCGCTGAAAAAAGCAATACGCCGACATCAAAACTGGTTATTATAAAAATAAAAAAACACGCGCCGCAAAACTTAAACTAACAACCGGCGTTGTCAACACACATCTATTATTATATGAAAAACTTTTTTTTAGCGCTGGCAGTAATTATCACTATCAGCAGTTGTTCCGGGGCCAACGCTCAACAAGCAGGAAATGTGAAAATTATTTTTGTTCGCCATGGCGAAAAGGAAGCTACCGGCGATAACTTAAACTGCCAGGGCTTAAACCGTGCTATGGAACTTCCCAAGGTATTAGTCGGCAAATTCGGTACACCTGCGAAGGTTTTTGTGCCTGCTGTCAATTCAAAAAAATCAACGGGTCATGCCCGGATGTTTCAAACGGCAAGTCCGCTGGCTATAAAATACGGCCTGAAAATAAATAGTCAATTTGACGTGGAAGATTATCCCGGACTGGCAGCCGGTCTTGAAGCACAATCAGGCACTGTAGTGGTTATATGGGAGCACAAAGCCATGGACAATATTTTAAAAGCGCTGGGTGTAAAAATGCACGGCACCAAATGGGGGGATGATGATTTCGACAGTATTTGGATTGTAACGATAAAAAACGGGAAAGCTGAATTGACGATGGATAAAGAAGGGTTGCACCCGGCGGGTGGATGTGCATTTTAGGCGTTTTCGCTTCTATAACGCAGGGCGATGCCCTGCGCTGGTATATTTATCCCCTTCGGGGAAATCTTGATAATTATATAAATTTATCTTACCCTGAAAGGGTTCCATACGTCAGCGCAGGGCATCGCCCTGCGCGAAAACAGCAAACAATCAACCACCACCAATTTATTACAATCACACCCATACACATTTAAAGAAAATTTTCTTTAAACTTGGTCATGAAATTGTACAACACAATTAAGGGCATCCTGCTTGAACTTGACGAAGGCGCGTTTATAATCGACGAACCATGGGACACCCTGGTAAACAGGGATAAGCTCGAAAAGTATCTGTCAACTAAAACAAAAAACGCGAAACAACTAACCATTGCCGAAAAAGCACAATGGTTGACCAATGAAGCTATTTTGCCGCCAATAAGCCGGCAGGAGGTTTGGGCGGCGGGAGTAACCTATCTAAAAAGCCGCGATGCACGGATGGAAGAGTCGCAGGGCTCGGGTGCAGCGAGTTTATACGATATGGTTTACGACGCGCAGCGACCGGAGCTGTTTTTCAAAGCAGCGGCCTCCCGCGTTGCCGGCCATGGGCAGCAGGTTTACATCCGTAACGATTCCGTCTGGAACGTACCTGAGCCTGAACTTACTTTGTTTATTAATTCAAAAGGAAACATACAAGGCTATGCTGTTGGTAACGATATGAGCAGCAGGAGCATTGAGGGTGAAAATGCGCTTTACCTGCCCCAGGCAAAAATCTATGAAAAAAGTGCGGCAATTGGCCCATGCCTGTTTGTGAGCTCGGAACATATCGGTGGCGAAACCGCTATCAAGCTTAATATCAAGCGCAATGGCAATGTTATTTATAGCGATGAAACCACCGTATCTCGCATAAAACGAACGTTTGACGAACTGGTGGGCTATTTATATGCGGAGTGCGACTTTGCCTACGGATGCTACCTGATGACCGGTACCTGCCTGGTGCCGCCCGGTGAATTCACTTTAGCCGTTGGCGATGAGGTGGAAATTTCCATCGATAAAATTGGTACACTTGTAAATACTATCGCCCTTAATCCCAAACATAAATCCTGAATTTACTATGAGTGTTTTAAAGTATTCATCTATTATGCTGGCTGCGTTGTGTTTCAGCGCTTGTCAGCAAAACAAAGCCCCGGAACAAAAACAGGCAGAAAGCCCTTACGCAAAAGGCACATTTGGCTATGATCTTGATTTTTTGAAGAAAAAGGACAGCGTCATTGTTTTAAATAGTAAAGATGGGAGCGGGCAAATCATCGTTTCGCCAAAATACCAGGGCAAGGTATTTACCTCAACTGCCGACGGTGCAAATGGTAAAAGCTTTGGATGGATAAACTATAAAACGTTCGACCAGCCAAAGCTGGACGAACACATGAACGCCTATGGCGGCGAAGACCGGCTATGGCTCGGCCCTGAGGGTGGTAAGTTCTCGCTGTTCTTTAAACCTGGCACCAAAATGGAATTTGCCAACTGGCATACGCCTGCGGCTGTTGACAACGAAAGCTGGAAGCTGGTTTCAAATACCGACAAAAAAGCATTACTCAGCAAATCAGCAACATTGCTTAATTATGCGGGCACTACATTTAGTCTTTTAATTAACCGCGACATTGAAATGCTGGAGGCTTCAGATGTGAAGAAAACGCTGGGTATAGATTTGGATGCGAAGGTAAAATCAGTCGCCTTTCATACCACTACAACGCTAACTAATACAGGGGGTAAAGCCTGGGACAAACAAACCGGCGCGCCTTGCATCTGGAATTTAGATATGTTTTCGCCATCATCAAAAACAATAACGGTGGTACCTTATAATGACGGCCCTGGTAAAATTGCAACGACCGACTACTTTGGCGAGATACCAAAAGACAGGATAAAAATGAATAACGGTATTTTGTTGTTTAAGGCCGATGGTAAATCGCGGGGTAAACTGGGTATGCAGGCTGCAAGGGCTAAAACCATGGCTGGCAATTACGATGGCGAAAATAATGTATTAACCATCGTGGTATTTGATACCGACCCCAAAGCAACTTACCTTAACCAGGAATGGCGAACCGACCGTGACCCTTTTGTGGGGGATGCCGTTAATGCCTATAACGATG
>Ga0105239_10008544_pt1 | contig 11628 bp, 8 predicted proteins | sample KBSC44metaG_FD_92761 | JGI IMG/M metagenome (GOLD analysis project Ga0105239, IMG submission 92761) | Corn rhizosphere microbial communities from Kellogg Biological Station, Michigan, USA - KBS C4-4 metaG | ecosystem: Host-associated > Plants > Roots > Rhizosphere > Soil | place: Michigan, USA...
CAGGTGGAGGCGCATCACGAACTGCGGTGGATTCACGGGTTCGAGGAGGGTGGCACGGCGCGGCGTAGCGAAGCTCACGTACTGCGGGGTCACCTTGGTGATGACGCGCGAGGATGTGTAGGCCGACAGATTTCCGCGCGATTTGCTGTGGCCGTTGACGATGCCGGAGGGTCCAAAGGAAGCCCCTAGGTCGCTCACGTAGTAAATGTCCCGCGGCGTAGCGCTGGCTTTTTCAACAACGATCTTGTTAACGATCTTGTTGTTGATGTCCTTGAGGTCCCAATTGTTGATGAGGGCCATGAGCACGCGCAGGCCATTGAGTTCGCGGGTGCCGGTGAAGGGGTCCTGCTTCCATTTCCAGTTGCCTTCCTTCCCTTCCGACTTGTCCATGCGTTGCAGGCGGGCGTCGTGAACGGTGCCGTTAGCGGAGACGAACTGGCGGCCGCGATGGAGGTGGGTTGGCAGGCCGCTGATTTGAAGTTCAGGCAAGAAGTAATTCTCATTCGTGAAGTAGCCGACGGCCCACACCAGGCGGGAGGCTGCGACTTCGGGTTTGGCTTCCGCGCCGAGTTTGATTTTCCACTTGGAGCCGGCTTCGTCGGTGACTATGAGCTTGGGATTCGAGCCCGACAGGTCTTCTTTTACGAACTTGAAGACTGTGCCCTGGGGCACGTGGTTTTCGCCGCCGGCGCCGCAGCGAAGATCACGGGAAGAGATATCCGTAGGGTCCTGCCACAGTACTGGCGTGCCGCTGGTAGTTTTTTCCGGTGCCTGCGAGACGAGGCTGGACTCCGGGCGCTGCTGCGCGGAAGCGCTGAGGGCGGCTGCCAAAAAGAGCAAAGTGACGACGTGCAAGCCCTTGAAAATACTAGTTTTTTTGTTTTGGTAGGGCGTGGCCATATCCTTGCATGAGCAAACGCAGTGCCACGAGCCAAAGCGAAAGCGGCAGTCTCGACGACGCGAGCGGGGGCTGCGAAGTTATTGGTGGAACCGGAGGACGGCATCGCTGCGCTGACGCACGGCATCGACGGGGCCAAGCAGAGTGTCGACATCCTGATTTTTCGCTTCGACCATCGCGAAGTGGAACACGCGCTGCTGCGGGCCGCGGGGCGAGGGGTGCGCGTACGGGCGCTAATCGCTTATACCAATCACGGTGGCGAAAAGAATTTGCGGGCACTTGAAATGCGGCTGCTGGCGGCGGGGATCATCGTGGCGCGCAGTGCTGACAACCTGGCGCGTTATCACGGCAAGATGATCATCATCGATGAACGCAAGCTGTATGTCTTGGCGTTCAACTTCACGTATCTGGACATCGAACACAGCCGCAGCTTCGGGGTGATTCTCGAAGACCGCAAGCTGGTTCGCGAGGCGATGAAGCTGTTCGAGTCCGATATTTTGCGGCAGCCGTATACTCCGGGAGTGCCGGGGTTGCTGATCAGCCCGCTGAACGCGCGGACGGAGCTGGCGGCGTTTCTGGAAGGCGCGAAAAAAGAGCTGCTGATTTACGATCCGAATGTCAGTGACAGTGCGATGCTGCGCATTCTAACGGAGAAGAGCAAGGCCGGGGTGGAGATCAAGATTCTGGGTGGGGCCGCCAAACTACCGGCGCACAAGCTGGCGCAGATACGATTGCACACGCGCGTGATCTTGCGGGATGGACGGGATATTTTTATCGGGAGCCAGAGCTTGCGCACGCTGGAACTCGACGGACGCCGCGAAGTGGGCGTGATCTTTCGCGACCGCCGTGGCGCGAAGCGCATCGCTAAAACTTTTCAAAAAGACTGGGAACTGGCGGCGGAGCCGGAGACGAGCGAGACGGATGACGAACCGATTCAAACCAAAAAGATTGCGAAGAAAGTTGCTAAGGCGCTGACTAAGGAGATGCCGCCAGTGGCGGAGGTTTTGGACCTGGTGGTGAAGGAAGTGGCTGGGGATTCCATGGAGGTGCCGTTAAATGCGGACCAGTTGCAGGACACGGTGACCGACGCCCTGAAGCGTGCCGTGAAGGAGGCTGTGCGAGATGCGGTTCATGAAGGCGTGGAACATAAGGCGCAGTAGTCTGCCGGCTTGGCTCCTGCTGGCCGCGGTGATGGCGCCGGCGCAAGTTCCGCAGGACACGGAAGAGACCTCCACGGCGGACGCGGTCTCGATGGATTCAAGAGACCGGATTTTCTATCCGGGCGATACCGAGAGGTGGAAGCCGTTAGCCAGCAAGCTTTTCAAAAATACGCTGCTGGATCAGAAAGAAATATGGACCTCTCCTTTTCATATGCGGCGCCAGGATATCAAGTGGTGGGTGGGTGTTGCGGGTGTGACGGCGGTTTTGATCGCGACCGATCACCGCACGTCTAATGTTTTCGAGAACAGCCAAGGGCAGGTGTCCTGGGGGAACAACATCTCACGGATTGGTGCTTCTTACACACTGCTCCCGGTGGTGGCGGGTTTTTACGGGTACGGTGTAATCAGGGACGACCCGAAGCCGCGCGAAGTGGGCGTGCTGGGGGCGGAGGCCTTACTCGACAGCTTGATTGTCGTCGAAATTCTAAAACCGATTGCCGGCAGGAACCGTCCGGATTCTGTTGACAATGCCGGGCATTTCTTCAAGGGCGGCGATTCGTTTCCTTCGGGACACGCCATTGAATCGTGGGCACTGGCTTCGGTGATTGCGCATGAATACGGACATGGATCGAAGGTGGTTCCGGTAGTGGTGTATAGCTTGGCGGGTGTGGTGAGCGCGGCGCGGTTTGCGGCGCAACGGCATTATGCTTCCGATATCGTTATGGGCGGGGCGATGGGATGGTTCCTGGGCCGCTACGTATATCAGACGCATATGGATCATGCGATCCACCGGCATCTGGCGGCGCGGCCCAGAATCACTCCTGAGTTCGATCCCTCGCAAAGACTGTACGGCGTGGCGCTGGCGTTCGGGGACTAGTAGCGGGGACGCGTTTCCGACAACGATTCTTCGCTTGCCATCACTTTCCCGGCGATGGTCGATAGCTTTTCATCCGCTTCTTTCTCTTCCCGCAGAGTCTCGTCGAGCAAAGCCGCTACGTCATCGAGCCCCAGTTCCTCGGCCCAGGCCTTCAAGGTTCCATAGCCGGCGATTTCGTAGTGCTCCACTTTTTGCGCGGCGCAGATCATGGCGGAGTCCGCCAGTGCGCCTTCGTCGCTGCCTTGGATCCGCTCTTGGGCTTCGCTGATTAAACCCTTCATGCCGGCGCAGGCTTTCCCCTTGGGTTTCTGGTCGAGCATTTGGAACGCTTGTTCCAGGCGCTGCACGTGACCCTTGGTCTGCTCCAAATGGCCCGCGAAGGCTTCGCTGAGTTCTTCGCTGGAGGCGGCCTTCACCATTTTCGGCAGCGCCTTCACCAACTGTTTTTCGGCATCGTATAGATCCTGCATTTCCTCGATCAGGAGGTCTCGGATGGTTTCAGTCATGGTTGATCCTTTCAAGTATGAGTTCGGACGCCCCTTAGATCCGAGGACGCTGGCGGCTGTTTCAATATCGCCCCAGTGTTTTGGCCGATGAAATGCAATTGTGCGGTCCAATGCATCAGTCAATGGAAGCGAAACCGCTCTACGGCGGAAGCGTGCCCGAATGGATCGGAGGCGGCGCGGTCCCAGCAAAAGACGCGGACGAGTGGCTTATCGACTCGGTACTCGAAGGTCGAACGGACGCTTTCGTCGACCTGGTGCAGCCTCATCTGGGATCTTTGACCCGCTTTGCGAGAATGCGTTTACGGAACGATTCGGAAGCGGAAGATGTGGTGCAGCAGGCGGTGCTGCAGGCCTTCCATAACCTGGGCCGATTTCGGCGGGAGGCGAGTTTTAAGACCTGGTTGAGCAGAATTACGTCCAATGAAGTCATCCACTTGCGGCGCGGTAAGGCAGTTGCTGCGATCAAGCCGCTCCCAGGAAATGTTGCCGAGAGGCTGGCTGACCCGTCCGCTCCAGCCGACATGCAATTGCAACGCAGACAAGAGACCGCACGGCTGCGTCGAGCGTTGACGCAGCTCCCGGAAAAGTATCGATTGATCATAGAGTTGCGCGATCTTCGCGAATTGAGTGTCGCGGCGACAGCGCAATCGCTTTCCTTGACAGTGGCCAATGTAAAGACCAGGCACCACCGCGCCCGCAAACTGTTGTTGCGTTCGTACAGCGGATGTAAATAGCTGACAGCGCGAAGAGCGCTGGGCGGCTCACCGCCAGGGGTGAACGTGCAGAAAATGCAAGAAAGTATTACGGCGACCTGCAGAAACTGCAGTCGGAAGGCACATGAGGAGGCCTGAAATGACAGCAACCGGCCCAATCGATCAAGCCAGTCAGGTAGAATATGTTCCTATGGCGCCGAAGTCCGCGCTCTCCCGCGTGTTGATTGTCGATGACGATCCGCAGGAGCGCCTCGACCTGGCCAGAATCGTCACCACCTTGGGCTACGTTCCGGAGGTGGCTGGCGACGGCGAAGAGGCGCTGGAGAAGCTGGGCGCCAATCCCGTGGACGCGATCGTCACCGACTTGATGATGCCGCGCATGGACGGCTACACCTTGCTCAAGACCTTGCTGGCGCGCGGGGATCTGACCCCGGCGGTGGTGCTGACGGGTCTAGGCAGCATTCGCGAGGCGCTGGCGATTATTCACGATCTGCGCGCGTTCTGGTTCCTGGAAAAACCGGCGCAGCCCGCGATTCTCGCGCCGTTGCTGGAGCGGGCCATCCGGCAAAAAACACTGATCACGGAGACGGAGCGGCTGCAGCGGCAGTTGACGCTGCACGGAGTGCTGGGAGACATGGTGGGGACATCGGAACCGATGCGCCATGTTTTCTCGCTGATTCAGCAGGTGGCGCCGAAGGCCGCGTCGGTGCTGATCAGCGGCGAAAGCGGGACTGGAAAAGAGCGGGCGGCTGCGGCGATCCACAAATTGAGCCCGCGAGCGGCGGGACCGTTTATCGCGATTAACTGTGCGGCGATCCCCGAGAGCCTGATCGAAAGCGAGCTGTTCGGCCACGAAAAGGGCGCTTTTACGGGGGCAATTGGCCGCCAGGCGGGGTGTTTTGAGCACGCGAGCGGGGGCACACTGTTCCTGGATGAGATCGCGGAAATGCCGATGCCCATGCAGGCCAAGCTGCTGCGGGTTCTGGAAGATTCGAGAGTGCGCCGATTGGGCGCGCAGGGTGAGATCTCAGTGGACGTCCGGGTGCTGGCGGCTACCAACCGCCCGCTGGACGAAGCTTTGGAAAAGAAGCAATTGCGCGAAGATCTGTTCTACCGGCTCAATGTCTTTAATATTCTTCTGCCGCCACTGCGTCACCGTAAAGAAGACATTCCGGGGATTTCAGAGGCGTTAATCCGGATTCTGAACCAGCGCAACGATTGCCGCGTGACGCACATCGATCCGGAAGCCCTGGGGATGCTGATGAGCTATTCCTGGCCCGGCAATATCCGCGAATTGCGCAACATACTGGAGCGGGCGGTAATAATCGCGCGCGAGGGTGCACTCTCCGTGCAACATTTCCCGCCAGGTTTCCATCTTCCGCGAAAGATGCAGGCGGCGGTTGCGGAGCGCGTGCCCGCGCCCTCGGCGCTCACCTTTGAACCCGGCAGACCGCTGCAGGAGATGGAAGAAGCTTATATCCGCCTCACGTTGAAGCACACCAATAACAATAGGATGCGGACGGCGGAGATCCTGGGGATCAGCCTGCGAACCCTGTATAAACGGCTGGCAGAATTTGCGAAAGCGGATGCGACCCTAGCTCCCGAGAGCGCGGAAGCAGCTTCGCGGAACGGTTAGGGCATCTGGTGATCCAGGTGCAAGAAGGACAAACATGAGCGGGCTCCGCTTCCATATTGTTTTAGTTGAGGATGCCGAACCGGACGTTCTTCTGGTTCGTGAGGCACTGGAGCAATCCGGACTGGATTTCGAGCTCCAGGTATTTGACGATGGCGAACAAGGAGTAGATTTTATAGACACTATGGACCGGGACGTCAGCCTGGGCCGTCCCCACCTGTTTCTGCTGGACCTGAACCTCCCTAAGAAGACCGGGGGGCAGATTCTGGAGCGCGTACGGCAGAGCTCCAGTTGCGGCCAGGTTCCGGTGGTGATTCTGACCTCTTCGGACTCGCAAAAAGACAAGGCGCAAGCGGCGTTTTTGAATGCGACCGGGTATTTTCGGAAGCCGTCCAGGTTGGACGAGTTTATGAAGCTAGGGCCGTATGTGCGGGATCTGCTAACCCGGCAAAGTGAAACGAATGGTAGTGCCGCGACCGGGGTTTGACTCGGCCCAGATGCGCCCACCGTGTTGCTCGATGGCTCTCCGGGCGAGAGTTAACCCCAGTCCGCTGCCGGGATATTGCTTGCCGTTGAGGCGTTCGAACGGGCGGAAGATGCGACCGCTATAAACCGGATCGAAACCCACGCCATTATCGCGCACCGAGAAAGTCCACTCGCCTGCATCCTGCAGGGCTCCGACGTGGATTAGAGGTGGCGCCTGGCCGCGGAACTTGCAAGCATTTCCGATCAAGCAGCGAAATACTGCAGCCAGCGAGGCAGAATTCACGAGCAAAGTGGGGAGCGGATCGTAGGTGATCTTCGCCCGGCTGCCTTGGATTTCCCGGGCTAGCTCATTTTTTGCTTCGAGAAGGATGCACTCCAGGTCCGCCTCCCGCAACTCTGGCTCGCGCACTTCTTCATAGCAATAGTCCGCAATATCGCGAATCAATGTTTCCAGGCGTTCAGCCCCATCGAGAAGGTAACGCGTGCCTTGCGCGGTGTTCTCCGGGGAGCGCTCGCCGTCGTCGGCCCCCAGTAAGCGGGCGCCCAGACGAATGGCGCGCAGAGGCTCGCGCAGGTCATGCGCGGCCATGGAGATGAATTCGCGAATTGAATCGCGATCGCGGGGCAGCGCTTGCGGGGCAACGCCTTGGCCCTGGTTTTTGGTGCTCATTCGGGACCATCCGGCAGCGTGAAGTAAAAAGTGGAGCCCTGGCCCAACATGGATTCTACCCAAATCCGGCCGCCGTAGCTTTTGACAATCCGTTCACAGATGGCGAGGCCGATTCCGGTTCCGGGATAGCTGGCACCGTGCAGACGCTTAAAAATGCCGAAGATCTGTTCGGCATACTCGGGCTTGATGCCGATGCCGTTGTCTTGCACCGAGAAAAGCCAGGCATCGGGACGGCGCTGGGCGTCAATATGAATGGTGGGGCGCTCGGTGGCGCGGTATTTGATGGCATTACTCAGCAAGTTTTGCAGCAATTGCACCAGACGAATTTCGTGGGCGGAAATGGTGGGCAGGCCGTTCCAGGAGATCTTGGCCTGGGTCTGATCGATGCTGGCTTGCAGGTTAAGCAGCGCTTTGCGTAAGGCCTCGGTGCACAACACGGGGCCGGCGGGCCCCTCGCCCGAGGAGCCCACTTGGGAGTAGGCGAGTAGATCCTGGAGCAACGTCTCCATGCGATGGGCTCCGTTAATGACGTAGGAAATATACTGCTCGGCTTGCGGATCGAGCTGGTTAATGTGCTTTTTCTGAAGGATCTGGCTATACAGCGCGACCAGCCTTAACGGTTCCTGCAAATCGTGACTGGCGGCGTAGGCGAACTGATTCAAATCGTCGTTGGACTTGCGCAGGGCCTCGTTCGAAGCGAGCAGTTCCGCGGTGCGCTCGGCGACGCGCTGCTCCAGACTGGCATTGAGCTCGCGGATTTCCTGAACGGCTTTCTTGCGCTGCGTGACGTCGCGGATGGCCGCGGTTACCAGCAAACCTTCCTCGGTGTCGAGGGGGCTCAAACTGATCTCGACCGGGAATTCGGTTCCATCCTTGCGTACGCCGAATAATTCCAGGCCGGTGCCCATGGGCCGGTTTCTGGGTTCTTCGAAGAAGCCGGCGCGATGCTCCAAGTGGCGTTCCCGAAAACGCTCCGGCACCAGAATGCCGATCGATTTTCCCAGTAATTCCTTGCGCCGGTAGCCGAATACCTTTTCGACCTGCGCGTTCACCAGAACAATATTTCCCTCACCATCCACCACGGCCATGGCGTCGGGAGCGGCTTCGAGCAGCGAACGAAATTTCTGTTCGGCTTTGCTCAGTACCTCCGCCTGGCGCTGCAGCAGGGCCGTGTTGCGGCTCAACTCGACGAACACATTGACTTTGGAGCGCAGAATTTCGGGAACGATGGGCTTGAACAGAAAATCCACGGCGCCCAAATCGTAGCCGCGGAAGAGTTGCTCATCGCTCTTATAGCCGGTGAGGAACAGGATGGGTGTATGGCGCGAGCGTTTGCGGGCGCGGATCAGCTCGGCGGTTTGAAAACCGTCCATCTCCGGCATCTTCACGTCCAGCAGGACGGCTGCGAAGTCGTCTTCGAGGAGGTGGCGCAGCGCCTGCGTTCCGGATGAGGCCAGCACCAGATCCTGGCCCAATCCTTCGAGCGCTGCCTCTAAGGAGACGAGGTTTTCCGGCGTATCGTCCACCAGAAGGATTTTGGCCCTATCCGGCGCGCGCCCCTGGATTGCTGGACTCTCCGCTGCCACGGCAGTTCCTATCATCGCAAACTTGATTTAGGCATCATCGCAGAGTATATTTACGCACTGGGCGCCACCATTTTTTGGCTAGCTTCGTACTGATCGCTACCCATGCAGACGCGCAGTACCGAAAATAGTTGCTCGATATCGACGGGCTTAGTGATGTAGTCGGACGCGCCCGCCTCCAGGCATTTGGCGCGGTCGCCCTTCATGGCTTTCGCCGTCAGCGCGACGATGGGAAGCGTGCGGAATTCGGGAATCTGGCGGATGGTGCTCATGGTTTCGTAGCCGTCCATTTCGGGCATCATAATGTCCATCAGCACCAAGTCGATGTCGGGGCGGCCTTGGAGGAGTTCGATACCGGCGCGTCCGTTTTCGGCATGGAGAACTTTCATATTGTGTTCTTCGAGGAGGCTGGCGAGCGCGAAAATGTTGCGAACGTCATCGTCGACTACCAGGACGGTTTTGCCGATCAGGGTGGGGTCGGTCTTGCGCAGGGTTTCTAGGATGCGGCATTGTTCTTCCGTGAGATCGCCTTCGGCGCGGTGCAGGAGCAGGACCGTCTCGTCCAGCAGGCGCTCCAGCGTATTCGTGCGCTTGACTACGCTGATGCGCGTGGCGTGGGCGAGTTCCTGCTCTTCGCGCGCCGAGAACGTGCGCGTCGCCATCAAGATGACCGGCGGCACGTGCGGGCTGAGCTGGTTTTGGATTTCTTCCACGAGCTGCAGCGGCTCAATTCCGTCCATCTGCAAGTGGACGACGATGCCGTCCAGATATTGCTGCTTGACGACTGCCAGGGCTTCACCCGCAGTTTGCACCGGGATGACTTCGAGATCCGGCGCGGCCACCAGATCGGTGATGTTCTGCCGGTCGCTCTGATCGGGACACACCACCAGCAGCTTCTTCGCGCGTTTTTGCGCGGACTCTTCGATGGCAGCGAATGCCTCCACCAGGGAATCTTTGGCGACGGCCTTTTCGAGGTAGCTCATGGCGCCGAGGGCGAGGCCGCGGCGGCGATCCTCATCACCGGAGATGATGTGAACCGGAATGTGGCGGGTGGCCGGGTCATGCTTCAGGCGATCGAGGATGGTCCATCCGGCGACGTCGGGCAGAGTGATGTCGAGCGTGATGGCGCCGGGCTTGAACTCGCGCGCTAGCGACATGGCGCTGCTGCCGCGCAGGGCTACCAGGGCTTTTAGGTGATGATCGTGCGCGAGGTCCACCAGAATGCGGGCGAAGGTGAGGTCGTCTTCGACGATGAGCAGCACGGAATCGCCGGGCTGTATTAGATTGCGATCGTCGTCGAGAACCAGTTCTTCGGCGAGTTCCTCATGTTCGAGCGGCGAAGTGAGAATCAAATCGACGTCGGCATCGGGCGCGCCGGCAACCTGATCCAACTGGATCGGCGTGATCTTCAGGGCTTCACTCTTGGGCGCTTGGGCGGGTGCGATGTAGGTCTGCGGCAAATACAACGTGAAAGTGCTGCCGACGCCGGGAGCGCTCTGCAAACGGATTTCGCCGCCCAACAAGCGGGCCAGTTCGCGGCTGATGGAGAGGCCCAGGCCGGTGCCCCCGTACTTGCGGCTGGTGGTGCCGTCGGCTTGCTGGAACGCTTCGAAGATGATGCGCTGCTTGTCGGCTTGGATGCCGATGCCGCTGTCGGTGACGGTGAAGGCAATCACGGATTTGGCGCGGCCGAGGATGGTGTGGCCCATGCTCCAGCCGCTGGTGGCTTTATCGATGGTGAGCTTCACCGAGCCATGCTCGGTAAACTTCAGGGCATTCGACAACAGGTTCTTCAGGACCTGTTGCAGGCGCTTGGCGTCGGTGTGCATGATTTCGCTGGTGACGGCGCCGCCGAGTTCGATGCCGAAGTCCAGGCCCTTGCCTTCGGCTACGTGGCGGAAGGTCTTCGAGCAGTAGTCCTGGAGCTCTGTGAAGCGCACGCCGCCGATGTCGAGATCCATCTTGCCGGATTCGATTTTGCTGAGATCCAGGATGTCGCTGATGAGGGCTAAGAGGTCGGTTCCCGAGGTGTGAATGGTCTCGGCGAATTTGACTTGCTTGGTGGTCAGGTTCTTATCGGAGTTCTCGGAGAGCATGCGCGCGAGAATCAGGAGGTTATTAAGCGGCGTGCGCAGCTCGTGACTCATGTTGGCCAGGAATTCGCTCTTGTACTTGGAGGTGAGCGAGAGCTGTTCGGCTTTTTCTTCCAGCGCTTTTTTGGCTTGTTCGACTTCGAGGTTCTTGGTTTCGACTTCGGTTTTCTGCTCGGCGAGGAGTTGTGCTTTCTCCTGCAATTCGGCGTTGGTGGTGCGGAGTTGGAGCTGCTGGCTGCGGAGTTCTTCGGCTAGGGCCTGGCTTTGTTGCAGGAGCTGCTCGGTGCGCATGGTGGCGGCGATGGTGTTGAGCACGATGCCGATGGATTGGGTTAGCTGATCTAGGAACGCCAAATGGACGTCATTGAACTGTCCGAAAGAAGCGAGTTCGATGGCGGCCTTGACGTCACCTTCGAAGAGTACGGGCAGGACGACGATGCTTAGAGGAGTGCTGCCGCCCAGGCTGGAGTTGATTTTTACGTAGTCGCCGGGGACGTCCCTTACCAGGATGCGTTCTTTTTCGCGGGCGCATTGGCCGACCAGGCCTTGTCCGATCTTGAAGCGCTTGGGGACGTCTTCCTCATCGCCGATGGCGTAGCCGGTGAGGAGCGAGAGCACGGGGGTTTCGTCGACGGTATCGGTGATGTAGAAGGTGCCGTGCTGGGCGCCGATCAGGGGTGTCAGTTCGGAGAGCAGGAGCTGCGCGACGGTCAGGAGGTCGCGCTGGCCCTGCATCATGCCGGTGAACTTCGCGATGTTGGTCTTCAGCCAATCCTGCTCGTTGTTCTTGCGGGTGGTGGCGGCCAGGTTGACGATCATCTCATTGAGGTTGTCTTTGAGCGAGGCGACTTCGCCTTGGGCTTCGACGGCGATGGAACGCGTCAGGTCGCCTTTGGTCACGGCGGTTGCTACTTCTGCGATGGCGCGGACTTGCGTGGTCAGGTTTGCGGCTAGCTGGTTGACGTTGTCGGTGAGATCGCGCCAGATGCCGGCGGCTCCGGGGACGCGG
>Ga0105239_10008545_pt1 | contig 11626 bp, 10 predicted proteins | sample KBSC44metaG_FD_92761 | JGI IMG/M metagenome (GOLD analysis project Ga0105239, IMG submission 92761) | Corn rhizosphere microbial communities from Kellogg Biological Station, Michigan, USA - KBS C4-4 metaG | ecosystem: Host-associated > Plants > Roots > Rhizosphere > Soil | place: Michigan, USA...
AACGATGTATTCGAGAAAGAGGTTAGCCATCCAGACGGCTGGCTGGACGCCAGGCTAAAGTTATCTGCCGAGCATCCTACGGAGTCATTATTCGTCACCACTATGTTGTAACCCACGCTACTACCAGCGGTAGTGCTAGGATTCAGCGGGGAAGCGCTGACTGTTGGGTTGGCGTGCGTGCACAGCGGCGCCGCATAGTTGACACTCACGGTCAGCGCGTTCGCAGTGGCGCCTTGCAATGTGATGGAGACATTCGAATACGGATCCGTCCAAGTTCTGCCGCCGGCCAGTGCTGGGTCGCCAAAAGTGTCGGTCTCCGGCGTGAAGTCGAGGAGGTGGGTGTGAATGCCGGTGAGTGAATCCTCGTAGTGGATAAGCGCACCGGAGAATGGTTGCGTGTAGGTCAGTGCGGAATCGTAGTTGCCGATCGGTTGCCGGTACTCGACCCACAGCCACGCGTCATTGCCGGAGCCGCGCTGGATCTTAAGCGCCTGCAGTCCCGGAGGGCTGAACTCAATCGGTTGCAGTGACCAAGTCCCGCTGGTCTGGACCACAGTATAATTCGCGCCAGGATCCAGCCAGTTCAACTGCGCCTTGTGCGGCGCTGAATAGTGGCCGAGGTTCCAGAAACCCATCGTCGAGAACACATCTCCGTATTCCCCGATGCTGCCGCTCGCGCCCACGGGTCCCAGCACTTCCGTTCCAAAATCCCTCCAATTGGCATGATGCAGGTTAAGATTGTGACCAGCCTCGTGAGTGACCAGTTCCACTCCGCGATCGCGGTCGGCGAACGAGTCGGGCGTCAAGTAAGTGCGGGAGGCCGTGAAGGGACCGGCCGGAGAATTCAGCGTCGAACAGCCCATCATTGCGATTCCAGACCAACCACACCCCAAATCGTATGGCAGAACTACAAAGATCCGGGTATAGTTTTGAAAATTGACCTCGGCGCTGGCGGCCGTGATCGCCGCATCTTGCAATACACTGTAGTCCGTACAGGTATAAGCGCGGTCGAGCGTGTACCAGCCGAAAACATTTCCTGTAGCGGACGTCTTCCCATAGGAAGCTTCCCGCCAGAACCCGTCGAGCGAGTGCCCAGAAGCACCAAAAAAAACATCATACACCCCGGTGGGCGTGACCGTGGAGGGCGGTGTAACACCTGGAAAAGTGGTTAGCAACACGGCGGTGTTCTGCACCCCCGTGGTGCTACAACTCAAAGCAGTCGAGGCGGGAGTGGTTAGGCTACTGGACGCCACAATCGGGCTCGTGAAGCTATTGCCGGTCACGACGGCAGGACTCACCAGGCTACTGCGGGACACCGCCATCGCGCTGCCAATTTGCAAACCCGTCGCCTCCAGAAGGCTGCCGCTGGTAAGCCCCGCAGGCTCAGGGCCGGCGAAGTAGAGACTAAACGCTTGTCCTCCGGACCTGAGGCTGGTCACTGTAGTGCTCGCTCTCAGATCAGCGCTCTCCACAATCCATCGCTCAATGGAACCCCGCAAGGTCCGGTGCGATTCAAGCTGGGAGGCGGCGTCCGGGAACACTGCTGCCAGGTCCGCCAGCGCTTCTGGTGAAAATGCCAGAGAAAGCGCCTGAGCCGGGTCCCGCTGGATTAGATTGCGCAATGCATCGGCCCGCTCTCCAATAACAGGTACTGCTTGGACGCGCTGAACGACCGCTTGGCCGGGAGGGCTCTGGCTGGCCTCGCCATGCAATCGCAGAAGATCGTTGTTAAGCCCGCGAACACGGGCCGCTCGATCCACTTGCGCGCTAACTGGCAGGGGAAAAAGGCCGAAAACGATGAGACCGAGGCAAAATCCTATGGCCTTACCCCGGAATTGAAATCTAAGCATCTCTCCCTCCGGGTTTTCTATCGACCCGTATAGGCCAGGTAGCAGGTACTAGATCCCTGAAAGTACCGGGAATTTTGCCCTAGGAACACCTGAATCGGTGTGCTAGGCACCGAGGCGGATCCCCCCAGTCGTGCAGGCCAGATATCCCCAAGTTTCTCTTGCATTTTCAGTAACTTTTGGGTACCATTGCGCTGCAGGGGGCACCACTATGCGACTCGCGAAATCATGGGAGATCGTGGCCGCGGTCGTGACTTTCACGTCGGTTCTGGGCGCGCAGACGAATCCGCCCCGGGAACCGGTCGCGCGAATTGGAGACCAGCCCATCTACGACGAAGAACTTCTCCCGTCTATCACTGGGCAATTGTGGCAACTCAAGAACCAGGAATACGACTTGAAAATTAAGGCACTCGAAAGTCTGTTGAATCAGCGGACGCTGGAAGCGGCGGCGAAAAGCAAAGGACTTTCCAACGATGCATTCCTGGAGCAGACCGTGGACCGGAATGTGCCTGCTCCGAGCGCCGCCGAAGTTGAGGCGTACTACTTCGCGCAGAAGGATCGCATCAACCAGCCGTTGAATGAAATCAGGCCGCAACTGGAAAGGGCGCTGGTTCAGGCCAAGCGACAGCAGGCCCGTCAGGAATACATCGATCAACTGCGGAAGAGTAGCGGCGTGGTTGTCTTGTTGCATCGTCCCAAAATCGAGGTGACGGCAGACCCGGCGCGGATGCGCGGGAACCCGGATGCGCCAGTCACGATTGTGGAATTTGGCGATTTCCAGTGTCCCTACTGTCGGGCAGTACAGCCGACCTTAAAGGAAGTCATGGATAAATACCCGGGAAAGGTGAGACTTGGGTTCCGGGATTTCCCGGTCAGGCAGATCCACCCGCAGGCACAGCAGGCCGCCGAAGCGGGACGTTGCGCGGCGGAGCAAGGAAAATTTTGGGAATATCACGACCTACTATATGCGAACCAAGCCAAGATCGATCTGAATAGCTTGAAGGAGCAGGCGCGCACCGCTGCGCTGGATTTGGAGCGATTCAACTCGTGCTTGGCCGGGGGGAAATTCAAACCTCAGATTGAGAGCGATCTGCAGTCGGGGACCGGAGTAGGAGTCACGGGGACGCCGGCTTTCTATATAAACGGCGTGCCCCTCTCCGGCGCGCAGCCAGCTTACGAATTCCAGAAGATCATCGATTCTCAACTTAAGGAGCTCGAATCCAAAAAGCCGGCAGAGTAATGCTGGCGCCATCGTCTCGGTAGCTCATGATGGCTACCGCCCATTCTGACGCCCAGATTCCCCGAAATTCACGCGGCTCTGTATAATCCGTTCAGGACCAACTAGCGCAAACGCTCAATGCAGATGCGTTCGCTCTTAAGAGCATACATTGAAGCCGAGTCCGCGCGCTGCAAACATTTCCCTCTTGAATTGGTTTGCGCGATAATGGATCAACGGCCATGCCCAGCTACCGCATTCATCGTTTGAAGGGTCATCTACATCAGTCGTTCCGTGTGGCGCCGCACGTAAGCGGCTCGGCAAACGTCAAGCCGCGCGACTACGAACCGGGAGATTCGATCGACGCCCCCACCCCTTACGCCGCGTTCTTCGCTCTCAAGGAAACGACTGCGCCGCTCATTCCCGGCGATCTGCTCGAGTCCGAAGGCGGCGTCTTGCGGATCTATAAGTTCGTGGGCTTCGAGGAGGCTCAATGGGTGCTCCCCGAGATCAAGCCCGACGCGGCAACCGAAGAAGTACTAGCGGACTCCCCCTCCTCTTAAAGTGTCAAACGTGTTTCACGCTGTGCGAGACGGCGTTACACTAGTCTGAGATGGAAGGAAGCAACGGGCGGGAGACGCGCATTAACTCTTTCGCCTTGGTGTCGTATCTCCCGGGGCCTCTGGCCGAATTGCTGGACGAAATTCGTCACGATTTCGCCCCGGAATCGCGAGCCAAGGCGCACGTAACCATCCTTCCACCGCGCCCCCTCCTTGAGTCTCCCGGCGAAGCACCCGGTGAAGCCGTTGCGGAAGCGATGGAACAACTCAAAGCACGCCTGCAGGAATTCCCACCGTTCAAAGTTGAGCTGGGCGAAATCGAAGTGTTTGAAGGCACACAGGTGATCTACGTTGCGATACAGAAGGGGTTCGCGGAACTGGAGCGCATGCATTCGGCGCTCAACACCGGCCGTGTGGCCTTTCAGGAGCCGTATCCTTACCATCCGCATGTCACCATTGCCCAGGAACTGGCGCGCGAGGATGTGCACAATGCCGCTCAATTCGCCCGCTGGCGGTGGAGCGAGTTCAAGCATTCCCGCAGCGCCTGGATCGACCGCCTCACTTTTGTCCAGAACACGCTCGAGAACTGCTGGACCGACCTTGCGATGCTGAACCTGGGGAGCCCTGTCGTCCGCTAAGGTGTCTCATCAAGTGGCGCGCTAAAATACTCGTCATGCCCCAGGTCATAATCCGCCGCGCGGCGCCGGAAGATGCGCCAGCTTGCGGCGCCATTTGCTATCAAGCCTTTTTCGACATCAATTCAGCCCACAATTTTCCCCCCGACCTGCCTTCTGCCGAGCACGCTGTCGGACTCCTCGCGATGATGTTTTCGCACCCTGGGTTTTACTGCGTGGTGGCGGAATCGGAGGGCCGTATCATCGGCAGCAACTGTCTCGATGAGCGTTCGCCGATAGCGGGCGTTGGGCCGATAACCGTGGTCACGGATGCACAAAATGCTGGCGCAGGACGAAAACTGATGGAAGCAGTCCTCGGGCGCGCCACCGAACGAAACTTCGCCGGTGTTCGCTTGCTGCAGGCCGCCTTTCACAACCGGTCGCTGTCTTTGTATACCAAGCTGGGCTTTGATGCCCAGGAGCCGATTTCCACCATGCAAGGGAAAGCTATCCGGAAGCCCATGGACGGCTTTCACGTCCGCCCGGCGCTGCGATCCGACCTCGCGGCTTGTAACCAGCTTTGCAGCAAGGTGCATGGTCACGATCGCGGCGGCGAACTTGCCGATGCCATCGAACAGGGCACCGCCAAGGTGGTGGAACGCGGCGCGCGCATCACCGGCTACACGTCTTCGATGGCTTTCTTCGGACATTCGGTGGGCGAAACAGTTGGCGATATCCAGGCCTTGATTTCAGCGGCCGACAGTTTTGGCGGTCCTGGAATCCTGGTGCCTACCCGCAATGCCGCACTCTTCCGCTGGTGCCTGCAGAACGGACTCCGCGTGCAGTATCCCATGACGCTGATGGCCGTGGGCATGTACCAGGAGCCCGCCGGATCTTTCTTGCCCTCGATTCTGTTTTGACGACCCGCGAACATCACTATCGCATCACGACAACCTGGACCGGTAACCTGGGCACGGGAACTAGCGATTACCGCGCTTATTCGCGGAATCACGAAATCACTATCGCCGGAAAGATCGCCTCGCTTCCGGGTTCGTCCGACGCGGTATTCCGCGGCGACCCGGCGCGCTACACGCCTGAAGAATTGCTGGTCGCCTCGCTGTCCGCGTGCCACATGCTCTGGTTCCTGCACCTGTGCGCGGAAGCCGGCATCGTGGTGACCGAATATGAGGACTCCGCTAGCGGGGAAATGTCGGAACATGCAGACGGGTCGGGCGAATTCATCCGCGTGGTGTTGCGGCCCCGCGTCGTGATCACCGATTCCGCCAGCATCGCCGATGCCATGGCGCTTCACGCTCGAGCCCATCAACGCTGCTTCATTGCGCGCTCGGTGAACTTCCCGGTGCAACACGAGCCAGTGGTGGTTGCGCCCTAAACCATCCAGGAGCCGCCTAATCCCGTGCATGACCCTCGGGCTGCCTAGCCCCCGTGACTGCTCTAAAACATTTCCAACTGACCCTCGGGCTTCGGCGGCTTCACCACTTTCCGGCGGGCGCCGACCACCCCTACCACCTGTACCTCGCGCAAGGCCGCGCGCGGAACGAAGATTCTCTGATTCTGGAAACTCGGATCGGGCGGAGTGATCAAGAACCCATTCGGTTCCAATAACATAAGATTGTTCGCCAGCATACCCTCGGTCGAATCGTTGTCCTGGAAAACCAAACGAACCCAGAGCCCCGGCGCTTTGGGCCGGCTGGCGAAAGAGCGGTGCTCGCGCCAGGTGTCGCCGCCATCGAAATCCCGAACAAAACAAACGGCCTTCACTTCGGAGTAGGGAAGCCGTAGCAGCGCCCCGGCAGGGGTGAGCAATTCCACAGCGTCGTCGGAAAACCCGCCCGGAGTTTGCACGAACCCCGCGATCGATTCCCGCTCAAAGCGGGTCACTAACACCTTTTTATTGGTCGTTAGAGCCACTTACGGGTACTTTTTGACGCTTTTCCTTCCAAACAATTTTGCAAGTATTGTATCATTGGCACAATGCAGGCTACGGTGCCCCCGTTTAAGCCACTAGCTCCGAGCATCCAGGCCTATCTCAATTTTTGCCGCGTCGAGAAAGGGCTCGCGGCGAACTCGCTGAAGTCATATCAAATTGATCTTAAGAGACTTAGCGAAAAAATGGGCAAGCCGGTGACTGAGATTCAGGCGCCTGACCTGGCCAGCTATGTCGAATCGCTCTATAACGCGGGCCTATCGGCTCGATCCATCGCCCGCCACATCACAACGTTGCGCAACTTTTACCGATTCTTGATTCAGGAAGGCCAACTAGGTCAGGACCCCACCGAGTTCCTGAGCCAACCTCGGCAGTGGACCACGCTTCCGAAATATCTTAACCGTGACGAGCTAGACCGGCTGATCGCTGCGCCCCCTGTGGAAAAGTCCACCGGGATTCGCGACCGAGCCATGCTCGAGCTGCTGTACGCCACGGGACTTCGCGTTTCCGAACTGTGCCAACTTACGCTGTCGGCGGTGGAGCGCGAAATGGGAGTCCTCCGAGTCACTGGGAAGGGCAACAAGCAGCGCATGGTGCCGTTTGGCCAGGCTGCGGGGCAAGCCTTGGATCTGTACCTGAGCAGCGCGAGGCCCGGGCTCCTGAAGGGGCGCGCCAGCCGGCATCTGTTCGTCACCTCCCGCGGGAGGGCCATGACGCGGCAGTCGTTTTGGAAACTCTTGCGCGGTTATGGCCTGAAGGCCGGTATCAGCCGGGCGCTGACGCCGCACGTGATCCGGCACAGTTTCGCCACTCATCTGGTGGAGGGCGGTGCGGACTTGCGCAGCGTCCAGATCATGTTGGGCCACGCAGACATTTCCACTACCCAGGTTTATACGCACGTCGCGCAGCGGCGCTTGCGAGAGACAATCGAGCAACACCATCCCCGGGCGTGAGCGCCGGGCAGCAAAATTGAGGGCAAGAGCGAATGGGCGATTACATGTTCTTACTGGAGAGCCATCTGAGCGCTGGCCAGTACCGCGTGGTCGGGCAGATGCGGGAGCTGGCCGGCGAAGCTGGCTTGCCGGTCTTCCTGACGGGCGGCGCCATGCGCGACACGCTGGGAGGCTTCCCGGTGCGCGATCTGGACTTTACAGTGGAGGGCAGCGCCCTTAAGCTGGCTAAGTTAGCCGAGAAGAAATTCGGCGCCAAGATTGTCGCAACCGACGAACACCTCAAGTGTGCAGATCTGCTTTTCCCGGGCGGGATCACCGCGGAAGTGGCTATGGCCCGGCAGGAGCGTTTCGCCAAATCCGGCGCGCGCCCGCAGATCAGCCCGGCCACGATTCATGAAGACCTGCGGTGCCGCGACTTCACGGTGAATGCCATTGCGCTGTCGCTCAATAAGGCCTCTCTGGGCTTAGTCATCGATCCCACGAATGGCATCGGCGATATCGAGCGCAAGGAGTTGCGAACCATTCACAACTATTCGTTCTACGACGATCCGGCGCGAATGTTGCGTTTGATTCGGTTCCAGGCGCGGCTGGGTTACGCCATCGACGAGCGCACCCGTGCCCACTACGAAAACGCGCGGGAAGCCGAGATGCTCGGCAAGATTACCGGTGAGGCGCTGGGAGCGGAGCTCCGCAAGATGGCGGAAGAGCCTAACGCCGGCGATTTGATCGAAGGACTGGAGCGAGAAAAACTGCTGGAACTGTACTCACCCGCGCTGGCGGGGCCGAAAACCAATTTGCCGGTGTTTCAAAAGCTGCAAAAAGCCCGGCAAATGGCGCCGGTCGGCGTGGAATTCAAGATTCATCCGCTGCCCCTGTTTCTGAATGTGCTGTTGGAAAAACTAAATGCCAAGGAGCGGGCCGATCTTATCAAAACCGCCGGACTCACGAAAGCTGAAATCGCGGCATCGCAAAAGCTCGACGCCGTGGCTAAGAAGCTCGAACGCGAGTTGAAGAGCCCGAAGTTGCAGAAGGCTTCGCAGCTTTACCAGGTGCTGATAAACGCGCCCGGGGAGGCGGTGCTGTATCTGGTGCTTCACTCCCAGCAGCGCATTGTCCAGGACCGTATCAAGAATTATTTCCAGAAGCATCTGCCAGCGTCGCTGGAGATAACCAATGAGATGGTGGCGGCCGCCGGAGCGGCACCCGGAACTCCCAAGTTCCAAAAGCTCAAGGACCAGATGATCTACACGCGCCTGGACGCCCGGCCCAAGAAGCCCGCGCCGGAGGCGGAGCCCGCGCCTGGTCCGCCGATGTCGAGCTTTGCTCGCGGCCCCAGTGTTCGTCACACGCGCTAGGCCGCCGAGTTCATGGACGCCGTCGAACCGGCGGGCTAGTGGACGAAGTAGACCCTCACGGCCTCGTCCACGTCGTTCTTGTTCAGGCTGGGAGTGCGTTTCTCGAAGGCAGCGATTCCGCGAATGATCTTCATCAGGTCGGTGGGGAAGCACGCGCGCAGGCCTTCCGGCGATTGCTTCAGACATTCGCGCGAAACATACTGCTCCATTTCCGGGGTGCAAGGAAGCTGTTCATCCTCGCAGACGCGGCGCAGCAGCTCGACGAAGAGGTCCTGGCTCAGCGGCTCGATCTTGATCTTGTTCTTGAGCCGGCGCATGAAAGCATCTTCCGCCAGATCGCTCAGGGGCAAGTTGGTGGCAAATACCACCAGCAGCTCGAAGGGGATCTCGAAACTTATCCCGGACCATAGCGAAAGGATGTCGGTATGCCGGTCGAGCGGAACGATCCAGCGGTTCAGCAGCTCCCGCGGAGTGATGCGCTGGCGTCCGAAGTCGTCGATCAACAGGATCCCGTTGTTGGCTTTCATCTGCAGCGGCGCGGTGCACATTCGCGTAACTTCATCCATTTTGGTATCCAGCATGTCCGCGCGCATTTCTCCGCCAACCTTGACCATCGGTCTGCGGCATAGCACCCAGCGCGGGTCCGCATGAGGCTCAAAGCTGTGCAGGGTTTGATGAATCAGCGGATCGTAAACCGAGATAATCTGGCCGGCGACTTCCACCGCGTGCGGCACGTAAATGAGATCGTCTCCGAAGATGCCGGGCAGCCTTTCCGCGATACTGGTTTTGCCGTTGCCCGTCGATCCGTACAACATGATCGCTCCGCCCGTCATGAGCGCGGCGCCCAGCTCGCGGATCACATTTTCGGGAAGGACCAGATCGCTTAGCGCGGCTCGCAGGCTCTCCGCGGTCAAGCTAATCTCGGGGGCCTGGGCTGACACCGATTGTTTATAATCCGCGAGCGGCACCGGAGCGGGCCCGGCGTAGTGGCTCTTCTTGAACGCAACTTCCGCCATACTGCGGCCCTTGTTGCTGAGGGAGATCTCGTAATCGTCGCCCACCATGGCTCGGGTGTCGCACAATTGCTCCTTTTGGATATGACGATACATCGCGTGGATGATGGTGGAGCTGAGCTTCGAGCGCTCCATCAATTTCGCGAGCGTCATCGCGCCTTCGAGGTAGGTATACTTCAGAATCAGATCCAGAACCAAACTAAGCGACAGCCCCGTGTCTTCCAGATGATGAGCTTCCCTGGGCTGAAAACTGCTTTGCGTTTTGGCGAGCACTCTAGGATCCCCCACGAACGCTAAGTCTTTCGGCTTTACCATGGGCACTTTGGCGCTTGGCCCGACGCATTCCATAGAACACGCGGCAGCACACCGTCCTTACAGCATAATGCTTTTCGGGTTCCCTACGAGGGAGGCGGATCGTGCCCGGACGCAGGAAGCGCAGCCGAGTCGCGCCTTAACCGCCCAACTCGGTGGCCTCGCTCTGCGCCGTTTCCACGCTTATCTTGGCTCTTAAATTCGCCACGCCCGGCGTCCCGCGCTCATCCGCAACGGTGAAGGCGACCGCGTCGTCGAGCCAGTCATAATAGCCGCCGTCGGGATCCTGCGCCGCCAGCGTAAGAGTGTAGGACTGCGGACAAAGGTCACACAGGAATTGGAACACCACCGTCACCGTCTCCCCGGCACTACGCGGGCCGATTTTGACGTGTTCCAGTTCAGTAGTCGTGCCGTACACCTCGAAGCCGATCTGGGTGCGGATCAGCATCCCGATCACCGGCTCGCTCAGCGCTTCGTGAAAGCGCACCGTGGCCCGCACACTCACGTACTCGCCGCTCTTCCACACGATCGTTGACTTGCCGTTGGCGCCCAGGATCTCGATGGCCAGCACCTCCGCCCGCCCGTCGCCTCGCCGCGCGGAAGGCGCCAGCCGCGGCGGTATGGTCTCGCCCCAGGCGCGAACCTGATCCGCCACGAAGCGCCGGTAGCGACTCATGGTTTCGACGGGATCGCCTTTGGCGGCAATCTCGCCGGCTTCGAGCCACCACACTTCGTCGCACAGTGTTTCGAGCAGACGGTCTTCGTGCGAAGCTAGCAGCACCGTGGTGCCGGCGCGCCGCAAGCGGTCGAGGCCAAGCAAGGTTCGCGTGCGCACCAGCGCATCCTGGGTGGCGAGTGCCTGATCCAGCGCGAGCACGTCGGAGGGCGCGAGGTTGAGCGGCCCGCCCAGCGAAACCAGGCGGCGCGCCGGTCCGGCCTTCACTTCCCCCTGCTGGGGCTCAAGCAGGCCGCAGGCTAGCTTCAGCAGTTCCGATACGCCGGAGTTCTTCCCGCCGATCACGCCGATAATCGCGCCCGTGGGTGCACTGGCGCTAAGTTCCTTAAGGGGACCGGCGGTGATGTTACGAAACTCAAGGGACATTCATCACATAGGATACGCCACTGGCCGGCTACGTTAGGGAGAGATTCCTCGCGAGCAGCGACAGTTAGTTCTTGGGCGACCGGTCGGCGTGCAGGCAGCGCCTAGCGAGAGAATGCGCGAGCAGCCCACCGGTTCCAGAGGCGGAGTTCTGGCGAGCAACTCTGGCGCAGGAGCAGGCCACGTGAGCACTTATTTTCCGCTCACGTCGGTGTTGCAGGCCTTAGCGACGTCCGAAATGATAAGCTGGTCTGTGTACGTCGTCGAGTGCGCGCCCGTAGCTCAGTCTGGATAGAGCGTTTGCCTCCGGAGCAAAAGGTCAGAGGTTCGAATCCTCTCGGGCGTACCACACAACCCTTTGTCCGACCCGGTGACGTAAACGACGACGGGCAGGATTTCTAGATGCGCGGCACTAAGCTTTCGAGGGCTTGTCCGGGAAAGTCCAAGCCCCGAGAGTTGCGCTCGGCTACCGGCTCTTGGCAGCCGCGATACGATCGGCGATCATCTTGTAAGCGTTGTCCGACATTCCGGGCCCTTTGACATGAAATTCGAAATCACCGCCGGAAACCGGCTGAATTTTGATTTGGCTTCCGTCTCGCTTCATTTCTTTTATCTGTTCGTAGGACCAAGTGTGGGAATGCTTCGCCTCGGCTATATCCTGGAAGCTCACGCCCCTTGAGTTAATCACGAGTCGGCCATCGTCATCGTG
>Ga0105239_10008547_pt1 | contig 11625 bp, 7 predicted proteins | sample KBSC44metaG_FD_92761 | JGI IMG/M metagenome (GOLD analysis project Ga0105239, IMG submission 92761) | Corn rhizosphere microbial communities from Kellogg Biological Station, Michigan, USA - KBS C4-4 metaG | ecosystem: Host-associated > Plants > Roots > Rhizosphere > Soil | place: Michigan, USA...
CTGATGTGCATGCTCCTTGCGCCGCATGACATCGGAAAGCCGCTCGGTGCTGGGATCGGCGTGGCAGGCCTCGATGGCGCGGGTGACCCGGCTACTCATGCGCAACAAGCCGTGGCGCAGGGATGCCATGAGCGAGTTGACCGCTTGAATATGACCTTCGGAGGGAACCGCGGCACCGCCACCAAATTCCGCGCGGCGGAACGGGCGCAGGGCGGCAGCATGTCGGGTCACGTTGATGGATTGCGCCCGAAGCCAGGGTCCGAGAACCGGCTTCACGCGCCGCTTCGCGCTCTTCTTACGGATCTTGCCGTGAGACACCCCGCCCGGCGGAGGTCCCGCGACTCGATGTGACACCAGACTTTCTGCCGTGCTGTTCATCGGGAATATGACCGTCTCGAGGTCGCCTCAACAACAGCAGCAGACACGACGCACGCCGGGGCGGGCGCCTGACCCACAGGTCGGGCAAGCGCCAACTCGACGAGCGACCGGTCCATACGCCCGGTGAGTACCGTAAACGGGCTGGCCGCCGGCATAAACGGAACTGCCATGCACAGGGCTGACCTGCACGGGGGCGCCATTCGAATAACCGCGTCTATGCAGGTACCGCGGGCCGTATCTGTAGTGCCACGGACGCTGCACACCGTAGCCATAGCGATGCGGAAGATTCTTGCCGTGAAGCTGATGCATCTTCCGATCCATGGCCCCGGCGCGTCGCAGAACCGCGCGTCTGATACTGGGGTTGTGCAGAACGCGACGATTCTCGTGTGCCAGAATCCTGACGGCATGCCTCGGGGTCACCGGGCGCCCCTTGGCGGCGTGCTTGGCCACCGTGGCCACCGCCCGTCGGGCGGTCGAGGGAATGGTGCGTACGAGATACCGGGCATGCGGGTTCCGATGCAGGTTTTTGGCAAGCGCCGTTACACCACGGGTGAGTGCCGGTGTAGCGCGCGAGACCGCCTTGACGACTCGCGGTAACACGGACTTGGCGGCTCGCTTCAACAGCGGCTTGGCGACCATGGGCAACAGTTTGCTGGCCACCAGAGGGATCAAAGGCAGAAAGTGCTCCGCGGCCTCGGCCTCGGTTTCTGCCTCCATGGCCGCGAGCCCCATGTGCTCCATCATGGCGTCCGGGTAAATCCGGTTCACCGGATTCAGGCCCTCCAGCTCACTCTCGAACTCGGATTCAAACTCGCCCTCAGCCTCGAGCTCGCCTTCCAGCTCGTTCTCGAACTCGGATTCCAGCTCTCCCTCAGCCTCGAATTCGAATTCACCCTCGCCGGCGCCTTCGAACTCGCCCTCAAACTCGAGCTCACCCTCGCCAGCGCCCTCGAATTCCCCTTCGAATTCGCCTTCGAGCTCACTTTCGGTCTCACCCAATCCGCTCAACATGGTAGTCACTCCTCGCGTGGGTCTGTTCGGGTTGCCCGGTCAGCCGCGGACGGCGCGATGGCGTGCGCCGACTCGCTTCATGGCACGGCTGGCGCGAGCGTTGCGGGCCAAGGCAGTACGCAGCACCTTCGGTCGGCGGAAAAGGGTATTGACCTGCCGAGCCGTGGCTCGTGCAGCGCTCCGGCGTGTGACCTTCCGACCTTTCGCCGCCTGCCGCTTCATGTCGTTGACCGAGCGGCGCACCAGGGAAGGCAGTGCGCCTATGGCCCGACGCATACGCCTGCGGCGTAAAACCCGAGCCAACACGGTCACGCCACGGATGAGGTCAGGCAGCAGCGCGCTCAGGGCACGCCGGTCTCGCGGCGAGAGCACGGTGACCACAGCGGCACCCACCATCGCCTCGGATTCCGATTCGCTCGCCGCACGTGCGGCCGCATCGGCCATCATTTCGGCAAGTGCCTCACTCTCGGTGAGCGGGCGGTCGGCGATTTCGTGGGCGGCTTCCGACTCGCCCTCGGATTCAAACTCGCCTTCGCTCTCGAACTCACCTTCCAACTCGCTCTCGAACTCGCCTTCACCCTCGAATTCCCCTTCCAACTCGCCCTCACCCAGGGCGGAGGCGGCCAGAGAGCCCAAGGCACCCCCGGCGGGGCCGAGAATGGCGGCGCCCACTTTCGGCGCCAGAAATTTGGCGATGGGCTTGAGTCTCTTCAGCAGACCGCCGAAGGAGAAGGCCTCGCCCTCGAACTCCCCTTCGGTTTCAAACTCCCCTTCGAACTCCGATTCGGCGGTAGTCTCACCTTCGCCGAGGAGTCCTCCGAGTACACTGCCGAGACCTCCCAGAAAGTTCTCACCCTCTGTCTCAGTCTCGAACTCCTGCTCGAATTCAGATTCGAGCTCACTTTCCTGAACGCCTGGCCAGGTCGACGCTGATCCCGACATTTGCGCTCTCCTCGCGAATGATGATGAATGGGACGGGAGAGATTAAGCCGCGCCGCGCACTGTAATTACGAGTGGCATCTATCGGGAAACACATCGTTGCGTCCCCCAGACGAGGGACAGGTCAGATTGCTGCGAGCGCGCCAGTGCTATCGGCAAACCGCTCTGCCTGGATACCCACGCGATTCAACAGCGCGAGATGCAAGTTAGCCAGCGGCGTCCGCTCCGGGAAAATCAGGTGTTGGTTTCCCTGCAGCCTCCCGCACCCGCCGCCCACGACAGCCAACGGCAGCGGAAAATGATCGTGCAGATAACCGCTGCTCATATTGCTGCCGTAGAGAATGATGGAGTGATCCAACATCGAGCCTTCCCCGTGCGTCATCCCCGCGAGTTTCCGCACAAATTTCGCGAAGATCCCGGTATGAAAGACCTGGACCTGCGTCAGCCGGGCTATTTTCCCGGGATTGTTTTGATGATGCGACAGGGAATGAATATCGTCGGAAAAGCCCAGCGAAGGATGGGACCGTGTGCTCATCTCCGCGGCCATCATGAATGTGGCGACGCGCGTGCGGCCGGCCTGGTAGGCGAGTGCGATGAGATCGAACATCAAGGTCATGTGCTCGTGGAACGGAGTTGCATCCGCCGCCGGCGGACCGGGCCCCCTGTCCCGGGACCCTGCAGGGCGAAAATTCTGAGCTCGCCGCTCGATCTCACGCACACCGCTCAAGTAGTCATCCAATACGGCGCGATCGCGGCGACCCAACCTGCGGCTCAGATCGGCGGCCGGTTGTCCGACCAGGTCGAGCACACTTCGATCATCAGTGCCTGGCGCCTGTCCTATCAACCGTTGGAATACCTTGCGCGGGTCGTGCTCCATCGGCAGCGGTGTTGTCGGCGTACTGAAGGAAATCGTCTTTCCGCAACCGGACCCGTATTTCCCATCCCACGAGCCTTTGCCACCATACTCCTCGGTTCCGACCTCGAGAGACTTCAGCGGCATGTCATGACCGATCCTCGCCGCAGCCACCTGGTCGATCGTGACACCCCCGTAGGGCTCATGGCCCGAGCGTGGCGCGAGGCAGCTCAACCAGGTCCCTGGCGTAATCTCATGATACGCATTCCCGACGGCTGCCTTGTTTTCGCACCCGCTGATGACGGTCAATTGTTTTTGAAACGGAGCCAGCGGCGCCAGAACGGGCGGCAGCTCGAAGTCAGTGCCCGTGCCCGTGGGCGTCCATTGATCCATCACCGCGCCGTGTGGGAAATAGACGAAAGTCATGATCGGGCGCGCCGCCGCGGTAGTTTTCGCGAGCGTCGTCGCCGCCGGAATCATGGCATCCAACAGGGGTAACCCTATCGTGACCCCGAGCGCCCTGAGCACGGTTCGTCGAGGCAGGTGAATCTTGCTGATGAGCATCCGCCCCGCATGATACACGCCTTAGTTCATGCAAAGCGCTGCCGCCACCTCGGGCACATGCAGCAGCCCTCACCCTCGCGACTCATGGGCGCACCGGTTGCGCCGGCCACCGGCTCAGCGGGCCAGCGAGCGTGAGATTTCTTCCTCGGCCACCAAACTCGAGTCGCCATCCTGCAGCGTCCGCTGCAACATCTCGACGTGCAACCGCTGCGCCGGCGAAAGGTTTTTCAGATCGGCCACCTTGCGGAGCATGGATTGGAAATTCTCGCGATTATCCAGGGCCTCGTGATGGTAGATTTCCAACAGCTTCAGCTGGATATCCACCCGCTCGGGGTGATAGTCGAGTGAGCTTTCCAGCGCCTTGACGATTTCCTTGTTGGTGGCCGAGGGCTCGCTCGGCAGGTCGCCGATATTTTCCAACACGGTCGCGGAGAATCCGTCGCCCAACTCGCCCACGTCGAGAGCCTCGCCGTCCCAGGTCATTCCGCCCAGGCTGGCTTCTTCCTGCGTGTCGGTAGCCCGCATGCCGGCGTCCCCGGTCGCATCGGGTCGGACCGCTCTGTCGTCCGCCTTCTGCCGCGCCGCCTGCTCCTGGGCGGCTCGTTCCGCGATTTCCTCCGCGACCACACGTGGCAACCGCTCGGTGGGAGCTGCGGCGGACATGTCCGGAAGCGTTTCCGTGGGCGTGCCCGTCACGATTTCCTGCGACTCCCGGGTCAACTCCGACGGCAACAGCAGCTCACGTTCCAAAGGTTTCGACAGATCCTGAGTATCGAACGCAAACGGCAGCATATCGGTTTCCGACAGGATGTCCTGTTCCAACAGCGCGGTCTGGGTACGCCAGTCATCCATGCCGCTCTGCGGGCCCTCCGGAACGACCTCGTGTCCGGCTTCCGCATCCGCCTCGCCCGATTCCTCAGGCTTCGCCCGCTTCAACGCCGCACTCAACTTCGAGGCGGCGCTGGCCGATCCGGGAGACCGGCCTATTGGCAGCGTTTCCGTCAGACTGGTTCGCGCCCCCGGAGCATCCGAAGTTCGCTCAAAGCTCGGTCCGATGGGATATCGGAGGTCCACGACAGGATTGGTTTCATCCATCCGTCTGCGGATGTAGAACAGGAACCACACGACCAGGGTCGCCAACGCGACGACCGCCGCCATCCAGTAATACACCGAGGTCTTGAGGTGATAGCGCGACCAGGAGCTCTTCTGATCCGTGCCGGAAGCCGCGGGTGAAGGCTCAATCGCATTGGATGCAGCGGCGCGGGACGATCCGGCCGCGGAGGGTGCCGCGCTGGAGCGCTCGGCCGAAGCCGAAGGCGGGTTCTGGTCCTCGGGCGGCAATACTCCGTTTTGATCGGCGTGCGCCAAGGCCGCTGTTGATCTGGCCGCGTCGGTTTGGTCATTCGAAGTGTGAGCGCTCGAGCGCCCCTTCGGCTGCGCAGACGGCTGCGTCTGCGCCGATCGCTCAGCGCGAGCACCAGGGGTCTGTGAATCTTCCGCCGGCGCTCGACTCGCCTGCGCCAAACGCTGCGTCTCCTCGCGAGCCAGGAGTTGCTGCTTCAAACTGGCGATCTGCGCGTCCTGTTGCGCAATCATTTTCTGCAGGCCGGTCAGCTCTTGCTGCAAGTGGGTGAGCTCACCCTGGAGTTGCACCTTTGCCGCCTCGCCGCCCGAGACCGAGCGGTCAGCAAGGGAATCCCCAGTGGGGATACCCCGCGCCATGGCCGCCGGCGGCGTTTTGTCCGCGGCAGACGTGCCCACGGCAGGCGGAGTGCCGACCCCGGGCGTGGCCGCATGCGTCGTGCCCGCAGCGTGCGCACCCGCCGCACCAGCCCCCGCGGCGCTGTCAGATCCCGCAGCCGCCACAGCGGCATTCTCCGGCAACGCGAGGCGCGCCCCCGCGCGCAGCCGATTCATGTCCCCGTAGAACGCCGCCGGGTTGTGTTGGAAAACCCAATCCATGAATTGATTACGGTTGGCCGCGGTCGGGCCACCGAAACGCCGCGCGATACGCCCCAGCGTGTCAGACTTCGTGACCGTGTAGGATGCGTTAGAGGTGTTGCCCGCCACCGCGCTGGGTCCCGCCTGCACGGCTACGCTCGATCCGCCCCGCGCCGCCACCCCAACATCCCTCTTCACCGGCGCCGCCGGCTGACTCACCAACGCCGGCCCACGAGCCCCCGGCAAATCATCATTCGGCCTCGGCGGATCGAGAAAAACCGTGTAATTCCGCGTGACCTGGAGACTCGCGCCGCTCACGTCAACCGACAGATCAAACAGCGGCTCGGTGAATACCTCCACCGAGCGCAGCACGATAAAACGCCGGTGATTCTCGTCCTCCACGTTCTTGAAAGTCACCGACTCCAGCAATCCTGGACGTGACAATCCGTCCGCCTGGGATGTCTGCCGCGAGAGGTGCGCGCGAAGCACACGCCATTCCTCGTCGCTGACATCAGAAACCTCGATGCGCGCGCGCAGCGGTTGGTTCAGGCGTGACTCGACCTGGAGCTCGCCGAGCCCCAAGGCCAATGAAGACAATGGATAAAGGCCCGCGCCTGTCCCCCAAAGCAGGATCAATACTCGCCTGGCCATCGAGCAATTCATCGTCGTTGTCCCCTTCTGCGCACGACCTTGGTCGCGCTTCGCAGCATCTGATGAATGGTGCCCCATCCGATGCCGGGAATATGTTTACCCGGTCACATGTCCCACAGACAGAGTAAGACTACAGTCCTATGGGAAATACAGCAGCTTGCAGCGCAGAAAGAGACGGAGTCGAGGCTATAGCCTCGCTTTTACATTATGTAATATTTCCCAAACCGGTCCCCCAGGCGGTCGGTGTGATCTCACGGGCTGGCGGCCCCCACCACCGGCAGACTCACAAAACTTCCCTTGTCCGCCGCGCCCCAATACACCCTCTCCGTAGCCTTTTTGTAGTCCTTGGGCTGAGCGAAAAAGATGTTGCTCACGTAGGTCTGCGGATTACGGTCATACAACGGAAACCACGAGGACTGGACTTGGACCATGAGTTTGTGGCCCGGGAGAAATACGTGGTTGGTGGTCGGCAAGGCAAACTCGTAGGGCAGCGGCTTGTTGGACTCCACCGGCGCCGGCTTGGCGAGACTCTGGCGATAGCGCCCGCGAAAGATATCCATGGCCACCGCGAGCTGGTAGCCACCCAACTGCGGATGGCCGGCGACTTCATCCGGGAAAACGTCGATGAGCTTCACCACCCAATCGACATCCGTGCCGCTGGTGGATGCGACCAGGTGGACCGCAGGCTCACCACTCACCTGGAGCGGCGCTTTCAGCACCTCCGAGCTGTAGGTCAACACGTCGGTCCGGCCGGAAAACTCACGCTGGTCGTCCACCAGCCACCGTTTCCAGGACAGGGGAGCCATGTATCCGATGGGTTGAATCGGACGCGCCCGAAACGGCACGGGCTTGGCCGGATCGGAGACATATTCGTCGTAACCGCCAGGGCCGGGTGCCTGAAAGCCCAAGCTTCCGTTTGCCTGTAAATAAAGGCGACTCGCTACGGGCTTACAACCTGACTCACAACCTGACGGCCAGCTCGCCAGGCGCTCCCAACGATTCACACCGGTCAGGAAGGCCGTCACCGGAGCCACGGTCATGGGAGGCGGATCGTCCTGCAGATAGTGCGCCAGAAAGGGAGCAAGAATTTCCCGGCGAAAATACAGCCCGGTGTCACTGTCAAAGCGAATCGCACCAAGGGAGCTCGCGTCCTCGATCTCCTGGCCGTGATGCCACGGGCCCATCACCAGAAACAGGTTGCCGTTGCTCACCGGCTGCAAAGCCCGGTACACGGCCATGGCACCGTAAATATCCTCCTGATCCCAGAGGCTCGAGACCAGCATCGTCGGTACCGTCAGCGGCTGCCGCGCGAGCACCTTGTCCATGGCCTGCTCGCTCCAGAAATCATCGTACGCCGGATGCTCGGAAATCTTCTTCCAGAACCCGATGCTGTCCATGTTCCGCTCACGTCCCAACTCGCCGGCGGACACCGCGCGCATGAACATGTCGTAATCGTCGAAGTTGCTCGACTTCCAGTGCTCATCGTTCGAGCGCGTGGCCTCCTGATCGTAGATGTAGGCCATGTTCTGCTCGCGGAAGGCGCCGTTGTGGAACCAGTCATCACCGCGCCAACCATCCACCATGGGATTCATGGGCACGACCGCCTTCAAAGCCGGATGCGGGTTGACCAACGGGGTGAGAGACAGAAACCCATCGTAGGAAATGCCTAGAATTCCGATCTTTCCGTTGGACTCCGGGACGTTCTTCAACAGCCAGTCGATGGTGTCATAAGTGTCGGTCGATTCATCCACGGGAGTGGGATTGAGTGGTCCATGCAGGGGCCGATTCATCACGTAGTCCCCCTCACTGCCGTATTTGCCCCGGATGTCCTGGATGACCCGGATATAACCACCCTCGAGAATGGTCTCGGTGGCATTGTCGTAACCCCACAGACTCGTGCCCAGGTGAACGCTGTGGCTGTTGTTCGCCAATCCCCGCGCATCGTATGGCGTACGCGTCATCAGAATGCCAGCATGTCTCGCCCCGACGGGTACCATGATGAGGGTGCGTAACTTGACACCATCGCGCATGGCAACCATGACCTCGCGGCTGGTGAAGTCCGCACCGTAGGTTGGCGCGACGAACTTCTCTGGCGTCTCACTCGGATAGTCTGGATATTTTGGCGGTGTCTGCGCACCAACCGTGTAGCCCGCCAGGGCAGCCAGAAACGACAATGTGACCCGTAGACCCCTCGAGATTCCTGTTGTACGCGACATGAATATCCTCCGTCGCGGTAGGCTAACAGCTTCGCCCGCTCCATGAAAAGCTGCCTACGAGGTGCGGGAACCGAGGACTATTCGCGCTCCAGGACGATCTCGTCATTGGAATGTGAAATCTCCTTGAGGCCGAAGTAGCGCTCGAGCACGAGGGCTTCCGTTTCCACATCCCCGATGCGAAACACACCGCTCACATGCCGGGACTGCAGCGCAGAGCCGCGAACCACGATATGAGTGTTTGAATAGCGATTCATGATGCCCAGGGCATCCGCGAGCGGTGCATCGTCAATGACCACGTTCCCTCTTTGCCACGCGGTCACGCTCGCGATTTTGACTTCTTTCTCACCCAGCAATTGTCCCGCGGAGTCGATGCCCCACTGCTCTCCCGGATTCGACATCGCGACCCTGGCGCTGGCCACAGCCGTGCCCGAAATCGCACGCACATTTACACGGCCCTCGAGCAACGTCACCGTGGTTCGCGAAGGCAGTGCCGCGACATCGAACGCCGTACCCACGGCGACGACTTCAACAGTCCTGGTGTGAACACGGAACGGCCTGCGAGCCTCGGGCGCGACTTCAAAATGCGCCTGGCCTTCCAGCAGCTCGATGTCACGCGCCGTGTCGGAGAAACTCACTTTCACGCGCGAGCCGGTATCCAGCACCATGCGGGTGCCGTCCTCGAGGTCGACGGCACGAGTCTCTCCTACAAGGGTCGCGATGTTGTCTTTCGAGCCCTTCAGCACCAGCAGTTGGAAGCAACCGAAACCGGCCGCGATACCCACTATCACCAGGGCGCCGATCGGCCCGAATACGCGCCGCCGCCGGGAGGCCGAGCGCTGCCAACGCTGCGCGTAATCGCGACTCTCCGTAACGACCGGTCGGTGCCGCAATCCTTCCAGTGCGACCGACAATTCATCCCGCTGCGTCCTCACACGCCACCTCCATCGTTCGGCGCCTCCGCGCTCAACTCCCTCAGGCGGGCCTCACAATGGGTGAGCGCCTGCTTGACATACTTCTCGACCATGGAGACGGAGATACCCAAACGATCCGCTATTTCCCGCTGCGACAGCTCGTCAAAATGAAACAACACAAAGACCGCCCGGCACTTGGGACCCAACTCCTGCAGCGCCTCCTCCAGGGCTCGCAGGCGTTGCTCGCCATCCAGTATGCGTTCGGCGTGCGGCGCTGGACAGACCAACTGCGCGTCCTCCGCGGGTATGGAAAACACTGCGTGCCGGGCTTGCGCAGAACGCGCCCGGTCACGCAGCAGGTTCAAGGCCGTCGTAAACAAGAACGAGCCCGGTTTGCGGATTTGATCGATGTCGACGGCCGAAAGGCGTACAAACGTGTCCTGCGCGAGATCCGCGGCGTCCTCCGTCGAGGAACTCCGCCGCCTGAGGAACCGCACCAGACTATCGTAGTAGCGCACGGCAAGGCGGTTGAGCTCGACCCGCCGATGAGCACAGCTCCCGGCCGGATCGCATCCGCAGGCAGCCGCAGTAGCAGCCGCCAGGTGATCAGCACTCGTCGACACCTGTTTGTCCTTCCACTTCCGCCTGACGGTCTTACCGCAGGTCCCCCGTTATCGATCCCTTCGATGAAGTTTTGGTGACAACGCTGAGGATCGATTTGCCGGTTACGTCCTAAAGGGCTCAACAAACTGCAAACGCCACGGGTTTTCAGACCGCGTGGGGTGAAATTCACAACAAGGAATGATGACGATGACTTCAGAAACCGGGCGCGTCAAGCGACATGTAGCCCTGACAACGTCCGTTTTGCTGGGCCTCGGAGCCTTCAGCGCCGAGACCGTGTTATCTCGAACCCCGGCGGCGACGAGCGGCCCCCAGGCGAGGACTTACCACATCGGCGCCCAGGCTCTGGGCACGGCCCTGCAGGAATTCGCGGCCCAGGCGGGCCTGCAGTTACTGTTCTCCGAGTCCGATGTGGCCGGCATGCAAACCCAGGGCTTGCAAGGCGATTTCTCCGCCGGCCAGGCATTGCAACGCCTGTTGGCCGGAAGCGGCCTGGTATTCGAATTTCCGAAGCCGGATGCGGTCATCATCCGTAAGCCGGGCAGTGGACCGGACTCAAGCTCGACGACTTCCGCGACGACGTCCTCGGCAACGGCCACAGCGAGCGGCGGCCTCGGTGCATTCAGCAACAGCAACGAGAGCACGGCCAACTTCGAGGAAGTGATCGTGACCGGCCGCGCCGGCGTCGAGCAGAGAACCAAGCAAGAAACCAGCTACTCCGTAACGAACATCGACCAGGAGAAGCTGCGCTTGCAGGGCCCGACGAGCGTCACCGAATCACTCAAGTCCGTACCCGGATTCTGGGTCGAGGCCTCCGGTGGTGAGGCCAGCGGAAATGTCCGCGCGCGCGGTATTCCGGTCGACGGCTTCAGCTCCATCACACTGTTGGAGGATGGCATCCCGGTACAGCAGGATCCCGCCTTGGGTTATCTCAACGGCGACCAGGCTTTCCGGCTGGATGAGACCATCGACCGCATCGAGGTCGTACGCGGTGGCCCCGCCTCGATTTTCTATTCCAACGCTCCCGCGGGCGCGGTCAACTACATTCCGCGCAAGGTCGGTGATGATGCCGAGGGCGTCGCGAAATACACGGTGGGCGACTACGGGTTGAATCGAATCGATGCCTGGTATGGCGCCCCGGTCGGTGATTGGAAGCTGTCCGCCGGCGGTTTTTATCGCTATGACAACGGCATCCGCGACCCGGGTTTCCACGGCGACGATGGCGGCCAGTTTCGCATCACAGCGGCGCGCGATTTCTCCACTGGCAAAGTCTCCTTCGACGTGAAGCGGATGGACGACACGGTCTATCTCGACCTGGGCATTCCGATGCGCATCAATCCTGATGGCAAGATCCGCGCGGTCCCGGGTTTCAACGGCAATTCCGGCACACTCGCCGGTCCTGAAACGGCCTCCGCTGCGATGCTCACCGCCAACGGCAGCAACTATCCCTTCGACAATACCCAGGGCACACACGTTACCCGCACGCAATTGACCGGGAATCTCGAGTTACAGCTCGGCGACGGGTTCACCCTCACCGATC
>Ga0105239_10008548_pt1 | contig 11625 bp, 10 predicted proteins | sample KBSC44metaG_FD_92761 | JGI IMG/M metagenome (GOLD analysis project Ga0105239, IMG submission 92761) | Corn rhizosphere microbial communities from Kellogg Biological Station, Michigan, USA - KBS C4-4 metaG | ecosystem: Host-associated > Plants > Roots > Rhizosphere > Soil | place: Michigan, USA...
CCTGCGCGGACTGCGAAGGCGACGCCGCGGCCGCTTGCGCTGCATCGAGCGCGGCCGTGTCGGTCTTCGCGGCGTCGCCGATGCCCGTCGCTTGCAGCAACACATCGAGAGCCAGATTGTCCGCCAGAATTTTCATCGTCTATGTCGTGTTGAAACGCCTTTGTCGCACGAAGCATGATATAGCCGGCGGCCGGTGCGGACACCCTAGGGAAAACCCAAGCCCGGGCCGTCCGTTCATGGATGGTATCTTCACCTGAACGCTGGACGGAACTCTGGACGAGAAGGGAATTTGCGATGTCCAAGCAAAAGAACGACGGCGGCGACAAGACCGAAAAACCGACAGCGAAGCGCCTCAAGGACGCGCGCAAGGACGGCGATGTCCACAAAAGCCGCGAGCTGAGCAGCACCGTTCAGGTTCTGGTGTGGCTGGTGATGGCGTGGTTGCTGATGCCGTTCGTGTTCAAACGCCTGCAGACGCTGTTCGCCACAGCGCTCTCGGCCATCCACGATCCGACCGAATCCGCCATGCGCGGACTGCTGTTCGCCGGCATGGAAACCATGGTGTGGATCTGCGCGCCGCTGCTGCTGTTTGCCGCCGGCGCGGGACTGTTCACCGAATTCCTGCAGGTCGGTTCGATCGTCGCGCTGAAAAAAGTGAAACCGGACCTTTCGAAGCTCAATCCCGCCGAAGGCATCAAGCGCATTTTCTCGCAGGAAAATCTCGTCGAAGTGATCAAGTCAATCGTGAAGACGACGGCGCTCGTCGGCATCCTCGTGTGGGTCGTTTTTTCGCTGCTGCGTCAATACCTCGCGCTGCCGTTCGGGCAGGTGCAGGACATCGGTGAAGCGCACTGGGCCGGACTTTTGCGCATCGGCATCTGGGTGATCTTCATTTTCTTCTTCGTCTCGGCGATGGATGCGTTCTACCAGCGCTTCGCCTACATGAAGAAATTGCGCATGAGCCGCCGCGACATCCGCCAGGAACTGAAGGACAGCGAAGGCGATCCGTATGTCAAAGGCCGCCGCAAGCAGCTGCATCAGGAATGGGCGCAGCGCAACATGCTGGCAGGCGTGCGTCAGGCGAATGTCGTGGTGACCAATCCGACGCACGTCGCCGTCGCGCTGACCTACGAACCCGGCGAAACCGATCTGCCCGTCGTCGTCGCCAAAGGCGAAGACTACGAAGCGCAACTCATTCGCAACGCGGCGGAGGAGGCGGGCGTGCCGATTCTGCAGAACGTCGCACTCGCGCGCGGGCTCAACGAGAAAATCGAAATCGAGGATTACATCACGTCTGAATTTTTCGAAGCAGTCGCGGAGCTTCTGCGGTGGGCCGAGGAAGTCCGCGCTGCGCGTGACGGCAAATAGGCTCAGGCGAAAAAGCTGGATTCCAGCGTTCGCTGGAATGACGAACTAAGAGAAGAGCGCCTTCAGGATGTCGAGCAGATGTTTGTTCTCGAACAGTTTGCGCAGAACGACTTCGACGAACACACCGAGCATCAACATCAGAATCCACGAGCCGATCCAGGATTTGATCGGCATCGTCAGCGTGAACACGTTGAGCTGCTGTGCGTAACGGTTGATCAAGCCCAGCGACAGATCGACCAGCGACATCACCACCAGCGCGGGTGCCGCGAGCAGCAGCGCCAGCGTCATCTGATAACTGAATTGCCCGATGAAGAAATCCGCGCCGGCCGGCTTCAGCTTCGGCAGCAGTGTATCGACCGGCCAGATCGAATAGCTTGCCAGCAGCAAATCCAGGAACACCATGAACGCGCCGCTGCTCATGAACAGCCACGCGGCGAGCTGGGTGAGGAACGCACCGCTCAGCGACGTCTGATGCCCACCGAGCGGATCGACCACGCTCGCCATCGAGGTGCCGATCTTCGCATCGATGAAATTGCCCGCGCTGCCGATGCCCCAGAACACCGCGCCGAACGCGAACCCGATCGACACGCCGATAAAAATTTCCTTGAGGATGATGAATGCCCAAGGTCCATGCGTCATCACCGCCGACGACGAGGCCGACGCCAGTGGAAACACGATGATCGCCAGACTCACGAAAAAGCTGTTGCGCACCAGCGCCGGCATGTTCTCGCTGGTCAATAGCGGCAACATCAGGAACGCGGCGGCGATGCGCGGCAACGTAAGTGCCACGCCGAGCATCTGGTTGCCGAAATATTCGTATCCCATTCGTATCCCAGGCGGCCCCTGTTGCAACGATCGCAGCGCCGTCAGCCGCGCGCCATCGCCGGGAATTGCGTGAATAGCCGATCGGAAAAAGTATACAAAGTACCGCCCAGCATCGCCGCCGTGATGAACAGCGTGACGACGATCGCGAAAAACTTCATCGTGTAGCTGAAAGTCTGTTCCTGCAACTGCGTCGCCGCCTGCAGAAACGCGATGACCAAGCCAACGACCGAGGCCGCCACGATCGGCGGCGCCGACAGGATCAGCACCAGCCACAGCGCGTCCTGCGTCAGACGGATGATGTCGCCGTTCATCGCGCGCTCCTAGACATAAGTGAGCACCAGGCCGTGCACGAGCTTCGCCCAGCCGTCGAGGAACACGAACAGCAGCAGCTTGAACGGCAACGATACCGTCGTCGGCGACAGCATCATCATGCCGAGCGCGAGCAAAATGTTCGATACGATCAGGTCGATGACCAGGAACGGCAAGAAGATCAGGAAACCGATGCGGAACGCCGCCGTCAATTCGCTCACCGTGAACGCGGGCACGACGACGATGTAGTCGCGATCGGTCAGATCCTTCGCCTTGTCCGGCGGCAGCAGACGCTGCGCGCTGCGCATGAAGAATCCGCGCTCGGTCTGGCTGGCGTGAGTGACGAGGAAATCGCGCAGCGGTTCCTTGCCGGCGTCGGCCATCGTGACCATTTTGTTGACGTCCATCGCCTGCGTCTGCGCGCCTTGCATCTTCGCGCTGATCGCGTCGTAGCTCGACAGGATCACCGGATTCATCACGTAGATCGACAGGATGATCGCCAGTCCGTTGATGACCACGTTCGGCGGCGTCTGCTGCAGTCCGAGCGCGTTGCGCAACAGGCTCAGCACGACCACGATCTTGGTGAACGAGGTCACCATCACCGCCACGAACGGCGCCAGCGCCAGGCCGACGACCGTTACGATAACGAGCGCCGGACTGAAACTACTAAAATCCATCGGTACGCCACTCGGTCAGGCGCACGCCGAGCGTCTCGCCGACCGCGACGAGTTCGCCCGTTCCGACACGTTTTCCATTCGCGCGGATCGACACGTTCGCGCCTTCGAGACGACTCGGCAGCTCGAAGATGTAGCCGGGCTCGATGCGATTGAGTTCGCGCAGATTCGTCGCGACTTCGCCGATCTCGAAATCGAGTTGCACCGGTATCGGAACCTGGCGCTCGGCGGTCGCCGTCTCGGACTGCTCCGGTGTTTCCACGCGCGCTTCGCTGCTCACGTTTTCGTTCATCGATCTCTCCCTCGAGTCGCGACCGCCATGGTGCGCGACGATGTGTAGATGGTTTTCGTTCCAGGCCGCTGTCCAGCGCATGTTGCCACTTGCGGTGCCGATCTCGAGCGAATTCATGACGTGATCGCGCGTGCCGAGAACGACGACGTCGCCCGCACGCAGCGACGCGACTGTCGCGGCATCGAGCGATACGGCAACCGTGTTCACCGTGAGCGAGCAGGGCAACGCGCTCCAGTCCGCTCGCGGCGCCGGTGCGGCGTGCGGTGCGGATGCGGCGTAGAACTCGATCAGCGAAGTCGCGAGCGCAGGCGGCAACGCAACCACACCGGCGCTCGACGATTCCGCTGCCTGTGCTTCGAAGCCAAGCCAGATCGTGTTTGTTGCGGCAGCGAGGTTTTTGCCGAGCTTGCTTGGAATCACCGCACGACCGAGCGCGTGCGCGAATGCGACGAGCAGACGCTCATGGGAAAGCGACCACGCGAGCAAGCGCGCTTCACCGACATAGTCGCTCCACGCCAGCTCATCGCGATCTTCGACAATGCCGTCGCGCAGCAGTCCGAGCAGGAATGTTTCGTCGCCTGCGCTGCACTCGATGAGTTCCGTCGGCCGCGCCTGCTGCGCGGGTCGCATGCGCAGCGTGATGCCGGTATCGCCGACTGCAACATGACCGCGCGGCGTGGCGAACAATCGTCGCATGGCGTCGACGTGCGCGGGTGGGCAGACCGGGATCACATCGCGGATCGGTCGCGGCGTCGGCTTGGCGGCACTGCGCTTGGACGTGGCCGTCATGCATTTCTCCGCGATTTCGTGTTGTGTTGCGTGTTCATCGTTGCATCCTTGCAATTCGAGTTATTGGCGCACTCCGAGCACGAGGCGCACCAGATCGGGCACGTTACGCACGCCGAGTTTCGACATCATGTTGGCGCGGTGCAGCTCGACCGTCTTGATGCTGATGTGAAGTTCGTCAGCGATGGTCTTGTTCAATTTTCCGGCGACGACGAGATCGAGTACCTGCTTTTCGCGCGGCGTGAGATGCGCGAGTTTTTCCTTCGAGGGTGCTGGGTTTTCTTTCGCGTCCGCACCCGCGAGCGCGCCTTCGATCGCCGCGATGAGCTTGTCGTCCTGGAAAGGTTTCTCGATGAAATCGCAGGCGCCTTTGCGCATCGCCTCGACCGCGAGCGGAATGTCGCCGTGCGCGGTGATGAACACGATCGGCAGACGCGAACCGCGTTTGCGCAATTCCTCGTGCAATTCCAGGCCGCTCATTTCCGGCATGCGGATGTCGCTGACCAGGCAACACGCTTCGCTGTTGTCGATCGATGCGTCGAGGAAAGCGCGTGCGCCGGAATAATCGTGGACGGTGAAGCCTGCGGTTTCGAGCAGCCACACCGTCGAGCGGCGGAACGGCTCGTTGTCGTCTACCAGATGCACGACGCGCGCATTCATGGCGCGCGCTCCCGCGGCAGCGTCACGACGAATACGCTGCCGCCGCCGGGATTGTCTTCGAAGTACAGCCGGCCTTCGTGATACTCGACGATGGAGCGGCAGATGGCGAGGCCGACGCCAAGGCCGTCCGTTTTCGTGGTGAAGAACGGCGTGAACAATTGTTCGGCTTGCGAGGCGGTGAGTCCGCATCCATGATCGCTGACGCGCACTTCGATCTGGTCGTCCAGATTCACGCGCGCGTCGATGTGGATGTCGCGCCGCGCCTGCGCCACACCGCGTGTCGCTTCGATCGCGTTCTTGACCAGATTGAGCAGCACCTGCTCGATCATCACGCGATCTGCATATACAGCTGGCAGATCCGGCGGAATGCGCACGCGCAGACGTACGCGCTGCTTTTCCGCTTCGAGCTTCAGCAGTTCCATCACCGCATCGACGATTTCGCCGAGCGCCTGATTGTCGCGTCGCGGTTCGCGCGCGCGCACGAACTCGCGCAGACGCGTGATCACCGCGCTCGCGTGCTCGGCTTGCGTCCGCGCGCGCGAGAGCGCTTCGCCGACGCGCGGCATGTCGTCAGGTCCGTTGCGTTCGAGCAGACGGATGCCGACGGTCACATAGTTCATGATCGCCGCGAGAGGCTGGTTCAGTTCGTGCGCGAGCGTCGTCGTCATTTCGCCGACCGACATGAAGCGCGAGGTGAACAGCAGCCGTTCCTGCTGCGCCTTGTGGAATTTCAGCGCTTCCATGCGATCGGTGACATTTACGGCGCTGACCAGCACCGCATCCGAATCGCGGATCGGCACGGCGCGCAGCGAATACCAGCGACGCGTGATCGTATCGCAGGCGTCGATCTCGTCCTCGCGGAGATGCGAAACGCCTTCGAACCGCGTTTCGAAATCGGTTTGCGTGGCATCGGAATCGAAATCGGGAAATTCGCGTACAAACGCGGCGTTGCGCAATTGCGCGGTGCCGTCGGCGGCGCTGAAGACGATGCAGGGCAGCGGCATCGCATCGAGAACCGATGCGATCGAACTGGCAGCAAGCGATGCGCCGTTGCGCTGGCGGGTAGCCGGAACGCGGCGCGGGCGGACCGCATTCCCGTGCTGCGCCGCTTCGCTCATGGCGGCGAGTGTAGCTACGCGGTCGCGCATGATGTGTTAGTTTTTCGTGTCAGATTTTTCATGATGCGTAGTGACGTGACGCACGCCACACTTTGCGATGGAGATCCGTCCATGAGTTTCGTTTCCGTTTTCAAACGAGCCGTCGCGCTCGTTTTCGCTTCTGTCGCTACGCACGCCGTCGCGCAGACTCCGGAGCCCGCCGCGGCTGCGCCCTCATTCTCGTCCGAGTTGATGTCGCTCGTGTTGCCGCTGCTGGTGATCATGATCATCGCGACGGTTGCGCTATGGCTGCTGAAGCGGCGTTTCAGCGTCACCAGTGCGAACGGTCCGATGCGCATCCGCAGCGTGCTCGCGGTTGGACCGCGCGAGCGCATCGTGTTGATCGACGCGGAAAATCAGTCGCTCATCGTTGGCGTCACCTCCAATCGCATCAGCACGCTCGCTACGTGGAAACGCGAGGAAGGCGAAAGCGATGACGCGTTAACGAAGACGACATGATCGTGCTACGAATCGATAACGGCGACGTCGCACTTTGCATTTTGCAAATGGATTCGCGATTTGCACTGTCATGAAAACGAGGTGTTGCACCTTGGCAAACTTATGTTAGCTTCACACCGACACAGCGAGACGAGGATGTGCGACACCCAAGGGGGTGGTGTCTGCCTAGGAGGGTATCGGTGTGCGGAACGTCGAGAGAATTGTTGTAACTCGACAACAGATCGTAGTCGGCCGCGCTGAAACAACCAGCGCGCAACGCGCATGGCGCCTGCGCGGAAAGTGGGCGCGCTGATGGCGACGCCTGCTTCCATCCTGAGCGCACGCGTCGGCCCGCGCCGGCGTAGCTACAGCGACATCGTGCTCGCCTTCGGCGTCGTCGCCGTTGTCGCGCTGATGATCCTGCCGCTGCCGCTCGCGCTGATCGATACGCTGGTCGCGGTAAATATATTGATCGGCGTCGGACTTCTGCTCCTCGCGATCTACATCCCTTCGCCCGTAGCATTCGCCAGTTTCCCCAGCGTTTTGCTGATCACGACGCTGTTCCGGCTGTCGCTGTCGATCGGCATCACGCGCATGATTCTGCTCAACGCCGACGCGGGTCACATCATCGACACGTTCGGCAATCTGGTGGTCGGCGGCAATCTCGTCGTCGGCATCGTGGTGTTCCTCATCATCACGGTGGTGCAATTCATCGTCGTGGCGAAAGGTGCCGAGCGCGTCGCCGAAGTCGCGGCACGATTCACGCTCGACGCGATGCCCGGCAAGCAACTGTCGATCGATTCGGATTTGCGCTCGGGTCTCATCGACAAGGACGAAGCGCGCCGCCGCCGCCGTCTGCTCGAAATCGAAAGCCAGTTGCACGGCAGTCTCGATGGCGCGATGAAGTTCGTGAAAGGCGACGCGGTCGCCGGCATCGTGATCATCATCATCAACCTGCTCGGCGGTCTCGCGGTCGGCGTGCTGCAGCTCAACATGGTGCTGGGCGATGCGGTGCACACGTACAGCATCCTGACCATTGGCGACGGACTCGTCTCGCAGATTCCCGCGCTGCTCGCCTCAATTTCCGCGGGCCTCATTGTCACGCGTACGGCGAGCGACGAACGGGACCGCCATCTCGGCGAAGCGATCGCGCGGCAGATTTCCAGCGAGCCGCGCGTCGCGCTGATCGCCGGTGTCGTTGCGCTGATGCTGATGCTGGTGCCGGGTTTTCCGAAGATCGTGTTCCTACTGCTCGGCGCGGCGTTACTTGGTGCGACCGCATGGCGTTTCCGCGAACGCTCCGTGATGTTGCGCCGTCTGCTCGGCGTCGCGCCGGCCTCGACCGATCTCGTCGTCGCCGACGCTGCGGCGGAAAACGATCTGCCGCAGTTGCCGGGTCTGCTCGTCGAAATCGAACGCGGCACGGCAAACGCGCTCGGCATGTCGCGCGTGCGCGCGATGCTCGCCGATGTCGCGCAACACGTGCGCGAGGATTTCGGCGTTCCGGTGCCGGTGCCGGTGGTGCGCGGCGCCGATCAGCTCGCGCCGGGCACGTATCGCCTGCGCGCTCACGGCGTGCGCATCGTCAGCGGCCTGCTCGAAAAGAATATGCGCTTCCGCCGTGGTGCGATCGAAGCCAGTTCGCCGGGCGCGCTAGTGCTCGCCGGGCAGTTCACGCCGGCGCTCGAAGGCACATGGCTTGCCGATACCGATAACGAAGACGCATCGCGCCTGCTCGATCCGCTCGGCGTGCTCGCGCTGCACGTGCGCATGGCGCTCGAGCGTCATCTGAGTTTGTTCGTCGGCATCCAGGAAGCGTCGAACCTGTTCAACCGGATGAGTCGCGACTATCCGGACCTGATCAAGGAAATGCTGCGCGTGGTTGCGCCGCAGCGCGTCGCCGACGTGCTCAAGCGTCTGTGCGACGAAGGCGTGCCGATCCGCGCGCTGCGCGACGTGTTCGAGGCGATCACCGAAGCCGGCGGCCGCGAGAAGGACATCGTGCTGATGACCGAATACGTGCGCGTCGCGTTGCGCCGTCATATCAGCGAACGCTACGCCTCGCCGGACCGCACGCTGAAAGTGCTGGTCGCGCATCCGGAACTGGAAGACAAATTGCGCCAGTCGGTGCGCGTCACCAATGCCGGATCGCAACTGGCCGTCGATCCGCAGCTCGCCGCGCGCGTGCTCGCCGAGATCGGAAATTTCTGCAAGAACGAGGTCGATTCGCAAGGCCTCGTGCTGTTGTGTTCGCTCGATGTGCGCAGGCATTTACGCAAACTGACGGAGGTCGAATTTTTCGAGTTGCCCGTTTTGTCGTTCCAGGAATTGATTCCCGACATAAAGCTGGTGCCGATCGGTCAGGTCAACGCCTGATCGCCTCGGTCGTTCAGCACACAGATACGCCGAACAAAAAAACTTCAGGGAGAGCCAACGACACATGAGATCCACCATCGTTGCACTAGGGATAGTCGGACGGATGCTGCGCAGCCGCTGGGGCGTCATTGCGGTGTTCGCGTTGTGTGTCGTCCAGGGCGCGCCCGCGGTCGCGGCGCCGATTCCGTTCAAGCAGGCGCACGTCAGCTACGACCTGCAGAACGAACCGCTGAAAGATTTCCTGCAGCGTTTCTTCGCCGCGCAGGATCTGCAGGTCGTGGTCAGCCCGTTCATCGAAAGCCAGGGCGGCACGCTCAACGGTCCGCGCAACGGTTCGCCGGAGCAGGTGTTCCGCAGCATCGCCAGTTCGAATCAGCTCACCGCGTATTACGACGGCAGCGCGGTATATGTATACAAATCCAACGAGCGCATCACGCGTTATTTCGCCGTGCCGACGGCGAAGATGACCGACTTCGTGCACGCCTTCCAGGAAATGAGACTCGGCGATTCGTCCAACACGTTCAGCGCGCGCGGCGACACGGGTTTGATCATGGTCAGCGGCGCGCCGCGTTTCGTCGAGCAGGCGCAGGAGCTAACCAATGCGCTGAAGCAGAACAGCCTTGCAGCGCCCGCCGAGTTCCGCATGTTCTCGCTGCAATATGCGTGGGCCTCGGACACGACGGTGACGGTCGGCAATCATGTCGTCACCGTGCCGGGTGTGGCCACGATCCTGCGCCAGCTCATGTATCCGACCGATCAGAAAGCGGGCACCGGCGACAACCGCGAACAGGTGCTGCGGCCGGTGTCGACGCATCTGAAAGGTCAGGGTCTGATCGGCACCGGCAACGCCGGCGGTGCGACGGCGTACAACGCGCCGGCGCGCGAAAGTTTGCCGCCGCCGCTCGCGCCGCCGCAGACGCAGGCGCAATCCAACGACGGGTCCGAGCAGGCGAATTACGCGGCGATGAACACGTCGGTCGAAGCGGCTGTAGCGCGCGGTCCACGCGATGCGCGTATCGTCGCCGATCCCTACCGCAACGCGGTGATCATCCGCGACGCGCCGGATACGATGCCGTTGTACGCCGCACTCGTGCGCGAACTCGACGTGCAGCCGCGCATCGTCGAGATCGAGGCGACGATCATCGATATCGACAAGAAAAAACTGCGCGACCTCGGCGTCGACTGGCGCTGGAAAAACGCGCGCACCGAAGCGCTGTTCGGCGGCGACGACACCGTGAAGCAGCAGTTCCTGCGTTCGCTCGGCGCCAACAACATCGATCTGTTGCCGCAGCAGAATGCGGGTTTGCAGCTTGGCGCGATCATCGGCAACTCGGGCCAGTTCATCGCGCGTGTCAACGCGCTGGCCGATGAGGGCGTTACCAATGTGGTCTCGCATCCGCAGGTGCTGACGCTGAACGATGTGGAAGCCGTCATCGAAAACACGCAGACGCTGTATGTGCCGGTGAGCGGCGCGTACGAGGTCGATCTGTTCAACGTAGTCGCCGGCACGACGCTGCGCGTGACGCCGCATCTGGTGATCGAGCCCGATCGCGAACGCATCCGCCTGCTCATCAGCATCGAAGACGGCGACGTGCAGATTTCCGCGACGACCACCGGCGGCACCACCGTGAATTATCCGACGGTGACGCGCAGCGCGGTCAACACGCAGGCGATCATCGATCAAGGACAGAGTCTTCTGCTCGGCGGACTGGTGCGCAATTCGAGCGGCTATCAAACCAACAAGACGCCGTTCCTCGGCGACATTCCGGTGCTCGGATATCTCTTCAAGCGCGAGCAGAAAGATCGCGAACGTACCGAGCGCTTGTTCATGATCAGTCCACGGCTGGTGGCGCTGAATCACATCACCGACCAGACGCCGGGCACCGAAAATCCGCACGTGACGACCAACCAGCTCGACGCGCAGGACGAATACGAAACCCAGTGGTGGCGCAAGCATCCGACTGAACCGTTGCCGCCGCCAGCACCGCCGCCGGTCATCGTTACGCCGGTACAACCGCAACAACACTGAGTCATCATCGGAGGACGACGTTTCACGAGGAAAAAAAACTAAAACCAGATCTCCTGAATAGGGGCAGGAGCGATGTAGAGGAGATCGACGATGCAACAACAAAAGAAACAACCCGCGCTCACGCTTCGCGTGGTCCGCGGTGTACATAGCGGAGCCGAACGGCGTTGCCATCATCGCGACGTCGTGGTGATCGGCAGCGCCGACGAATGCGACGTGATCCTTTCCGACCCGCACGTCGCCGGCAATCACTGCCTGCTTTCGGTCACCGGCGCGCAGCTTTCCGTGCGTCCGTTCGCGCCGGGCGTAACCATCGACGACCGCGAACTCACGCCCGGCGAACCCGCGCGTGTCGATCCGTTCCAGGTCATCGGCATCGGCAACGCCGCGTTCGCGCTGGGACCGGCATGGAATGCACGCGCATGGGAAAAACTCGACGCCCGTCTGCGCGGCGAAGCGGCCAACAGCGATATGCCCGCCTATAGAAGTCCACGCAAGCATTGGCGTGTCGCCGCGGTCGCTGCGGCGTGCGTGTTCGCCACGGCTGCCTTCGCGATTTCCGCGCACGTGCGCGCACCGACTGTCCAGCAGCCCACACCGCAAGCGCAGGTGCAAAGCGCCTTGCACGATGTCGGGCTGGACAATCTGCAAGTGCAGACGGATGTCGCCAACGTTCCGCACGTGACGGGCTTCGTCGCCAAGGCCGATCAGATC
>Ga0105239_10008549_pt1 | contig 11624 bp, 4 predicted proteins | sample KBSC44metaG_FD_92761 | JGI IMG/M metagenome (GOLD analysis project Ga0105239, IMG submission 92761) | Corn rhizosphere microbial communities from Kellogg Biological Station, Michigan, USA - KBS C4-4 metaG | ecosystem: Host-associated > Plants > Roots > Rhizosphere > Soil | place: Michigan, USA...
AAGCTGCGGTTCGGCAAACATGATGCCGGTGTTTTCTACAAATTTTTTGTCGCCGGCCGGGCTGCCGTTTGCTGCCGTTGCAACTATCTGGCTGCCATAAATGGCATTAATGCCGGTAACAGTGGCCTGCGGGAAATAAAGGCGAAACGCGTCGACAGCCGGTACGGATATTCCGGAACTGTACCTGATGTTTCCTTCCCGGTCTTTTTTTGTAACAATACGGTAGGTGCTTTTATAACCTGGCTGATAGGTATCAAAGCTGAGTTCATATTGAACTACTACAAATATAAGCAGGCAGGCTGCAATCCCGACAGCCAGCCCGGCCATATTAATGGCAGCATAGCTTTGGTGGCGAACGATAGTGCGCCATGCGATTCTTAAATAATTTTTGAACATATAACTGCGGTTTAATTTCTCATCAGACCACTTTGGAGTGGCCCGTTTGTACGAAATTATTGCAGCGGAATGGGAATAAGGTCTCAAATCGTGAGTTGGGCGCTCTTTTTTTAACCCGCTTTTGTATTCGGCAGGGCTTTTCCCGGTCATTTGCCTGAAAGTGCGGTTAAAGGTGGACTTGGAGTTGAAACCGGCATCCAATGCGATGCCAAGCAGGGTTAGCCGGTCATTAGCCGGGTCCTGCATTTTTCGGGTTACCTCCCTGATCCGGTATTCATTGATGAAATCATTGAAGTTTTTTCCCAGCACCGTATTGATGATCCGGGACAGTTCACGGGGTTGGGTATCCAATGCTTCAGCCAGTGAGCTTATGCTGAGGTTGGCATCCTGGTAAAACAACCCCGCATCCATAGCCTTCTTCAACCAAACGCCTTTTTGCTTCAGTGCAGCCGGAGACAAGAGTTTAAAAACAGGGAGTGCCGGGGTCGGCACTACCGCATCTGGCCTGAATAGTGACTTAACCGCAATCCAAATTAATACCGCCGCCAAAAACAGGTACAAAGGATAATAAGTTTGAGTATCCAAAGGGTAATAAAAATAATCAATTGCACTTAAAGGTATCAACAACAGCCATAGCAGCCCGAAAACTTTCAAAATGCGACCAAGCCAGCGCAATTCGTTGCGATACCTATCGCTCAAGTCATTAAACTTCAAACTTTTATAAAAGCATTCTATCAGCCTGAAAGAGCGATACAAGTAAATGATGACTGAAATAAACGTCAATAACTGCAGTACAGGGTTCAATTGATGAAAGGCCTGCGTTTCATATGTAGCCGATCCTGTCCTTATACTCTCTTTAATCTCCAACGTAAAAACGCCTGGTTGCAATAACAGGGGGCCAAAATGCAGCAAATCCTTAAAGCGAAATTTATATTCCGGCCGGGTTATTTTGAGCACATAAAAATAGATAAGCGGGCCAAGCGCCAGAGAAAATTGCAGCGGCAGCCGGCCCCAGTTTGGGAAAAAGGCCGATAGCCCGATATCAATTCCCAATATCCTGGCTATCCACAAAACGATAATGACCAATGCCAGTGCCAAAAAACGGTTTGCACCCCGGTTTGGCTTTTGAGTGAACCATAAAAGCAGGGAAAAAGTGAGCGCGATAAAGATCATCGCAAAGAAAGCAGGATCGTAAGGGGTAATATGTAAAGAGTATGTGTTCAATCAAATTATTTACGCGCAATCGTTGTTCCAAACTTATAACTTATTGATAGTTAAAAAAATATACAGAATAAAATATGTACGCTGTAATGAAAGCGGGCATTGGGGCGTACGGTTTGGGGCTATGCAACAGACTACAGATACATTAAAAATCAAAAAGCCGCCTTACCTTCGTAAAGCGACTTTTGTAGTTCTCTGCCATAACTCATTCATTTCTCAATCCCTTCACCGGGTTCGCCATAGCTGACCGCATCGTCCTGAAACTAATAGTTACCAGCGCTATTAACATGGCCGCCAGTATAAACACCCATACGCTCAGGTTGGTATGGGAGGCAAACTTCCCTGTTCCAAATTGTTAACTTGTTAGTACGTAGTAAACATCGTTTTATTTATGCCAATTATTGTAACGGAACCGAACAAAGGGCGTGCGGTTCCGAATGGTACAGTTCCGGAGTGCAAACTGCTATTCACTTCTCAAACTTTGCACAGGATTAGTCAACGCTGCCTTAACAGCTTTATAACCTACCGTTAGCCATGCTATAACAACTGATAACATGATCGCCAAACCAAATATACCGGGCCCTATCACAATCCTATAGGTAAAGTCCTGTAACCATTCATGCATAAAATAGTAACCAACCGGCGCGGATATAGCAAATGCGATAACAATAAGCAATGTAAATTCCCTGGAGAACAGGTACACGATATGCCCAACAGAAGCTCCCAGGGTTTTACGGATCCCCACTTCTTTGATGCGCTGTACGGCCATAAAAGATACCAGCCCGTACAAGCCAAGGCACGAAATAAATATGGCTATCCCGGCGAATATTTTATAAAGCGAGGATAATTCGTCCTCACTTTTGTAAAAACCAGCGATCGTTTTGTCAAGAAATTGATATTCATAAACACCTTCCGGGTAAGTTTTGTTCCATAGGCTTTCAACACCTGCCAGCGTTTGGTGCACATTCCGGGGTTGAATTTTGATGTTAAACTTTGCATAAAATTGTTTCCACGGAGCCATTAATATAGGTGGAATAACGCTTTTAAGCGACCCTGCATTGAAATCCTTAACGACGCCCGTTATCTGAAAATTATTTTTGCGGTTACCCCATAGCATGATGTATTTGCCTATGGCTTGTTTCGGATCAGTAATGCCCAGTTTATGTATTAAGGTCTCGTTAACCACATAACCGGATATAGTGTCTGTGTTCTTGTATGGTCCGCCGGCAACAAATTGGATATCATATAATTTGAAATATTCCGGGTCGGCCCATTTCAGGCTTGAGTTAAACTCGACTGACTTGGGCGAATTATTGAATTTAAAATCACTGAACCAACCGCTGTTGTCGGCCGGCCCATATAAGCTCACGCTTACATCCTTAATTCCCGGTTGCTGTAAAAGCTGCTCTTTCAACGCATTTATCCTTGTCTTGCTGATGCTGTCCCCGGGAAAAGGTACAGTAATTACCGCGTCCTTATTAAACCCGAGCGACTTATTCTTAAAATAATTCATCTGGTAGATCAATACCAGCGTGCCGATCACCAGGAATTGTGCAATACAGAACTGGGTTACCACCAATACCCGGCGCAAAGAAATTCCGCCCGAGTGTCTTGCTTTGAACTTATTTTTTAGTGCTTCGATCGGGTTAAATCCTGATAGTACGAGTGCCGGATAGAATCCGGCTAATAAGGTAACTCCGATAACCAGGCCTGTTAAAAATAAGATCACTAATGGATCGAAAATGAAGCTGCTGCTCAACTGTATTTCCAGCAGGCCGTTCAGCATCGGTAACGTTATCAACGAAATTGCTGAAGCGAGCATAATGGCGAATAAAGTGATGATGAGTGTTTCGCTGATAAACTGCAATACAAGCTGGTAACGGTTGCTGCCCAAAACTTTACGGATCCCTACTTCTTTCGAGCGGTTTACTGCCTGGGCGGTGGCCAAATTAATGAAATTGACGCAAGCAATCACCAGCAAAAACAAGCCGATCAAACTGATCATCCTGATCAGCTGTTTACTGAACGGGTGACCACTGTAAACGTTAACATTCGTGTTGTAATGCATCTCCGTCAAGGCCTGCAGTTGTAGCGAACTGCTTTTATTGTAAGGAGGCGGTATTCGTTTTTTCGCAAATGATGCCAGTTCGGCGTTGAACTGCTTTTCGCTTAAGCCTGGCGGCAGAACGATGTATGTATTCCTATCGCTGAACGTGCTTATCCAATCCTGTGCACTGCCGCTAAAATCACCGCCTTTTGTTACCAGCGTGATCCACGATATGATTAGCCTCATAGGAAAATCAGTATTGGCAGGCGTATTCTCAATAACACCGGTCACTTTATAATCGCGCTTGTTTTCGTATCTTACTATTTTGCCCAATGCCGTATGCCAGTCGCCGAAGAATTTATCGGCTTCGCCGCGGGTCAATACAACCGAGTTCGGCTCAGCTAAAGCGGTCTTCTTGCTTCCGGCAAGCCATTTAAAATTAAATATTTGAAAGAATTGCGGATCGGCGTAATAAGCTGAATCTTCCTTGAATTTTTTTATTACGCCTCCATTGGTTCCACCGGCTATTGAGTAATGCGAACCATCGTTCAACATAATGGAACCCACATTGCTTAACTGCGGAAATTCAAGCCTCAACCCATCAGCGAGCGGCAATTGCGTACCGCCGCTCAGGTTTACGCCGTCAGGGCCTTTAGCAACATTGACCACGCGATAGATCCGGTCTTTGTTGGTATGGAAGTTGTCAAAGCTGGTTTCATACTGAACTACCAGGAATATCAGCAGGCAAGCCGCGATACCGATAGCCAGACCGGTAATATTGATAGCGGCATAGCTTTTATTGCGCACCAGGTTGCGCCAGGCTGTTTTAAAGTAATTTTTAAACATAAAGTTGCGGTTTGATTTCTCCTTCCACCATATCTGGGTGGTTTCATGGTTCGAAATTACGGCCGCAAACCGGCTATGACTGCCCAAGTTATAAGTTGAGTAACCTTTGCTGGGGGCGTTTTTATATTCCAGCGGTGTTTTTCCGGTCACCTGTTTGAAAATGCGCGTAAACGTGCTTTGGGAATTAAATCCCGATTCGAGAGCAATACCAAGGAGGGTGATATGATCATAAGCAGGATCCTGCATTTTGCGAACAACGTCTGCAACGCGGTATTCGTTAATGAAATCATTAAAACTTTTTTTGAGGGCTGTGTTAATGATCCGGGATAATTCATGGGTAGTCAGGTCAAGCTTTTCAGCAAGCGAAACTAAACTGAGCTCAGGGTCTTCGTAATAGTAATTTGTCTTGACGATTCTCTTGAGCCAAATACCTTTTTGCTTTAACTCTGCCGGTAGTGGCGGCTTTAAAAATGAAGGAGCTACAGCCACCGCGCCAGTCTCCTGCCATAAAAAAGCAACTGCGCCCATCCAAATGGTTATTACCGCTAACAGCAAATATAAAGGATAATAAAAATGTGTACTTAATTGATGATAGTAAAAATAGTCTGCGGCTGTAAAAGGAATCCATAATAGCCATATCAAAACAAAGCCTTTCAGTAAGTTATGCAGCCATCGCAATTCGTACCGGAACCTATCGCCCCCATTAAATTTTAGTTGTCGGTAAAAGCGTCCTATCAGTTTATGACACCGATACAGGTAGGCACTGACTGAAATAAACGCCAGCAAAAGCAATACCAGGTTCAGCTGCTGAAAAGTCTGTGTATAAGCTGCGCCTGTTCTTAGGCTATCCCTTGCTTCCAACGCCTGCGCCCCAAATTCAAGCAGCAACGGACTAAAATGCAGCATATCCTTCCAACGAAATTTATATTCAGGCCGGGTAATTTTAAGCACATAAAAATAGATCAGGGGGCCAAGAGCCAACGCGAATTGCAGGGGCAGTCGGCTCCAACCAGGTATGTAAGCTGACAGCCCGATGTCGATGCCCAATATCCGGGCTATCCACAAAACGACAGTTACCAATGCCAGGGCCAAAAATCGGTTTGCTGCCCGGGCGGTCCTTTTGGTGATCCATAAAAGTAGCGCAAAAGTCAGCCCGATAAAGATCGTTCCGAGAAAAGCCAGGTCATACAAGTTGATATGTAATGTATATGGGTTCATTTTCACCAAGGGCCGCAATTGGTATTCCAAATTACCAACACGCTAACGGATAGAAAATTACGAAATATTTTAATTGTTTATTGTAACAAAAGCGCACGGTGGAGTGTGCGTTTTTGAATTGCATATAAGATCGATGCAAGATATAAAAGCCCCGAATCTTTCGACCCAGGGCTTTGACTTTTTCGCTCAAAGTGACAAATATTGTTGAAATGTCATTCCGTTCGTAAACTTTTTACAGGATTACTAATGGCCGCTTTAATAGCCTGGAAACATACGATAAGCAATGCTGCAGTTATGATTGTTGCGCAGGCTATGCCGAAGACCCACCATTCAATATTTATCCTGTACGCGTATCCCTGCAGCCATTTATACATTAACCACCATGTTATTGGTGTTGCAATAAGGAAAGCCACGACAACAAGCTTTAAAAAATCTTTTGAAATCAGGTTGATGATAACTGAAACCGATGCGCCCAGCGCTTTGCGGATACCGATCTCTTTGGTGCGGTTGACAACGGCCAGCGCTGAAAGACCCAACAGACCAAGGCATGCTAAAAAAATAGCGATGCCACCGGCCCAGCCAATAATATTGCTCAGCCTTGTTTCTGCTTTATAGAAACGGTTAATATCTTCATCAAGAAAATTATATTTTAACGGATAAGCTGGAGCAATTTTTTTCCATGCGGAATGTATCGCCGCCAAAGCTTTTGAAGGATCGCCTGGCTGCAGGCGCACATAAAAAATATTGAGACTTTCCCCGCCCCTGGCAAATTGATGAAACAACGCCGGCTGTACACGATCCGTAAGGGCCTCATAGTTAAAATCGCGGACAACGCCTATCACTGTCGGGTTTTTACAGCCATGATCACCATAGCCTTCCAATTGGCGCCCGGTGCAATTTTCGGGCGTCCACCCCAACTCGTTCATCATGGATTCATTAATGATGACAGCGTTCACGGTATCTGAGGCAATTGCCCGGTCGAAATTTCTTCCTGCAAGCAGGTGCATACCCAGCGTGGATATGTAGTCGGGATCAATGTGAAATTGTTTTGTATTTATAGACTTCCCCTGGTAACTAAAGTCAGTGAAACCTGTCCCTTCACGCTCACCGAGACCATTGTCGGCACTGGCCAAACCCGAAATGCCGGGATACCTGGAAAGTTCCTGTTTGAAGAGCGGGAATAAGTGTTTCGCACCCGATACACCAAACGTTTCCACAACAAGCACATTCTCTTTATCAAAACCGGGATTTCTTGATTTCATGTAGTGCAATTGCTGCATGATGATTATTGCAGAAACAATAAGCGCGGCTGAAAGAACAAACTGAAAAGTGACCAATGCTTTTGTAAAAAAATTGGCGCCGCCCAACTTGATTTTAGCCTTCAACACGTCCACCGTATTAAAACCTGACAATATCAAAGCAGGGTAGCATCCGGAAAGCAGGCCAACAATAAGTACTAAGCCGGTAATGAGGCCGGCTAACTGCGGGAATTGCGCGAAAGAGAAACTCAGCTCCCTTCCGGACAATTGGTTGAAGTAAGGTAAAAGCAGGTATACAAGTGCCAGGCCTATCAACGTCGAAAAAAAAGCAAGCAATAATGATTCCGTCAAAAACTGAACTACCAAAGCCTTCCTGGTCCCGCCAATAACCTTCCTGATGCCGACTTCTTTTGCGCGGCCTGCTGAGCGGCCTATGGAAAGCGTTGTGAAATTGATACAGGCGATCAACAAAACACCGGCGGCGATACTCAATAACATCCAAATTGATTTTGGGTCGACAGGTGGAATCGCAAGGCCCGCCAGTGCCGGACTGGTGTGCACATCCTTTATTGGCACCAGGTCATACCCGCCTGAACCTGCACCGGGAAAATGCCTGTGCCAGAAATTAGCCAGCGATTTATTGTCATTCGCTAATGTGCTTCCGGGCTTTAGCTGAACCAGGGTCACAAATGAATTCATCCACCAGTCATGGGCGCCAATTTTCCCCATCGTTGTGTTCGCAATACAATCAAAGTTGATCAACATGCTGTATTGGAAGGAAGAGTTTGATGGCGGGTTTTCCGCTATTGCTGTAACTATAAAGGTTTCAAACACATCTCCGATCTTTACCTGGACTGATCCACCAATGGCATTTGCTTTACCAAATAGCCTTTCAGCACTTTCTTCAGTTAATACCATGTTGTGCAAACCACTAATAGCCGATTTGGCATTCCCGTATTTGAATTTGAACGAAAAAACATGGAAGAATGAGGAGTCAGCATAGGCGAGATTTTCACGTCTCCGCTCATTCTTTATTTTTATGAATACCTCGTATGGCTGAATATAACGAATATAATTTTCCACCCCCGGTAACTCCTGTTTCATCGCAGGCCCCAGGGGCATCGGTGTGTAAATAACTCCTTGAAGTGCTTTTATGTTTTGCTTTCCATTTTCGTCCAAAACAAGGTAGGTGTTATTTGCATTTTTATGGAAACCATCAAAACTAAATTCATTGATGGCATACAACATGAATAAGTTGAAACAAGCGATTCCAACAGATAATCCAAATATGTTGATGAAAGATAGCGTCTTTTGTTTCGCCAGGGTGCGAAGGGCTATTTTTAAATAATTTCTAAGCATAAAATTGCGGTTAAAATTTTCGTGAAACCACCTGCGAGTGGTTTGCTGATACGAAATTATAGGCGCAAATTGGGCCTGGCGTCTCAAGTTATAAGATAAGTCCTCTTTTCTAAGTTCGTTTTTGAGTTCCACCGGGCTTTTCCCGGTCATTTGTTTAAAGATGCGGTTAAAGGTGGCCTTAGAATTAAATCCCGATTCATAGGCAATGCCAAGCAGGGTGATATGGTCAAAGGCGGGGTCGTGCATTTTCCGGATCACTTCGGCAACGCGGTATTCATTGATAAAATCATTGAAGCTTTTTCTAAGCCCGGTGTTGATGAGGCGGGATAGCTCGTGAACAGTCAGTTCAAGCTTTTCGGCAAGCGATGTTAAACTCAATTCGGGGTCTTTGTAATACACATTAGCCTTTAAAACTTTCTTCAGCCAAATGCTTTTTTCTTTCATATCAGCGGGCGGCGGTAACTTTAAAAGTAAACCCGTACCTGCCACCATGTTAACCTCCGGCCTTAAAAAAGCGATCGCCGCCATTCTGAACATAATTGAGGCTAAAAGCAGGGACAACAGATAATACGCATGTACATTTCGCTGGTTATGATAGTAAAAATAGTCAATGCCAGTATAAGGTGCCCATAGGAGCAATAGCAGGCAGAACGCTATAAGTGAATTATGCAGCCATCGCAATTCGTGCCGGTACCGGTCGCCCCCGTTAAATTTCTGGCACCGGTAATAACGATCTATCAACCTGTGCGACATATACAGGTAGGTGCCGGCTGACATAAACCCCAGCAACTGTAATATAGGGTTTAACTGATGAAATGCCGGGATATTATGAGCAGCAGCCCCCGTTTTTACAGGCTCGTTAACCGCAAATAACCAAACGGCCTGTTGCAGCAGCATTGGACTAAAATGCAGCAAATCCTTCAATCGGAATTTATATTCAGGCCGGGTGATTTTAAGCACATAAAAATAGATCAGGGGGCCAAGTGCCAGCGAAAATTGCAGTGGCAGCCGGCTCCAATTGGCAAAATAAACATCCAGCCGCATGTCAATGCCCAATACCCAAATCATCCGTAAAATAATGGTTGCCAGGGCCAGGGCGAAAAGCCGATTTGCAGTTTGATTGACCCTTTTGGCGAACCAGAGTTGCACAATAAGAGTCAGCCCTATAAATATTGCCCCCAGGAAGCCCAGGTCATACACGGTTATATGGAAAGTATATGTATTCAAGTAAAGTTTGGGCCTCAATTGATGTTCCGAATTTTCAACTGATCGGGCGATAGAAAATTACGACAATTTCCCGGCTTTCGTGGTAATAAAAACAGTCGGCGGGTGTACGGTGCCACGTCAAACTAACGGTAATAGCCTTATTAAGCCGTCGCATTAATCAGTTATTCAATTTATAACCCTCTTTAATAACAGCCTCGTTCACCGCCTTTACCCTATCGGGCTCTATTTTTTCAACTGCACGGTCATAAGTAAGCACGCCGTTAACCTCATGTTCCACATCGGTTGTTTGGGTGTATATGGCCACACTGAGGCCTTTATACTTCATCAGCTGCTCCACCTGGTTGAGCAGGAATATATAACGGTCGGTTAGCCTTGCCCTGGTTGGCTCATAGTCGTATGCGTTGTTTTCAACCGGCCACATATGGTCGCGCACAAATAGCCCTACGCCGCCAAACTCGCCGAGCGAGGCTGCCCGGTGTTCTTCAGGAACCGACGCACCGTACGGACCTACATAAATGTGCGTATCCACATAGTCGCCGTTGCCGGGATCGCCATAGGCCTTTTGGTACGATGGGTTATTATTAAAACCCGAATTGCCGTTTACCAGCCTCGACGGGTCATATTGCTTAACCCAGGCGGTTATTTCCTTTACATCAAAAGCGCCCCAGTTCTCATTAAACGGTACCCAGGTAATTACCGAAGGCGAGTTGTAATGCTGGTCGATAAGGGCTTTCAATTCTTTCCGGTATTCGGTTCTCGTTTTGGCGGTATCTTCATTTTGGTACCATATCGCAGGCATATCCTGCCATACCAGCAGCCCCAGCTTATCGGCCCAGTAATAAAACCGCTGGGGCTCGGTTTTCATGTGCTTCCTGATGAGGTTATAACCTGCATTTTTGATAAATTCTATATCGAACTTCAGTGCCTCTTCAGTAGGGGCTGTCAGGATCCCATCAGGCCAATAGCCCTGGTCAAGCAGGCCTAGCTGCATTATAAATTTACCGTTGATCAAAGGCCGGGTAACGCCGCCGACCTTGCCCAATTTAATGTCACGCATCCCGAAATAGCTTTTCACCTCATCGGTTACCGCGCCATTGGAGTCTTCCAGGGTTAGCTTAAGGTCATACAAAAATGGCTCGTCCGGCGACCATAGCCTGGGCGATTTAATCGACAGGTAAAAGTATTGACCATTTGTTGACTTAGCCTGCGAAACCTGCTTCCCGTCGTCAAATGCAGTAGCAGTAACTGTCCCGGTGCCAACGGTGGTTACCATTACCTTTAAGCGACTGTTAACGGGGTCGGGCAGTAAGCTAATGTTTTGGATATAGGTTTTGTTAACCGGCTCAAGCCACACGCTTTGCCAGATACCGGAACAAAAAGTATAATCGCCGCGCGGGCCGCTTTTGCCGGATGGCACCCGCCCGTCATTCAGATCCTGCACTGCTACGGTCACCGTGTTGGCACCCTTTACCAGGTATGGCGTAATGTCGAAGCCGAACGCATCATAGCTGCCGGCATGCCTGCCCGCCTTATGTCCGTTCACAAACAAGGTTGCATGGTGGGCAACGGCGTCAAAGTGAATAATAACCTGCTTGTTTTTCCAGCCGGAGGGAATTTCAAAGTTGCGGCGGTACCACATATTGATCTCCTGCTTACGTTGTATGCCTGACAATGCCGACTCGGGGCAATAAGGCACCCGTATTTGTTCGGGTTTGTTCTCAAAAGAAGCCTGCTTTTCAGGACTGAAAGTGTCAGGTGCCTTTTTACCGCCGATGTAATCCCATTTGCCGTTCAGGCACAGCCAGTCGCTGCGCTGCAGTTGCGGTCTTGGGTATTCGGGGAAAGGTACGGCAGCGTCCATGGCCGGCTTGGTCCACCGGGTGGGCAACAGCGGGGCCTGGGCATACAAGAATGAGCAATTTATGGTAATTAACAGGAGCAGCAGTAGTTTTTTATCCATGGATTTGATCTGGCTTGAATCAAAACTATTAATATTTGCCCGTCCATCCAAGCATACCTGTTTTGATCACTAACTTTAAACCTCTTGCCTG
>Ga0105239_10008551_pt1 | contig 11620 bp, 9 predicted proteins | sample KBSC44metaG_FD_92761 | JGI IMG/M metagenome (GOLD analysis project Ga0105239, IMG submission 92761) | Corn rhizosphere microbial communities from Kellogg Biological Station, Michigan, USA - KBS C4-4 metaG | ecosystem: Host-associated > Plants > Roots > Rhizosphere > Soil | place: Michigan, USA...
CGCCGCCATGATGTATGTGCAGGACTACGATGAGACCTATCCGCTCTACCAGTATAACGACTGCCAGGGCTTCACCTGCTATCAGTACTGGTTCGGGCTGCGGACGACGACCGGATGGGACAAGACAAAGGGTCTGCTCTATCCCTACATGAAGAACGGTCAGATCCAGCGCTGCCCGAGCTGGACCGGCAAACCGAAATTCGGGGACGGCAACGGCTACGGCTACAACTGGGGCTATCTTGCCTCCGACTACTACACGTCCTACACCTTCCCCCCTGTCAATCCGGCCAGTCTCGCCTCCCTGAGCTCTTCCGCCGACAAGATCATGTTCTCCGATGCGGGCTATATCAATGCCCCCTGGTACGGCGGAGACGGCACGATCCAGGAGACGGCAGGCATCGACCCGCCCAGCCAGTGGTATGGCAACCCGACCATGGACTTCCGGCATGTGGACAACCGCAAGATCATCGATTCCACCACGCAGACGGTCACGCATCAGGGATTCGCCGACATCGTCTTCGCCGATGGCCATGTCAAGACGATGAAGCAGTCGCAGATCACCGACGCCCTGTTCACCCGGCAGTAAGGCGCGCGATGCCACTCCTCCCGCAAAAACCCGTGCGCGCCTGTCTCTGCTACCCGCACTCGTTTGCAGAGTTAAAGAACCTGGCGGCACAGAATCACTGGCAGACCGTCGCCGACATCACGGCGGCGGTCGGCTGTGGGAGCGGCTGCGGCCTCTGTCGCCCCTATCTCGCTCTGATGCTGGAGACCGGCGACACCGCCTTCGACATCCTCCGGCGTGATCCTGAAGCAGGCAAAAGAGAGGCAACCGGGGAGAGAGACGCGGACGTGAAGATAACCTGAAGAAGTTCGCCGTAAAATGCAGGAAATATTGTCTCGGGACGAGAAAAGAGGACACGCAAGCACTCAACTCTCGCGACGGAGGCAAAAGTGGCACCCCTCTCACCATCCGAACAGCCGATCGTGCTCATCGTAGACGATGACCCGCTGTTGACGAATATGCTTCGTCAATCTCTGACCCCCAAAGGCTTTCAGCTTCTGGAAGCGAATACAGGAGCAAGCGCTCTGGCGCTGCTCGGCAGCCAGACGGCGAATATCGTCGTGCTGGATATGACCTTGCCGGATATGAGCGGCCTTCAGGTCGCCCAGACTCTCGCCCAGACTCATCCGTCTCTACCCGTCGTCATGGCGACCGGCCACGACCTGGACCCTTCCGGGCTGCCGGCCAATGTCGTCGAGGTGATCCGCAAACCGTTCTCCCTCAGATCCCTCGCCACCCGCCTTAAAGAACTCCTTAACCTCCCCTAACTTGGGAGTTCAGGAACCCATTGGGGAGGTGGCAAGGGTGTCGAAGGAGAGGGCGTCGGGGGCGTGGGAGAGCAGGCGGAAGTGACCGGCGGCGGCGATCATCGCGGCGTTGTCGGTGCAGAGGATGGGGTCGGGGACGACCAGGCGGCAGTGGTTGGCGTCGGCCATTGCCTGCATGGAGGTGGTGAGTTGGCGGTTGGCGGCGACCCCACCGGCGATGCAGAGGGTTCGGATGCCGGTCTGACGGGCGGCGCGGCGCATCTTCTCGACGAGCACATCGACGACGGCGGCCTGCAGGCCGGCGGCGACATCGGGCAGGGGAGTCTTTCCGCCGTCCTTCGTCATAAAGGTGCGGATCGAGGTCTTGAGGCCGCTGAAGCTGAAGTCCAGGCTGTCGCCCAGCAAGGCGCGTGGGAAGGCGACACGGGTCGGGTCGCCCTCTTCGGCGAGGCGGGCGACGTTCGGGCCGCCGGGATAGGGCAGGCCGAGCAGGCGTGCGCTCTTGTCGAAGGCTTCGCCCGCGGCATCGTCCCGTGTTCGGCCCAGGAGCGCGTACTGTCCGTGGCCGTCCATGCGTACGATTTGGGTATGGCCGCCGGAGACGATCAGGACGAGCAGGGGAAAACTCTCGATGAGATCGGGGGCGGCGAGGAAGTTGGAGTAGACGTGGCCCTCCAGATGATGGACCGCGACGACCGGCAGATCGAGGGCGTAGGCGAGGGATTTGGCGTAGGAGACGCCGACCAGCAGCGCTCCCAGCAGGCCGGGGCGATTCGTCACGGCGATGGCGTTCAGGTCGCCATAGGTCATCCCGGCGGCGTCGAGCGCATCCTGCGCGACCGGCAGCATCCGTTCGACGTGTTTACGGGAGGCGACCTCCGGCACCACTCCGCCGTAACGCGCGTGGAGATCGGCCTGACTCGCGATGATATTGGCGCGTATCTCCCGCCCGTCCGTCACGATGGCGGCGGAGGTCTCATCACAACTGGTTTCGATGCCGAGTACATTCACGACGGACGGTTCCCTCTTGCGCTCGCCGCACAGTGCTGTGCGGCGAGCCTTTTGCTGCGCGGGCTTCGGAGGTTACTGAGCCTGCGACTTCAGGAACGACTGCCAGTGGGGCGCATCCGTCGCCAGCGCGAGGTTGCGGTAGGCGGCCAGGAAGTCGCCGGGGATCGGGATATAGACCGAGAGGCCGTGCGAGTTGGCCTCATCGCTGGCTCCGCGTCCGTTCTGGAGGATCGCGCCGTTCGCGCCGACGAGGGTGGCTTTCAGGTTGTTGGCCGCGGTCTGCAGGTCGGACTTCGAACTGGTGTTCGCGATATTGTCCGCGAAGCCGTACAGGTCGATGAACCCCTCGTAGAGCGAGGCTCCCTCGCCGTAGTGGACGGCATTGGTACGCGCGTTGGCGATGACGGAGGCCTGATCGTTGATATGGGGCAGCAGGGCACTGCCGAACGCTTCCAGCGAGGCGCGAACCGCGTCCATTTTCGAGAGGTCGAGATAGGACTGGGTGATGCCCGTCTGTCCGGCATACGCGTTGACGAACCGGGTAACGATGCTTCCGGCCAGATCACAGGGATCGGTGCCGCTGTTTTTCAGGTCGGTCAGCCATTTGTCGTATGGGTAGCCGTTGCCGGGCGGGCTCTCTTCCGAGCCGACCTGGACACGGGCCAGTTTCCGATTTTGATAGGCCACTTCCATCATCTGCTCCAGGGAGGCGTCGAAGATCAGGACATCTATAGGAGTGGTGAGCCCGGAGAAAGCCGACGGCAGTTGCCAGGTCTGAATCTCGTTGCGGGTGTTGTCGTCCTGCGAGAAGGCGCGGCGACCCGGCACGTTGATCTTGGGCAGGGCATGGACGGAGGCGGCGCCGACCTGATTGTAGACCGGCCGCCAGCCGGAGCCGTGGTTCCAGATCAGGACCGCGACATTGTCCGCCGGATAGGCATTGACTCCCCACTGGATGAAGTTGGTGAGGGTGTTGATGTTGCCCATGTCGGACATCTGCGCCCCGGTCGAGGAGTCCAGGGTGTTGGTGCTCGGGTCGGCGAGTCGATCGGGATCGAGGGAACTGGTGTCGTGGTTGTTCTCGATGGCGTTGACTTCCGCCGCGGTATGCTTTTTGATCAGATAGCGGCGCGTCCCGACGAAAGAGGGGGTGTCGTTCCCGAAGGAGTTGTTGATCTGACTGGCGAGCGTCTGTTTCCATTGCACGACGATATTGACATTGGAGTCTGAGCCGACGGAGGCCATCTGCCCGATGTTCAGAAGACTGTCGGGCTGCAGGTTATTGGCGGCGTTCATGTAGATCAGAATGGTCCAGCGGGCGCGCCCATCGGAATGCGCCGGATTGGCTTCGCAGGCGGCGCGCGTGATCACCGGCGGCGAGACGCTGGAACTGCCTCCGCCGCATCCGGAGAGCGAAGCCGCCAGCGTACCGACGACTCCCACGAGCGCGGGCAGACGGCGTAGAGAGAAAATAGAGGACATCGCGCGGAAACTCCCTTCCTGAAACCTGGTTTATGAGTGGGCTCGGAACCGGCGTTTCGGGGAGACACAGAGGTGCGTCACCGGTCGAGGTCGCTGCCGGCACGAACAGCACGACGGTTTCGACCTGAAACAGGGCCTTCGCCTGGACAACCATAGGGGGATTGGTTTGAAATGTCTGACTTTGAAATGCAGAGCGTGGGGACGGCCTGCGGCAAGCAGTTCACACTACAGTGTACCTTAGCGCCTCCCGAAATGTTCCCCAATGCTCCATTTTTGCCTAAGACATCCAATAGACGACTTTATCGCTCTCCGGTAACGCCCGCCTCCTCCCTTGTAGGGATATGCTATAATGTAGGTTCCGGATGAGAGTAAAATCTGCCGTATCCGATAGGCTGGACGGCATGTGGAAAAGAGAGTTTTGGCTATGGCGTTATCGCAGGAAGAGGTTCGCAAGGTGGCCTTGCTGGCGCGGCTGGAGTTGACGGATGAGGAGATCGCCTCACAGGCGAAGCACCTCAACGATCTGCTCGGTCAATTCGAGAAGTTGCAAGCGCTGGACGTGACCGGGATCGAGCCGACTTCGCACTCCATTCCGATCGTCAATGTGCTGCGTGCCGATGTCGAGCGGCCCTCGTTGAGCCGTGAGGAGACGCTGGCCAACGCGCCGGAAGCGCGCGATGGCTGCTTTGTGGTGCCCCGCATCGTCGCGGACTAGAAGGTTAGGAGAGGGTGGATTTGTCTGAACTGATTGGATTGACCGCGCATGAGGCGGCGGAGCGTATGGCGCGGGGCGAGTTCTCCGCAGTCGAGTTGACCCAGGCGATGCTGGCGCGTATCGAAGCCGTTGAGGCGCAGGTGCAGGCTTTCCTGACCACTACGGCGGATTCTGCACTGGCTGCCGCTGCGGCGGTGGATGAGCGGCGCGCACAGGGGGAGAGCCTGCCTCCACTCGCCGGAATCCCCTATGCGCTTAAAGACAATATGTGCACCGTCGGCATCAAGAGCACGGCGGGCTCGAAGATCCTCTACAACTTTATTCCCCCCTACGATGCGACCGTTGTGGCGCGATTGAAGGCGGCGGGGGCGGTGCTGGTCGGCAAGGCGAACTGCGATGAGTTCGCGATGGGCTCCTCGACCGAAAACTCGGGATACCATCCGACCCACAATCCGTGGGATTTAGCGCGGGTGCCGGGCGGCTCTTCCGGCGGCTCTGCGGCGGCGGTTGCGGCGCAGGAGTGTATGGTCGCGCTCGGCTCGGATACCGGCGGCTCGATCCGGCAGCCCGCCGCGCTCTGCGGCGTCGTCGGGATGAAGCCCACCTATGGGCGTGTCAGTCGCTCCGGTCTCATCGCCTACGCCTCCTCCCTGGATCAGATCGGCCCGCTCGGCCGCGATGTCACCGACTGCGCCCTGCTGCTCAACGTCGTCGCCGGACACGATCCTCTCGACTCCACCGCCGCCGATGTGCCGGTGCCCGACTTTGCGGCGGCCTGCAGATCCGGTGTCAAAGGGCTGCGGATCGGGATCCCGCAGGAGTATTTCGGCCAAGGCGTCACTCCCGAGGTCAGCGCGCTGGTGCATGCCGCCATCGACAAACTGACGGAACTGGGCGCGACCGCCGAAGTCTGCTCGCTGCCCTACACCGAGTATGCCCTCGCCGCCTACTATATCATCGCTCCCGCCGAAGCCAGCAGCAACCTGGCCCGTTTCGACGGCGTGAAGTACGGTCTGCGCACCAAAGCGCTTGCCGGACATATCGGCCTGACCGAGAAGACCCGCGACGAAGGCTTCGGAGACGAAGTCAAACAGCGCATCATGATCGGCACCTATGCGCTCTCCGCAGGCTACTACGACGCCTACTACAAGCGCGCCCAGCAGGTCCGCACCCTGATCCGACAGGACTTCGACCGCGCGTTCGAGACGTTCGACGTGCTGCTGGCGCCCACCGCTCCCAGCACCGCCTTCAAGATCGGCGAGAAGTCCGATCCGCTGGAGATGAAACTGGCGGATGTCTGCACCATTCCCGTCAATATGGCGGGGCTGCCCGGTCTCTCGATCCCCTGCGGCTTTGCGAACGGCCTGCCCGTCGGCCTGCAATTGATCGGCAAAGCCTTCGACGAAGAGGCGCTCTTCCGCGTCGCCTACACCTACGAACAGGCCACCGAGTGGCATAAAGCGGCCCCCAAACTCTAACATGATCATCCGACCTGCCACCACCGCCGATCTGCCCGCGATCCTCGCCATCTACAACGAGGCCGTCCTGAACACGACCGCCACCGCCGACTACGAGCCGAGCACCCTGGAAGCGCGCACGCTCTGGTACACCGAGCGGATGCAGAAAGGGTTCCCGATCTTCGTGGCGGAAGAGGCCGACGAGATCCTCGGCTGGAGTTCCCTCAGCCCCTATCACACCCGGATCGGATATCGATTTTCGGCCGAAGTCTCGGTCTATGTCGCCGCGGAACGCCGTGGCAAGGGCGTCGGCAAGCAGCTCCTGCCTCCGCTGATCGAGGCAGGTCGGGCGCGTGGCCTGCATCTTCTCATCGCCAGCATCGACAGCGAAAATGAAGCCAGCATTCGCCTTCATGCAGCGTATGGCTTTCAGATAGTTGGTAACGTGAGCGAAGTCTATACCAAGTTCGGACGTTGGCTCGGCGTAACTTATATGGAATTAAGGCTATCACACGAGCCCGCGCCACCGATGCCTTGAAATTTCTGTCTCCTTTTGTCTGAACTCGGATTTGTCGGATTAAAGGACTAACTAGGATTTTCAGTCCGCCGGTCATTCTTTTGTCTGAACCACGATTTTCACGATTTAACGATTGGCACGATGAGTTGGCGAGGCAGTTTCAATTTTTGCTGTTCCCTGTATGGCCTGAACTGTATCGTGAGGAAACGCGGGGATGTACAGATCGACAATCGTATTAATCGTCTAATCGCGAAAATCGTGGTTCAAGACGAATGGTTACGGTCAGGACAACGATCCTAGTTCATCCCATAAATCCGACAAATCCGAGTTCAGACAAAGAATTCATATCGCCATTCGCCCTGAGGTAAGCACGTCGTGAGGGAAAAAGCGCTTTCAGACAGAACATCGGCACGATCTCTCCTACAGATGGGGTTGGTCGGCGCTTTGCTGGCTCTGGCAACGACGGCGCGGGCGGAGATCAAGGTCACCAATCTGAAGGATGGGGAGACTCTGCGCTATCCGATTGCGTTTTTGCGGGGAACGACGGATGCGTTGGGCGAACTGCGGATCACCAATCAGGAGAACGATCGCCCGGATGGGACGAATGCGGTTCCTGTCGAGACGACGAAGTTCAAGATATTGGTAGAATTGCGGCCCGGTGTCAACCATCTGACGTTGACGGAAGGGGCGGAGAAGACGCAGATCACGCTGAACTATCAGCCGATGACGACGCCTTACCGGGTCCATGTGCTCTATGTGGGCGCGTCGGATGGGGAGATGAACTATCCTGCCGAGCGCGCCGACGATCCGCAGAACTATGCGGAACGACTGGACACAGCCCTCAAACTGATGCAGACCTTTACGGCGGAACGCCTGCACGACGCCGGTTTCGATCGCAAGACCTTTCCGCTGGACCTGGATGCGAACGGCAGAGTGGTGATGCACCCGCTGCGCTTCCCGTTGAAGGCGGAAGAGATCAAAAAGCTCGACTCGACCGCGCTCTGGCAGAAGTTCTATCCCTGGTCGGGCCAGTTGTTCAGCGAAGATAAGAACAAATGCCTGATCATCACGCTCTATGTCGGGGGGGCGCTGGGCGCAGGACATCAGGCGATGTTCGGAGCGCCGGGCGTGCATGTCTGGCCTGTCAGCATTCGGGACGTCTATCGCGCTTTCACGGATACAACGCCGATCGACGCTACGAAGGTGCAGGACGACAGCATCGGGCGCAGCGTGGCCTGGGCGCAGGCCGCGACCACGATGGGAGCGGCCCTGCATGAACTCGGGCATACGTTCGGGTTGGAGCATTCGCCGGACGCTGAGAGCATCATGTCCCGGGGGTTCGATCATTTCAACCGGTTCTTTACGGTGGTCGAGCCGCCCAGTAAGGCAAGTCCGGTCTCGACCACGTTTCCGGAGGCGACGATCTCACAGTGGGAGATCCCGTATGCGGCGCGCCTGAGCGTGAATCCCTGGTTTCAGCCAGATCCGCCGATGGTGCTCACGGACAAGCCGCCGAAGATCAAGTTCGAAGCGAAGACGCAGGCCGTCGTGATCACCGCGCCGTATGGGGTGCGGGTCATCGAGTTCAAGCCGCCGCTGGATCGGCCCGACTCCACGCCCCAGAGCGGACAGTACAATCTGTTCGTCACGGAGGAGCCGACGAACCTGCGCTTCACGCGCGATGAGGTGCGACGGCTGGTGCACAGCCCGGCGGGAGTCGAGATCGCCGTCACCGATCGACAGGGCAACACGGTCATCATCAACGAGGCGACGCTGAACGGCAATGCGGAAGGCTTCTTCAACGCCGCGAACGACTTCAACGCGGGCAAAAACCCGAACGGAGCCTGGCGTTATGGGATGTACTCCCCGGACACGAAGCCAAATCCCAACTCCTTTCAGACCTATCAGGACTGGGTCAAAGGCGCGGGAGGCGTCGATGTGCGTCGCTATCCCGGCAATGTCGATCCGAACGTCACCCACAACGGCCTGGCGCGCACGATCCTCCAGGGCACGCTCACCTGGGAGTCGAATGCGCTGACCCTGCTGCCGAGCTGGCAGGGCTTCTACAGCGTGGTGCGTTGGACCTGCCCCAAAGACGGGCGCTATCGCGTCGAGGCGACTTTTCAAGGCGCGGACATGCGGCCGACCTCGACCGACATCCATGTGTTTCACGATCTCACGTCGCTTTACGAGGAGGCTGTCGAGGGGGTCGGCGCGGCGGGCGCGAAACGTTTCGATCAGACCCTGCCGATGAAGGCGGGTGAAAACATAGATTTCGTGGTGGGTTGGGGGCGTAATAAGAACAACCTGAACGATGCCACCGCCCTGGATGCGAAGATCACCCTGCAGCCATGAATGTGCTGTACACCGCCGAATAGATGCCGTGTGTAACCGGCAAAGTTATTAACAGGTTATCAACAGTACCAACCGTCGGCAAAGACCGCCGAATAGGGTGAGGAGTTTGCAAACGAATGCCAGAGTATGAACCCGTTGTCGGCATGGAGTGCCATGCCGAACTGTTAACGGCCAGCAAGATGTTCTGTGGATGTAGGAATGAGTTCGGCGGCGAGCCGAACACCCGGTGCTGCCCGGTCTGCCTGGGAATGCCCGGCTCTCTGCCGGTCATGAATCGCAAGGCGGTCGAGCATGTCATTCTCACCTCCCTGGCGCTGAACTGCACGATCAATCCCGACGCCAAGTTCGACCGCAAAAACTACTTCTATCCCGACCTGCCCAAAGGCTATCAGATCAGCGAATACGACATTCCCATCGGCGTCGACGGCTGGCTGGATATCGAGGTCGGTGGTGGGACCAAGCGCATCCATATTCGGCGCGTGCATCTCGAAGAGGACACGGGCAAACTGTTCCATGTCATCGGTGATGAGAGCTATGTCGATCTCAACCGCAGCGGCGTGCCGCTCATGGAGATCGTGACCGAGTTCCCACCCGACATCCACTCTTCCGAAGAGGCCCGCGCCTATCTCGTCAAACTGCGCTCGATTCTGACCTTTATCGGCGTGTGCGACGGCAAGATGGAAGAGGGCTCGCTGCGCTGCGAGCCGAACGTCTCTATCCGCGAAAAGGGCTCCGGCACTTTCGGCACCAAGACGGAGATTAAAAACCTGAACTCGTTCCGCGCCGTACAGAGAGGTATAGAGTACGAGGTGGAGCGGCAGGCGCTGCTGCTGGATCGGGGGCAGCGCGTGGTGCAGGAGACCCGTGGCTGGAACGATGCGAAACAACAGACCTTCTCGCAGCGTTCCAAAGAGGTCGAGCAGGAGTATCGCTACTTCCCGGAGCCGGATCTCGTGCCGCTCAAGATCTCGGACGAATGGATCGCGCAGATCCGCGCCTCCATGCCGGAACTGCCGGACGCCCGTCGCGCGCGCTTTCAGGCCGAATATGGACTGCCCGCGAACGACGCCACCCAACTCACGGAGAACCGCGCCGTCGCGGACTACTTCGAGACGGCCACGAAGCTCTGCGGCGATCCGAAGTCCGCGGCGAACTGGATCACGGGGGATCTGGCGCGTCTGCTCAATACGGACGGCCAGGAGATCGCGACCAGCCCCCTCTCGGCCGATCATCTGGCAGGCATGATCCAACTGATGGCGGAAGGTACGATCAGCGGCAAGATCGCCAAGACGCTGATTGAGGAGATGTATGCGACCGGCAAACCGCCCGTCGAGATCGTCGAGGAGAAGGGCTGGAAGACGATGAAGGATACGAGCGCGCTGCTCGCCATCGTTGAGAAGGTCTTCACCGACAATCCGAACATCGTTGCCGATATTCGTGAGCGAGGACTCGTACAGAAACGTGGGTTTCTCGTCGGGCAGGTGATGAAGTTCTCTCAGGGCAAAGCCGACCCGCAGGATGTAAACCGACTGATTGACGAGAAGTTGACAGGATAAACGTATGAAGCGCGCGGAGTGTGGGCTGATACTGGCGGGAGTGCTGACATTGTCGGGGGCGGTACGGGCGGATCGGGTGGATGACCTGATCGGCCAACTGCATTCGAAGCAGGTCGAGGTGCGTTCGGATGCCGCGGATGCCCTGGTCAAAGTCAAAAGCCCGCGCGCGGTTCCGGCGCTGATCCAGACGATGGGCGATCCCGTCGAATCGGTGCGTGCGCGGGCCGTGCGGGCGCTGGCCTCCACCATTACGAAGACCGATCTTGAGCCCCTGTTGGTCGCGCTGTCAGACCGAAATGATGCCCATCGTCGGGCGGGAGCCGCCACTCTGCTGGGCCTACTGAACGATCGCCGCGCGGTTCATAACCTGATCCTGGCGACGGAGGACCGGGAAGCCCCTGTCCGCGCGGCGGCGATCGAGTCTCTGGGGGAGATCGGCGACCCGACGGCCACCAAATATCTGCGCCAGAACCTGACGGATCCGCACCCGCGTGTCCGGCTGAAAGCTGTCACGGCGCTGGGCCTCATGCGAGATACTCAGAGCGCCGCCGCGATCGTGCCGCTGCTGCGCGATCGGACCCCGGCGATCCAGTCGGGAGCCGCCGTCGCCCTGGCGCGCATCGGGGATCGCAGCGTGGTGCCTGCGCTGATCCATGTGGTAGAAGACAAAACGAGCCTGGAGCCGTTCGATGTGCGCTTCTATTCGGCCTATGCGCTCGGCGCCCTGAACGATCGCCGGGCCGCTCCGGTTCTCCAGCAGGGCCTGAGTGACAAAGATCCGACGGTTCGGGTCGCCGCCGCCGGGGCGCTCGGCAGTCTGAAGATGCAAACGGCCGTTCCTTTGCTGACGAAACTGCTCACGGACAAGTACTATCTGGTGAGGTTCACCTCGGCGCAGGCGCTCGGCAATATCGGGAATCGCAGCGCGGTGCCCGCACTCCTCAAAGGTCTGAAAGACTCGAATGAGGATATCCGCGAACAGTGTGCGAAGGCGCTGGGCAAAATCGGAGACCGCAGGGCGGTGCCCGGCCTGCTTGCACTGTTCTCCGACAGCGATGAGGCCATTCCGAAAGCGGCCGTGCTCGCGCTGGGGCGTATCGGGGATCCGCAAGCGTTGCCTGCTATCCGGAAACTGCTGCTGCACAAAGATCCGACCGTTCGCGTCGCCGCCGCCGATGTGGTGAAGATGCTCGAA
>Ga0105239_10008553_pt1 | contig 11619 bp, 9 predicted proteins | sample KBSC44metaG_FD_92761 | JGI IMG/M metagenome (GOLD analysis project Ga0105239, IMG submission 92761) | Corn rhizosphere microbial communities from Kellogg Biological Station, Michigan, USA - KBS C4-4 metaG | ecosystem: Host-associated > Plants > Roots > Rhizosphere > Soil | place: Michigan, USA...
ACCCATCTTCCGCACTCACTGTCCGGAGTGCTCAGCGACCTCCCCACCAGCTCGACAAGGTACTCCGCTTTTTGCCCGCTCTCCATCCCCTAAATCCCGGCAAGGGCATTCGCCGATGGCACCTCTCAGTCGAGCTGCAGGTACACCCGTTGGCCGTCGACCTTGACCGGATAGCTGCGCAGCGCCTCGCTGGCGGGCTCGCACAAGGGCCTGCCGTCGCGCACGTCGAACTTGCCCTGGTGCAGCGGGCATTCGATCTCGTGCCCGTCGAGGAACCCGTCGCACAGCCGGGCCTGGCCATGCGTGCAGGTGTTGTCGGTGGCGTAGACGTCCTCGCCGACCGTGTAGATCGCGATATCGCGACCGGCGAGCACGAGACCGATCACGTCGTCTGTGGGCAGTTCGTCGATCGACAGTGCATCGACCCAGCTGGCATTGCTCATCGTCGTCGGCCTCAGATCGGATAGATGATGGAGTTGGGGATCATTTCGCTGTCGTAGATGCACTCGCGCGACGCGAACCTGAGCCCGGCGGGCGTGCGCAGCACCGTGTCGAGGTAGCGGCCGACATTGAACACGGTCGACGCGTCGGAGAGCTTGGTGCGAAACACCGCGTAGTTCGCCTCGCAGTCGAAGCGATCGCGCTGCGCGCTGCGCACGATCGGCGTGCCGACGATGTGGCGCTGGTAGTAGGGGTCGTGGAACAGCGTCTCCTTGATGCCGTAGACACGGTCCTTCAGCATGCCCTTGCTCGTGAACGACAGCGTCGCGAGCGGAAAGCCGCGTTCGTGGTTCTCGCGCGGCTGCAGCCGGTACACGCAGTCGTCGGTGAAGAACTCGGGCCAGAGGTCCCAGTTCCCGGAGTCGACCGCGCTCGCGTAGTCGGCATAGAGCTGGGTCAGCGCGAGCCAGTCCTCGAAGTTCAGGTTCGTGGCCATCGCTCAATCCTCCATCACTTCGCGCCAGTAGCGGTACATGCCGCGGATCAGCGTCTCGGTGACCATGTGCTCGGTGTTCTCGACCTCGCGGCCGCCGAGCTCGGCGAGCGTGCGGTGAAACGGCTTGGTCTCGAACGCCCGCTGCGAGAACTCGATGACTTCGCCGTCGTCGGCCGAGACGAAGCCGGCCGGGCCGAACAGGTTGGCCTGGCGGAGCCGGCGCTGCGTCATCTCCTCGCTGTCGTCCTCGAAGCCGAAATGGGTCCAGACGAAGTCGAAGCTGCCATGGCCGGTGGGCTGGATGTGGCGGGTCGAGACGCTGTTGACCTGCTGCTGCAGGATCACGCTCGGGAAGATCGTCGTCATGACCGCGGTCGGCCCCTTCCACCAGGCCTCCGGCACGATGTCGAGAAAGCTCGGGTCGTGCAGCTGCATCGTCTCCTTGAAGCTGGACACCTGCGTCACCTCGGCGGCCTTGCCGGCCGAGCCGCGGGTCGAGATCATTGCGGCGTGCCGGTGGCGCTCGTCCATGCGCAGCTGCGACTTGTTGTCCGCGCGCCAGAGCCCGAAGGTGACGAACCAGGTGTGCAGCAGGCCCGGGTGGTACGGGTCCTTGATGTTCTCCTGCATCAGCTTCCAGTTGCCCGGGATGCGCTGGCGGTTGTAGCCGAGCAGCTTCAGCTTCCGGCCGTCGAACAGGCGATCGAAGTAGCCGAGGATCGTCGGGCCCAGGTAGTCCTCGAACGATTCGACATCCTGGTCGAACGACGCGAACACGACGCCGCCGCGCGTGGCGACCTTCAGCGTCGTCAGGCCGTGCTCGCTCGTCTTGAAGTCGGCCGGCATGCCGCCGTGGACCTGCCCGTCCTGCTTGACGCCGCGCCGAAACGGCACGCCCTGAAGCTCGCCCTTCAGCGTGTAGCTCCACTGGTGATACGGGCAGACGAACTCCTTGCGGCTGCCGTGGCGCTCGCGGCAGAACTGCATGCCGCGGTGCGCGCAGACGTTCTCGACGACATTGATGCCGCCCTGCGCATCGCGCACCATGATCACCGAGCGCTCGCCGACGACGGTGCGCTTGAAGTCGCCCGGGTTCGGCACTTCGGCTTCCAGGCCGACGTAGCACCAGTGCTTGCGGTAGAAAAATCGCTCGAGCTCGCGCTTGTACAGCTCGTCGCTCGTGTAGGTCAGGAACGGGATCCGGGAAGGCCCGTCGTTCTCCCAGCGCACCTCGGTCGGGAAGACGGTCGGTGTATCGCTCATGCTTGTCTCCGGTTGTTCGGGTACTGCTCGATCAGATCGGCTGCGTGTAGAAGGCATCGGCGTAGATCCGCGCCGGCGCGGCGCCCTTGCGCCGGGCCAACAGGGTGGCGGCCTCGACCATCGGCGGCGATCCGCACAGATAGGCGCGCCAGCCGTCGAGGCTGTCGATGTCCTGCGCGATCGCCTCGGTGACCAGGCCGCAGCGCTGCTCGCGCGGGTCGCCGCCCGAGGTGACGACCACGTGCACCTTCAGCGCGGGATGCCGGCGCTCCAGTTCGGCGAGCCGGTCGATCGCATAGACGTCGCGCGGCGAGCGCACGCCGAAGTAGACGTGGATCGGGTTCGGCATGCCGTCGGCCACCGCACCCCGCAGGATCGACAGGATGGGCGCCAAGCCGGTGCCGCCGGCGACGCACAGCATCGGCCCCGCATGCTTGCGCCGCAGGTAGGCCGTGCCGAGCGGCCCGCTGACGCGAACGGCATCGCCGGGCTTCAGCTCGTTCGCGATGTACCCCGACACGCGACCACCCGGCACCACGCGGACGTGAAACTCGAGCGTGCCGTCGCTCGCCAGGCCAGCCATCGAGTACGGCCGCACGTGCTCCGGCGTGAACTGCAGCTGCGCATACTGGCCGGGCGAGAACTCGATCGGCTTTGCCGGCTTCAGCACGAGCCGCCTGACGTCGTGCGTCAGCGCCTCGACTGCCTGCACGCTCGCCTTGACAATGCGCGCCGGATGCACCACCACCTCGTCGGGTTCGGGAATCTCGATCGTGCAGGGCTCGGTCAGGTAGGTCTGGCAAGCGAGCACGTACGACTCCTCGCCATTCAGCGGGTTGTGCTGCGCGCGCCCGGAGTCGAGCACGTCGCCGACCAGCACCCGGCAGCGGCAGGTTCCGCAGCGCCCGGCCATGCAGCTGTAGGACATCGGCACCTGCGCGCTGCGCAACGCCTCGAGCAGGTTGACCCCCGGCTCGACCTCGATGACTCTGCGCAGCGGCTGGATCAGCACTTCCATGCGGCGCGATCATCCGCGCCGCCCGCCAATCAGCCAATAGGATTCGGCATATAAGCTGTATCACTCGGCGTGATATTGACGCCAACCGGAGGACACCATGGAACTGCACGAGCTCGACCTGAACCTGCTCGTCGTCTTCAATCAGATGCTGGTCGAGCGGCGCGTGTCCAAGGTCGCCGAGACCCTCGGCGTCTCGCAGCCCGCCGTCAGCAACTCGCTCGCCAAGCTGCGCAAGCTGTTCGGCGACGAGCTGTTCCTGCGCACGCCCAAGGGCATGGAGCCGACCCCGTATGCAGACCAGCTCGCCGAGTCGGTGAGTTATGCGCTGGCGATGATCCACAGCGGCGTGAACCAGCGCAGCTCGTTCGAGCCCTCGAATGCCCGGCGCGCCATCACGATCGGCATGACCGACATCGGCGAGATCTACTTCCTGCCGGCCTTGATCGAGCGGCTGCACCGCGAAGCGCCCGGCGTCACGCTGAGCACGGTGCGCAACGCCGCGATCAACCTCAGGGACGAGCTCGAATCGGGCAAGGTCGATCTCGCGATCGGCCTGCTGCCGCAGCTCAAGGCCGGGTTCTTCCAGCGCCGGCTGTTCACGCAGCGCTATGTGTGCCTGATGCGCCGCGGGCACCGGCTCGACAAGCGCAAGCTGTCGCTCGCGGAGTTCTCGGCCGCCGAGCATCTCGTCGTGATCTCGGCCGGGACCGGGCACGGCAAGGTCGACGAGTTGCTGCAGCGCAGCGGCGTCGAGCGCAACGTGCGCCTGACGGTGCCGCACTACGTCAGCGTCGGCCACATCCTGCGCGGCTCGGATCTCATCGCGACCGTGCCCGAGCGGCTCGCGGAGCGGCTCGTCGAACCGTTCGGCCTGGTCAGCGTGCCCCACCCCGCGAAGCTGCCCGACGTCGCGATCAACGCGTTCTGGCACGCGAAGTACCACCGCTCGCCGGCGAACCGCTGGCTGCGCGGCGTGGTGTTCGAGCTGTTCGGCGACGAGACACCGGCCGGCCGGAAGGCGCGCGGCTGAAGCGCGCGACCGATCACGCCGGCGTCACGAACAGCGGTTACAAGGAGAAGTCATGGATGAAGTCATCGCCTTGTTTCCGACGCCGTTCCTGCGCGCACCCGGTGCACTCGACGCCAGGCTCGTGAGCGGGCTCACCGACCACTTCGTGTCGCTCGCCCATCGCGCGAACAACTCCAGCACCCATCTGTCGCACACCGAGATGCTGAAGCCGGGCGACAGCCCGCTGCTGATCGAGGCGGCCGAGCGCATCACGCCCAGGCTCGTCGAGTTCGGCGCGCTGCTGTTCGGCGAGCGGATCGGCTGGTCGATCAAGGAGATGTGGGTCAACGTGCTCGAGCACGGCGGCCACCAGGCCATGCACAACCACGCGAACAGCTTCGCGTCCGGGGTCATCTACCTGACGCCGACCCATCCCGACTCGCGCACCGTATTCATGAAGTCGCCTGGCGGCCACGACTTCGCGTTCAGGAACGATCACTCGGGGATGACGCCCGGCCCGTACAGCAGCGACAAGTGGATCAGCCCCGAGCCGAAGCCCGGCGACATGGTGCTGTTCCCGAGCTACCTCATGCACGCGGTGCCGCCGAACGCCGGCGAGCAGCGCATCACCGTGGCGTTCAACGCGATCCCGACGCGGCTCGACTCCTGGGGATACCGGATCGCGTTCGGCGGCTGAACGAAGCCGCGCGGCGACTCGCCGCACGCTGTCATCGGCCTGACAAACTCGGCCGCTAGTCTGGCGGGCTTGTCAGTCAATCCATCAGTCGATCCGTCAGCCGATCCGTCAGCCTTCGCGCGCGCAGCGCCTGCGCGCACCACGCCCCATCGGGCAGTGGCGTTCGGCGCGATGATGGCATCGGGCTTCGCGGGCCTGGGTTACCAGATCGTGTGGACCCAGCAGTGCGCTCTGTGGCTCGGCCACGAGGCGCCGGCGATGCTGGCGGTCGTCGCAGCCTTCTTCGGCGGGATCGCGGTCGGCGCTTCGCTGCTCGGCCCGCGCATCGAGCGCAGCGCCCGGCCCGAGCGCTGGTATGCCGGCCTCGAGCTGACGATCGCCGGCTGGGGTGTCGTGCTGGCCGTGCTGCTGGGCCCGGTCAGCGAGGCCATGCTGGCGCTGACAGGGCCGCAGCCCGCTGTCGCGTGGCAATGGGGCGTTGCGTTCGCCGGCACCTTCTTGCTGCTGCTGCCGGCAACCGCCGCGATGGGCGCCACCTTGCCGGCGATGAATCGCCTGCTCTCGTCGATCACGCACGACCGGCAGGCGATCGCCGGGCTGTACGCCAGCAATACGTTCGGCGCCGTGCTGGGCGTGCTCGCGTGCGCGTTCTGGTTGATTCCGGAACTCGGGCTCGTGCGCAGCGCCGCCATCTGCGCGGCCTGCAACGTGATGTGCGCGTGTGCGGTGCTCCTGCTGCGTCCGGATGGACGAACCGGCCCGGTCAGGGCCTCGCCAGCTGCGGCGCCGGCCGCAGCGCGCCGCACGCTCGCGCTGCTCGCCTGCACGGGCCTGCTCGGCATCGGCTACGAAGTCCTGGTCGTCCGTGTACTGAGCCAGGTCACCGAGGACACGGTCTACACGTTCGCGCTGTTGCTGGTGGTCTATCTGCTCGGCACTGCCGCCGGCGCGGCGGCGTACCAGCGCTGGTTGGCCGACGCTCGAGCGGGGTCGGACCGCGTGCGCGCCAGGCTGCTGTCTCTGCAGGCGATCGCCTGCCCGATCGGCACCGCAACCCTGTGGGGCGCCGAGTCCATCCGCAGTACGGCAGCGGGCCTCGCCGGCGGCGGCATGGGCGGCGCGCTGGCGGCCGAGGCATCCCTGGCGATCGCGGCCTTCCTGCTGCCGACGCTGGCGATGGGTGCGCTGTTCAGTCACCTGGCGGTTCAGGCGCGCGCGCAGGGCGCGAGCCTCGGCCGCGTGCTCGGCTTCAACACGGCCGGGGCCATGCTCGCGCCCTTGCTGGTCGGCGTGTTGCTCGCACCGGCGTTCGGGCCGAAGGCTTGCCTGCTGCTGGTCGGCGCCGGGTATCTGGCCCTTGCTCTGACGCATGCGCGCCGCCAGCCGCTCGCGTGGGCGAGCGTCGCCGTGCTGATCGTGCTCGCGCTCGCCACACCGCCGCTCGCCTTCGTCGACGTGCCCGAGGGCGGTCGCGTCGTCAACTACCGGGACGGCACGTTGGCCGCGGTGAGCGTCGTCGAAGACGGCCAGGGCATCTCGCGGTTGCGCATCAACAACCGCCAACAGGAGGGCAGCAGCGCCACGCGTCTGGCCGACGCGCGCCAGGCCTTCCTTCCGTTGCTGCTGCACCCTGCTCCTCGCCACGCGTTGTTCCTCGGCCTGGGCACCGGCGTGACGGCCGCCGCAGCAGCGCAAGACCGCAGCCTGCAGGTCGACGTGGTCGAACTGCTGCCGGAAGTGATCGACGCATCCGCCCTCTTTCGCGAGCCGGGGCCGGATGAACCGCTGCATGTGATGACGGCGGACGCACGCCGCTACGTGAAGACGGCGGCGCGCGCGTACGACGTGATCGTGGCCGACAACTTCCACCCTGCGCGCAGCGGTTCGGGTGCGCTGTACACGGTCGAACACTTCGACGCCATCCGCCGGCGTCTCGCCGACCAAGGCGTGTTCTGTCAATGGCTGCCGCTGCATCAGCTCGACCTCGCGACGTTGCGCAGCATCGTGCGCTCGTTCGTCGCCGTCTATCCGCACGGCGCCGCGCTGCTCGCGACGAACAGCCTGGAGACGCCCGTGCTCGGCCTGGTCGCGCGCAACGATGCCGGGCCGTTCGACCGTTCGGCGCTGCGTGGGCGGCTGGCCGGCCTGTCGCCGACGCGTCCGCTCGCTGACTACGGCCTGGCCGACGACTTCGCTGTCTTCGGCAGCCTCGTCGCCGGCCCGCACGCGCTGAAACGCTTCGCCGGCGACGCACCGATCAACACCGACGATCGGCCCGTCGTCGCCTACCGCGCGCCTCGCATCACCTATGCCCCCGACTCGATGCCTCGCGATCGGCTGCTGGCCTTGCTGGCCGAGTTCTCCGCGCAGCCGATCGAGCTCGCCGGGCTGCTCGACACGCAGGGCGACGCCGCCTGGTCGCAGCGCCTCGCGAACTACTGGGCTGCGCGCGATCGATTCCTGGAAGCCGGACGCGATGTGCGCGCGAGCGGCGACATCCGGCGCATGCTGGCCCGCGTGCGCGACCCGCTGCTCGCGGTGCTGCAGATCAGCCCCGACTTTCGCCCGGCCTACGACCCGCTGTTGCGGATGGCCATGGAACTGGCGCGCAGCGAACCGGCGCAGTCGCGCGCGCTGCTCGCCGAGCTCGCACGCATCCAGCCGGCGCGCCCCGAGGCGGCGCAGTGGCTCGATCGGCTCGGCGACCAGGCGCGCTGAGTTCGCGCTCGTCTTGCAACTGTCATGCCGCGGTCACCGGCGGCCCTTAGCGTGCTCGACGCGGCCGGGGACCCCAACAACGACACCGGCACAACCTCAGAAAAATTCCCTTCAGGACGGAGCACTCTCGCAATGAATCTCGATTTCGCAAAGAACCCGCTCACCCTCGCGGCCATCGCCGCGATCGGCACGGCGGCCTTGACCGCCATGCCGGTCGACGCCACCGCCGGCGGCGACAAAGGCAAGAAGGCCGGCGTCTATGTCACCGGCGACTTCCACAACCACACCACCTGCTCGGACGGCGCGATCTCGATGCAGAAGCTGGTGAACAAGGCAACCGGCACCAACGACGGCTCCTGGGGCCTCGACTGGTTCGTGCAAGCCGGCCACGGCGGCAACGGCAACCGCAACTGCACGCTCGCCGAAGACGACAGTCTGGCCACGCCGGCCTACCCGCTCGTCTACTCCGCCGCCAACCCGTCGACGCCGCTGGGCCCGACGACCACCTGGCAGAACTCCAACCCGGCCGTCGCGCCGAAGGGCCTGGTGTCCGGCACCGCGCCGAACCAGAACATGTGGCGCTGGCAGTCGATCCAGGAGTACCAGTACCCGCTGCTCGAATACCTGTCGCGCCTGAAGCAGGTGCCGCTGTTCATGGGCATCGAATCGGTGACCGCCGGACATGAGCACACCTCGTCGTCGGTGATCACGGGGCAGATGCCCCAGAGCATCAACCAGGGCAAGCTGCCGACGAGCGCCGGCTACACCGCACTCGGCAATGCCAACGCACTTGCGCAGTGGGAGTACTGCTTCGATCGGAACGACACCGACACCAGCCGCGGCAACCTCGCGGTCGGCAGCACGATCGGCAACAACTGGAACTGCGCGGTCGGCGGCAGCCTGAACACGGCCGACCCGAGCTGGAACGCGACCGCACAGAAGCTGATGCCCGCCAGCGGCACCGGCGTCGGCAACCGCGGCCACCTGAAAGCGGTCGAAGCGGTGAAGTGGATGGCAGAGAACCATCCGACCGGCAGCTACTTCGTGCCATCCCACCTGGAGCGCGCCGGCCCGTTCAATCCGGACGGCAACAACGGCTTCAACATCGAGAACCTGCGCGACTTCAACAACGCGGCGCCGAAGACCGCGTTCGGCTTCGAGACCCAGCCGGGCCACGGCGCGTCGTCGGACCGCGGCGAATACTTCCCGAAGCGCAACAACATCGGCGGTGTGCTCGTCGACTCGGTCGGCGGAACCACCTACGGCGGCACCGGCGTGTACGGCGCGCAGGTCGGCGGCGTGTGGGACGCGCTGCTCGGCGAAGGCCGCAACTTCTGGTTCTTCGCCAGCTCCGACTGGCACAACCGCGGCATCTTCGCCCCCGACGATCGCCGTTCGACCCAGGACTTCCATCCCGGCGAATACCAGCGCGACCACGTGATGGTGCGCGACGCGCAGCACAAGCACGGCGACGACGACTGGCATGCCGGCTGGGGCCAGGGTCGCGGCCGCAAGGACAAGGACCTGCTCACGCCGCAGTCGATCGTCGACGGCCTGCGCAGCGGCAACAGCTTCGCGGCAAGCGGCCAGCTGATCGACCGCCTGGCGTTCGTCGCCTGCGCGCAGTACGCACCGGCCCGCCCGACCCCCGCGGTCGACGGGTTTGCCGATGCAGCCGTCGAAGCGCTCGCCTTCAACGCCGCGCTGAAGAACACCGACGTCGACAACGACAACGACAACTGCGCGACGATGGGCGAGAAGCTCGTGGTTCGCCCGGGTGCCGACATCGTCGTCGCGATCGTCGTGCGCGATCCGGCCGGCAAGAACAACTCGCCGTACTCGTTCGCGAATCCCTCGCTGCTGCAGGTCGGCATCACCCAGCCGCTGGACAAGCCGGTGCTCGATCACATCGACGTGATCCGCGGCATGGTCACGGGCTACAAGAACCCGAACGACACGGTGGGCTACGCCGGCGAGTGGCCGCGCGACTGGCTGGCGAACCCGAGCCTGACGAACGTGCCGCCCGCGGCCAAGAACACCTCGGCGGCCGTGATCAAGACGTTCAACGGCACGAGCTGGAAGAGCGCGCACGAGTACCGCCGCATGGTGTTGCGCATTCCCGCGGTGAAGGCCTCGCAGTACCTGCGCCTGCGCGGCAGCAACCTGCCGGCCAGCGTGCCCTACGAGACCGACGGCAACGGCAACCCGCTGGCTGACCTCGCGACCAACGCCAGCAACGTCGCCAACCTGATGATCCCGTGCACCGACTCGGCCTGCCCGGACCACATGGCGGTCAAGACCACCGGCGGCCAGAAGTACGTCAGCTATGACGTGGCGGCCTGGTCGGACCTGTGGTTCTACAGCAATCCGATCTACATCGAAGTGAAGGGCTCGACGGTTGTTGCGGGTGTCAAGTAAGAGCCCCTGACGACGCGACGTCGACGAAGGCGCCGAGCGGCAACGCCCGGCGCCTGTTCCCGTTTTGAAGTTCCGAAATCCAGCCCAGTCCATCATGTCCCTGCCCTTCTGGATGCGCGAACCGCTGCTGCACTTCGTGCTGCTCGGCGCCGCGCTGTTTGCGGTCGACCACTTTCTCGTCTCGCGCCACGACGACCCTCGCGCCATCGTCGTCGGCCCCGAAGTGGACGAAGAGGCGAAGCGCCTGTTCAGCGCATCGCGCGGTCGAGCACCGAACGCGCAGGAGCTGAACGCGCTGCGCGAACGCTGGATCGACAACGAGGTGCTGTACCGCGAAGGCCTTGCGCTGCGGGTCGACCAGGGCGACACGGCGATCCGCGAGCGCGTCATCTTCAAGGCGCTGAGCGTCGTCGATGCCGGGGTCAAGCTGCCGGCCTATGACGACAAGCTGCTGCGCGGGTGGTTCGAGTCGCGACGTGGCAAGTACGATGAACCCGCGCGCTTCGATTTCGAGGAAGCCGCCACCGGCGCGGACATGCCGGAGCAGGCGATCCGCTCGTTCGTGGACACGCTGAACGCCGGTGCATCGGGCGACGCGAAGGTCGGCTTGCGGGTCTTCAAGGGCCGGCCGCAGGACAACCTGGTGCAGAGCTATGGCCCGGAGTTTGCGAAATCGCTCGCGCAGGCTCCCGTCGGCGAATGGCGAGCCCAGGCGACCCGCGACGGCCTGCGCGCGATCCGGCTCGTGGCGATCACGCCGCCCAAGGCGGCCGACTTCGCGAGCCTGCGCGGCGTGGTGCTGCAGGACTGGACCGACGCGACGCTCGCCGATCAGCGGACCACTGCGGTGCGCGCGATGGCGAAGAAGTACCGCGTGACGATCGCAGGGCCAGCGCAATGACCGGCCTGCTGCGAAGAGCGCTGCTGGCCGCACTCGTGTTCGCGAGCGGCTGTGCGGCCGCTCACGAGATGAGCATGGCCGAGATGGAGGTTCGCGAGATCTCGCGCGGCGAATTCATCTGGCAGTGGACGGCGAGCGGCAACCGGCCGGCCAGCGAAGAGCTCACGCCGGTCTGGCCTGCGGGCTGCCGCTCGGAGGCCAGCGCGGTGAGCTGCGGCGCCGCAGGGATGACCGGCACCCTCTCGATCGACGGGGTCGGCAAGCGCTACTCGGCTGCGCTCGTGAAGATCTTCTGGGCAGATGGCCAGAACCGCGTCTACACCGTGACGGCGGGCCAGCCGACGGTGCATCTGTACGGCTCGGCGGACGACAGGCGCGGCATGGGCGAGATCGCCTCCGCGTACACGGTGCTCGGCATCGAGCACATCCTGACCGGCTTCGATCACCTGATGTTCGTGATCGGGCTCTTGTTCCTGGTCGGCTTCAACAAGCGCCTGATCCTCACGATCACCGCCTTCACCGCCGCCCACAGCCTGACGCTGGCGAGCAGCGCCCTCGGCCTGCTGACCCTGCGCCCGCCGCCGGTCGAAGCGACGATCGCGCTGTCGATCATGCTGGTGGCGGGCGAAGCGCTGCGCGACCGGCAGACCCTGGCGCG
>Ga0105239_10008557_pt1 | contig 11614 bp, 9 predicted proteins | sample KBSC44metaG_FD_92761 | JGI IMG/M metagenome (GOLD analysis project Ga0105239, IMG submission 92761) | Corn rhizosphere microbial communities from Kellogg Biological Station, Michigan, USA - KBS C4-4 metaG | ecosystem: Host-associated > Plants > Roots > Rhizosphere > Soil | place: Michigan, USA...
CCGTCACGACATGCGGGCTGCATCGAACGGATGGGCGTCTCAGACGTCGGACACAATCTGGAGGGGACCCAACATGTTGTGCATTGTCGACATGAGCCAATCTGATTGTGGTGTCCGTTCCCCCTTGGCGTCAAGTATTCACGACAACCGAGGGCGCCTCCGTCGCAGGACGCGGCGCTGGCGACACGACGCGCAGTGGCTAGAGGCCCCGTCTGACGTGCGATTATCGCGATGGTTCTGGTTCCCGCCCCCGAATCCGTTGGCACCAGCGACGCCGAGCGACAGATAGATCATTGTCGACAATGCGCAATCGACGGGTATGCTGTCGTTCGCGGCGAACACCCGGCTTCGCCAGCTCTCGTCCACCGGAGGACCGACCATGCAACAGTGGTGCACTGCCGAAGACATTGCAGCAGAGCATGATCGCCTTGCCTCCACGCTCAACGATTGGCATCCGCCCTACGCCCATGGTGTCGGGCTCATACCGGGAGACGCCCCAGGTCCTGCCCCTCATCACTTCCAGGTCGTCAACGTTGGGCCGAATTCACTACCCGGCGTGGTCATGGCGGCGGTAACCGGTTATCGGCGTGGAACCGCGTCATTCACACTCGACCGCGACCAACTCGAACGCGCGATCAAGCAGCTGGCACCCGCCGAAGCCCTTACCGAACACCCGCACCCGAACCTCTGGACCTGGCGCGACCGCTATCTACCCGCGCTGACTACGGATCCGAATGCCCGGCTGGTCGCAGTCTTCCTGGCAACGGAGGTCGACGGCGACGAGCCAGCCGAGGTGGCCGCCTTCAGGGCAGCGGTCGAAAGCAACGACGACGGCGGGCGTCATCGACATGCCACCCATAACACGCCGTAATCAACTCGCGAACCCACCTCGGAGGACCACATGCACCTGCCCAGCGATTCCTCGGGATGGCTCGACCTATACGAGGCCGTGCTGGCCGAAGAGAACGCCATCGACTTCGACCGATTCTCATACGACGACGCATGGGATCTCGGTAACGCCATGGCCTCTGCGGCATCGGCGGCGGCGCTGCCCGTCGCGATGGCCGTCCACTTCGGCGAGCAAAAGGTGTTTCATCGCGCACTCAGTGGAGCCTCGGCCACGAATGACGATTGGCTGACCCGCAAGTTCCGGGCGGTTGCCAAGCACAACTGTTCTTCCTTTGCCACGGCATGCAAACAGTGGGCTGACGGCTCCGACTACTTCGCCGAAGGCGGATACGACCGCGCCTTCATCGCGCTGGCAGGCGGCGCTGTCCCACTACGAGTACGCGGATCGCTGATCGGCGCCGTGGGCGTATCCGGACTCGCCGGGGAGGACGATCACCGTTTCGTCATCGACGCAATGACCGCGTTCCGCGCCTAGCGGGCTCAAAAGCGGCCGCTGGCAATCAATCTCGAGCAATACACGTTCAGCGCGCGAGATCCTGGCGTGGCCGACGGAGCCTGCGGACGGCACCACCGAAGGACCGGGAGACCGCGGCCCCGACCAACAGTCCGGCCGCGATCGCACAGACCACCGAGGCCACCCCAGCCGCGTTCGCCCCGCCACCGCCGGGGTTGGCGATGAGTGCGGTGGCGGACAGCAGACCGAGGCTGCCAGGCACCAACAGCCAGAACGCCGGCAGAAACACCACCAACCGAGGCAGGTTCGGAACGACGGCCTCGACGAGCGACGAACCCGAGCTGGCGGCGACCGCGCCCAAGAAGCTGCCAAGCACCGCGCCGCCAACGTGTTGTCCGAAACTCTGGGCGGCGAAGGCGAATACCAAGACCACCGTGATCCAGGGCAGCAGCCGCACAGGCGGACTCTCGAGAACCCCGATCCCGACGCTGATCAGAATCAGCCCCAACGGCGCTGCCCACCACCCGAGCGTGTCGACGCGGACGTTGGTCAACTCGATCGCAGGCACCGCGACCACGTGACTCGCCGCGACGATGCCAAGGGTGAACAACAGCAGCTGGACGAGCCCGAACGTCAACCGCGACGTACCAGCCACCATGTCGCCAGCGACCAGCTCCGACATCGCCGTGACGATCAGCGCCCCCGGCAACAGCACGGCCAGCGGCGGCAACAAGGTGCGCAGCGGTCCGTCCAGCATCCCGGCATTGGCGGCGGCAAAGACGCCGCACGCCAACAGGAATGCCGCCAACGTGGGTAGCAGCATGGCGATCAGGCTGTACCGCTGCCCCAGCCGGAACAGGGTCACCACCACGACGCCCCCGACGGCGGCGAACGCGACGTTGGGGCCGCCTGGCTGAAGGATCAGAGCGATCCCCACGGCGATCGCGATCCACCCGAGGTTGGCCAACCACTGCGGGTAGCGGGGCGGTCGGCTGCCCAGGTCGATCAGCTCATCGGTGGCCTGCGACACCGTCAGTTTGGACAGCAACAACCGATGACAGATCCCGCGGACCTCGGCGGCTTGGTCCAACCGCAACCCACCGCTGACCGACTCGAACGTCGAGGGAGCTCCGCTGGCCAGATTGAGCATGACCCCGGTCGGCGACGCCGCGATCTGAACGTCGGGATGACCCAGCGCGGCGCTCACCCTGGCCAATTCGTCCTCGACGTCGCTGACCGGCTGCCCCGTCGCCACCATCGCGGCACCCAAACGTGCCAGCAGGGCACGGACGGATTCCTCCTCGGACACGGAGTCACTCTGCCAGGTCGAGTCCTCTCCCGCCGCACACACCGACAGGGATGGGCAACGATGTCAGGCTGGACATCTACGATTCGTCCGGCACCCCTGTAGGCATCGATGGAAAGGACGACCAGTGAGTTACACCGCCGCCGACATCACCGAGCTCGACGATGTCCAGCACACGCGCCTGCGGCCTGCGGTGAACCTGGGCCTGGACGTCCTCAACACCGCGCTGCGAGAGATCGTGGACAACGCGATCGAGGAGGTCGCCGATCCCAGCCACGGTGGGTCCACCGTGACGATCACCCTGCACGCCGACGGATCGGTGAGCGTCGCCGATGATGGCCGGGGCCTACCCGTCGACTCCGACCCGGTGAACGGGAAGAACGGCATCGTCAAGACGCTTGGCACGGCACGGGCCGGCGGGAAGTTCTCCGCACATACCGACGCCGCAAGTACGGGTGCCGGTCTGAACGGAATCGGTGCCGCTGCAGCGGTGTTCATCTCGGCCAGGACCGATGTGACGGTGCGCAGGGCCGGAAAGACCTACCTGCAAAGTTTCGGCGGCGGCTACCCCGGCGAGTTCGAGGGCAAGGACTTTGACCCAGACGCCCCCTTCACCCGCGCTGACACCCTGAAGCTGCGCGGCACCGGCAACCGCAAGCCCGACGCGCACGGCACCACGGTGCGCATCCTGTTCGATACGGCCGTCGTGCCGGACTCGACCGTAGACATCAACGAGGTCTTGCTGCGGGCGCACGCCGCGTCACGGATGTCGCCGGGCGTGCATCTGGTCGTCGTCGACGAGGGCTGGCCCGGCGACGAGGTTCGCCCCGAGCTGCTCGAACCGTTCAGCGGCCCGTGGGGCACGGATACCCTGCTGGACCTCATGTGCGCCGCCGCCGACACGCCCGTGCCCGGCGTGCGCGCCGTAGTGGAAGGCCGCGGCGAGTACACCACCGGCCGCGGCGCGACCCCGTTCCGCTGGTCCCTGACCGCAGGCCCTGCCGAACCGGCCACCGTCGCCGCGTTCTGCAATACGGTGCGCACCCCCGGTGGCGGATCCCATCTGACCGCCGCGGTGAAGGGCTTGTCGGAAGCCCTTGCCGACCGCGCGTCCCGCATCCGCGACCTGGGCCTGGCCAAGGGCGAAGACGGCCCGGAGCCACAGGATTTCGCCGCGGTGACCGCGCTCGCGGTGGACACTCGGGCACCCGACGTGGCATGGGACTCGCAGGCCAAGACCGCCGTTTCCTCGCGCTCACTGAACGTGGCGATGGCCCCGGACGTTGCGCGCAGCGTCACCATCTGGGCGGCCAACCCCGGCAACGCAGACGCCGTGTCGTTGTGGACCAAGTTGGCTCTGGAGTCGGCCAGGGCGCGGCGCAGCGCCGAAGGAGCCAAGGCCCGGTCCAGGGCGGCGTCGAAGGCCAAGGGCCTCGGAACGAACCTGTCGCTGCCGCCGAAGCTGCTGCCCAGCCGGGAGACCGGACGCGGGTCGGGCGCCGAGCTGTTCCTGTGCGAGGGCGATTCCGCACTTGGCACCATCAAGGCGGCGCGTGACGCCACCTTCCAGGCCGCCTTCCCGCTGAAGGGCAAGCCGCCCAACGTCTATGGGTTCACCGTCAACAAAGCCAGGGTCAAGGACGAGTTCGACTCGATCGAACGCATCCTGGGCTGCGGGGTGCGGGACAACTGCGATCCGGAGTCCTGCCGGTATGACCGGATCCTGTTCGCCTCCGACGCCGACCCCGACGGCGGCAACATCAACTCGAGCCTGATCTCGATGTTCCTGGACTTCTACCGGCCCCTCGTCAAGGCCGGGATGGTCTACGTCACGTTGCCGCCACTGTTCGTGGTCAAGGACGGCCAGCAGCGGGTCTACTGCCAGGACGAGTCCGAGCGCGACGCCGCGGTTGCCCAGATGAAGGCCACCTCCAAACGCAAGGTGGAGGTGCAGCGCAACAAGGGTCTCGGTGAGATGGATGCCGACGACTTCTGGCATACCGTGCTGGATCCGCAGCGGCGCACAGTAATTCGGGTGCATCTCGATGACGGCGACCCGAAGTTGCACCACACTCTGTTCGGTGGGCCGCCGGAGGGCAGGCGCACGTGGATGGCCGATGTGGCCTCCCGCGTCGACACCGCCGCTCTCGACCTGACGTAGGAAGAAGTATTCGTGACCGCCACCCTGGACGTTCCTGAGCAGAATCCGGATCTGGTGCTCGACCAGAGCGCCGATGACTACTGGAACCACTACCAGCTGACCTTCGCGCTCTACAGCGTCAGCGACCGCGCCATCCCGTCCGCCTTCGACGGACTCAAGCCGGGCCAGCGGCGCCTGCTGTACCAGATGTACGACTCGAGACTGCTGCCGGGGAACAAGCCGCAGAAGTCCTCGAAGGTCTGCTCGGCGGTCACCGGCAACCTGCACCCCCACGGCGGCGCGTCGATGTACGGGGCCGCGGCGCTGATGGCCGCTGAATTCCAGCGTGTGAAAGTCATTGACGGACAAGGCGCTTTCCCCCGCATCCAGGGAGACATTCCTGCAGCCGACCGCTACACCGAGATGCGGTTGTCGGCGCCCGGTGCGGCGCTGACCGCCGAACTCGCCGATCACGCCGTGCCGATGGTCTCGACTTTCGACGGCGAATGGATCGAGCCGACGATGCTGCCTGCGCAATGGCCGGTCTTGCTCTGCAACGGCGCGGTCGGCATCGCCGAAGGGTGGGCCACGAAGGTGCCCGCGCACAACCCGCGCGAGATCATGGCCGCTTGCCGGGCGCTTCTCAAGACCCCGAACATGACCGACGACAGGCTGCTGAAACTCATCCCCGGCCCCGACTGGGGCTGCGGCGCCACGGTGGTCGGCACGGCAGGACTGCGGGAGTACATCACCACGGGCCGTGGGCAGTTCACGGTGCGCGGCACGGTATCCGTCGACGGCAAGAACGTGGTCGTCACCGAGCTACCACCCGGTGTCGCGAGCAATACCGTGCAAGAGAGGATCCGAGCACTTGTCGAGTCGGGCGAGATGTCCGGCGTGGCCGACATGTCCGACCTGACCGACCGCCGCAACGGGCTGCGGATCGTCGTCACCGCCAAGCGCGGCCACAGCGCCGAGCAGATCCGCGATCAGCTACTCGCCCTGACACCGCTGGAGTCGACGTTCGCCGCCAGCCTGGTTGCGCTCGACGAGGACCGCGTCCCGCGTTGGTGGTCGGTGCGGGAACTGATCGCCGCCTTCCTGCATCTGCGCGATTCGGTCGTGTTGCGCCGCAGCGAGTATCGGCTGGAGAAGGTCACCGCGCGGCGCCATCTGGTGGCTGGACTGATGCTGATCCACCTCGACATCGACGCCGCGGTGGCGGTGATTCGTGGATCCGACACCGTCGACGAGGCGAGGCTGGGGCTGCAGGAGCGCTTCGGCATCGACACCGAACAAGCCGATTACGTTCTGGCGCTGCAGCTGCGGCGGCTGACGAAGCTCGACGTCATCGAGCTGCAGGCGGAAGCGGAGAAGCTGGACGCCGAGTTCCTCGAGCTCACCGAATTGGTGTCGAATCCCGATGCGCGTCGGGTAGTGATCGACAGGGAGCTGGTGGAGACGGCGAAACTGTTCAAGGGCCCAGAGTTCGACCGCCGGACCGTGCTGGACTTCGACGCCACACCCGTCGCGGCGAACCTCGACGAGGACGGTCCGCGCGAGCGAAAGGTCAACGCCTCCTGGCGACTTGATGATCGTGGCGTGTTCTCCGACAGCCACGGCGACCTGCTCACCTCGGGTCTGGGCTGGGCGGTGTGGACCGACGGGCGAATCAAGTTCACCAACGGTGGCGGGCTGCCGTTCAAGACCCGTGACATCCCCGTGGCACCGGACATCACCGGGCTGCTGCGCTCGGGTGTGATGGCGGAGGGTTCGCATCTGGCGCTGGTGACGCGGCGCGGCAAGGTGTTGCGTATCGACCCGGCGGCAGTGCACCCGCAGGGCGCGGCCGGCAACGGGGTGGCCGGGGTGAAGCTAAGCTCCGACGACCCAGAAGACACCGTCATCGCCGCCCTACCCCTGACATGCCAGAACGGCGAGGCCATTCTATCGATCTCCGAAAGAGGTTGGAAGGTAACCGAAGTCGCCGACATTCCGGTGAAGGGCCGCGGTGGCGCAGGCGTCGGCTTCCATCCGTTCGTCAGCGGTGAGGCCGCCCTGCTCTCGGCGTCGGTCTCGGCCACCGGGTTCGTCCGCGGCAGGAAGGCCGTGCGGGCCGAGAATCGCGCGAAGGCTTCGATCAAGGGTTCCGGTGGTGACGTGACGCCCGCAGGCGAGCCGGTGTGACGACCGTCGGTTAGCGTCGCGGCGTCGTGGTGATGTGCACGTGGTCGAAGTGTCCGTAGCCCGAGGCTTGCGGACCGGCCGGCGTGTAATACGTGCCACGCCAGATCACATCCTGTAGCCCGAGTCGGGCCGCGTTACTCATCGCGAACGCGAGGATCTCGTCCCCGAGCGCGATGCCCTCGGGGCTACTGGGGTTGGGAATCATGATGTCGATCGCCAGCCCGTTCGGATGCCACGGCTTCGAGTCCGGCCGGACCCCGTCGATTTCGGCGATCTGGGGAAACCGTGCGCTGACGGCCCGTGCGGCCAAGATCGTGTTGGGCTGCAACCCGACCTCGGACGCGACACCGACGGGCAACGCCTCCGGGATGTCCATGACGGCGGCGGCCAGGGACGGACCAGCGTCGACGGGAGGCTGGCCGGGCATCGCGACGATGGCCGGGTCCGTCGGAGCGGGCGGTGGGCCCGCGTCGACCACCGCTTGCTGCTGCGGTGTCAAGGCCGCGTACTGCGCCTCCGCGGCGGCGATCTGACGGAGCAGTTCACCCCACTTGGCCTGCAGGTCGGCGCGTTGGGTAGACGCCTGCTCGGCTGCGGCACGGGCATCGGCGGCCGATTTCTCCGAGGCCTGGGCCGCCGTGGCCGCACGCTCGCGTGTCGAATGAAAGGCCTTCATCTGTTCGGCCGTCTCGGCGCCTACCACCCGCTGCAGCGACAGGTGGTCGATCAGTTGTTGCGGTGACGATGCGGTCAGCACCGCCGTCACTTGACCGTTGCCGCCGCTCATGTAGGTCATGGCCGCCACGCGGTCGGCGGCGGCTTGATAGGGCTGGAGCTGGCCGTTCACGACCTCGAGGGCCGCCAGATCCGCGCGATGGCGGTCTTCGGCCGCGGTCTGGGCAGCCAGTCTGGCGTCGACGTCGCGTTGGGCAGTCGAAACGGCCTCGCGGGTCTGCACGGCCTGATGGGACAACTCGTTGAGCTTGGACAGCGCGTCAGCCGCGGGGTCGGCCTTCACGTCGCCCATGGACATCGCGAGCACCACCACCACAGCCGCTGAACCGCACACCGTTCGTCGAAGTGAGTGGCGCACCCTGGTCGTTCGGATTGTCACGATCCTTCGCGTCAAGGACAGAGCTTGGCCCCCCGGTCATCCACTGTCTGGGACAGGCTACGAACTGGCATCGACGATGTCCACTCGTCCCTTGATGCAGCCGATTGGCCTAGCGCATTGCCCGTCCAGCAGATCCCAACATCTGCGCCGCCTCGACGATCCGGGCTGCCATCGCGCTCTCGGCCGGCTTGCCCCACGACCTCGGGTCGTAGGCCTTCTTGTTGCCGTAGTCACCGTCGACCTTGAGCACCTGGTCGTATTGGGAGATCATGTGGCCGGCGATGGACCGGGTGAACGCGTACTGGGTGTCGGTGTCGATGTTCATCTTGACGACACCACTTGCGACGGCGGACGCAATGTCCTCGGCGCTCGATCCCGATCCACCATGGAAGACCAGATCGAACGGCTTGGCCTTTCCCGTTTCGCCACCGACGACGGTCTGTATCTCCTCGAGGATCTCCGGGCGCAGGTGAACCGAATCCGGGTGGTAGACACCGTGCACGTTGCCGAAGGTCAACGCGGTCAGATACCGACCGCGCTCCCCCGTCCCCAGCGCCTCGATGGTGGCGCGCGCATCGTCCACCGTGGAGTAGAGCTGTTCGTTGATCTCGTGGGATATGCCGTCTTCTTCACCACCGATCACGCCGACCTCGATCTCGAGGAGCGTGTTCGCCTCCACCGATGACTCCAGCAATCCCTTGGCGATGCGCAGGTTTTCGTCCAGCGGGACCGCGGAGCCGTCCCACATGTGCGATTGATACAACGGGTCCAGGCCGCGGCCGCGACGTTCCTTCGCGTCGGCGATCAACGGCCGGACCCAGTCGTCGAGGTGCTCGGCCGGACAGTGGTCGGTGTGCAGGGCTACGGTGACCGGATAGTGCGAAGCGACCTCGTGCGCATAGAGCGCGAGCGCCCTCGATCCCGCGAACCGGTTCTGGACGCTGTTGCCGGACAGATAGAGCGCCGTCCCCAGCGACACCTGGATGATGCCGTCACTGTCCGCTTCGGCGAACCCCTGCAGGGCAGCGTTGAGTGTCTGCGAACTGGTCACGTTGATCGCCGGATACGCGAACCCGTCCTCCTTGGCGCGATCGAGCATCGCGACGTAGCGATCGGGGGTTGCTATCGGCATGTTCGAGAGTCCTATCCGTGAGCGTCACGTGCATCCGCACGAGTTGCGATGGTGGAGCGTGGTCGGTACGCGAATCCGTTGCGGCGCACCGTCATGTCCGCGAATGCGGTCCAGAAGCAGTTTGGCCGCGGTGGCGCCGATCGTCTCGACGTCCTGCGCTGCCGCGGTGAGCTTGGGCTCGAAGAGGTCCGACCATTCGAAGTCGTCGTAACACGCGAGTGCCACGTCGCCAGGAATCGTCAAACCAAGACTGCGGACGGCCTTCAGCGTTCCAATGGTCATGGCGTTGTTCAACGACACCAGCGCAGTGGGCCGGTCCGGCCCCGACATCAGCCTGTGTACCTCGCGTTCCGCCACGTCGGTGTTGGAGTCGCCGTCGAGGACCAGGGCGGCATCGACCGCGATACCGCGGTCGGCGAGTGCCGTGGCGTAACCGTCGAATCGCTCAGTGGTGGAGGAGATTCCGGCAAGGCCGCGCACGGCGGCGATCCGCCGATGTCCGTGGTCGAGCAGATGCTCGGTCAACGACCGCGCCGACGAGAAGTTCTCCGGACCGACCTGGTCGCACTCGACGTCGAGACGGCGGTCGATGAGAACGAAAGGGGTTCGAGTACGGCTGATCTCGGGAAGGGTAACCCGATCGGACCCGGCCGCGGGCGCCACGATCATTCCGTCGACCTGCCGGTCGAGAAGCGAGCCGGTGACGCGTTTCTCCGCCTCCACGTCGTCGTGGGAGTCGCCGACGATCAGCACGTAGCCTGCGTCCGACAGTGCCCGTTCCACGGCGTGGACAAGGCTCCCGAAGTAGGGATTCGTCAACGCGGAGATGGAGAGTCCGACCGTATGCGTGCGCCCTGCTGCGAGTGATCGCGCGACGACGTTGCGCCGGTACCCGGTCTTCTCGATGGCCGCTTCAACGCGCAGGCGCGTGGCGGTATCGACCTTGCGCGTGCCGTTGAGCACATGCGAGACCGTGGACGCGGACACGCCTGCGATGCGGGCGACGTCGCCCATCGTGGTCACCGGAGACGCACGATTCGGTCCGCGCGACCTGCGGTCGACTCGATCAGCTGAGCATTGCGCTCGTCGGACCCGAACGCCCAGAACGCCGCCTCTTCAGGGGACTTTCCGTGTGCCTCGTGTCGGCGCACCAGCCGATCGTGGCGCACGTCGTCGTCGGGAGCCAAGAACCAGACCTCGTCGATGCAGGCCCGCGCCGACGGCCACGCATCGGATTCCAGCAGAAGGTAGTTGCCCTCGGTGACGACCAGCGGCACCGTGGGCGGGATGGGAATGGACGAGCCGATGGACTCCTCGATCTCGCGCCGGAACCGGGGCGCGTATACGACTGCGTCGTCCATCCGCTGTGCCCGAAGGGCCGCGATCAGTCGGGCGTATCCGCCGTCGTCGAACGTGTCGTGCGCGCCCTTGCGATCCCGACGGCCCAGGTCGATCAAGACTTCGTTGGCGAGATGGAAACCATCCATGGGGACGAGCACGGCAACGTCGGGGCCCAGAGCGTTGACGAGTTGCTCTGCGACGGTGGACTTCCCGGCTCCCGGGGCTCCGGTGAGACCGAGAATGCGGCGTTCGCCGGGGACCATGAGGGCCTTGGCCGAGGCCACCAACTGGTCCAATGTGGCACCCTGCACATCGTGGTCGATGGTCACCGTTCTCGCTTTCGGATCAGCCCAGTGGGGAATTCGGAGGGGAGTTCGCTGAGCCACGCCCTGGGCCCGACCACCGAACACCGTAGTGCCGCCACGCGAGCTGAGCGATCGATGCGCTCGGCGACACCGCGCTCGGGCTGGGTGGAGAAGTACGCGTACGCACCGTGGAAGGCATCGCCTGCGCCCAGCGTGTCGACCACCACCACCGGTTCCACCGGTACGCACCCCGACTCGCCATCCGACCACCACTGAACGGGATCGCCGCCGTGCGTCGAGACGACGGTGCGAACACCGCTGCGCACCAGCGCCGCGGCGGTGGATCCCGGATCGTCGGCGCCCGGCATGCGAAAGTCGTTGGAGCACACCATGTCCGTCGCATGGGAAATGACGTCGTTCATCACCGGTTTCCATCGGCCTGCGTCGACGACGGTCGTGATGCCCCGTGCCGACGCCTGCCGAACGGCCGCACGGGCGATCAGCGGGTGGTGCCCGTCGACGAGCACCACGTCCGCACCCGCCACTAGCTCGTCGAGATCTGCAGGCGGCGGCGCGTCGGAGTTCACGGCGTCGAGCGAGACGACCGATCGGTCACCCGTCGCCTCCACCACTGACACGGCCGAGACCGGCACCGCCCGAATGGTGCCCGCCGCCGCATCCACGACGCGGACGTCGTACGCGGCGAGGTCCGCTCGGATCAGATCG
>Ga0105239_10008558_pt1 | contig 11614 bp, 12 predicted proteins | sample KBSC44metaG_FD_92761 | JGI IMG/M metagenome (GOLD analysis project Ga0105239, IMG submission 92761) | Corn rhizosphere microbial communities from Kellogg Biological Station, Michigan, USA - KBS C4-4 metaG | ecosystem: Host-associated > Plants > Roots > Rhizosphere > Soil | place: Michigan, USA...
ATTGCCAAAAAAACGGGGGACCCAAGTCAAACCCCGTACGATGGCCCCAGACCCCTGTAAGGTTGATTCGTCAGTGAAAGCAGGGGGCCGGGGGGGGGGGGGCAGCCTCTGCGAGTCGCTGAACTGAGAGTAACAGACATCCTCGTACTGAGGAAGTACGGAGTACGGAGTACTGGCTGTTGGATTGTTGGTCCGCACTTCTGACAGGTAGCCCCCAGGCTCATCAAGCCTGATTCCTGATACATTTGACTCCGTAAAATCTCACCAACTCCGAATGGCTACAGAGGCAAACATTGCGGTTACTGTAATTGGACTAGCAAGGGCCATCAAACAAAATCATCTGTCGTTCGCTACTTCTATCAATCCTCTCCTTTAGATTGTGCTACCTGGCATTTCTGATTGTCTCGAAGCTACCCAAGAAGTTTCCCCTCTCATCAACTCCGCCCATCACCATCCAGATGTCCCTGCATTTGCGTGCCATCGCCTTGGATGATCTTATCTAAAACATATCGAACCCCCGATGGCAGGTAATTAAAACAAGCTCAGAGCATCACTCATGGATGAGGATATTCAAGCCATTCAGCCAGAAGTCGAATCATGGTATAGTGCCGAATTAAGACAGCTTCGCGCGGCGAACGAGCAAGTCGCCTTCTACTCAGCCGATAACTACATCTTGAACGACGGTGTTCCAAACGATAACAACCAAGAAATCGACATTCACGATGGCAGGAATGAGCGTGGGCTGCTTCTGCCCAAGCAAATACACACGTCATTGGATCCTTTCGTAGCCCTTCCTATGGGCGTTCCAGAACATCAGCGGATGCGTGTCCAGATTTGTAGGCCACAATTCATATGAGCACCGCTATTATGCTGACCAGCTCTTGACATAGATACTCAGACCCTTGGAGCTGGGATCTTCGGGGTTTCAGAATCGCCCCGCTATTCTCCAACCGCAGCGACAGGCATAACCACTGCTATATACTCCGAGGTGGGCAGAGCCTGGATTTGCATCCTGGTGGACGAGACATTAAACGTTCTGAGAGGGGGTACCGATAACAAAGCACTGTCCCGCCAAAAAGCCCGTGGTTATCACGACCTCAGCAAAGCTTTGCGATCTGGCGATGATCATTTTCAGGAAGCCCTTATGGGTTTGACCATATGTGGACTATGCGAATTTCGATTTGGCACACCTCACTCGAGGGACATGCATGTCACGGCTGTTGATATGTTCCTTCGCTCTAAAGGTGGTATAAAAGCAGCACTCGCAGCAGCACCAAATGTCGAGCCGTTTTATGTCAGCGGACAATTCGGGTTTGGTAGGTGTTATTTTGCATCCCCAGAGCGACTTCAGAGCACGATTCAAAAGTGGAAATCCGACTTCATGAGCATCCTCTCAAGGCCTCGGCCAAGTTGCGTCGCAACACCTACCTCATCCCCTATCACACCGTTGATGCGAAGAGACTATCGCACTCGCGAAGCGAGGATAATAAAATTGGCCATCGAATCCACTGATACAATCTCACCGCCAACAATGTTCGCCGCATCCATGCAGATAAGCCTATTACTCGAGTTAGCGTGGCTTATAGTACAATTTGGTAACCATTTTGACTCTGCTATCACCCTCTTCAAACGAATCGATTACCTTGTGAAAGGTAGCTTCGATGGCGGGGTTCCTGGCAATAAAGCTTTCGAACTTCGTGCAGCGGCATTCGCTACCATGGTTAGTCGTGCGCGCCGGGATGTTCTTGGTAGCTACTTTCCGAGTCAGCTCGCAGAATCCGATGCTTGCATCACTGGTATCCACATAGATTCCATGAAAATGTTCCAATACCTTGAGCCTGAAGGACGACAGTTCCTTCTCAACAAGCTCATAAATTGGTTATCGCGAAAGGAATTCTCGACATATCAGCCGGAAGCCCTGGAGCCTGAGCTAGCTGTGCTGGAAGATCAAATCATCGAAACCTGGCTCAGAATCAATCCCAATAGCTGATGGCATCGGCATTTCATGTTCATCCAGATTCAATACCCCCTTCTGCGACTTTTCTACCTCACGCTGGGTTCACCCTGGAAGGCCGGTTTCAGTGAAGGTCCTTCATGGGATTGATGGTGCAGGGCCTGATTTGAGTGTTGTTCTTCACGAGCACCGACTCAATATTCAAGGGAGCAGCAGAGCGCTATTCTCCGAGGTCTGCCAAATTCCAGAACTCGGAACCAGCGATATACCGTCGTGAATGACTGCCAGGTGAACAATAGTTTCTTCCATCGCCTCAGTGTATATCTGTCGGTGGTCGGAAACGGTGGTGGGGCAGTAAGCAGATTAGGCTGTCTTCATTCTCGAGTCCCTTAGTTGACAACTGAACGTTCTCATTCTCTGAAAGGAATGGTCTCAATGGTAGACGAGCAGAGAAAACAACACATCACTTCCCTCTATGTCCAGTCATTTAAGATGGACGTTTGTGCTATCAATGGAGAGGGCGGTTTGCACGACGTCAACTCGCAGCACTCACCATTCTACCACTGCAATGGTTGATGATGATCCGACACAACTGTCGTTATCAAGGGGATTTGGCAATTGTTTGGCATCACGATTAGGCCTAGTTCCTCCACCAGCATCATCAAAATACATTCCGCGCAAACTTGAATTGTCTTGGAGAACGAGCTCCACCGATCGATTCAGCCTCAGAGCGAGGATACTGATTGTGTCTCACAGCATGGATGGTATGAAGGAAATCACTGATCAATCCCGTTGCCATGAATCCCCTAATGTCAAATTATATTAGATCGAACAAGGAGGCGCTAGTCCTCGATCCATTTTGGCTCTTTTCCACCGTATCGTCCATATGCTCACCTTTCGCATTGCCGTTCCCCCGTCTCTCGATTTTCTTTGACAAAGCTAACTATCAGGATTTGCATGCGAGGAAGCGCTAAGGTGGTTATTGCACGACCATCGGTCGGGACAACCACCAAGGTATCATGACATCAAGGCATGATCCACGTACTTGCGGGAGTATGCCGATCGAACAGTTCAAAAAAGGCAAAGCCATGTACTGTCGGAGTAACTTCTCAACCAAACAAAGTTGCCTTGAAATATGGGTCCCTCGGGCTGGTCGTTAGCACACCAACCAATGTTAGCCCAACAAGTTTATCCCGGCAAGAATTAAAGGAAGTCTCGAATCGTGGACATTGTGTCAAGTCTGATTGATTATCTGTGCGAGCTCACCTTGAACTACATGAAACCAACATGAACGTCACTGCGTGTAGTCGCACCCTGGAGAAGGGCTGTTGAAAGGATCGTGTGGAAGGGTTTCAAAGGATTGCGAACAAGATCATTGTGCTGTGCCGATGAAAAAAAAATGGGTCAGTAATTGGGTTATTGCCGGTGGCAAGGGCCTAGTAGATCGATGTCGAAGGCAAGAAGCTGGAGAGACATCCCAGAGGATAATATTCTAAGAATACTCTGCGCCTCGAGCGATGTAGTCAAGGCTGGCCGAAAGCCGTGGTTGAGTTGACTTGCGCTGTGGTTTCCTGTGGTCTGCACATGGCGAAAATCGCAGAGCTGGTGAGCAGACTGAGACTAGTTGCAGACAGCATGGGAAAGGAAACTCCTTTTTCTTGACTGACATCCATACATGATATAGTCATGCTTTGGGGAAACCAGCCCTGGTGAGCAGATCGAGGATTGCGGTGGAGAGTTTTTCCAAAGAATCACAGAAACGAGTGAAGATTGTCCAGTCCTCATCCTACCTGTACTGTTCACTTGTATTGATTTGATAGGGGTGACGGTGATGGAACACCTGGAGTGGTGATACCAGTGCCTTCGTATATTCAAGGATCAGAATGCGCGCATAAACTTCAAAGGCAGTTCCTCGTAGAGCAATGGTGGAGGATGAAGGAGGCGCAGGAGACAAGAGGATATTGGTAGTTCGCAAGGGACATGGACGAACAATCTCCAACTTTTCAGCATTTTGTGGTCTCGAAGAGGCGCAGTCTCCTTACTACGTACACTCTTCATGACCTTCGGATTTGTTTCCATTGCACATTCTTCAGACTTCTAAGGTCTTCGCTAGGCATGGTGCGAACGAAAGAGGGGGGCAGGGTGTTCGTGCGACAGAGGCTGAGCGCACAACAGACGTCGCATGTGTGTTCGATAGGTCTGAGAAGCCCGTTATCCCAAGGCGTCGCCATCTCAAACAGTTCACAGAAAGATGCTCCTCAGGTTCCAGAGAGGTGTCACCGACATGAAGATGAGCCAGGAGGATATTTCCCCTTCCCACGAGGGTTGGCGCAATTTTTCGCATATTATGTGTGCACCGTTTCTCGTTCCAGTTCCGATATGGGTGCGAAGAGAAGAGTCACTGGCCCCACGTGCATTCTGGGTTAACGGAAACTCTGGACGGCAATGACCGAGGGCAAATGAGTCGCAATATCCCAGCGTTCGGTTAGTCAGAGGATGAGTTTGATTATGCTTGGCAGAATATGAAACTTGGTCAAGTTGGGGCTGGACCGAACTTGATATGGATAGGCGTCAGGGGTAAGTAGAAGGGGGGTAGGGAGTAGCTCGGCAACGCTCAACGCCTTGGTATCTTAGTCGGCATCTAGTATGATCACAATGGCCCACCTCTCCTGGGTCTCTCCTTTATCAATCCTCCGCAAAATTGTAGATCAGACTAAAATTAGAGGGCTAGTTCCTCCAGCCTGCACGAAATGCAACTGTTGGCCTCCGCTCTTCGCTAACAATTTACCTTCTCAAACACCGATGTCTTCCTTTCTCCCAATACGAAGGCAAGCGAAGCGAATGAACCTTGCAAGTTGCCACCGCAGCTCTAGCCGTACTCCTTTTGGAGTGCTCTGAATGTGCGGGTAGCAGCGTAGGCGCAATGACTGCTTTTGACGGCGAGCCAGTCGACTTGTTCGTTCAGAGTTTGGCGGTGAAGGAAAGAAAGGCTATCTCGGACAGCTGCGACGTGAAAGATATCGATTGTGCGAGCCTGAGCCTGCGCCTGGGCCACCCGTACTTCGAGGCGCTATGAACAGGTTCGCCGTCTTCGATGATTCACGAACGCCAGCTCTGCACGAGCTCGTAGCCTTGGGCATATCGATGAACATTGACCAGCAGTTTCTCCTCTCCCGCCCCCGATCCATGGAGTACGGAGGACAGGCTCCTCCCAGAGTCCCAGAGTCCCTGTCTCCCTGTCTACAGCCAAGCCAAAGTGTCATCTGATTGGGCCTGTTGGAAAACGCCTGATTTCCCACTTCATCTGAGCCACTTGGTCAATCTCGAGCAGCAATTTCCAAATGTCGCTGGCCACCCAATCAGGAAGCCAGATCCTGCACCCACTTAACCCCTTTCAGGTTAGCCTCTATCACAAGCCAAAGCCTTACTATTCTGCTCAACATCCACTAATCCCACCCTATTCAACACCGTACACTTTCACACAACCTCGCTCGACGATCTGGAAATTGACCAGCACTAACTATGACGGAGGCCCTCCTCCTTAGACGCGGGCCGTCCAAATTATCGGTGGATTGGCCCCAATCAGGTGAGCTTTCCTATTTCCAGCTATACTGCTAGGCTCTGCGATATGCCCGCCACAAGACTATATCCCTCTGCTCACATCGCATCATCTTCCTCTCTTCTTTCTTCTCGACCTCTGTTCCAACTACAATCCAACCACTCGACCTTCGTGTCCCTACGTTCGTTACTTTCATTTGCACCTGGTTCATCACGAGTCTCTCGAAGAGCTCCAGTCATTCTTTCAGAACCAACATAAGTCACTCTTTTAACAACTATCACCATGGTTAAAGCTACCTCCGCCGTTTTGGCCACCACCCTCCTGGCTTCCTCAGCCATGGCCTGGGAATCCACCACCACCGAGGCCGCTCCATGGCTCGACTGGACCTCGTCGACCACTACCACCACCACTACCACCAAGAAGGTTGCCCCAGCCACCACCACCTCCGCTGACCCATGGCTCGACTGGACTAGCTCGACCACCACTACCAAGAAGGTCGACCCTGTTAAGTCCACCAGCACCACCTACGACCCATGGGTCGACTGGACCAGCACCACCAGCACCACCAAGAAGGTTGACCCTGTGAAGTCCACCTCGACGACCGTCTGGGGTGACTGGGAGGCTACCACCACTACCACCACCACCAAGCCGGTCTCTCCCGCCACCACCACCCCCGGTGGTTGGGGCAAGCCCGTCAACCCAGGTGTCTGCTCCGCCGTCACCGTGACCTACACCGGTGTCGGATTCTGGGTTCCAGACCCCGCTGGAGCCTGGGCTGACTGGACCAGCACCACCAGCACCACCAAGAAGGTTGATGCTGCGAAGACCACCTCAACCGTCTGGGGTGACTGGGAGGCTACCACCACCACCACCAAGAAGGTTGATCCTGCGAAGACTACCTCGACCACCTGGGCTGACTGGGAGGTTACTACCACTACCACCAAGAAGGTTGCCCCAGCCACCACCACCACCGCTGACCCATGGTCGGACTGGACTAGCTCGACCACCACCTTGGTGACCACGACCAAGGGTGCTGCTACCACCACCACCAAGCCTCCCTCTGCTGCCCCTACCTGCCCATCTGACAACAAGAAGTCCGTTCTTGCAGGTGGATCTTGCGGCTGTGAGTTCACCGTGAACTGCGGCGTCAAGGCCTCCCCAGGTGCCAGCTCCGTTTTCTGGGAGAAGACCTCCGGCGGTATTGTCCCCACCCTCGCCGAGTGCTTGGCTCTTTGCGACAGCAACGACAAGTGCGAGGCCGCTCTCTGGGTTGATGACTCCACCAACGGCGACTACCACCACTGCTGGCAAATCAGCGGCCTCGGTGCCCCAACTGGTGAGGGTGTTGCTCAAATCTCATACAAGGGTCAATGCTCCGGCAAGTGCTCTGAGTCCTACTCCAAGTCATAAGTTCGTTCATGGGATGAGAGTGTTCATAGCGGGTCTCTCGGCAGGAATGTCAATCTTCTAGTTTCAATTGCATAATCTTCTTCACCCCATGTGCCTGGAGAATGGATAGGCTTGGTGAGCTCGACTTGAATGGCTGCATGTAAAATTCTTGAAATCTTCTTTTTTTTCTCGAAACAGGCAAAGGAATGTGAATGCGGCATGAAACACAGGAACAGTGGCGTGCATCAAAAGCCATAATTGCAGACGAGTCCTACGATTTTGATAATGTTTGTTTACACAACCAATGCCTCTATGCTGCAATTACCTGTACTTAACTTGCTCTATTCTAGTTCCTGACAATTTCTTCGGGGAAAAAAAGATCTGGCGTGGCCATCGTCAATAGCAGCTTCCAGCTTTCTAAATTCATTGACAGCACAATTTTGCCCGCAAAGCCATCGAAGTTCTGGAACTCCAGATTTTGAATTCTGCTGCACGACGGGGTGGCTGAACTTAGCCAAGCTCGATAGGGGCGAACAGAGATGGAAGCAAGTCGGGCGAGACCGAGCCATCCTAAATGAAGCCTATATATTTATTAATATCCTTTTCTTTCTAAGCTCTTCCGTACACCCCCTGTGCTCAGCGCCATGTTCCTTTTTCGTCAGCGACAAGGTTTGTGACTAGCTACCACGGTATTTGATACTCCAGACCATGCTCATGTGCATGAATGTTTCCACCCAGGAAGTATCTCTCACACTCCATTCCTCACTGGCGCCGGTGTTTTATAAGCATCCTCCCAGAATTTAACACTGTCTTCTCCTATCCATCTCTGACTTTCATTTGGCCAATCTGGCTGCTTCCTGAAATAAAGGTTGTCCAAACTGAGTTCCACGCTCTGACCTGTCATTTCGTCGTCATTGATAAAAGTATCGAAAGCTTTCAGGACCGTGCTCATCGGAGTAATATGCTCTTTCGGGAACGTATCTCTGACATGCGGGGGGCATAGATTCGTTATTATGAATGCAGGGCAGATACAGTTCACAGTGATTCCCTCCTTGGCTAAAATAGGCCCAGTCGCTCTGGTGAGTCCAACGATGCCATACTTCGCCGCAGTATAGAGTGGATTGCTTTCCATGGCACTGCACAATGTTAGACTGGTATCACAAAACCATCTTGCTCCGCTTACTATAATCCAGCAGATGAAGAAGTCATAACAACCTTTCCTCCTTTCCTCTCATTTTTCCGTGCATAAAATTTGAAGAGCCATAGCCCCTGAATCGCAGCGTCGAGGTCGACTTGCATTGTCTTCAAATTCAGCGGTCGAGGAGCACCATTCTCATCCACTTCAATGGTTTCGTTTTTCTCATACAGACTCTGCCGATCATCGATGCCTGCGTTCGCTGCGAAAAAGTCTAGTCTCCCGCCGCCCCATTTAAATGCCGTTGAAAATAGTGCGGCCTGTTGCTCATAGACGGATATGTCAACCCTCTGGAACAATGTATCAGATCCAAGTTCTGAGCTCAGGCGATCACCTTCTTTCTGATTGACATCGGCCATTACCACTCGATATCCGCGAGTGAGTAGATGTTTGGTCACGGCAAGCCCAATACCCGAAGCGGCCCCCGTGACAATGGCAACTGGCTTAGTCATTGTGGCTATCGATCTCGTCACTCAGATCAAGTTGCAACCGCTCCGTGCTGTTTAGCACCAGAGAGTTGAGACTGATACTGAACATCGAATTATATCCCCCTTACCTTGAGTCCAAATGCATCAATCCATGTGCCCTCCTGCATGGCGAGCCGAATGTGGGGTTGAGTGAGTGCCGAACTGGGATTTCTCCAAGAAATGCGATCGTCCCCACATGTTCTCTCCCCCACAGTACCTTCATCCTGCACCAGGAGATGTCGCTTTAACTTTCGCAACAGCGAGACGGTCATAGAAATGGCACAAGGTGTAGCCCTTGACTACTTCCCATCTAAGGGGGCATTTCCGATCGGCTCGTACCAGCCTCATCCAAACAGTATATGTACCCTGGACATTGCCCCGAGAGCAGGCTTTGGTGAACCGGTACCTAACATCTACACGAGTCTCTCTTCTTATCTGTTCAGCCTCGATCCATCGAAAGCATCATGGCAACAGCTCCAGACCCATGGGTGATCATCGTTGGGGCAGGACCTTCAGGCCTCCTTCTAGGACTGCTCCTTGCACAGCGTGGGATCGCTGTCCACCTTATTGATCAAACCGAGAAACTTGATGAACAACCAAGAGCAACTCATTATGCCATGCCAGCAGTGTCCGAGCTAAGGCGAGCTGGTGTCACAGGCGATATGCGTGCAGCAGGGTTCATCCCGAATACGATATGCTGGCGGAAGTTGGATGGTACTTATCTTACCGGTCTGGACTCTAGCGTCTTTGGGGATCACCCTGATCGGATGATCTGCCTGCCATTAAATAAACTCGGTCAAATCCTTTATGACCATTTAAAGCGATGTCCGTCTGCGATGGTATCTTGGGGGCAGAAGGTTGTCTCCGTGGGACAGGACGAAAAAACGGCCTGGGTAGATGTCGACACGCCGGAAGGCCGGAAGACTCTCCATGCGAAGTACATCGTTGGATGTGATGGTGCGAACAGTCAAGTACGACGATCACTGTTTGGAGACTTGAATTTCCCTGGGAAGACATGGGACGAGCAAATAGTTGCTACAAATGTAAGTGTCGTCACCTTCAGCACATGGGCCATTGCTTAATTGTCCTAGACATACTACGACTTCGAAAAGTTTGGTTGGGAGGACTCAAACTTCATAATCCACCCTGAGCACTGGTACATGGCCGCCAAAATCACCAGCGATGGTCTCTACCGCGTGACCTATGGCGAGCTCCCTGGGCTTACGAACGAAGAACTACGCCAACGTCAGCCAGAGAAATTCAGAACCATGCTACCTGGTCATCCAGGACCCGAAGAATATAAGATCGTCAACTTCAGTCCCTATCGCATTCACCAGCGCGTTGCCCCTAGTATGAGGGTCGGAAGGTTTTGTCTAGCGGCCGACGCCGCCCACCGTGAGTTCCTTCTCCCTTACAGTCATAGATGTGCTCCTAACGATCTCAGTATGCAATCCTTTCGGTGGCATGGGCTTGACGAGCGGTATCGTCGACGTGGGCGGCCTTTTCGACTGTCTCTTCGGTATTCACGAAGGCGTCGCCGATGAATCGATACTGGATAAATACTCCGAGATCCGACGCCAGAAGTACCACGAAATGATTGATCCCATTTCGACCGCAAATATCCTCCGGCTATTCGATCAGGACCCAGACAAGGCCCTCGAAGACGACCAGTTCTTGCAGATACTGAAACGAGGAGAGGATGACCATGATTTTGCTAGGGAAGTCCAACTGGGCATTAACCAGCTCAACCACGATTTCACTCAGTATTATCGCCAGCCTCTGAGGGCCGGCCCGGGCGGTGACAAACTTGTCGGAACTCTTTCTCCGGCGCATGATATTCCTGCTCAAGCAGCCGCCATCGGTGTGGCAGATTGAGAGGCTGTGCATAGCACCCAGGTTTACCTTGGAGGTTTTGAGGTGATTTTTGCCCAGTTGGCTATAGCGCAAGAGCCTGACGCCATATGTTTTGTTTGGGAGTTTGCTTGTTCAGTAGCCGCCATTTTTATCCCAGAGAATTACAGATTTATTGCGAGAAAGAGGCTTCCTCAATCAAGCTTGAGTATGTCTAGAGGCGAAATGGCATACAGGATCCGCATCACATGTATCTGGAGGAAAGAATAACCTTGCTGGATCGGTATCAATGAGTAAGACAGCGTGCATCTCAAAACAGAATATCTATATCAAGCTCCATCCACACGGAGTACCAGTGCGCACATCTACCATGCAGCCATAATCAATCTATATTTGAACCACAATCTTTTGGGCCGATACTCCTTTCTTCTGAAGTTCGAGCGCGTCTTGAAGCACGTCCAGCCCACCAGTCAAAACCTTAGGCTCGGGCTTGGGACGCAGTGCACCTGTCTGCAACCCAGACTCAACAAAGTCTCCCCATACCTTGGCTCCAACGTGGTCAGGAACCATTCCAGGATTGGAGGCGAATACTAAAATATGCAATCAGTAATGGACGCTGAGAATTTGACTCATTGAAGAGACTTACCCATAGTCACCTTCACGTTTTCCGGGAGGTCATTTGGTGGCCACAAAACAGTTGCGAATTCTCCGCCGCCAAGTTGGGACAGAATTGCTGCACAAGCCCTGATAGACGATTCTTCGCCTATCGAATCACAGATGCCTGCCAGATCAATGCCCTGAAGCCTCTTTGAAATTCTCTCGACAACCTCAGGGTCGGTGTGATCGAAGACCTCGGTGGCTCCAAGGTCTTTGACATAGTCGTGATTGCGCTTGCTGGCGGTGGATACAACGTCATATCCGGCGGCGGTGGCAAGCTGGATTGCAACACTTCCCATCGACGAGCTGCCTCCCCAGATGAGCACCGTCTTTCCCTTCTTCTCGACCGGGCCACTGGAAGGAACGTCAAGCTTCAGAATCTCATGCAAGCCTGTGATGGAGGTTGACAGGCCAAGTGGGAGGACAACTGCCTTCTCGAGGGGGACGCTGTCGGGAACCTTCGCAACAACAACCTCGCGGCAGGTCGTGTAGTGCTGGAAGCCGCCGTGCCTTGCTCCACCATACACCAAGCCGAGACAGTG
>Ga0105239_10008560_pt1 | contig 11612 bp, 1 predicted proteins | sample KBSC44metaG_FD_92761 | JGI IMG/M metagenome (GOLD analysis project Ga0105239, IMG submission 92761) | Corn rhizosphere microbial communities from Kellogg Biological Station, Michigan, USA - KBS C4-4 metaG | ecosystem: Host-associated > Plants > Roots > Rhizosphere > Soil | place: Michigan, USA...
CTCGAACGAGCCAGGGTCCGCAGCGAGAAGAGCCTTCCATTCGACGGACGCCCACTCGCCACAGCAACATGACACCAATCAGACAACGAACATTCGCGGTCAGCGCGCTAGGCCGGCCGGGGTCGCCAGGTAATCGCAGGGCAAGAAAACCTGGAGGTGCCCCACTTCTAGAAGTGGGCACCTCCAGGTTTCCGCAACATCCTTCGGTCAAACAGCCCGCACCATATCTCTACTTCCCTGGCTCATGGCCAAATATGGCACCGGCAAGATCACTCAGAATCCATATGAGCCTCTTCATCTTGGAGGCGTTCGGCGAAGGATCCTTGCCTATCGTCGGATACTCGCGGGGCAGGCCCGGATCGACTCGTTCAATCGTCCCGGGCTTCCATTGGTCGCTCGGAGGGGTCGAGCCATCCATCTGGTCTCGGATGGCTTTGTCAATGTCGTCTGGACCACAGGGTGTCGTGTTGTGAACCAGAACCGGAGTATCACCGGCCTCCACGTAGAACGTATGCAGCCCGTCGATCGTCAGGTCGTAGGTGACCATGGACGACGTGTAGTTGCGCACCGAGAGCACCGTCACGTTTGCGGCCTCGTCGGTCTGCAACCGGTCACCTGGCTTCAGCTGTGCGGCGTTGACGAACCGCCCGGCCAACAGGTCGTAATAGGGGTGGTTCTGTGTACCCGTGATGGTCCGCAGGCCTGCAGGTGTCGCAACAGTAAGGTCCGTGAAGTCCTTGTCCGTATGAGTCACGTGGACCTGGTCGACGGAATGTTTCTCATCTCGACCGCCAGGCTGGGCGTTCTCGATGACATCGCCGACCTTGACATCCCGAATCGCCTTCGAACTGCCGTCGGCCATCAGGACTTGCGTGTTCCCTGCGAAGGAGTGCGTGGGGCAGCTACCCCCAACCGCTCTGCTGCTGTCCGACGCCCCATTGGCTGCGTCATCGACGCCACGTGCCACGGCATCGCCGTCTCGGGCCGCATCAGCGGCATCAGCCCCCAACCGGGCGAACTTCCCGAACCGTCCCATCGGCAGGTCACCGACAACGGAAGTCACGCAGGTTACGTCGACCGATGCCCTGCAGTGCTCAATGCCGCGATAGCCCGTGAGAAAGTCGACCAACGTCAAATAGACGTCCTTGTCGTTTCCCGGCCCGCCGTAAAGGCCGGCCTCGAATGCGTTCACGGCGTTCTGGGACTTCGAAAGCGACGGGTCGCCTTCCAACAACTGGATGGCCGGATCGCGATGCTCGTACTGGTCGAGCGCCTTCTGGCAGTTGCTATCGCAGCCATGCCCTGTGGATGTTGAGCCACCCGAAGGCTTCGGGCAACCCATGTTCGACGGCATCACCGAGCCGTCTGCACATGCGACAGGGGTCGACGACTGAGGACCGGGAGTGCTTGGAGTTTCGCCCTGCGAGCCAGGGCCAGGGCTGCCACCATCTGGAAATGTGGGCGCCGGCATACCTAGCCCGCTGGGGTCGCCTCCGCTAACCGGGTCATCTCCGGCGTAGGCATAACCACCGAGAGTTTGCGGCAAGTTGGTCTGAAGAAGCGGGTCTGCGGAAATAAACCGGCCGATCGCCGGATCGTACTTCCGAGCCCCGACGTCAATGAGCCCGGTCGAAGCGTCTGAGCTCTTACCCAGGAACGTGTGATCATCCGGGAAGCTCAGACCCCAGCTGTTCGTGTTGTTCGCCGCGCCGCGCGGCGTGTTGAATGGCGTGTACGCACGCCGCGCCGTGATCGCCTTGTCTGGAGTCGAGGGCGAACCAGGCGTTCCCGTGCTCGCGGCGATGGTTGTCGTCGCAGTCCCCTGCAGGTTGCCGGCCTCATAGCTGATCACCGGCGCGCTGCCGCCAGATTCCACAATCGTCGGCGCGCCGGAGTAGCTGAAGTACCGTTGACCCGTCACCTTGCCGCTGTTGTCCATGTGCAGCTCGGTGGTGCCGAGGTACAGCGTCGTGCCGGTGACGTCGCGGCGGATCAGCTGAGTGCCGTCGGCGTCGTAGGTGTAGGAGGCGCTGTCGCCAGCGGTGTCCGTGTCCTTAGCCAGGTGGCCTTCGGCGTCGAAGGTCAGGGACTGGTTCTTGTTCGGCTGGTTGCTGATCGCGTGTGTTTTCAGGTTGCCGCTGTTGTCGTACGTGTAGGCGTCGCTAGTACTGGGGTTGGTGCCTGTTGTGTGGGTCACCTGGCTGAGGGTGTGGGGGCCGCTGCCAGGAGCCCGCGTGCCCGCGGCGGGATAGGTGTAGGCGTTGGTAGTGTCCTGGCTGGCGTCGGTGCTGTAGTCGGTCTCCGACGTGCGGTCGCCAGCCGCGTCAATGCTGTAGGTCTGCCAGTAGGCAGCTGGAGAAGCTCCCGCGCCAGTCAGTTGGGCGGTGGCCGCCGCGCGGTTGCTCGTGGACGGCTGGGGGTTGACGCAGCTGCCGAATGCGCCGTCGGGTGGCTGAGGTGCGAAGGCGTCCTGGACGCCGTTCACCGTGCCGAAGACGGTGCCGTTGGCTTTCTTGTTGTCAGTCCAAGCCGCGGACAGCCGTCCTGCGTAGTCGTACGCGAAGCACTGGACGTCCTGGGTCTGGGTGGCCGATACCAAGCCGGTGGAACTGTTGTAGCTGGTTGCGTTGCCCTGGAGGTCGGTCTCCGAGGTGATCCGCCCCGCCGTGTTGTAGGTGTAGGCGGTGGTGTCAATCGGCTGGTTCCAGGCCAGCGCGCTGAGCGTGTAGTTGCCGACACGGCGCGTCGCCTGGTCGTAGACGGTGTCGGCGGCGACCAGGTTCGGGTAGTCGCCGAGCAGCCGGCGCTGGACTTCGCCGTACTCTGTGTACGAAGAGTCCAGGAGCAAGTCGGCGAAATAGTCGCCGGTGCCGGTCAGCAGACCGTTGTCGTTGTAGCCGTTGGTGACGACGTCGGCCTGCAGATCACCCCCCATCGGCAGCGTCATCTGGTACGGCTGCCCGGTGATCGGAGTGTATGTCTGACTGCTGGTGTACGTGCCGGCCAAGGTGTTGTTGCCGTCCCCGGACGGGATGGTGACCGACTGCCCCGTAGGGCGGTAGCTCGCGTCGTATCCGGTAACCGCGCTGACGTACGGCTGGCTGGCACCCGTGGTGAACCGCTTGCTGTCGCTGGGCTGGCCCTTGACGAGGCTGTCAAAGTCCCACTGCGCGAGCAGACTTCCCGAGGTCGAAGTCCCCGAGTACTCGGCCGTCTTGCGGTTCAGCACGTCGTAGGAGTAGTGCAACGCTTGTCCGCGACCGTCCTGAACCTGGACGAGGTTGCCGACTGCGTCGTAACCGCTGACGTAGGGATTCGAACCGTTGGCTGGCGTACCGTAGGTCGTCACACCGGTGTCAGGGTCGTCAGCGGTCGTCTTCTGGCCCTGCAGGTTGTACGTGTAGTTCCAGGCGTTGCCGAGAGCGTCCTTAACTTGCGTCTGGTGCCCGGCGGCGTCGTAGGAGTAGCCCGTGACGTCAGCGGCCGAGGCTGTCCCGAACGGGAAGGCGACCGGGTCCAGGCCCTTGTACGTGTACAGCGCCGTCGTGTTCCCGCGGGCATCGGTGAGGGTGGACGTCCTGGTTCCGGATGTCGGCTGGTTGTCCGGCCCAGTCATCGGGACCGCGCCCGCGATCGGCGGTGTGACGTCCGTGCGGTCGGCACCGGGGTAGGACATGACAGCGTGGGTGAGGGCGTTGGCGGCCGAATACGTCGTCACCACGGTCGGTCGGCTCATGCCGTCGTAAAGCGTGGTCGTGGCACGCAGCGGTTTGGTATTCGCTGCGGGAGCCCAGGGCTTTCCCGACGGGGCGTTCGCCGAGTCGTATTCGGGGCCTACGACGCTGGCCGCGTGCCCGAGCGAGTCGTACGTCGTCGCCGTAACCACCCGCCCCGTGACGTCGTTGACCGGCATCGACTGCGTCTGGATACCGCGCCCGAAGGAGTCAGCCAGAGCGAATCCCATGGCGTAGGTGCCGTCGGAGCGCAACGTATCGGTCTCGGTGACCGACGGAGTCGCGGTGTTCACGGTGTACTTGAAGACGGAGTTCGCCGGAGGCGGGTTGGTAGGCGTATAGGGGTTGTCGATGTTCCATTCCGCGGTCAGTCGGCCGAGGCTGTCGTAGGCCTCGTGGACCGTCTTGCCGTTGGCGTCGGTCGTGTCCGTGGGCACGGAGCGCGTGGGATCGATCAGCGTGGTGCTCGTCCAGAGCTTGGGATTGGTCACCACCACCTTGTTCGGGAGTTCCCCCGTCGCGGCAGAGTAATAGTCGGTCTTCGTCGTGCGGTTCAGCGCGTCCTGGCTCTGGATTAGTCGACCGTAGCCGTCGTAGGCGCTACTGGTCTTGGTCACGAAGACGGGCGTCGAGCCGTTGAAGGAGTCGAGAACTTTCGCCAGCGTGAGGTCACCCTTCGCCACTATGGTGGGATTCGCGCCGGAGTCACCGTCATAGAAGCTCTGAGTTCCGGACACAGCAGTCGCCGCCGTCGCCGAGGCCACGGTGTTGGAAGAGTTCCAACATGGAGCGGCCGCGGTAAAGGTCATGGTCTGGTCGACGAAGCTCAGCATCCAAGGCTTCGCGGCGTTGGCAGCATAACTCGGAACCGTGCAAAGCGCGGGCGTTGTATCGGCTTGCGCAGGGACCTGGCTGTACACCGGGCTTTTGGCCCACGAGGCGATCAGCCGGCCGCCGTTGGCGAGGTTGGAATCGTAAAGATTGTCGGTCTCCAACGTGCGAGTGCCCTTTGGCACCGTCCCGTAGGCCGCCGTCGGCACCGTCGTAAACGCGGCCATCGTGCCGATCTGGCGTGAACGCAGAGCCGGAAGCGGACTGACCCGTGCGTGCGTCGCTACCGGCGCCGAGAGATAGGGACGGGAGACAGTGTCGTCCCACACACTGCCGTTGGCCCCGGTAAGCGTCTGGGTCTCCAGCGCTTGACCGTTAAAGATCACGTCGTCTGTTGTCGATCCGCCTTGGGAGTCCTTGACGCTGACGCGTGGGCACTCCGCCTGCGTTATGTTCGCCGTGAAGTTCGGACAGTCACCCCCTGCCGTGACAGCCTTGATGTCCGGATCCCAGTCCATGCCTCTCAGATACGTGGTCGTCGTCTGGCTGGCCGGGGTGTCGCTGCCGTCGCCACCCGTTGTGGTGATGGAGGAGAAACCGCGGTACTGGTCGTACGACCGGGTCTTGGGATCGGTCACCAGCTCCGAGTCATTGGAGTGCCACGCCGCGCCGGAAGTGGTGTCGTAGGTGTACGACGTGGTCAGTGACGCCCCTGTGCCTGATCCGTCCTCGGTCGTCACCGATGTGACGACATACTTGTTGAACCAGTCCGTGATCGGAGAGAACTCCCCTGGCGGAGTCCAATACTCCGGGAAGCAGAGCTTTGTGTTGTGCCAGTCTGCGGGCCCGGTCGGCGGAGCGGTGCAGCCAAGCGCGTAGGTCGAGGGCACGTCATAGATGATCGAGGTCTGGGCACCCAACTCGTCGGTGATGGTGACCAGGCGGGCACGATCGATCGGGGTCAGGCCGAGATTCGTGCCGGCACTGCCGGTGACGCCTGGCACGCGGTTCGCCATTTGCGCGCCGGAGCCCGCAAAGGTCACGTCGGGCATGGATTGCGATCCGGTGCCCGCGGCCGGCAGGCAGATCTGGTTGGTGTCGATGTTGCTCGCCGCGCAATGTCGGATCGCCGCAAGCCACAAGGGCGGCCGGTTGAACGAGTTGTTCTGGTCACCGACCAGATTGAACTGGTCGAACAGGTTGTAGCGGTCGACGGAGTGCCAGGAGTTGTTCTCCCGGACCTCGGTGACGATGGTCGCCAGGCGCATCGTCGACCAGAACGTGGGCGAGCCCTGTCCTGACCCGGTGCAGGTGGCATTCGTGGTCGGGCAGTTGAGGTCGTATGGCGTGTCCTGGAAGCCCGGCAATAGGGCGGTGGTTATGGTCGCGCTTTGGCATCCGCTGCTACCGCCGGAGGAGGCACCGTAGCCGCCGTCCAGGGCCGGGTCGATGCAGCGCTCCACGCTGCCGAAGGAGACCTTGGCACCGGGCTGGCGCCCCGCGATGGCATCGGAGAGCTGCCACCCATAGTCGATCTCCTTAAGCGTGCCGCCCCGGATGTACTTCGCGGTGGTCTGCGCGGTGCCGCGCCCGTACGCGTTGTACTCACTGTTGTAGAACATCTGCTGGACGTTCTGGCGCGGATCGACGACGAAGTCCAGGTTCCAACGCCAAGCGGTTTGACAATCGGTCGGCTTGGCCGTCGCCGGGTCCTTGCACGCGCTGTTGGTCGGATTGTTGAAGACCGGCGCGAACCAGGTCGAGTCGGTGTGCCCGAACGGCGAGACCGCCGTGCCGTTGTTGAGCTCCGCGGGCACGGTGTCCGCGCCGAAGTACGCTGTGGTCCCGTCGGGAAGCCGCACCCGGAACATCTCTGACGTGGCTGAGGCCGAGGTCGTGTTCGGTAGCAGGTCGATCTGAGTGCCGTCATCCGATTGCAGCTTGAAGTGCGTGTTCGTGGTGTCGCCGTCGTCATGGACCAGCTGACCGCCGTGCGAACCGAAGGACAGCGTCAACGCCGGGACCGGCTTGCCGTTGGCGTCCAGGGCGAAGCAGTTGTCAGTCGAGGCCGGGTACGCGGTGGGCTTGGCCTTCGAGCAGGGCACGTAAGAGCGCTCGATGTAGCCAGGACTGTAGTCCCAGCCGTCGCCGATCCAGGAGGACTGCCCGTTCTCCACGGTCGAGTGGCCGTCCACCGCCCCCGAGTCGTAGGACAGGGCTACAGTCGGCGCCGCGCCGCCTATTGAAGGCGGCACGGAGATCGGATAGCTGTACGTGAAGCTTCCGGTGTTGCTCGACTCGGACCATGAGTTCGACGCGGACAACGAGGTGGCGTTGTAGGACCCGGCCGATCCACTCCCTGTGGCGGTAGCCGCGAGGACCACCATGCCGCCGGGTGACGACTTCTGGTTGCCGGAGGTCGTGCCTGCGGCGGGATGAGAACCTGCCGGGATCGTCACCGAAGCGGTCAATCGCTGATGGGCGTCGTCATTGGTGAACCGCAGCGGGGTCTTCTTCTGGCAATCCGGCACCTTTGGGGTGGTGAGCGCGCAGGCCGGCAGAGCGTACAGATTCAACCGGGACGCGTAGTCGCCACCGTAGGCCTGGCCGAACGAGCTGTAGTCCACGGCGACGACGGCGTTGGCCGCACCTGTTTTGCCGTCGGCTCGGGAGACCGAGACGATCTCGCCCGAGATGCCGGCGGCCGACGCCGTCGCGTGGTCGCTGACGCTCACGTGCACGGCGGTCGGGGTATCGGTGGCGGCGCCGGCCCTGACCCGCGATGGAAGCTGGTCCGACGAGGCCGATTCAGTATCGGCGGCGACGGAGACAGGTACTCCCTTGGCACTCACGAAGTTCGCGTTCGAAGCAGTGTCGACAGATGCTGCGGTAACGGCTGCCGTAGTGGTCGGAACCGTCAGCGTGAGATCTGCCTGCGCAGCGGCGGGGAATGTCGTCTGAGAAGGGATCGAGCCCTTGGCAGGCGGCGGAGCCGGAGGGTTCTTGCCGTGCCAGGGACCGGTCTTGATCGGCGTGTCGGTCACCACCGACTTGCCGTTGTACTTGACCGTCTTGGGCTTGCCCGCGGCCTGAGCCTGATCGGCGCTGTGCGGAAGCCCCGACACGACGCCCATCGTCAGCGCCGCCACGACAGCAGCCGCCACGACGCGCCTGCGACCCATCACACGAGCCTTCGTCACAGGCCTCTGCTGTGTTGCCACTGCCCCCACCCCTGTCAAGCAGCCCAGCGGACACGAAATCCGGGTGCCAAAATTCAGTGCCGACGAGCACCGCCGACGCCGATAACTCAGAAACGCACGGAACGGTACTCGAACACTGAGATCTCGCGCAATAGTTACCCCCAATGTCACTTTCAGTAATTGGCGCCCGGGGGCCTCGGCACCTTACCCCGAACAGGAGCGGCCACAGGTTCTCCCCACCGCTGCGGACCGTTAAACAGCAGGTCGAGAACATCATCTGATACACAACACCCGAATGCTAAGGAAGCGAATATTAGCTCTTTTATATCTGAGGTTCGATGCCTTGTGCCGACAGCGCCGTCACGCTACTTTCTGACTCCGTCTGCCGTTTGGGCGAACACCGGGGAGGGACTCGTGCGGGAGCACCGAAATAGCCGTAATCGACGACTAAGAAATGCAATAGTCCTAGCCGCGACGGGGGCGCTCGCGCTCAGCGCCGCCCCAATCGCGACAGCAGGCGCCGGTTCGGCGGCCGCGACGGCGGGACCAGACCAACCCGCCGCGGCGGTCGCGCCCGCCGCTGTCCAGGGCCCGAGGGATGCCGTGGCCGCCAAAACGGCGCCGGCTGCTCCCGACCTTCAGGCTGCTCTGCGCAAAGCGATGGCGACCGCGCACGCGAAGGCGAAGCAGACCAAGAAGCAGGTCATCGTCGAGGCGGCGAACACCGCGCACGACACGATGTTCGCCAATCCTGACGGCTCCTTCAGCCTCACCCAGGACACTGACCCGGTCCGTACCGACGTCACTGGGTCGTGGGGACCGATCGACACGACCCTGGTCCAGGCCGCGGACGGCTCGGTACACGCCAAGGCCGCGGTACTCGGCATCACCTTCTCCGGCGGCGGCACCGGCCCGTTGGCCCGGCTGGACAACGGCGGCCACAAGGCCACGCTGACCTGGCCCGTCGCACTGCCCAAACCCGTGGTGTCCGGCAGTTCCGCCGTGTACCCGAACGTCTATCCGGACACCGACCTGCGCGTCACGGCAGGCGCCGAAGGCATCCGCGAAGTACTCATCGTCAAGACCACGGCGGCAGCGGCGAACCCCGCGCTGTCCTCAATCTCGTTGAGCACGACAACCAGCCCCGACCTCAAGATCGGCACGAACGCCAACGGCGCGATCGTCGCCACAGACGCCACGGGCAATCCCGTGTTCGGTACTGGCACGGCACTGATGTGGGATTCGAGCACCACGGCCACGCCGGCCGTCACCCGGTCTGCGACACCGGCCCAACAACCCGCCGACGGACCCACCTCGAGCAGCCCTGACGGTCCCGGCCTCGGGGCGCAGACGGCCAACATGCCTGAATCGCTGTCCGGGTCGACCATCAAAGTCCAGCCAGTCAAGGACCTTATGACCGGCAAGAACACCAAGTTCCCGGTCTACGTCGACCCCACCGTGTACGCGCCGCTGCAAAACTGGGCCGAGATCCACTCCGGCAATCCCGACACAAGCTACTACGACGGAGACGGCGGCTCTCAAATAGAGGTGATGCGTGCCGGGTGGTACGGCACCTCCGGCATCGTCCGCTCGATGTTCGAGTACAACGTCAACACCTCACTCATCCCGGCCGGCGTCGATCCCACGACGATGAGTGCCCAATTCACCGTGACCAGCCAGTACTGTTCCGGCAACCCACACTTGATGGACGTGGTCGCCATCGACCGCTTCGGCCCCGGAGTCACGTGGAGGACGGCTCTGCACGACGCAAACAACAACCCTTTGGGGCCCAACGCCTACGCCGGCTACACCTCGCCATGGAACGGCCAGGACGACACCGTGATCAGCGGCAGCAACGGGGTGTACCCGGTCGACTCGAACGGCGCGACGCAGTGTTCCGTCGCCGGCGGCGTCGAAAGGGGTTACAAGCTCCAGTTCAGCGATGACAACCAGGTCCAGAACGTCTACAGGAACGGCGGCACCACCGTCGACATCGGCCTGAAGTTCCATGACGAGAGGGACCAGACCGGCCTGTGGGCCTTCTACCGCCACGACTGGGAGGATGGCGCCTCCGAGTACGACCCGAGCAACCCCGGCAGCGCCCAGCTGAAGATCACATTCTGGGTGACACCGCGGGTTGTCAGCACCTCGATCACCCCCACCCCGACCGCCGGCGGTTCGTGCGACACGACCGGCAGCGCCCACGGCTACATCCAGAAGTCCATCGGAAACCAGATCACGGTCAACACCGAGATCGAGGACATCGATCCGAGCGTGCCCCTGCAGCCTCTGTTCTACCTCAACGACGAGACCGACTCCCGCAATGGAACAGGCGCCATCACGGGTGCCGCTGTGAACAGTGCGGACAAGAACCATCCCGGCTCCGACGGTTGGTACCACGCCACCGAGAGTGCGACGTACAGCCAGCAAACCGCCGCGCTGCACCAAGACCCGAGCCTGACGCTGAACGACGGCGACACCTACAATGCGGGCCTCGCCGGCATCGGAGACCTCAACCACCCCGGCTCCTCCAACAACGAGCCGGGTCTGAACAATTCGAACGACGACTGCTTTTTCATCGCAGCCCTCACCTCGCCCGACAAGCCCACGATCTCCTCGACCGCCTTTCCGATCATCGGCCAGACCCCAGCCTCTGTCGCCGGCGCCGGCGGCAGCTTCACCATCTCGGGGACGACGAGCGGCGTCCCCATCGACCACTACGACTGGGCCCTGAACACCGACGCCTCCATGGTGGGCGACCCGAACAACGGCGGAGGCAAGGTGACGGGGGTGGGGTACAAGTCCGGAACCAGTCCCCTGACCCTGCCCGTCGGCCGGACCACACTCGGTGAGAACACATTGTGGATCCGCTCAGTGGACATCGCAGGCAACTACTCATCCGTGTCGCAGTACGACTTCTACCTGCCGGGCAACCCCAAGGCCACGACCACGCTCGGCGACGTCACCGGACGCGGCGTACCGGACCTGGTCCTGGCGACACCTGACGGCACGACGACACCCGACGGCCACCCGCGCTACCGCCTGGTCATCCAGCCCGGGAACTCCGATCCCGCAATTCCGCCCACGTCGCTGCCTGCGAGCCTTCAGCAGGCGGCCATCGAAGCCGCACCGGGCTCGGCCGCACCTGACGGCCAGTCCTGGGCCAACACGCTGATCACCCACCGCGGCGCCGCACGCGGGGTACCGGTGGACGATCTGTACGCTTACTCCCTCACCACGCACGCGCTGTACTACTACCTGAACTCAGCAGTGTTCGGCGGCACCGTGCCAAGCGATCAGTTCTCCCGCTCACACCAGGTCGTCGTCACGCGGCCCACCTGTGATCCCACTATCGACACGAAGAACAAGTGCGCGGGCTACGACAACGCGGACTGGTCCAAGGTCGAGCAGATCCTGGCCTTCGGCTCGGTCACCGGCCAGAAGCCGGGCACCTTCGCCGGCCGTACCAACCTCATCACCGTTGAGGATGACGGCAACGGCGGGACCAACCTGTGGCTGTTCCAGCCCGCAGGCGGCGATCAGGTCACCACCCCCAAGCTGATCGGCTCCTCCAACCTGACCGGCGCCTATTCCGCGCTGTCCGGCTGGAACTGGGCCAACGTCGATCTCATCGCCCCAGGAGCCATCCCCGGCGACGCCTCCGGCGGCATGCTGCCCGACCTGTGGGCCCGCGACCGCAGCACCGGAACGCTGTGGCAGTTCGACAACAAGACCGCCAACAACGTCGAAGACCCGACCAGTCTGGGCAACCTGAACGCCGCCCACGCGATCGGGCGGATCGGCACCGCCGCCGCCCAGGGTTCGTACCCGACCAGCAGCTACCTGA
>Ga0105239_10008562_pt1 | contig 11610 bp, 11 predicted proteins | sample KBSC44metaG_FD_92761 | JGI IMG/M metagenome (GOLD analysis project Ga0105239, IMG submission 92761) | Corn rhizosphere microbial communities from Kellogg Biological Station, Michigan, USA - KBS C4-4 metaG | ecosystem: Host-associated > Plants > Roots > Rhizosphere > Soil | place: Michigan, USA...
CACATCCTTGTGGGTCGAAATGCAGGAGCAATTTTCAGCGTGTCCATGGATGGACGGAATGCTGGTCCGCAGATGCTCCCGGCATCCGCGAACACTTCCCACATCCCTGTGGGTCGAAATGCAGGAGCAATTTTCAGCGTGTCCATGGATGGACGGAATGCTGACCCGCAGATGCTCCCGGCATCCGCGAACACTTCCCACATCCTTGTGGGTCGAAATGCAGGAGCAATTTTCAGCGTGTCCATGGATGGACGGAATGCTGACCCGCAGATGCTCCCGGCATCTGCGAACACTTCCCACATCCCTGTGGGTCGAAATGCAGGAGCAATTTTCAGCGTGTCCATGGATGGACGGAATGCCGGTCCGCTGGCGCTCCTGGCGCCGGCGGACACTCCCCACATGGCTGTGGGTCGTCGTTCAGATGGCGCTCACACAGCTGCACGGCATCATGTGTGGATGGAATCGGCCACGATAGTCCGCATTGCGCGTGATGGCGTCACCATACTGCTCGCGGCAGTACTCGGCGCGTGCGCGACCTTGCGCACCGACGTACCCAAGCCGGCATCGAGTGCCATCGCGGGCGTGGCGGATTCGGCGTCGACGCGTTACGTCGCCGGTGAAATCGCCGCGCACCCGGGCGAGTCCGGATTCCGCGTCCTGCAGGGCAATGCGAACGCGCTGATGAGCCGCGTCGTGCTCGCCGACAGCGCGCGCCATTCGATCGACGTGCAGTACTACATCTTCGTCAACGATTCGACCGGACGCCTGCTCGCACAGCGCCTGTTGTCGGCAGCCGACCGCGGCGTGCGCGTGCGCATCCTGCTGGATGACCTGGACATCTCGAAGGAAGACCGCCTGCTCGACGCGCTGGACGCGCACCCGAACATCGAAGTGCGCCTGTTCAACCCGTTCCGCTTCCGCCAGCGCTCGCTGCTTTCCAAGGCAGGCCAGTTCCTGATCGAAGGAGCGCGCCTGAACCGGCGCATGCACAACAAGTCGTTCATCGTCGACGGCATGCAGGCGATCGTCGGCGGCCGCAACATCGGCGACGCCTACTTCGATGCCGGCGACGACGTGCACTTCCGCGACCTCGACGTGCTCGCGATCGGACCGGTGGTGCCGCAGGTCGCGGCGATGTTCGACCGTTACTGGAACAGCGACGCGGCTTTCCCGGTCACCGCCTACGGCGCGGACGCGAACGCGGACCACCTCGCGCGCCTGCGCGACCGCCTGCTGCGCGAAGCGCGCGCGTTCAGCGAAAGCGACTACGCGCAGGCGGCCGCCGAGGAAATGCCGAACGGCCCCAGTGCCGAGCGCAAGGGTGCCTGGTACTGGGGCGACGCGCGGCTGGTCGCGGACGACCCCGAGAAAGTCGATCCCGACGTCGAGCGCAATACGATGCATATTGCTCCGGCGGTCAAGACGGTGCTCGACGGCGCGCGCCAACAGGCGCTGCTGGTGTCGCCGTACTTCATCCCGGGCAAGCTCGGTGTGCAATTGCTCGCGGCGCTCGCGCAGCGCGGTGCCGAGATCGAAGTGCTGACCAATTCGCTGGCGGCGACCGACGAACCGGAGGTACACGCCGGCTACGCGCGCTATCGCGAGGACCTGCTCGATGCGGGTATCGCGCTGTACGAGTTCAAGCCGATTGGTGGTCGCACCGGCCAGCGCGCGTACGGTACTTCGTCCGGCGTCAGCCTGCATGCGAAGACGATGGTGGTCGACCATCACCAGGTGTTCGTCGGTTCGATGAATTTCGATCCGCGTTCGCGCTCGCTCAACACCGAGATGGGCGTGATCGTCGACAGTCCGGGGCTCGCCGGTGCGATCGAGCGCTTCTTTGCGAGCGCGAGCGCGCCGGACAATGCGTATCATGTCGTGCTCGATGCCGGCGACGGCGGCAGCAAGACGATGCAATGGATCACGCGTGAAGGCGAGGTCGAGCGGCGCTACACGCATGATCCGCAGACATCGGTATGGAAGCGCACCAAGGTGCAGCTGCTGGGCCTGCTGCCGATCGAAGGCCTGCTGTAGGGCGCCGCCGTGCGCGAGCACGAAGTCCCCGCGGGCCGGCAATCGTGGAGGCGGCATGCGCGCTTGCGCATGCTGCTGCCGGTATTGCTCGTTGTCACGGCGGTCGCCCTCGCGTGGCATGCGGGGTTCGTCCCCACACGCGCGCTGCTCGCCGACCTGCTCGCCGATGCCATGCGATTGCGTGAATCCCCGTTTGCGGTGCCGGCGTGCGTGCTCGCGTTCGTCGTCGGGGGCATCCTCGCATTCCCGGTCAACCTGCTGATCGCCGCGAGCGTGGTCGTGTTCGGACCGTGGCTCGGTGGCGGCTGCGCGCTCGCCGGCGTGCTCGCAAGCGCGGCGACGCTGCATGCGATCGGTCGGCGCCTGCCGCTGCGCTGGTCCGCGCGGTTGCATCATCCGCGCTGGCGCCGCGTGCGTGAGCGCCTGCTCGACCATGGCGTGCTCGCGATCGCGTTCCTGCGGCTCGTGCCGGTCGGCCCCTACAGCGTCATCAGCCTGCTCGCCGGCGCACTCCACGTGCGTTCGCGCGACTATCTCGTCGGCACCGCGCTCGGCATGCTGCCCGGCATCCTCGTGTACGCGGCATTCGTCGATCGCGCGCGCGCGGCGCTCGCCGATCCGCAGCCGCGCGCATGGCTGGTGGTCGCCGGCATCATCGCGTTCGCCATCGTGCTCGCGCTGGGCCTCGCGGCGTGGCGACGCCGCAGCGACGGCGCTCCGGAATGAACACGTTGCGCGTCGCGACCTGGAACGTGCACGGCGCGGTCGGGCTCGACCGCCGCTGCGACCCGGCGCGGATCGCCCGCATCGTCGTCGAGCTCGATGCCGACGTCGTCGCTCTGCAGGAGGTCTGGCTGCCGCGCGGGCGCACCGCGGACTTCTGCGTGATGCTCGCCGGCGCCAGCGGGCTGCACTGCACGTTCGCGCCGACGTTCGACAAGCGCGGCCAGCCGTTCGGCAACGCGCTGCTTCGTCGCGCGTCGGCGTTGCGCGACGAGGTGGTCGACCTCGCGATCGGTCGGCGCGAACCGCGCAACGCGATCGACGCGCTGCTCGACCTCGACGGCATGCGCCTGCGCGTCGTCGCGACGCATCTCGGCCTCGCCGCCACGGAGCGGCATGTCCAGGCCGGATGGCTCGCGCAGCGAGTCCGCGCAGACCGCACGCCGTGCGTCGTGCTCGGCGACTTCAACGAATGGCGCGCCGTCGGTGCGCTCGCCCCGCTGCGCGACATGGTGGCCGGTCGTGCGCCGGCGACGTTTCCGTCCGCATTGCCCATCGCTTCGCTGGATCGCATCCTCGCGCAGCCCGCGTCGCTCGTGCGCGAGCGTCACGTGCCGGCGTCGCCGCTCGTGCGCATCGCATCGGATCATCGGCCGCTGGTCGCGACGATCGCGCTCGATCGCCTCGCATGACGCGGCTGCCTTGTCGCGCTCAGGCCCGAGTCAGCGCCGGGGCGTCCACGCTCGTGCATGCGATCCAGGAGATGCGCCAATGATCCGCAAGCTGAAATCCGGCGAATACCGCCTCTACTCGCGCAAGGCCGATCCGAAGACCGGCAAGCGGCGCAACCTCGGCACGTTCAGGAGTCGCGCGGCGGCGGAGAAACACGAGCGCGAAGTGCAGTACTTCAAGCGGCACGGTTGAGCGTCGATGTGCATCGTTCGCCCGCAGCGACCGACAGGCTCAGCATTCGATCACGTTGACCGCGAGGCCGCCGCGTGATGTTTCCTTGTACTTGTCCTGCATGTCCCGACCGGTATCGCGCATCGTCTTGATGACCTTGTCGAGACTGACCTTGTGCTTGCCGTCGCCGCGCATCGCCATGCGCGAGGCATTGATCGCCTTGACCGAGCCCATCGCGTTGCGTTCGATGCACGGGATCTGCACGAGGCCGCCGATCGGGTCGCAGGTGAGGCCGAGGTTGTGCTCCATGCCGATTTCGGCGGCGTTCTCGATCTGCCCCGGCGTGCCGCCGAGTGCGGCGGTGAGTCCGGCTGCGGCCATCGAGCAGGCGACGCCGACCTCGCCCTGGCAACCGACTTCGGCGCCGGAGATCGAGGCATTTTCCTTGTACAGGATGCCGACCGCGGCCGCGGTCATGAGGAACGTGCGCACGCCCTGGACGTTCGCGCCCGGGCAGAAACGGTCGTAGTAGTGCAGTACGGCCGGAATGATGCCGGCGGCGCCATTGGTCGGGGCGGTGACGACGCGGCCGCCCGCGGCGTTCTCCTCGTTGACCGCGAGCGCATAGAGGTTCACCCAGTCGAGCGTGGTCAGCGGGTCGCGCATCGCCGCCTCGGGCTTGGACGACAACTCCGCATGCAGCGCGGGTGCGCGACGCGCGACGTGCAGGCCGCCGGGCAGGGTGCCTGCTGCGCGGATGCCGCGCGCGACGCAGGCCTGCATCGCGCTCCAGATCTCGTCGAGGCCGGCGTCGATCTCGTCGCGCGTGCGCCAGGCGAGCTCGTTCGCGTACATCAGCTCGCTCATGTCGAGCCCGCTCTCCGCGCAGCGCTTGAGCAGCTCGTCGCCGGAATGGAATGGATGCGCCAACGGCGTCTCGTCGGCGACGATGCGGTCTTCCGCCGCTTCGTCCTGGTTGACGACGAAGCCGCCGCCGACCGAGTAGTAGTCGCGCGTGGCGATCGTGTTGCCGTCGGCATCGAATGCGGTGAAGCGCATGCCATTGGTGTGGAACGGCAGCTTCTGCCGCTTGTTCATGATGAGGTCGTTCTTCTCGTCGAACGCGATCTCGTGGCGACCGTGCAGGTTGATGCGTTTGCTGCTGCGGATGCGCTCGAGCGCCGCCGGAATCACGTCGGGATCGATCCGGTTCGGCCAGTGGCCCTCGAGACCCATCAGGACCGCCTTGTCGGTCCCGTGGCCGCGCCCGGTCAGGGCGAGCGAACCGAACACTTCGGCGCGTATGCGCGCGGTGCGCGCGAGATCCGCGCCGCCGTTGCCTTCGACCAGCCAGCGTTCGACGAAGCGCGCGGCGGCACGCATCGGCCCCACGGTATGCGAGGAAGACGGTCCGATGCCGATCTTGAAAAGGTCGAAGACGCTGACGGCCATGGTCGCACTATGGAGTTGGACGAGCCGCTATTCTACGCGCTCCCCACCGGCGGCTGGCCACGATGCGCCTTGTGCTGTACCAGCGTGACGATTGCCCGCTGTGCGATCACGCGCTCGCCGTGCTCGCGACCGCGCGCGCACCGGAATTCGCCAGCGTATGGATCGACGACGACGCGGAACTGGAGGCGCGCTACGGTGCGCGCGTGCCGGTGCTGCGCGACGAGGACGAAGGGCGCGAGCTCGACTGGCCGTTCGATCAGGAACTACTCGCGGAGTTCCTGCATCGGCGCGCGCAATCGTAGGCCGGACGAGCGCGATCGGTCGCCGCGGTTGTGCTCGTTGTCGAGATCGCCCATGTGCGGGGGTCTATTCGAAGTCGTCGGCGAAGATGACGTCGTCGGTGACGCGCGCGACCACGAAGTCGATGTGATCGTTGTCGACGGAATTCAGCGCGCCGCCGAGCACGATCTTCGAGCCCTGCAACGCGATGCCGTTGAACAACTGTCCGGCCGGCGTGCTTTGCTGGAAATCGTATTGGCGCTTGCCGACCGCACCGAAGCTCGAATCGGGCGTGCCGTTCGGGCGCAGTCGCATGAGCGTCGCGTACTCGTAGGCAGGCGGCGCTTGCAGGCCGATCGAGGTTCCGGCGATGTACAGGCGCCCGTTACCCTGCTCGAGGATCGCGAGGCCGTAGTCGACACCGTTCGGTGCGAGATCGTACGCGATCACGGTCTTGCCACCGAGGCCGAAGCCGGCGTCCGGCGAGCCGTCCGGCAGCAGGCGCGCGACGGCGACGTCCGGGTTCGCCGGATTGGACACGGTGCCCGAGTTGGTGCTGGAGTCGGCCGCGCCGGCCAGCACGATGCGCTCCTGCCGGTCGATGTACATACCGAGCGCCTGATCGTTGTTGGCGCCGCCCGCGCCACCGAGGTCGAACGCAAGCGTCGCACGACCATCGGCGTTGAAGTTCGGATCGAGCGCGCCCGTCGTCAGTAGGCGTGCGACGGCCATGTCGGCGCCGCCTGGCGTGCCGTGGTCGGCCGATCCGGCGACCACGATGCGGCCGGTGTCGTCGAGCGCGACAGCCTGGGCCGCGTCGTTGCGCGTGGTGCTGCCGACGAGATCGAACGCGACCGTCGCGCGGCCGGTCAGATTGAAGCCGGTGTCGCGCGTGCCGTCCGTATTGAGTTGCAGGATGGCGAAATCCGTTCCGTTCGCAGCCGTCGAAGCCGAGCCGACGACGATGATGCGGCCGTCCGGGCGCAGCGTGACCGCCGTCGCGGTGTCCGCATTGTCGCCGCCGAGGTCGAACGTGACGACGGTCTTGCCGGTCCCGGCACCGAACCCGGCGGTGTCGAGCGTACCGTCGGCGTTGAGGCGCGCGATCGCGAAATCGTTGTTCGCGCTGGCGGCCACGTGCGTGTAGCCGGCGAGCACGATCTTGCCGTCCGTCTGCACTGCGAGACCGGCGCAGAAATCCTCGTTGCCGCCGAAGTCGACGGTGGTGCGACCGTCGAAGCTGAAGCTCGTGTCGAGGTTGCCGTCGGGGGTGAAGCGTGCGACGTAGAAGTCGTAGGTGCCGGTGTCGCCCTCGGTACTGCAGATGACGATCTTGCCGTCGGGCTGCACGGCCATGCCGGCTTTGATGGCGGCAAAGCCGTCGAGGATGCCGCTGATGCGGAAGCCGCTGGTGCCGAATGTAGGATCAAGGTCGCCTTCGGCGGCGTGCACGGGGGCGCCCAACACGAGCGCAAGCCCGATCAGGGTGATTCGACGCATGGTGGTTCCCTCCCTCAAGGCTGGAGCAGTCTACTCCTCCTCCCGGCGGCGTTCCTCAGGCCGCTGGGACCTGGCCGTGGGCGGCCTCGACCGACGGCGTGCGCCAGCCCGTCTTCACGCCCCAGACGTAGAAAACGAGGCCGACCGCGGCGACCACGACGAGGTCCCAGCCCCACGTCAGGTAGCCCTTGCCGCCGAACTTGTCGCTGCCGGCCCACGACAGCACCGCGATCGACGGCAGGTACGCAATCAACCACCACGCGCCGCGCAGCTGGCGACCGAAGTCGGCCCAGCCGGCCTGCCACTGGAAGTAGAAGTAGATCGGCAACGCGACCACGATGAGCAGGATGATCTCGCCGGTCAGCGGCCACTTCGCCCAGTACAGCAGTTCGGTCGCGAAGATGAAGGCGAGTGCGGCCAGCACGGGCAGGCCCTTCAGGCGGAACGGGCGATGCATCTCCGGCGCGGTGCGTCGCAGGGCCATCGCGCTGACCGGTCCGGTCATGTACGAGATGATCGTCGCGACCGAGATCACCGCCGCGAGCGTGCCCCAGCCGCGGAACTTGAACAGGAACACGAACGAGACGGCCAGGTTGAACCACATCGCCGCGCGCGGCACGCCCCACACCTCATGCAGCTTGCCGAACATCTTCGGCATCGTGCCGTTGCGTTCCATGCCGAAGATCATGCGCGCGGTCGTCGCGGTGTAGGTGATGCCGGTACCGCTCGGACTGACGAACGCGTCGAAGAACAGCAGGTTCGCGAGCCAGACGATGCCGAGCAGCTTGGCGAGGTCGGCGAACGGCGAACTGAAATCGATGCCGTGCCATCCGGCCTTCGCGAGCAACTCCGGCGGCACCGCGCCGATGTAGGCGACCTGCAGGATGAGGTACACGATCGTGGCGAGGCCGATCGAGCCGAGCACGGCGAACGGAATGCTGCGCCCGGGGTTGCGAGCCTCGCCGGCGAGGTTTACCGGGCTCTGGAAGCCGTTGTAGCTGAACACGATGCCCGCGGTCGCGACCGCGGTGAGCACGGCCGCGAAATCGATGATGTGCGAATCACCGTGGATGCCGACCGAGAAATTGCCTGGATGGAACCCGCTCATGATCAGGGTGATTCCGGCCAGCGCGGGCACGACGAGCTTGAACATCGTGATCGCCGTATTGGAATGCGCGAACAGTTTCACGCTCCAGAAGTTCAACAGGAAGTAGACGACGACGAGCACGGCTGCGATCGCGAGGCCGGTCTCGGTGAGTTCGCCGTGCCCTCCGGGCACCCTGATGTAAAGGTCTTTCGCCCACTGCCAGTCCCAGCCGGCCATGTACTGCACCGAGGCTTCGGCTTCGATCGGAATCACCGACACGATCGCGATCCAGTTCGCCCACGCGCCGATGAAGCCGACCAGCGAGCCGTGCGAGTAGTGGCTGTAGCGCACCATCCCGCCCGACTCGGGAAACATCGCGCCGAGTTCGGCGTAGGTCAGTGCGATCGTCGTGATGACCGCCGCGCCGATGACCCACGCCCAGATCGCGTCAGGGCCGGCGAGGCCGGCCGCCTTCCACGCACCGAACAGCCAGCCGGAGCCGATGATCGAACCAAGCCCGGTCAGCATCAGCGCGAAGGGGCCGACGGTGCGGCGGAGGGAAGATGGATTCGACATGCAGGACCCCAGCTCGCCGCGACCGCGGCCTCGAATGGCGATGGTCGCAGGTCGGGTCGCGAATGTCAGCGGCCGCCGGAGCAGGCCAGCCCCGCCGCGAACCCGCCTCGGCCCTGTGGGCGCGTCTTCAGCCGCGATGCGTCATTGCGGTCACCTCTCCCGCCTGCGGGAGAGGTCGCGCCGAAGGCGCGGGTGAGGGGAGAGCGGAGCGCAGCCATTCGCACGACAGCCGAAGAGGCGATGCCCGGCGCAGGGCGACCCGCGTCAGGCTGAAGGAGGCGAACACCCCGCGATGCCCGTTCCTGCGAAGCACCGATGCGAAGACTCGGGTCGCAGCGCTCCAGCGCCTTCCTGCGCGCGAATCCAATGCAATGCGGGTTTCTCCTGATCGAAAGCAGGTTTTATCTGCCATGAAGCACGAAAGGCCTGCTTTCGGTCAGCAAAAACCTGCTATCGATCAGGAGAAGCCCGTTGTTGATCCGGTCGGTGGAGGTCATCACGGGGTCGACGCGTCGAAGCCATCGACAAAGAGCGCATCCGACACCAGCCGCGTCGCGTACAGCGCGGACACGTAGGGCACGCCATCGGTCGTGCCGACCGGGATCGGGCGACCGTCCTGCAGCGCGATCGCGCGCCCGGTGACGTGCGTGCCATCGACGCCGGCAGGGACGCTGATGCGTACGAGACCGGCGTCGCCGAACGTCGCATCGGGCGTGCCGTCGGCATCGATGCGCAGTACGGTGAATTCGCGTGCGGACGTTGCAGGATCGCGCGTGGAGCCGAGCAACACGCAACGACCGTCGCTGCCGCAGGCGATCGCGCTGTTGCGCCACGCGAACGTCGGACCGAGCGACGCGGAGACCCAGCCGGCGTTGCCGAAGCCGGTGTCGACATGGCCGTCGGCGTCGATGCGCAGCAGGCACAACGCGGGATCGGCGCCGGCGTAGGGATCGCAGATGCCGCCGATCGTCAGGCGGCCGTCGCGTAGAACGGCGGGGCCTGTGTTGTCGTCCGATCCGGCGTGACGGTTCGCGGTGAAGATGCCGGCCGTGCCGAAGGTGTCGTCGCGCGCGCCATCGGCGGCGAGCCGCACGGCGAGCGCGCTGTAGTTCGCCGAAAACGGTACGAGGTTCGCACGGCCGCTCAGCCAGACGCGGTCGGTGGCATCGCTGGCCACGCCGAGGAAGATCGTTGCCTGCCGTTTCGACGCACCGGAACCGGCGAGCACGTAGCGTCCGCCGGACGCGAACGGCGTATCGAGCACGCCGTCGACCGACAGCCGCGCCGCGACGCCGACGCTCGGACCCCAGGCATTGCCTGCATGGGCGGCGCCGGCGCCGGCGAGCAGGATGCGCGCGTCGCCGTCGCGCGCGATCGCGAATGCGGTCATCGCTTCGAAGCCGAGATCGTCGAACGCGATCGTCGCGATCCCGCCGGCACCGAAGCTCGCGTCGATGCGGCCGTCCGCCAGCAGGCGCGCGACACCGAAGCCGCCGATGTTGCCTGCGGCGAGCACGCGGCCGTCGTGCAGTGGCAGCAGCGACCAGATCGCAGGCAGTGCATTCGTTCCCGTCGCCGTCGCAATCACCGCGATGCCGTGGTCGCCGAAGGACGGGTCCGGTGCGCCGTTCGCGAGCAGGCGCCAGACGACGGCCTGGTTCGGCATATCTCGCGTGGCGAATGCCCAACGCGTTCCAGCGATGAGGATGCGATCGTCGTCGGCGATCGCGACGGCGAACGCGGACAGGCTCGCATCGGCCGGCGCGAGCACGACATGGCCATCCGCACCGAATGCGGAATCGATGTCGCCGTCAGCGGCCGAAGCTGCCGGAAGCATGAAACACGCGGCCAGCACGATGGTACGCATCGGAGCCTCCACGCAACGCCGCGTCAGGCTACGCCCTGGCGACCGCGGCGGCAACGTGAGCCCGCATCGGACGCGCGCCTGATTACCCGCGCACGCGATCTTGCGGTTGGTATGGTGAGGTACAACAATCGATTTCGAACGCAGGCGCCCGCTTCGCGGTTCGGCAGCCGCGTGACCGCATCCGCGCCATGCGCACCGAAGGAGTCCAGGTGGCCATATCCGTGCTCTTCATGTCCATGTCGCTCGACGGGTACATCGCCGGCCCCGACGACGACATCGATCATCCGGGCGGCAAAGGGTTCGATCGTTTGCACGCATGGTTCGGCGATTTCTCCCGACCTTCCGGAGCGGTGGGCGATTTGTGGGACGAATGGAATCCGCCGGGCGCGATACTGGTGGGCCGGCGCACGGTCGAGCAGGTCGATCACTGGGGCGGCGACAATCAGGGCGTACCCATTTTCGTGCCGAGCCACCGACCGCCGGATCCTTCGGTGGCGAACTATCCGCGCGTGAAATATGTGCCGGACGGGATCGAAAGCGCCATGGCGCAAGCCCGGGCGGCTGCGGGGAACCGGATCGTCCTCGTGCACGGTGCCGCGCGCTCGAGGCCGGGGTGCTGGATGAGCTGCAGATCCATCAGATACCGGTGCTGTTCGGTGCGGGTCGTCGCCTGTTCGAGTTGCTGCCGTCGCGCATCGAACTGGAGATCGTCCGGGTGATCGACACGCGGGACGCCACGCACATCCGTTACCGCGTTCGGCGCTGATTGATTCCAACGTCCCAGCGGAGCGTGACATGACGCGCAAAGACGTTGCCGACGTCGCGGGCGCCTGCAGGAGATCGCCACGATGACACCAGGCATCGGGCGAGAAACAATCCTGCGTCGACGCCGCCGCACCGATGAGGGGCTCGGAACGGCGACGCGACGCAGGCCGGCAGAGGTCATCGCGCCGCAGGGACGGCGCGGGGGAGTGACCGGTCCGCTCAGTCGGTGATATTGACGGCCTCGATGATGTGCATGTCCGGATAGCCGATGCTGGCGGTTGCGGTCGGATCGGCGATGTTGCACGAGGTCGAGCTGATGAAGCTCGGATGCGTCTCGGCCGATGTCGTCGAGCCGATGTAGAAGACCGTGCCGTCCGCGCTGCCATCGTCCGTCGATACTTCCACGACGAGATCGTTGCCGACG
>Ga0105239_10008563_pt1 | contig 11609 bp, 6 predicted proteins | sample KBSC44metaG_FD_92761 | JGI IMG/M metagenome (GOLD analysis project Ga0105239, IMG submission 92761) | Corn rhizosphere microbial communities from Kellogg Biological Station, Michigan, USA - KBS C4-4 metaG | ecosystem: Host-associated > Plants > Roots > Rhizosphere > Soil | place: Michigan, USA...
GCAGATGCAACAGACCCTGCAACGGGCCGTGACTCTGCTCCCTCCTCAGCAGAAACAAGCCTACCTGCTCAGCCGGGAAGAAGGGCTGCCGCATAGTGAGATCGCCCAGAAAATGAATCTTTCCCCGAACACGGTCAAAAATCAATAGCGTCTTCTAATGTCTGTCTTTCTCCCATTAGCGTCTCCGCTTCTTTATTGGAAAACGGCAGAAGACACATATAGGCAATTCTGCCGGCTATTCACCATTAAAAGTCGGGTTCCACGAAAGATGTTCAGGGCCCTCGGGTCGTTCTCTGTCTCCGAAGTAATCATCAAGTTGAGCAACGCAGTGCCTATAGAAACTGTTGAAGGCGGATTGGTTTTAAGGATGCGAAGACGCATGAGCGTCCGGAAAGGACTAGTCGTTAATTATATTTATTTCGCTTGTTTAAATGACATCATTTCATATTTTTATACTGTCAAGAACCACTAGGACTGAACTGCCTTGCAATGAGAAAATCTTGCTGCCAGAGTGAAAGCGACCTGCTTTTAAAAATTTCGAAAGGAGACGAAGATGCCTTCAATAAGGCTGTGGATACCTATGCTCCCATGATCTATGCCACGGCCCTCGCCTATATTAAGATTGTCGAGAGTGCGGAGGATACTACCCAGGAGGTTTTTTACAAGGTGTGGAAGAACAGGGAGAAACTCACCGAAGTGGAAAGCCTCAAAGATTATCTCTTTATCATAACAAGGAACGAAGTATTAAGCAGTTTACGTAAGAAAGGGCCTTCGTATCCATTGGGAGAACACCTGGATGGTACTTTGAAGGAAAAAAGCTTGTGCCCCGGTGATACACTTTCGCTCCGACAGCTCCAGCAAACGCTGCAACGGGCGGTCACCATGCTGCCGCCTCAACAAAAGCAGGCTTACCTGCTCAGCCGTGAAGAAGGATTGCAGCACAACGAAATAGCACAAAAAATGAATCTTTCCCGGAATACAGTAAAGAATCACATTATTGCTGCGCTGAATTTCATTCGGCAATATGTTCAGGACAATGCAGACGTCGTATTCCTTCTCATGGCTTTTTTAATGATCTTCTGAAAAAAATTTGCAACACACTAGCCCTTTTGTCCTTCCCGGGCGTCTTTAACCTTAGCAATGAAAAAATCCCTTATCGAGCAGCTATTGAACAAGTATCTTCTGGAGACGATCACCGAAGAAGAGACCCGGCAATTCTTTGCCCTGCTGGATGATCCCGACTGCCAGGCCTATGTGATGGAATGCATTGGCGAAGACCTGGAGGAAGGCGGATTCGACGATCGGCCTGATCCGCGATTGACATGGCGGATCAAGCGGCGGCTTGCAGTGCGGATACAAAGCGATCGCCGGGGCAAAAGGGTAAATCTTTTCCGGTACCGGAGGCTTGTGGGCGCGGCTGCAGCGGTATTGGCCATTTCGATCGGCGTGGGCACCTGGTGGAAAAACCAAAGGCCGGAGACCTCCTTTGCCGGCAAGCCGCAGGTTACTAAAGAGCGGGATGTTCCCCCGGGGAAGGAAGGTGCTATACTGACGCTTGCCGATGGAACAAAGATCGATCTGGACAGCACCGGCAACGGCAGGGTCCTTCAACAAGGCAAAACGAAGATCACGAAAGTAAACGGCCTGCTGTCTTATGATGGAACCGGCAATGCCCAAGCTGAAATGCTGTACAACACGATCACGGTTCCTCCCGCCCACCAATTGGAGCTAGCGCTCTCTGACGGGTCCAGGGTCTGGCTGAATGCTTCTTCGAGCCTCCGTTTCCCAACGACTTTCACAGGCGGAGAAAGGGTCGTTGAATTGACAGGAGAAGCCTATTTCGAGATAGCGCACCAGCGGGGACAGACATTTGCCGTGAAGGTGGGAGGCATGCAAGTTCAAGATATCGGTACGCAATTCGATATCATGGCTTACGCAGATGAGCAGTCCATCCGCACCACCTTAGTGGAAGGTGCTGCAAGGGTAGTGAAAGGCGACAGAAGTGTGGTTCTCCGGCCAAATGACCAGGTGGACGTTACGAAAGATAATATAGCCGTCCGGCAGAATGCCGATGTAGAGGAGGCAGTGGCCTGGAAGAACGGCATTTTTCTCTTCAATGGCACAGACCTGTCATATATGTTTCGCCAGCTCGGCAGATGGTATAACATAGCCATCGTGTTTCCGAATGAGGTGCCAAAAGGACATATCGAAGCAGATATACCCAGGACAATGAATTTGTCGGGGGTGATGGAAGTCCTTCGTCAACTGGGGATTTCCTGCAAACTGGAAGGCGATAAACTGATTATAGCCGGCTAACCTGAAAAATCTTGGTTAGGAAATTTTAATTGTAAACCGAAACAAAGCAAAACTATGCTGTTAACTGCTTATGGCACAGCGTCCGCCAGGATGCTAAAGGGCTCTTTATTGCCGCCCAAACAATTACTTGCAGGCAAATTCCTGGTCACTCTTCTCCTAACAGCGGTTTTGCAGGCTAGCGCTACCGGATACGGGCAAAATGTGTCGCTTTCTCTCAACGATGCCCCCTTGGAAAAAGCTTTGATAGCCATAAAACAGCAGAGCGGCTATCATCTTGCCTATCTCAAGGAGTGGATGCAGACGACGAAGAAAGTGACGCTCCGGTTGAAGGATGTCCCCTTTACGGAAGCGCTGGAGGCCTGCTTTAAAGACCAGCCCCTGACTTTTACCATCGTCGAGAATACGATTGTCGTCAAACCCCGGCCTGCACCGGAGCAGCTGGCCATCCAGCTGATGAAGATCCATGGGATTGTCACCAATGAGAAGGAAGAACCTTTGCAGGGGGTGAGTGTCACGCTGAAGGGTTCCACGGCAAGAGGAACGATGACGGACAGCACTGGAGCATTCTTGGTCGATGCCAGCCCCGGAGACATCCTCATCCTGTCTTCGGTGGGTTATGTCCCCCGGGAAATAAAAGTCGGCAATATCTCGCATTTCTCCATAACCCTCGTACGGGCCGACAAATCCCTTGAAGACGTGGTGATTGTCGGTTATGGTACCCAGCAAAAGGTGAACCTTACCGGTGCTGTTGCGACCGTGGGCGCCGATAAATTAGAGGACCGGCCCATTGTCAGCCTTTCCGATGGCCTGGTGGGATTGATCCCCAATCTCAACGTGAACCTGGGCTCCGGTCAGCCAGGCAGGGCATCCAGTTTCAATATCAGGAATTATACGACCATCGGATCAGGCTCGAGCAGTGTGCCCCTGGTGTTGGTGGACGGGGTCGAACGGGACCCTGATCTGATCGATCCCAATACAGTGGCCAGTGTAACGGTGCTCAAAGATGCCGCATCCGCGGCAATTTATGGAGGCAGGGCGGCTTTCGGCGTTATACTGATCACGACTAAAAATCCCAGAAAAGGCACCAGGCCGGAGATCACCTATACTGGGTCTTATACAACAGACAGGCCCGCCGTCCTGCCAAAGTATTTAAGTTCCGTAGACTACCTTACGCTATTCAATGCAGCACAGCAGACGGGACTTGCCACGGGAGGAACGACCAGCACCGACCCTTTCACGGCAAAGGATTCGACGATGATCTGGGCCTACTATAAAGATCCCGCACACAATCCCGATGCCTATCCCGATCCGGGCAACCCCAGCGAATACCGGTATGTAAGCAACACCGACTGGATCAAGGTAATGTATCCCGGCTGGGCGCCCATGCAGGAACACTATGTGTCCCTGTCCAGCGGGGAGGGGCGCACTACCTATGTGGGGGGGCTTGGATATTTCCGGCAGGAGGGCCTGGAGAAGGTCGCTAACCAGGTCTATCAACGATATACTCCCAGCCTGAAGATCAATTCGGAAATTACCAGTTGGCTCACGGCAAACCTGTCCATGTCGATGACTCATGCCAATAATAACCAGCCCACAGGTACATGGATAGGCCAGGGCGGCCCCACCAATGGAGCATGGATACCCGGAGACCTTCGCCCGGTGATGCCCGTATATAATCCGGATGGTCATTTTTCCGGGCAAGGGTCTTATAGTAATCCCGTTGCCATCATCAAGGAGAGCGGGAGGGACATCAGAAATATCAACGACTTCTGGACAACAGGCAGGGTTATAGTAAAACCCATGAATCACTTCAACATTACTTCGGATTTTACGTGGAACGGCTATTTTCAAACGCAGACTTCGAACATCATTCCTTTTAATGAGTATGGGGTGAACGGGACATTCCTGGACATATTCCCCTGGACGAATCCTTCAGCGGTAACGGTATACACTGCTCAGAATACGTATACCGCCTTCAATGCATATGCGACGTATGAAAATACTTTTGCCGGCAAGCACTATGTCAAGGCCATGGTGGGCTACAACCAGGAATATCAGCACTATAATAACTACACGGTGAGCGCCAAAGACCTGGAGGTGCCCAACCTTCCGGCCATCGGGTTGAACAATGACCCTAAGCCGACAGTTACGAATACGGAAACACAATACGGGCTGGTGGGTACCTTCTACCGATTGAATTATATCTACGACAAACGGTATTTGCTGGAAGTGAACGGAAGGTATGATGGGACATCCCGGTTCCCGCAGTACGAGCGGTATGTTTTTTCTCCTAGTGTTTCGGCGGGTTGGGCAATAGCGGAAGAGCGGTTTATGCATAATATCAAGTCGACCCTTAACCAGCTCAAATTGCGAGCATCTTATGGTCAGCTGCCTAATCAGCTGGCCGGCACGACTCCTTCTTCCTCCGCCCAATATCCTTATATCGCCACCATGGGCAGCGGGCAGGTGCAATACCTGATGACTGGTAACCTGGCCAACGCCGTATATGCTCCGGGACTCATCAGCCCTACCCTTACCTGGGAGAAGGTGCAGACGACCAATTTCGGCGTCGATTTTGGGTTATTCAACAACAGGCTGTCTGGATCCTTTGACTATTATATCACCTATACGAAGGACATGCTGGTTGCAAGTCACCAGCTTCCCGCGGCCCTGGGTACCTCAGCTCCGCCCACCAACTCGGCAGACCTTCGTACAAATGGATGGGAGCTGTCCACGACCTGGAGCGATCACCTACTCGACAATAAGCTTTCTTACTCAGTCTCTGTGGGATTGGCGGATGCCCAAAGCGTTATCACCCGATATGGCAATAATCCCACAGGGTACTTAAGCGATTATATCCCGGGGCAAAAATTGGGCAATATTTGGGGTTATGTCACGCAAGGATTTTACCCGTCCAATGCCGCAGCGGCGGTGGTGAACAATTCGGCGCTGGGGGGATACACGTGGGTCGCCGGGGATATTCAATACAAAGACCTTTCCAAGGATGGTGCCATAACACCAGGGCAGAATACACTCTCCAACCCTGGCGACCTGGCGTTGATCGGAAACACTACGCCCAGGTATAAGCTAAGTATTAATCTCAACGTAGCATATGCCGGATTCGATTTCAGGGCTTATGTCTTTTCCGTCCTGAAGGATAATTACGATCCGGTAAGCAATTATGTGTTCGGCGCTTTCAGGGACAACGAATGGAACCTTCCTTATGCCGGGACGATGAATTATTGGACCCCCACCCATACTAACGCGTATTTTCCCACCCCGGGTTTCGGGCGGAGCGGAAACTGGCAGACACAAACCCATTTCTTGCAAAATTCCGCCTTCACCAGGCTGAAGCAGCTCACGTTAGGCTATACGCTTCCACGGGCAATCATTAAGACGTGGAAGCTGGAAAAAGTGAGGGTATATTTATCAGGGAGCAACCTCCTAACGCTCACAAACATTTACCACGGTTTTGACCCGGAGCTGGTGGACCTGCACCAGGGTAGCTATATGACATATCCGCTTAACAGGTCCTATTCCTTTGGGGTCCAGGTCAGCTTGTAAGGGCGCTCTCATCTAAAAAAAATTACCATGAAAAAACGTTATATTTTTCTCTTCATATTAGGTACAGTGGCCATAGGCTCTTGCAAGAAGAACAGCTTCCTGAATCTCAATCCATTGAGCAACATCAGCCCCGAAAATTTCTTTGCCGGCGAAGCCGACCTCCAGCTGTATTGCAACCAGTACTATGCTAACCTGCCAGTACAAACTTTTGCGCAGACTGACGATCAGAGTGATGATAAGGCGAATATCACCATCAATACATTTTTGGGTGGTAATTATACCATCCCGACGAGTGCCGGCGGCACCGGCTGGAATTTCAGCAATATACGGACGTATAATTTCTTCCTCGCCAATTACCGGAAGTCGCAGCTGGGTGACAGCATTGAAAATATTTATGTCGGGGAGACGCTTTTCTTTCGGGCGCTCAATTATTTTCAGCTGGTCCAGCAGTACGGAGATGTCCCCTATATCGACCAGTATATAGTAGATACTTCGGTGACGGCCCTGTACAGCCCCAGGATTCCGCATAAGCAGGTGATGGATTCCGTGCTGAGCGATATCAATTTCGCGGTGGCTCATCTGCCGGCACCCGCGCAGGCGGCCAGCGGAAGATTAAATATGTACCAGGCGCTTGCCCTGAAAGCCCGGATCTGTCTTTGGGAAGGCACTTACCGGGAATATTGGAAGGTGGGCGACCAAACGATCTATTTGCAAGCGGCTGCCGATGCAGCAGAACAGATCATGCGTTCAGGTTTATATGCCATTTATACCACGGGGAATCCCCAAACGGATTATTATAATCTCTTTGTTCAATATAACCTCCAGAACAACCCGGAGGCCATTATGGCCATGCTGCAGTCCGCCAATGTGCTGATGAACAATGACGATCGCGATCTGGGTCAATGGGGCGATGGTTACAGCAAGGCTTTTGTGCGTTCATATCTGTGCACCGATGGCCTGCCAACCGCACTCAGCCCCTTGTATAAGGGGGATGATTCGCTTGGCCAGGAGATCATCAACCGCGATCCCCGATTTAAGCAAAGCATAGCCACCAGGGGTTTCAATTTTTTGGGCACGGACACGATAACACTGCCTCGTATAGGCACAAGCGTTACCTCTACGGGCTACGAGCCGATAAAAGGGAGGACGGGGAATATAGCCGATTGGAATGCCAGTCAGTCTGTCCTCGAGCACTTCATTTTCCGCTATGCCGAGACCTTGCTCATTGAAGCCGAAGCGAGGGCCGAGCTGGGTACCTGCACGCAGGGTACGCTCGACAGCACGATCAACAAGCTCAGGGACCGGGTGGGGATGCCCCATATGGTCATCGCCAGCCTGGTGAAAGATCCGAATTCCTATTTCCCCGCATTGCCTGTACTGATCGATGAAATACGCAGGGAACGCAGGGTAGAGCTTTGCGCAGAAGGTTTCCGGTACAACGACCTGCAGCGTTGGCATGCGGGCCCCCTGATCAATAACCCCGAGGTGATACTGGGCATCAAACTATTGCCTGCTGTGAGGGCGGAATATCCGCAGTCCCAGGTAAGCTCGATCGTAGTGAACTCCAATAACTATGTCGAGGCATATCCCAGCATAAGAAATTTGACCTGGAATGATAAAATGTATCTTTATCCCATTCCGATCGAGGAACTGACCTTAAATCCCAAACTAACACAAAACCCCGGATGGTAAAAACAAATTTTATGGCAAAAGGCGTATTCTTTTTTCTGGTCTTTTTTTCGCTTGATCTTTCCTGTTTCTCTCAAGTGGATCCTCCGCCCCCGGTGTTGCCCGTCCCTACCGCTGATCAGCTGGCCTGGCAAAAAATGGAAATGAAAGCATTTGTTCATTTTACGGTAAACACGTTTACGGACAGGGAATGGGGGCTGGGCAGTGAAAAGGACACGGTGTTCAATCCTGGCGCCCTGGATGCCGATCAATGGGCCAGGGTTCTGCAAGGCGCCGGCTTCAAGGAATTGATCGTGACGGCGAAGCACCACGACGGCTTTTGCCTTTGGCCGAGTAAGTATACGGAGCATTCCGTAAAGAATAGTCCTTACAAGGGGGATGTTGTCAAAGCCGCGAGCGAGGCCTGCAGGAAATATGGATTGAAATTCGGGGTTTATCTTTCGCCCTGGGACAGGAACAATGCACAATATGGCCGGCCGGAATATGTAACCTATTATAGAAATCAACTGACCGAGCTGCTGTCCAACTATGGTCCAATAGCGGAATTATGGCTGGACGGCGCCAATGGAGGAGAGGGCTACTATGGAGGGGCCAATGAAAGACGGACCATAGACAGACGGGTGTACTACGACTGGCCCAATACGATCAAATTGGCACGGAGGCTGCAACCCCATATTTGTATTTTCAGCGACGGTGGCCCTGACATCCGATGGGTAGGGGATGAAGAAGGCTATGCAGGGGAGACGGACTGGTGTACCGTTACCCGTGATACATTGTATCCGGGCAAACCGGACATCAACGAGTTATTGATCCATGGCTCCTCCACAGGCGCCGACTGGGTACCTGCTGAGGCCGATGTGTCCATCCGTCCCGGATGGTTTTACCATGCATCGGAAGATACGCTGGTGAAGACACCGGAGGCCTTGTTCGAGATCTATCTCAAGTCGGTGGGCCGCGGCGCAACATTACTGCTCAACGTGCCGCCGGACAGAAGGGGGCATTTCCATGAAAATGACATCAAATCACTTCAGGGTTTCAGAAAGATGCTGGATGAAACCCTTGCTCGTAACCTGGCTGCGAAAGCTAAAGTAACCGCCGATAATGTGCGGGGTAACGCGAGCAAATTCTCGCCGATGAATCTTACCGATGGGGACACCAATACTTATTGGGCCACCGACGACGGGAAGACCTCGGGTAGTTTTGTCATCGATTTGAAGGAGCCTAAAGAAATTAAATACATCGTGCTGCAGGAATATATACAACTGGGCCAGCGCGTAAAGTCATTTAATGTGGAGGTCTGGAGTGAAGGGGCCTGGAAAAGAATAGCCGAAGGGACGACGATCGGTTACAAGCGAATCCTGAGAGTCGAACCGGTTAGAACTTCCAGCATTCGCGTAAACATCACGGATTCAAAGGCATGCCTGGTGTTGTCTAATGCGGCGTTATATTGAAGTATTCTTCTAATTTTCCGATGTAGAACCTTGGTTATTAGGCACTATCTTTAATGCGCAAAAATCGAATCGATGAGATTTAAGGTAATCGCTTTTACCCTATTATTGTTCGTTAGTTCCAAGACCTTCTCGCAGCATCTCACTTTCCTGGCAGCTTCTGATACCGCCGGCGTCCCGGCGGAGATCGAAGACCCCGAATGCATCGGGATAAACAAGCTACCCGCTCATGCTACCCTGATGCCCTATGCAAATGTCAGAGAAGCACTGAATGCCCAAAGGCTCGCATCCTCTTTCAGCCTGTCGCTCGATGGAATGTGGAAGTTTAGCTATGTATCCTGGCCCCAACAAAGGGAAAAGGATTTTTACCTGCCTTCGTACAATGTCGACAGGTGGAACGAGATCCGCGTGCCGTCAAACTGGCAGATAGAAGGCTATGGCACCCCCTATTACAGTAACTATACCTATATCTTCAAAAAGGATTTTCCCCACGTCATGAGTACGCCCTCCGTCAGTTGGACGGCCTACAAGGAGCGAAACCCCGTGGGCAGCTACCGCCGGGATTTCACCGTGCCGGAAAGCTGGGCGGGACGTCGCATTCTTGTCACATTCGACGGCGTCGATGCCGGCTTTTTCCTCTGGATCAATGGAAAAAAAGTGGGCTACAGCGTCAATAGCCGCAACGCTGCCGAATTCGACATCACGGACAAGATAAAACCCGGAAAGAACGTCATTGCCGTCGAAGTATATCGTTTTACCGCCGGTTCCTACCTTGAAGACCAGGACATGTGGCGGCTGAGCGGCATCTTCCGGAACGTCACGCTCTGGAGCTCGCCCAAATGTAACATCAGGGATTTCGCCGTCACTACCAGGCTCGATGCTCACTATAAGGATGCAGTGCTCACAACAGTCGCGAAGATCAGGAACGACGGCCCCGAGGCAACGGTGCCCCGGCGTCTTTCCGTCGATCTCTACGATGGAGAAAAGCTCGTCGCCAACTCTACAGCCGACGTCCCCGCATTACAACCCGGCGAGGAAAAGGCCGTCACGGTCCAGCTATCGATAAGCGCACCGAAAAAATGGACCGCGGAAACGCCTTATCTGTATACGACCGTGCTTACCTTGCACAATGGAGAATATCCGGAGATCATCTCTGCAAAAACAGGCTTTCGTTCGATCGAGATCAGGGGCCGTCAATTCCTGGTCAACGGAATACCGCTAAAACTAAAAGGCGTCAACCGCCACGAAAACTGGCCGGACGACGGACATGCCGTCACGGAAGAGCAGATGATCCGCGATATCGTGCTCATCAAACAGGCCAATTGCAACCACGTCCGCACCTGTCACTATTCCGATGATCCCCGCTGGTACGAGCTCTGTGACCAGTACGGTATCTTTGTCCTCGCGGAAGCCAACCTGGAATGCCATGGCAGCTGGGATGAATTCAATGAAGAGCCACGCATGAAAGCCGCTATAATCGATCGGAACGTGACCAATGTCGAGAATTTCAAGAACCATCCTTCCGTAATTATCTGGTCGCTGGGCAACGAGTGCGGCAGCGGTGGATCGAATTTCCGGGCAGCATTGAGCAGGGTCAGACAGATCGATCCTACCCGCCCCACCCATTATCAGGGTTTTGGCATCGGCTCCGATAACCCATCGGACATCGACAGCAGGATGTATGATAATGTGCAGGAGCTGGCAGCCGCCGCCAAAGATACGACCCTGGTTAAGCCCTATTATCTATGCGAGTATGCCCACGCCATGTTCAACTCCATGGGAAGCGTGCAGGATTATAATCAACTTTTCGACGCCGAGCCCAGCCTGCTCGGTGGCTGTATCTGGGAGTGGCAGGACCAGGGTATCTATAACAGGATAGATCCGCGACACCCCATCACCGCCTATGGCGGCGGATTCGGCGAAGTGCCCAACGATCACTACTTTATCCATAAGGGCGTCGTCTTTTCAGATCGGAGCCCTAAACCGCATTATCCCGAACTAAAGCGGGCGTACCAATGGATATCCATTTACCTGAAAAATAGTGCGATTATAGTAAAGAACCGATATCAATTCACCAATCTCGACAGATTCCGGGGAAAATGGACGCTATCGGAGAACGGCGTGATCAGCGATAGCGGAACACTCCGGGACGTGGCCGTAAGACCGGGCGACTCCACCATCCTGCCATTACCCCGTTTCAACCTGGCAAAACCAGGAACCGAATACATCCTGCGGATCGCATTTGAAACCAAAACGGACGCGCTATGGGCGCCTGCGGGTTTCGAAATCGCGGCTCAACAGCTCATCCTGACTAAAAATCCTGAGAAGCCCGCGAAGACCACGACGTCTTTATCCGTAACCTCGAATGATTCGACTATTGCTGTCACCACGGGTAAATTTCGGATCCTGTTTAGCAAGACAATGGGCAGGATCGCGTCCATAAAGACCGGGGGCCGGGAACTGCTGTGCCCGAACGGAGGGCCCGTGCTGCACCTCTGGCGTGCGCCCCATCAGAAGGACGACATGTGGGCCTATCCCACCTGGCATCGATACGGGCTGGATCAATTGAACTGGGATGTCGTTAGGATTACC
>Ga0105239_10008565_pt1 | contig 11608 bp, 10 predicted proteins | sample KBSC44metaG_FD_92761 | JGI IMG/M metagenome (GOLD analysis project Ga0105239, IMG submission 92761) | Corn rhizosphere microbial communities from Kellogg Biological Station, Michigan, USA - KBS C4-4 metaG | ecosystem: Host-associated > Plants > Roots > Rhizosphere > Soil | place: Michigan, USA...
TCTTCCAGCGTATTCATCGTATTGTCCTTGTTCAGGTCTTCCTGATCAGGATACAGCGTATAGGCCGAAATGGTGGTCGAACCGGTCGTGGCTATCGGCGAATTACCCTGCGGGTTGTTCACGTTCTTATAACGGCCAAGGATACCTGCCTGCGTCGCATCGTAGCTGGCGTCCCGGTAGTTGGTGAAGTTATCGCTCGACGGGTCGTTGGCTGCTTTCTGATAGATCGCTGAACCCGTCCCGAAAGTGGCGGCAAGCGCGTTCAGATAGCGCTGGTATTTACTCCTTTCTGCGCTGTCCGTCATCCCGTCGAAACCCACGTCCTGATAAGGCCGGTCCGAAGCGTCATTGCTGAATGCCGTCGTCACCTGTATAGGATTGGCCGGGACCCTGCCCCAGACGGAGCTCTCGTCTATCTGGGCGTTGATATTGGGCGTATTCAACCCGTTCTCGAACTGCTTCTTCCCATCCCTGAGAATGTCTTCCGAAACGCTTCCCAGATCGATATACATCTGTCCGCCCGTAGTATTGCCCACTCCGTTCGCCGTTTTTGCAAAAGGACTCAGCACCCAGAACTGCAGCACCTCGATATTGTTCGTTTCGAAGTCCGTCTGATCGAGGGCACGCATGATACCACCCCAGCGCTTTTGCGGGTTCAGCAGCTTTCCGGTGTTGTCGACGCTGCCGGCCCTGGCATCAAAGTTATATGGCCCCTTCTCCGAAGGGTAGTACGCCATATCGAACGTGATCAGCTGCGCCTGCCCGGTCTGCACCGTCTGTTCGGGGAAGAGCTGCTGCGTCTGTATCGGCCCCACCCGTGGGTCCAGCAACGTATTCTCGTTCCTGTCCGGGTTATTGGGATTGCTCCTGTCCTGGAGGGTCGGCTCGATATTGTACCACGCGAACTTGGCCCGGTTAAAACCATAGTCGACAGAGTCGGTCAGACTCGCCTCCGGAAACAGCGGCGGGAATTGACCGTTGGTGCCCTGCGGAGCAGACGCCAGCGCCCAGCTCGTTAGCGGAAACCGCAGGTCGATCGAACTCGTCGAACCCTCGAAGTCGTCGATATACACCGCACCGCTGGTCCCCTTTCCGATCTGCGGCGGGTGCCCCGGTCGCAGGATAGCACCTTCACCATAAGCATTGATGGTACTCATCTCCTTCGTGCTATAAAAAGGAAGCTTGTCCAAAAGGCGGGTCAGTCCCGGCAGCTGCCCCCGGTAGTTGACGTCAGCCCCATACATGGTATTGCGGATAGGGTCTTCTCCATATTCGGTCTTGCTGAAAAATGGCCGCTCGTTCAGCCTTTCAAAAGTCGCCCCGAAATTCAGTGATTCCGTCGCCGTCGACTTGGCCAGATAATCCATACGCACTCCCATAAAGCTGCGCTGCTGAAGACCAAAGCTGGCATTGTTCTCAAAGGAAACATTCACCGGAGTACCCGAATTGATGATTGCCTGATTGATTATCTGTACCTGGCCCAGGTTGTAGTCGACCACATAGTCTACATTCTCTTTCAGCGTCTGACCGCCGGCGGTGACCACGACCGAGCCGGGTGGGACATTGTAGGCATTCAGCGAAAGATTGGTAGTCGACTGCCCCTTGGCCGTCCCGCTCAGCACATAACGATCCACGTTGGCATAGGTCTGCGCCACGGCCTTGATCGTATCATACAGTTGATAAAAAACATACTTGTCCTTTAACGTCTGCGGCGACCCCGAAAAGGCGATGGAATCCAGGTCATGACCGAACGGCTCCAGCAAGGGAAAGATGATCCGTCCCTGATTGGATAGCACCGTGTACCCCTCCAGATAGTCAAATATTCCGTCCGGCTGCGGATCGTTGTGAGCATTCAGACGGTCGAGGTTCAATACCGTCAGCAGGGGTATGACCGCCTTCGGCCCCTCGGGCAGATAGCGCTTGGTTCCTTTGCTCGGCTCGTCATAGTTGATATTGAACTGAAAACCGGCCTGCTGGATATTGGACAAAATGCCCCCGGCAGGCGTCTTCAGGGAATAGACGTTTTTCATCATCAGATTCCACAAAGGCAGATTGGTCCGCTGGGACGTGGCTTTCAGCAATTTGAGGTATAATACCTTGGAAGAGCCCGCCCCCGTACCGACCGTAGTATCGGGAGGCACATCCGCAGCAAACTCCCCGACCTGGTAGATCTGCCCGTTGTAGCTGTATTGGTAGGCTACCGCAAGGACATCATTGGACTGCAGCGTCTGGTTGACCGACAGGAAGCCGACCTGAGGATTGAAATAGTAGTCGGAAGCGCTCAGCTTCCTGGCATATACGATCTCGAAATCCTGCACCTGGCTCAGCCCCAGAGAGTTCAGTTTGGCCGCCGCCTGCGAAGGACTCCGGCTCGACCGGTCACCGACGATCGAATTATACTCCGTATTGGCATTGTTGAAAGGATAGGACAGATTCGTCAACGGACGGATATTCCTGTTGTAAGGAGCTACTTCCCCAAGGTCCATCAGACCCACGATCTGGCGCGACCCGGTGTCGACACCGTTCCGGTTGGTAACCCAGACCTCCATACGCAGTATTTGCACCTGCGAAGTGACGATAGGCAGCCTGGACATGGCCTTGTTATAATTGTTCCGGAAATATTGAGCCAGCAGGAAGTGCCTGTTCTCTTCGTAGTCGTCGGCCTTGAAAGAGTAAGAAGTAACCGCTGCCCCTCCCTGGGAGGCGATATTCTGCTTCTGTGAGCGCTGGTTGGCCAGAACCGCAGTGACCGACAGCCTGCCGAACTGCAGCTTGGTTTTGATACCAAAAAGAGACTGCGCACCGGTCATCAGCGTGCTGGGCGTAGTAAAGGAGACGTTCCCGGCCTCGATCTTCTTGATGATCTCGTCGGGACCACCGGTATAGTCCAGCTTTAGCTGGTTCTCAAGGTCGAGATTGGCCAGGGTGTTATAGGAAATGGGGAGCTTTAGCTTGTCCCCGATATTACCCACCACGTTCAGGTTGGCGTTCATCCCAAAATCCGGCGACCAGGTTCGCCTCGCGCTTTCCGGCAGAGTGGGGTTCTGGATATTCTGGCTCTGAAATCCCGCATTGATGTCTACATTCCCCTGCGGCCGGATGTCTATCTTCCCGTTGCCAAAGATCCGGTTGAAGAGATTGTCGCCGACGGTTAGCCTGGGCCGGAGCAGTTTTCGGTTCAACGCATCCAGGGCGTCGGCCCGTTTCCGGAAATAGTCGTCCTCGGAATTCTGTCCCTGCATCTGCATCAGTTCGTCGAAGGTCAGATAAGTTGGCTTTCTAAAATATTGGTTGCCAACTTTTTCAATAATATAATACTGCTTGGTGACCGGATCGTACTCTATCGAGTCGTGAATATTGGCTGGGTCCTTGAGGTCGAATGGATTCTTGTTGGGATTGGTAAACCTGTCGCCGCGGCGGTCATAAAGGGGAAACCGAAGGGTATCCTTGTGGAAAGTATCGACCAGCCTGGGTGCCCCGGTATCGACCGGACGCGGCCGGGCTGAATCGCTCCCCTGCACATTGCCGGGGTTATTTAACCTTCGGATGGAATCGCCGAGCCGCCGGATGGAATCCGCAGCCCTCCTAAGACGATACATATCCGGAGAGAGTCCTACCGTATCTGTCCTATGTCTTGTCGTGTCAACCTGCGCACATGCAGTTGTTGCAAAAACAACCGATGCCGCGGTCAACAATAACGTTGCCAGGGATAACTGAAACAAATAACGGGTCAAACTTCCTCAATGAATTAGTTAGATAAAGCTCGTCCAATAGGCTACAGGAGTTTTAAGGCTTTCTTAATAAGATCTTCGACTTTATCAACCCCCTCACGACTCACTTTTTTGATAGCATTTTCGGCGGCGGGTCTGGCGATGCCAAGCGTGATCAGGGCATTTAACGCGTCCTGTTCCAACGTATTGTTTGTCAGTGATGAAATATTTGTAGTATCTTCTTTGCCCTTACCCAGTTTGTCCCTAAGTTCAAGGATGATCCGCTCGGCCGATTTCTTGCCGATCCCTTTGATACTTTCCAGCTGCCGCGCATTGCCCTGTAGGATGGCGCGGTTGATCTCCTCCGGCTTCATCGCGGAAAGCATCATCCGGGCCGTCGACGCACCAACCCCGGACACGCTGATCAGCTGGACGAACAGGTCCTTTTCCGCCTTCTCAAAAAAACCATACAGGATATGGGCATCTTCACGAATATGCAGATGGGTGAGCAGCAATCCCTTGTCCAGACTCTCGATATGAGCATAGGTATTGAGACTGATCTGCAGCTCATAGCCAACCCCCCCCACTTCCATATGGACAAGGGCCGGACTCTTGTAGGCAAATGTACCACGCAAAAAGGCGATCATGGCTGCGAAAATAGGCTTTTCAAAATTTTTCAGCACCTTTGCACAAATCTTTTTATAAACCTGGAATTTAATGATGAGTAATAAAATGACCGCCGCTATTACTGCGATCGGAGGATATGTACCCGAAGACCGTCTTACCAATGCCGACCTTGAAAAGATTGTTGATACAAATGACGAGTGGATCCGGACCAGAACAGGAATAGAAGAAAGAAGAATTTTGAAAGGTGAAGGAAAAGCAACCTCCGACCTCTGTGTACCGGTCGTCCAGGAGATCTGCCGCCAAAGGGGAATCAGCCCTGAAGAGATTGATTGTGTGATCGTTGCCACCGTAACCCCAGACATGCTCTTCCCCTCAACGGCCAACATTGTCTGCGACAAGATAGGGGCAAAGAACGCCTGGGGATTTGACATGAGCGCCGCCTGCTCCGGCTTTTTATACGCCCTCACTTCGGGAGCCATGTACATCGAGAGCGGCCGGTTCAAAAAAGTGGTCGTCATCGGCGGCGACAAGATGAGCAGCATCGTTGACTATAGCGACCGCACGACCTGTATTATCTTTGGCGACGGCGCCGGTGGAGTCCTGCTCGAACCCAACTACGACGGATACGGCGTGCTCGACAGCATTCTGAAAAGCGACGGCAGCGGACGGACCCACCTCCATATGAAAGCCGGCGGCTCACTCCGCCCTTCCAGCATTGAGACGGTCGCGGCCAAAGAACACTATATCTACCAGGAAGGTCAGGCCGTTTTCAAATTTGCCGTCAAAGGAATGGCGGACGTCAGCGCCGAACTGATGGAACGCAACCACCTTTCAGCCGACGATATCAGCTGGCTGGTTCCCCACCAGGCCAACAAACGGATCATCGACGCCACCGCCCACCGCATGGGACTCGCGGAAGAAAAGGTCATGATCAATATCCAGCGCTATGGCAACACGACCGCCGGTACCATCCCCCTCTGCCTCTGGGACTGGAAAGACAAACTAAAAAAAGGAGACAACATCGTACTCTCGGCCTTCGGCGGCGGCTTCACCTGGGGCGCAACCTGGGTCAAATGGGGATATTGAGAACCCTGGAAAAATAATATGAACAACAATATATCGATCCGCAGAGCAGTCCGGGAAGACTGCCCCCGCCTGTTGGAATTGGTGCACGAACTGGCGCTCTTCGAAAAAGCGCCCGAAGAGGTCACGGTAACCCCCGAACACTTCACGGATAGCGGCTTCGGCCCCAACCCCGTCTGGTGGGCCTTCGTCGTCACAGTCGACGGCATCGTCGAAGGCTTCGCCCTATACTATATCCGCTATAGCACCTGGAAAGGCCAGCGCCTCTATCTGGAAGACCTCATCGTTACCGAAAAAATGCGCGGCAAAGGCCTGGGCCAACTGCTCTTTGACCGTCTCCTTGAAGAAGTAAAAGAAAGGGAATTCCACGGCATGGTATGGCAGGTACTCGACTGGAATGAACCCGCCATCAAATTTTACAGGAAATACAACGCCAGCTTTGACGCCGGCTGGGTCAACTGTGCCCTGACAGTATCTTAGCTGACCCCGTCGACCTGCGTCGTCTTGTCGATCTTCTGGATCAATCCCTGCAACACCTTACCGGGCCCGATCTCCGAAAAATGAGAAGCCCCGTCGGCGATCATGGACTGCACAGACTGCGTCCACCTTACAGCGCCTGTCAGCTGATCGATAAGATTCTTCTTGATCTCGTCTTTGGCTACCACCGCCTTTGCTGCAACGTTCTGGTAAACCGGACATATGGGATTATAGAATGTAGTCTTTTCTATCGCGCTTTTCAGCTCATCCTGAGCAGACGCCATCAGCGGCGAGTGAAAGGCGCCGCCTACGGGCAGCACGAGCGCACGCTTCGCGCCGGCCGCCTTCATCCGCTCGCAGGCAACCTCTACCCCGCGGACACTACCGCTGATCACCAGTTGTCCCGGACAATTGTAATTGGCGGGTACCACAACTTCCTTCGTCTCCTCCTGCACCGCCGCACAGATCTCCTCTACTTTGCCGTCCTCCAGACCAAGCACCGCAGCCATGGAAGAAGGCTGCTTATCGCAGGCGCGCTGCATAGCCATCGCCCGCGCAGCCACCAGCTGAAGCCCATCCTCAAAGCTCAGGACGCCGTTGGCGACAAGCGCAGAGAACTCCCCCAGCGAATGCCCCGCGACCATATCGGGCTTGTTGTTTTCGATGCCCTTATAGACTATCACCGAATGAAGAAAAATAGCCGGCTGGGTCACCTTCGTCTGACGAAGCTCTTCCTCCGTACCATTGAACATGATATCCGAAATACGAAACCCAATTATCTCATTGGCCTGCTCGAATAATTTCTTTGCAAAGGCGCTATTCTCGTAAAGATTCTTTCCCATGCCGGCGAACTGAGATCCCTGTCCCGGGAAGACATACGCATGCTTCATATTCCTAGGTGTTTAGTTGTGCCGGGGACGCATGATCACAAAAATTACCCATCCCCGGGGGCAAATATGCCACAAAGACCCGATTCAAAAAAAAGAATATTAATGAAGATTGGAGGATATCAGCTTGGTAAACTCACTCCTTGTTTCATTCTTCTCAAATTCCCCCCAAAAGGCGGAAGTTGTCGTGACAGAATTCTGCTTCTGCACTCCCCGCATCATCATACACAGATGAGAGGCTTCGATAACGACGGCTACTCCCAGAGGGTTAAGTGTTTCCTTTATCGCATGCAGTATCTGCGTCGTCATTCTTTCCTGTACCTGCAGACGCCTGGCGTACACATCCACAACCCTGGCTATCTTACTCAGCCCCGTGATCCAGCCATTCGGAATATAGGCAACATGCGCCTTGCCAAAAAAAGGCAGCATATGATGCTCGCAAAGGCTGTACAGTTCGATATCCTTCACAAGGATCATCTCGCTCACGTCTTCATGGAACTTGGCCGAGTTCAAAATGGCATGAGCATCCTGCGAATAACCCTGTGTCAGGAATTGCATCGCCTTCGCTACCCGCTCAGGGGTCTTTAACAGGCCTTCACGGGCCGGATCCTCCCCAAGAAGGTCCAGAGACTGCTGATAGTTTTTTGTTAGAGCGTGGGTGACCGCATCATCGTACTGGTCAATTTTCGTATAAGCCATCGTTTACAGTTTAATCCGCAGGGTATTCAACAAAATTCCTTTCGGTTTCATATAGTCTCACCTGTAATTCCAGTTTAGGATCGATACGCGCCCGAAGCAGCTCATATATGACCATCGCAATATGCTCTGCGGTGGGATTGAGATCCTTAAAAAATACGGTATCCAGGTTTAGATTCTTGTGATCGAACTTCTCCAGCACTTCCTCCGCAGTAATACGCGACAACACCTTCATGTCCATTACATAGCCGGTATCGGCGTCGGGCACACCCGTCACCTTCACGATCAGCTCATAGTTGTGACCGTGATAATTCGGGTTGCTGCATTTGCCAAAGACCTCCTCATTCTTCCTGTCATCCCACGCAGGATTGAAAATGCGATGCGCCGCATTAAAATGCTCCTTCCGAAAAACCGCTACTTTTTTTTCACGCACGCTCATGGTTATTTATTTATTCAACCAAAATATTCAACGTAAATCCTCGGAGTCTCGTAAAGCTTGATACAATGCAGCGTGATCTCCGACGGTAAATGAGGAACCAGCTGCTGCCAGATACCGATAGCCAGATTCTCCGTCGAACACATCTTCCCACTGAGAAAATCAACTTCGAGATTCAGGTTCCGGTGGTCCACCTTTTCGATCACCTGATCCTTTATGATCTGACTCAGCTTTTTCACGTCAAACAGGAAGCCTGTATCCGGGTCCGGCTCGCCCTTGATGGTCACATAAAGATCATAATTATGCCCATGCCAGTTCTCATTGGCACATTTGCCAAAGACTTCTTCGTTCTTTTCTCTACTCCAGCCTGGATTATAGAGTTTATGAGCCGCATTGAAATGTTCCAGGCGTGTCAGATACACCATCGTTCGTCCAGTTAAAATTCCCGCAAAGTTAAATGATTCCGGATATTTGCAATATGCATATTCTCCTTACGGCCGCCACGCCATTCGAAGTGCAGCCAACCATCGACTATCTGGCATCCGGACTGCCCCAAACCAGCTACCTGACCATCACCCCACTCGTCACCGGCGTCGGCAGCCTTCCCACCACCTGGTCACTTATGCGACAGATTGGCAGAGAACGCCCCCATTTGATCATTCAGGCAGGCATCGCCGGCTGCTTCACGGGCAGAAAGCCCGGAGAAGTCGTAGCGGTCCGGAAAGAGACCCTGGCGGACATGGGAGTATGGGAAGACCAGACATTCAGGACCGTCTTCGACCTGCGGCTAACCGCGCCTGATTCCCCGCCCTTTACCGGCGGACAACTGGTCAACCCCTGGCAGCAGCTGCTGGACCTGACATCCCTCGACCCCGTCCCGGCCATCACCGTCAACGAAATCACCACCGACCCGGCCCGTATAAAATGGTATCAACAAAATACCGACGCCGTTGTTGAAAGCATGGAAGGCGGCGCACTGCACTTCGTATGCCTGCAGGAAAATATACCCTTCATCCAGCTGAGGGCCATTTCCAACGACATCGGCGTAAGAGACAAGACAAAATGGGATATCCGGTCGGCCATCGCCAATTTGAATACCAGCCTGACCGGCTTTCTGGAAAAATTGAATACGACCGCCGATACGATCTTCAAACCGTAAAAAAAGTAACCATGCGATTTACCCTTGGATTCAGTCCCTGCCCTAATGATACCTTTATCTTCGATGCCCTTGTCAACAAAAAGATCGACACGGAAGGACTCGAATTCGACGTCTTTCTGGAAGACGTACAAACCCTCAACCAGTGGGCCATGCAGAGTAAATTGGACATTTCCAAGATCAGCTACGGCGTCCTGCCGCTGGTCCTGGACCAGTACCGGCTGCTGGAGGCAGGCGGCGCACTCGGAAAAGGCGTCGGCCCCCTGCTGATATCCAGGGAAGCCAAACCCCTCCAGTCCGTCGGCAACTGCACCATCGCCATCCCCGGACAGCAGACTACGGCACACCTCCTGTTCTCCCTCGCCTTCCCGGAGGCTGGCAGGAAAGAGTTCATGGTATTCTCCGATATCGAAGACGCAGTCCTCTCCGGTCGGGTAGACTGCGGCGTGATCATTCACGAAAATCGCTTCACCTACCAGCAAAAAGGACTGACCAAATTGATGGACCTGGGAGAATTCTGGGAAAAAGAGACCGGCGCCCCCATCCCTCTTGGCGGTATCGTCTTCCGCAAAGATCAGGACCCCGCCCTGTCAAAAAAAGTAAATACGCTCATCCGCCGGAGCCTGGAATACGCATTCGCACACTATCCCGACCTGTCGGACTATGTGAAGGAACACGCTCAGGAAATGGACGAACGCGTGATGCGCCAACACATCGACCTCTACGTCAACAACTATTCCCTTGCCCTGGGCGAGGACGGCAAAAAAGCCATCCAAACTCTTCTGGCGACCTATAGCCGGATACACTCACAGGAGCCGGCCCAAACCACGCCTGAGATCGTCAGCTGACTGCCTATCTCTCCTTCACTGCCTTTGAATAGACAGCAAGCGCCCTCTTCCTTGCCTCCTCGTGATCGACCATCGGCGCGGGATAGCTGAGCCCCTCCCATTCGGGCACCCAACGCCGGATATAGCTGCGATCAGGATCAAACCGCTTCGCCTGCAGCGAAGGATTGAAAACCCGGAAATATGGCGCCGCATCACAGCCACACCCAGCCGCCCACTGCCAGTTGCCATTGTTGGAAGCGAGCTCGAAATCCAGCAGCTTTTCGGCGAAATACGCCTCTCCCCAGCGCCAGTCGATCAGCAAATGCTTAGCAAGAAATGACGCCGTGACCATCCGGACGCGGTTATGCATGAATCCCGTGGCATTCAGCTCCCGCATACCCGCATCGACGAGGGGATACCCGGTCTGCCCCGAACACCATCTCCCAAACTCCTGCTCGTTATTGCGCCACCGGATATGATCATATGCCGGCCTGAACGACCTGCCCTGTCCCATGGCCGGAAAATGCCATAGGATCATCTGATAAAATTCCCGCCAGATCAACTCGCCCAGATACGTATCGCTAAGCTCCATGGCCTTCCGCGCCATCATACGGATGCTCACCGTACCCATCCGCAGATGAACCCCCATCCCGCTGGTTCCCTTCACACCCGGAAAATCCCGCCGTTTTTCATAGTTCCTGAGCAACTCCTGCCTGACCACGGCGGATGGAAAAGACTCTCCCGTCTTCTTAAACCCCATGGAATCCAGCGCAGGCATGGCCTTGTGACGCTGCTGCAGGAAATTACCCCGGTATTTCTTCACCGGATACGAAGCCAGGTAAAAATCATTCAGCATCGCTTTCCATTTCCGGCTATAAGGCGTAAACACCGTGTACGGCTTGCCGTCATCCTTCAGCACTTCCCCTTTTTCGAAAATGACCTGATCCTTATAGCTTCGGAACGGAATGCCCTCCTCCTTCAGCAATTGCTGCACGGCCCCATCCCGCTCAGTCGCATAAGGCTCATAGTCTGTATTCGTATAAACCCCTGTAATATGATATTCGGTGATCAGATGCCGGAACACCGCGGCCGGAAACCCATAATGGACCTCGAGCGAAGCCCCCTGCTCTTTCAACTGCCGGTGCATCTCCGACAGCGCGGCATAGATGAACTCCACCCTCCGGTCGGCCCTGTTCTCCAGCGGGTCCAGGATATTCCTGTCGAAAATAAACAACGGTAACACGGGGTCATCTCCACGGAGCGCGTGATAGAGCCCCGCATTGTCGTCCAGCCGCAGGTCGCGGCGAAACCAAAAGATAGCCAGTTTCTTCTTCACGAAGTAAAGTAACAGCAACCGCTATGCCCGTAAAGTTTCTGTTTATTGTTTATAACGTTTTTACCAGCTGCTCATCAACAACCGCAGACAACCGGCGACTAAACTGCTTGCCCTCAAAAGAACCAACCCAGACGATTCCACGGACCGCATTGGTCAGGAAAACTTCATCGGCATCCATCAGGTCCGGAACAGTCACCGGCTGCTCGACCACAGCATAGCCCGCCCCCGGCAGAGCCTCCAGTAAATGACGCCTCATAACCCCATCCACCACTCCTTCCGACAAGGGAGGCGTATAAAAGACGGAATCACGGATATAGAACAGATTGGCGATCGTTGCATCGGCCAGACGCTCCCGGCTGTTCAGGACCAGACA
>Ga0105239_10008566_pt1 | contig 11606 bp, 13 predicted proteins | sample KBSC44metaG_FD_92761 | JGI IMG/M metagenome (GOLD analysis project Ga0105239, IMG submission 92761) | Corn rhizosphere microbial communities from Kellogg Biological Station, Michigan, USA - KBS C4-4 metaG | ecosystem: Host-associated > Plants > Roots > Rhizosphere > Soil | place: Michigan, USA...
GTTAAGGTGGCTGTTCCGTTACCAAAATTTATGGCGCCATTGTAGCTGCCTGCCACATATATATTGCCTGATGCATCTGTACACATCGTATTGACTGCATCGCTAAACCCAGCTACAGAGCCACCGTAGCGGGCTGCATACTGCCATTGCTGAGCCGTTGCCTGTGTAATAGCAAGCATGGCAATGAAAATTATATAAACACGGATCAGGCACATAAATAATTATTTTTCCAACCCGATACAATTGAATCCGGTTGTTCGCTCATTACTTTTATATGCATACCGGCATCAGGCACTATGGTTTCTATAAGTTGCACGGTACATTTACCAAGGCTGTTGCCTGTTATCTTTCCTTTATAAAGCGGCGCATAGGTATAATGTGTTGCGGGGTGAATAGTAGTGTTGCCCCGGGGGCTCGCATAAGAGTAACCTTTCAACGACGAAATACCATGTTGCCATAGCGACGTTGTTACTATACCAGCTTCCCAGCCCAGTAAATGAAATATATTGGCCGTTTTGCCGGTAGTTGGTCCTATGCTGTTCGTGAATACTTTCTGTTCTTTGTTGTGCAGCGACGATAGCCAGGGAACAACAGTATACAGTTCTCCGCCCGGAAAATCGCATGTTTGGAGTAGTTGCTCTTCGGCCATGAACGGAGCGCAATAGAAGGGTACCGGCGTTCCTTCTTTGTTTTTTTCATACAGCGCTCTAAAAAATAATTCAGCTAAATAACCGCTGAAACACGCGGCTGTTGAAGCTGCACCGGTATTTTTAAATAACTCTATGCACGCGTCAATGGTAAAAGTTGCGGACTTATAATCGCTCACATAATTGCCGCACACGGCGCCGCCGGCTTCGGCAATGCCCTGCCCATAGCTCCAGGGGCCGCGGTAGCCGCCGTCGTAATAAGAGGTTGCCATTACCACATTACGGTTGCCCGCGCCCGCCATATAACCGGCGAGACGGCAGGCGTGCAATCCCTGCAACGTAATATGGTAGCAATAAGGCGAAGCGGTTGTATGCGGCAACTGCATGCCGGCATCGATAATCAGTAAAGGTGTACGCATGGCATTGGCCAAATGATATAATGCTTCGGCATTTTCTGAATGACAGTACGCAACAAGCATATCTACTTTGTTCTGCAATACCAGTTTTTCTGCCACGGTATAATTGCGCAGTTCATCTTCACCAAAGCCGATATTTTCGGAATACAACCGGTATTCTCTGCCGCTGTCTGTTGCCAGCCGGCATTGCAGGCCATGGAGCATATCGTATCCCATAGCCGGGTAATCTGTAGAGTGTGGAAGCAGCAATCCTATTCGGTTGATCATAACGATGGCTTAATTATTTCGAAGGGAGTGATCCTTTTATGCAAATGATATAGTTCAATGCCAGCACAGGGTGCTGCACTACTAAAGAAGTTGGAGTAGCATTGCCTATGGTTGCCGTTGTAATGGTGGCTTTATACGCGGCCAGCTTGATATCGGCTGAGTAATTATACAACTGGTTGGCGTTTCCCGCATATACTCCTCCTTTGGGTGTTGCCTGATCGGCAATGCCGGCTGCTTTTGGTTTGATGGTCATGGTAACCGGATGCGTATGCGCCGGAATTGTTTTTATGCTCAATGGAGCTACCGCGTTGATGCCACCGCGATCGCCGGGTTTATACAGTGAAATGCCTTGCCCTGCACCCACAATAGCTCTTCCGCGCAGATCGGGCAATGCAAAAGTTCTTTTCCCATCGCCGCCATAAGTAGTGCCTATAAGCAAAAATAAATTAGCGTTGACGGCAATCGGTAACAGGCTTCCATCGCAGAGTGCCCAGTTAAGCGGTGCAAAACTGCCGGCAAAAAGCATGATACATCCTAACATTCCTTCATCCATAAACAGGTTATTATATTGGTAAACAATTAGCCCATAGAAGGCCAGATTCCGGTTATACTAATGATATAGTTGATAGCCAGATAGGGGGACATGAGATAGATAGGGTCTTTAACTTCATCCATTGCCCCGGGCGCGGGTTGTGTGAGCACCGATACAGGCGTTGTGCCCATGGTGATACTGGCGTCATTGGTTGAACTGTATTGATTAGCCGCGCCATTCACGATGGCCGGATAGTTATTGGTGGCATCCTCCAAAGTTCCCGGTGTATTGGAGCAGGGTTGTGCAGTACCAGCGATTCCTCCGGTAATTGCATGATTGTGTGCCGGAAGATTATTGACGGCAATAAATATTTTTTCATTGCCACCTGACTGGCCGGCAATATATCGCTGCATACCGGGCGCCTGCCCTGCATGTACAGCAACACGGCCGCATAGATCCGGTAAAGCAAAAGTGGTCATACCATCGCCGCCATAAATAGTACCAATTAAATTAAACAGTTCGGGATACTCGCTGATCGATAATGCCTGACCCTGGCAAAACATCCATCCGGCCGGTGGAAAGTTGCCGGCAAAAGGTATAACAAGACCTATATAGGGTTGGAACATGTGTAATTGTTTTTGAAAATGATGGTATCAGGACCTGCTTGGATAAATACCTTTTAAGGCGATGATGTATGTTAAAACAAGAAAGGGTGAGCGGGTATCTACCGGAACTCCGGCACCTGTATTGCCCATAGCAACATTCGCATAATCCGGCGCCAGCATAGTGCTGTCGGCACTGTTTGAATAAGCTCCCGAAAACTGCGAGGGATAACCATCATTCACGGTAGGATCAATGCCCGGGTCGCTGGCGGCAGCCAGTTGCAGGTCGATATCACCGTTATGAGCGTGCGCGGGCAAGTGGTTCATATTTAATTGTACCGACTCTTTTCCGGCCGATTCTCCCAGTGTATAATTATGAAATGCGGATGGCCCGGCCGATACAACCGTACGTCCGCGAAGATCGGGCAGGTTAAATGTGGTGATACCATCGCCTCCATAAGTCGTACCCAGTAATCTAAACAAAGCCGGATGGCTTGAAATGAGCAAGGTCTGACCATCACACGATGCCCAGTTGCGTGGAACAAATGTGCCGGCAAAGCACAGCACTACGCCCATTACAGGTTCCATAACTGTTATAATTTAGGGGTTAATTGAAATGAAACAGGTTGAAGAGGAATGCTGATATTAGCTACCAGTTGCGGTCATATGCTTTTTTATCATAAAGCGATTAGCCGAATTGAAGTGTTTGGTTTGTTCATGGTTTGTAATTTTTGGTTATCTGGATATTGTTATAATTTGATCCCGGAAACAAAGGTATAATGGGCAGGTGGGCCGGAACAGGCTGTAAAAAGGGTATTTTGAAGGTGGTTTTAGGGCAATATAAAGTGGTTTTTACCCTTTTGGATTTCCCCGTAAATAACTTGCTTTGTACATCTGTTAGTTTATCAATCACTCCTGAGGTCTATATTCTATATTAAATCTATATAACATGAAACCCCTACTTTTTTTTTCTTATGTAGCCATTCTTTCCGTAAGTGCATGCAAGCCTACACCCGGTACTAACCTGCCGGTATTACAGGGAAGAATATCTGATACTACTGCAAGACGAATTGTACAGAATTTTGAGCCACGTTCTCATCGCCTCGCGCAGGATAGTGCTAATGGCCTTCTGAAAGATACCCGATGTGTATGGTTTCCCTTAGATCAGTTAAAATCGCTCGTAGCGCGTATAGATAGTGAAGGAGGTAATGGGGTACGGTTTTATCTGGCAGCTTATGACAAAAGAAAAATGCCTGACATTTCAATCGACACTGCCTATTTTGGTTATAGCACCCTGGTTATGGTTTCCACACGTGATTCTGTGATTTCAGGTAAGAGGGTGCACGCCGACTATTTCAATAAGAGAGGCACAATTCTTACTACAACCCCCGAAAACCAGGGAGAATTATGCCCGCCTCCCACTAACTGTTATGATCAAGGCGCTTTACTACTACAATAAGGTATGACAATTTACATTACCGTAAATACGGTTTCAGAATTTTTGTGCTTCGTAATAAGTATTCTTTGCCTGTACAGGGATAAGGACAGCGTTTGGAGGAACTTTATATTCTTTCTGTTGCTTACCTGCCTGGTAGAGGTAGCCGGAATATATATCCGGATGGGGCACCGGCCTAACTTTATGCTGTATAACCTTTTTCTGGTGATAGAATGCGCCGTGCTGAATTACTTTTTTTATCATTTGCTTAAAGAAAACCGGCTGAAAAAAATGCTGACCGGATGGCTTGTATTTTTCCTGCTATTCTATTTCATTGAGCTAATTGTAAAACACTTCAATGCATATGTTTCGGCATCTTCCACCTTATTGTCGGTAGAATTGATCCTGGCAAGCATTTATTATTACTATCGCTTATTGAAAGAAGAAAAATACAGGCAGTTATCAAAATATGCGCCTTTCTGGTGGGTTAATGGCACCATTTGCTTTTATTTTGCAGGAATTGCCTGTAATATTTTTTTCAGGTACCTGCTTCACAAAGCACCTGATATATCGCATACCGTAAGATACATTGTGTTCACTATACTAAACGTAATTCTGTATACCAGTTGGTCATATTCTTTTATATGCAGATATTTTCAAAGGACCTCTTCTTCCTGATCGGGGTAGCATCTGTAATCTTTTTGATTGCACCGTCGTCGATCATTGCTTTTGTGATGTTATACAACAAAAGAAAGAAAAGGCATGACCAGGAGAAGGAATGGTTAAAAACCAATTTTGAAAATGAGTTGTTGAAAAGCCAGATGGAAGTGCAGGAACAAACGATGCAAAACTTTGCCAGCAACCTGCATGATAATATCGGGCAGTTGCTAAGCCTGCTGGTTGTTACGCTTAGTACCATTAAACCTGAACAGCCGCTGCGCATACAAAAGAAGGTAGATTCTGCATCGGAGCTTGCCAAACGGGCTATCAAAGAGCTGCGGCAACTTTCGCGTGTAATGTATGGACAGGAGCTGCTTCGCATGGGACTGGCTGGCGCCATCGCTTTTGAACTCGAATATCTGAAAACGGCCGGCCTGCATACGATCAGCTTTTATAACAACTATCAATCGAAAGAAGGGCAAAACGATAAAGAGATTATCCTGTTCCGTATTTTCCAGGAGATCTTAAACAACGCGGTGCGCCATGCAGAAGCCACTACGATCGATGTTTCCATTGATCAGAATGATCAATACCTGAAACTAACGATCAAAGACAACGGCAGGGGCTTTAATGAAAAAGACCTGCCCGGGGAAAAGAAAGGCATGGGATTGTTTAATATCAGGAAGCGGATAGCTTTAATTGCCGGTGAACTTGATATCATAACATCGCCCGGCACCGGTACGGAAATAAAAATAATAACACCATATTCTTAACATGTCCAATAAAGAAATTTTGATCGCCATTGTAGACGATCATACGTTGTTCAGGCAGGGGATCAGTAGCCTGTTATCGGAAGACGATGACATCAAAATTGTATTTGACGCATCGAACGGCAGCATCATGAAGGAAAAAATACCGACTCATCCTTTGCCCAACGTGGTATTGATGGATATTACCATGCCGAAGGTGAACGGATACGATGCTACCCGTTGGCTTAAACAAAATTATCCAACGGTAAAAGTGCTTGCATTAAGCATGCTTGAGGAAGATGAACCCATTATTAAAATGCTGCAATGCGGAGCAGGCGGGTATATATTGAAAGAGTCGAGTGCGGCAGACCTTATTATGGCTATTAAGACCATTGCAGAGCAGAATTATTTTTTGAATAACCAGGTAACCGGTAAGTTGATCCGCAATCTTCAGGGAGATGCAAAAACGTCCAATGCGGCTGGTGATCTATCCGCCAATGAGGTGCGTTTTCTGGAGCTCTGCTGCTGCGAACTCACCTACAAAGAAATAGCCAATAAAATGAACCTGAGTGTGCACACCATCGATAACTATCGCGACGCGCTGTTTCAGAAACTCGATCTGAAATCAAGGACCGGATTGGTGCTGTTCGCTTTAAAAAATAATATTGCCAGCTATTAATGTCAACATATAAGTTTTATAGAGCCTCATACTCCTCCGCCTCAATAATACTCAGCGTTCCCTTTCAATGGTGAATAGTCAATTTTCACTATTCATTAATACAACCCCACTTTCCCTTTCACGGAAGTTTGACTGAAACAAGGCGTATTTTGGCTAAATCTGTTGTACAATAAGCGCTGACCTTTGTACAAATACAACAGTACAATGAAAGCAATCAGAATTCCTTTCCATCAGCGAAATTGCGTACGGGCTAGGGTTTGAGCATATACAATCTTTCAGTAAACTGTTCAAAAGCAAAACCAATTTGTCGCCGGTTAAATTCCGTCAGTCTTTTTCGGCCTGAGTCCTGTTAATGAATAAATTGCTCCTTTGCGAATTGAAGATACTGTTGCCAGTCGTACAGGGTAACTGCATGTTTACCGGCGCGTATGTGATAACGGACTGTATTTCCAACCGGCTGATGCAGCGGAGGCATGCTGTCAGTATCGATCCCTTTTTTACCAAACAGCGCATATACTTTACTGGCTTCTTTGGCACTGAGGAATTCGCCTTTGGGGTCGCTCCAGGTATCTTCTACGGCGCTGGCCACATATAAAGGCCGTGGCGCTATGAGGGAGAGCAGCATATGTCCGTCAACCGGCAATGCATTGATATTCTCGCCATAGGTTTTAAAACGTGATGCAAACCAGTGCGGGAAATGCGTAGTGATGATCTGCACCGTTTCGCCATACCATCTGTGTGAAAGTGAAGCGCCGCCTTCACCGGATTCATTGGACACTACCAGTGCAAAACGTTGATCGCTCGCGCCTGCCCATAAGGCAGCCTTGCCCAAACGTGAATGACCTATCAGCACTACTTTTGAAGCGTTGATGTCTTTATCTTTTTGCAGGTAATCATAGATCCGGCTGAGGCCCCAGGCCCAGGCACCCATAGCGCACCATTCATCGGGCTGTATATTCAGTACATCTTTTAAAGTAGTTCGAATACCTGTTTTCCATCCGATGGAAGTATCAGGTTCTATATCGCCATAATAAGCAGTAGCCACTGCAAAGCCATTCGAAAGTATTTCTCTTACCTGCCATGATGCGGTGTCTGTTCCGCGCGAAGCCTCCGTAGCCCTGTTGTTCACAGCGCCTTTTGAGCGATAATAAACCCAGCGATCTGATAGCAATATTTCTTTTTCTGATGTAACAGTATGGTTGCCGCTAAAGTTATATCCCACGAAAACGGGAACGCGCTTTCCTGCATTATTGGGAATGTACAACAATACATCTGTGAATACGGTGGTATCGGTAGGATGTAAGTATATGCGCACCTGTTTACGGGTAGCGATTCCGTCTAAAGCGCGTTTATCGGTTTCAAGTAAGCGGTAGCGAATGGCTATTTTTTTAGTAGGATATTTTCCAAACTGGTTCTCTTCGTACAAATGATAAATATAGGGCCGTTGCACCTGTGTCCATTCTTTACTAGTGGTAACTTCCTTGCCGTTGGGCATTTTCAATACATCGGGCAGTGTGTAGGGCGGCACTTTCGATTCATCCGTATTGGATGGCATAGATTGTTGCGCCCGGCAATTGTTTATTGAAAACAAGGCAAGCTGTAGTATTAATACACTTTTAATGACACGGGTTACAGTATTTGTGTTCATTTGGTTGAAACATTTTCATGACCAAATTAGTACATAAACCGTATTGTAAAAACTTTAACATAATCTTTCCCGTCGCGAGCTATTTTTGCCGATCAGCAAATGCATTGGCCTATGTTCAATATTTTACTGGTGGAAGATGATGTGGCTGTAGGCGCACTCATTAATAAAGGGCTTAGTGAATCGGGCCATACGGTTAGTGTGGCGCCTGATGGCAATATTGGTCTTGATATGGCCATCAAAAACGAATTTGATGTACTTATTCTCGATATCATGCTGCCCGGTATTAACGGGCTTGAATTATGCAAACGCCTGCGGAGCAGCAAAATTTCCACGCCTGTTTTAATGCTCACGGCGCTGGGCAGTACCGAGAACATTGTGAACGGTTTGGATAACGGCGCTGATGATTATCTGGTTAAACCTTTTAAACTCGCCGAGCTGGAAGCTCGCATCCGTTCAATTATCCGGCGCAGGCAAGGAGGCATGCCCGATAATGCGGAAGTATTACGATTGCATGATCTTGAAATGAATATGTCGGCTAAACAGGTTACCCGCAATGGGAAAAAGATCACACTTACATCTACCGAATATCGCCTGCTGGAATACCTGCTTAAAAATAAAGGCCGCGTTTTATCACGCATGGAAATACTGGAAAATGTATGGGGTATTGAATTTAATATCAGCACCAATGTAGTGGATGTTTATATTAATTACCTGCGTAAGAAAATTGAAACAGAGCAGGGACCGAAACTACTCCATACCATCGTAGGCATGGGCTATTCACTAAAGGCGCCGGGAGCATGAAGATACAAACAAAAACAGGGTTGTTGTTTACCATCATTACCGCCGGCACCATTTTAATTGTAAGCTGGACGGTATATTATTTCGCAGGCCGCTTTACGAATACCGATTTTCTAAAGCGCCTTGAAATACGGTTGGCCATAGCTGAGAAAGTATTATTCGAAAAAAGTAAAACTTCGGTAGAAGCGTATCAGAACCTGCGACAGGAATACCTTGAATGGCTGCCTCATGAAAAAGAATATGTAATTAAAACCGATACGCTTAACAGGGCAATTGATTTACTGGAGAAACAGGGCATTTCAAAACAGTTCCTGCAACTGGTTATACAACAGAAAGGAAAGACCACGTATTACCGGAATGATATAACCGATTATGCCGGATTATTTTATCAGGGCGAAGGCGGCAGTTATATCATTCTTAAATCTGCGGTAAATGAATATGGTATAGAAACCATGCAACACCTGCGCAATACGCTTACCATAACTTTTGTGCTTTCTATAATAATCGTATATACAACAGGCATATTTTTTTCGCGTAAAACATTTCAGCCTGTACGGGAAATTATATCGAAAGCCCGACATATCGGCGCTTTTAACATGGGCTTGAGGATCGAAGAAAAAGAAGGGACCGACGAAATTGCGGAGCTTGCGAAAACCTTTAATAATATGCTCGACCGCATACAGACTGCCTTCGAAACCCAGAATAATTTCATCAGCAATGCATCGCATGAATTGCGGACGCCGCTTACTACTATTGTTGGCGAGGCAGACTGGGCCCTGTCGAAAGACAGACAGATCCCTGATTACAAACAAACTTTGTCAACCATCCTCAGTCATGCAGAACACCTGCAAAACCTCACCAGCAGATTACTAAAACTTTCCCAAAGCAGCTTCGATGGTAAAAAACAGGAGTATGAACTGATACCGGCCGATGAACTGGTGAACGAATCCATTTCTGCTGTAGTAACTATGAGCGGTTGCAATAATTTCGATCTGGTGCTCAGCAATTTTCCCGAAGAGGAAGAAGATATGATCCTTTACGGCAATAAAACCTTATTGCAGCTGGCTTTGGTGAACATCATTTCCAATGCCAGTAAATATTCAAATCAGCAGCAGGTAACGGTAGAAATGATCTTTTTTGATCAGAATATAAAAATACGCGTTAAAGACAATGGCATCGGCATTCCATCCGAAGAAGTAAAACGGGTTTTTGAACCTTTTTTCAGAGCCAGCAATTCGGCACCCTTTGAAGGATATGGAGTAGGGCTGCCGCTTTCGATGAATATTATCCGGCTGCATCATGGAAGTATAGAAGTGCATTCAACTGAAAATAAAGGAACTACGGTAGTAATTACACTGCCTGTTCACAGATAAATAATGAACAATGAATATTGAATAAACACTGTTCAATGCCGGCAATGCGTATCTTAGAAAAATGCCAGCAGAAAGAAAAAAAGCAGGTAGCATTTACAGAGATATTACTTTTTTTATAGCAGTGATCCCGCTTATCAATGCATTTAATTACTACGTCACCTATACCAGGATTTCGTTTAGCATACACACACTCATCACTTATTTAATTGATACATTCGAGGGCTATGCGGCCTGGTGGTTAATTCGTTCCATTATAGTATTTCTCGATCGTACGTTGCCGTATGCTCCTAACCCAATGAAACGAATAGGGATCCAGCTTATTCTAACTACTGCCGCTGCACTTGGCCTGATCATTATGGCAACTGAATGTATTAATGCCGCCGCAAAAGACACGCCGGTGCCTGCCAGCTTTTACCGGGTTGATATATTTATTTTCATGATCTGGTCGCTGGTAGTCAATGGTATTTACATTGGCCTGCATTATTATGCACAGTTCAGGGAATCAGAGAAGCTGCGCCATCAGGAAAAGCAGGTAAGGCAGGAAGGATTTACTGTAAAAAAAGGCAGGCAGCATTTGAATATTCTTTTCACAGATATTACCGGTATTTATATTGACGGGGATTATGCCTTACTGATAACAACAGACGGCAAAAAATACGTGTTAGATGAATCGCTGGATGCAGCCGAAAAGCAATTACCACCGGAATTATTTTTCAGACTCAGCAGAAAATATATAATTAACCGTCATGTGATTGTTGGGTTTGAGCGCGCGGAGCAATCTAAATTAAATATTTTGCTGGCAGAATCTGCCCATTTTCCCCGCTCCATTACGGTGAGCAGACTGAAAGCGCCTGCCTTTAAGACCTGGTTTCACCAGGAATAACGCTGTCATTCACCAGTTATTCCTTCTGCACTTTAATATGCCGGCGGCCTTTCTGTACATTTCAACCAGAAAAGGGCTACAGTTGGCCGTTTTTGCGCACGGGTTTTTCATTTTTACATGTGTGCTATCGTTGCTTTGCCGGAAAAGAAAAATGAAATTGAAATTGGCTTTATTTCTTATAGGTTTTGGCCCAGTTGCGTCTTTGCATGCACAACGTGCTTCCGGGAAAACAACTGATACGTTATCCCCACATGCCAAAGTTTTGGATAGTATAACCGTAACAGGTGTAAAACCTTTTCTTGAACAAAAAACAGATAGGCTGGTGGTGAATATCGCGGGTAGTGGTACGGCTGCCGGCGCAACTGCTTTTGAGATCTTACAAAAAATTCCGGGCGTGTTGGTGATCAATGATAAACTGTCGGTAGCGGGAAAAGGTACTCCTGTTATCATGATCGACGGTCGATTGTCGCAATATACCGATATAATGCAGGTTTTGCGTGATATGAGTGCCGCCGATATTGAGAAGGTAGAATTGATTACCAACCCCGATGTAAAGTTTGATGCTGCCGGCGGCGCCATCATAAATATCATATTAAAACGAAACGCCAATTTTGGAACGAACGGCAACCTGAACCAGAATGCGGCAACAGGTTTGTATGACAGAACCACGGCGCATACCGACAGGAATTTTTATCGTCATGGCGAGGGTATTTCAATCAATCACCGCCAGGGTAAGTTAAATATTTTTGCAGGATATAATTTTTTGCACAAGAACCAGTTTGATTACAATGAATTTGACCGCTTGATCGGTTCCTACCGGTTCTTCCAATCCAATTATGCACCTGACTATCAAAACAGCCATTTCTACAGGGCTGGTGCTGACTATTATGCGAATAAGCAAAATACCTTCGGTGTTA
>Ga0105239_10008567_pt1 | contig 11606 bp, 12 predicted proteins | sample KBSC44metaG_FD_92761 | JGI IMG/M metagenome (GOLD analysis project Ga0105239, IMG submission 92761) | Corn rhizosphere microbial communities from Kellogg Biological Station, Michigan, USA - KBS C4-4 metaG | ecosystem: Host-associated > Plants > Roots > Rhizosphere > Soil | place: Michigan, USA...
ACCACGGCTGGCGCGTCTTCTTCGACCCGGTCGTTCGGGACGCTGATGACCTGGAAGGTCGTTCCGATCGCCACGGTCATCGCCGCATTTTGCATGGGGACCGTCTGGCGCATGACGTGGCCGCAGGCGTCATCGTCTCTTTCATCGCGTTCTCCGTGTAGCGATCGGATCTCTCCACCCGCTACTTCAATCACAATGATCTTTTTCATCTCATTCAACTTCCTGCGATGTGCCTGCTGTATCGCGGCGGAATGCTGATGCCGGAGCGCGCGACCATGCCTTGACGCGACTCCGCTGGCGATGACGTAGGCAGCTCGGCTGCCGGGCCGCATCAGCCTCACACCAAGTGAGGCGCGGATTCGCCGGCACGCGCAGTCTTCATAGCCTCTCTAAACAGCGCTGAACCTGCCTTCATCAATTCCGTGTCCCGGTCGGCGGAAGGATCAATCGTGATGCTTAGAGCCTCGAGGGCGAAGTACGTGTGGAGCAGAACGTAACTGTAGTGGTAATAATCGACGATGCCCGCGATGATCACAGCGAGAGCCGATACCGCGAGCAGGGCGACTGGCAGTGATGGTTTACTCGAATTCAAAAGAAGAAATAGTACTCCGGCGACGCCGGCTCCGACCGCGGCGACTGTCGACAGCGTGCGCACACTCATAAACTTGTGCCCGCGTGACGGCATTCGCAGACTCAAGCCTATACAGGTAATGACGGCGACGATGCCGGCGATTCCGTGGCGCTGCCGTCCCTGTGTTGCAGCCATAGTGACCATGGCGGCGACGAAGGCAAACAGTCCCATATTCCGCAGAAAGATCATGAGTTCGCGGGCGTTGGAGGGCGGTGCCAGCTTGGCGAGGACGTCGCTCTCCATGAGATCGCGGAAGAGTGAGCCTGTTTCACGGAAGTTGTCGGCAGTCAGCGCGAAGCGGTCAGTGAGTAGCTTCATCTGACGAGCCGTCGCAATATGAGAAGTGACAAAGAGAGTCGCCCCCTCCCTGGTCTGTGTGAAACAGAATCGTTCGACGAGCGCTACGGCGTTCCCGAGGACGATCCAACTGACGGCATTTGCGGCAAAACCAATCGGAGTGGCGAGCAAGAACAGCATGAGCAACAAGAACACCTTGACTTCAGTCGGCGTGCCGAGTCGCCGCGTTCCAAACGCGTAATACGCCAGCACTACCATCGCGATGGCAACAAGACCCGCGGCACTATCCGCAAGGAACCGGCGGTATGGCAATTGGATGTTATCTTTGCCGAATGCAACGGTTTCCGCCATCGCCACCCCCTGCGTAGGAGTGACGCCGGACGACTTTCCGCACCCGCCAGGTATGGAACGTCGACTTTGAGATGCGTGCACGTACGCCCGTTGGGCTCCGCGAAGCGAGGCCGTCTCCCACGAAACGGCCTCATTCGGCCATATCTGCCCAAGCGCACGTCGATGAAGGGGACGCGAGTCGATGGCGACCAGAAAATGTCTTCGCGACCGGCGCGTTTTCTGACGTCTCGCGCAGTAGCTAGTCGGGCGATTCCTCACCGTCGCGTGGCGCCTCTCCGGCCTTGTACCGAGGCCTCGGCTGTGGCAGCAGAAAGAAGGCGACGCACACAGCGCGGTGGCGACGGCGACGCGCGGCGACGCGAGGACGACCAGGACCGCGGCGATTTGGACCATCGTCGCAATGCTGTAACGGCGAGTCATCTGGCGGATGAAGTCCGGCGCGAGCCGATCGTCCATCAGGCGGCGGCAGGCAAGGCGTAGAACCATTTGGCCATCCAAGTGCGGGCGGTGAGAGCCAGCCCTGCAACCAGCGTCACAGACGCGGTGCGCTCGAAGACCGTGCCGAGATGGAAGCACCAGACCCGAATCGGGTACGTAGTGGTGCTGCAGCCAGTACGAGCCGATGACGACATAGCACGAGCCGAGTGCCAGAAACTCGCGCCACTGTTCCGCGATCGCGGTCGCAAGATCGCTGTAACCGTGGGCCCCCTCGGTGGAACCGGGGACCTTGATCTCCACGATCAATAGGGTCAGCGCGATCGCGAATACTGCATCGCTAAATCCCTCGAACCGATCGAGTCCGCGCTCTGCGCCGTGCGTGTCCGCGCCGGTAGGTTCGGCATCTCCGGTGTGTGCCATGAGGTAAGTCCGATCAAGCAGCCGTGCGACAAAAGAACGGAATAGCGCCCGTGTCGCGGACCCTTGCAATAGCGTACAAACCACGAAACGCAGCGTCGACGAGTGCGGCCGTTCGGCCGGCGGCGGTACCCAGACTCAGCCACTCCGCCAATACTTCAGCGGTTTAAACTACACGAATGCCTCACCAACCTGATGCAAAAGCGCGCCGCATTGTTCGCGCTTGCGCGAGCGCGTTCCGGCGCGATTCATCAAAGATTGTGTTCCTCGTCGGCGCGGGCGTATCCGTGCGGTCGGGCCTTCCTACGGCATGGGAGTTCCATGCGGGCCTGGCGAAATTCCTCGCGTTCAACGCAGCAGCGGAGAAAGACGTCCTAACGATGTTGACGACCGACTATGTCGCGAGCGGCGACCGACCAGTCCGGTTTGAGCAGACGATCGCCGTGTTTCGAGAGTTATACGACCCGGCACTCCGGCTGCTCCAGCTATTCGACGATCTCCAAGTGAGCCCGAACGGTCTGCACGACTTCATCGCGACTCATCTTTCGCGCGGGGCCCTCGCTACGACGACGAACTTTGATTCGCTCATTGAGCGTGCGTGCGATCGCTTGCGGCACCCGGTCGTTCAGATGTGCAGCAGCCGCGGGAGTCGCGACTCGCCACATCGTTTCGATGAGGCTCGCGTCGACGGCGGCTGTCTACTCAAGCTCCACGGCACCCTGCGCGTGCGAAATGATCAACCTCGGCTCGAGTATGTGCGCGCGCATTCCACACTTGGTGCGACGCTCGACGCGATTGGCAGAGGAATCGGAACGCCAGGACTCGAGCCGATAAAAGAACGGTGCGTCCGAGCCGCGCTGGACGGCCGGATCCTCGTCGTCGTTGGTTATTCAGGATCCGACGATCTGGACGTCCTCCCCAGCTTGCTCAGGACGTTAGACGTTACACGCGGAGTGATCTGGATCAAGCACGTCGATCAACTGCGACCGGAGATCCTTGAGCCGTGGGACAGGCGTGTTCCCGACGTACTGCGCGGCCTAGACAACTGCGTCGTAGTCGCCGGTATGACTTCAATGGTACTTACTGAGGTGCTCGGCGCACAAGTAGCTGCCGAGGGCGCATCGCCGCGTCCGGACGTCTCTGGCAGCCTGCGGCAAACCGCGCCATACCATTCATTCCGCGCGTGGCACCGCGCGGTGGTCATCGCCAGGCTGGCTGAGGTCGCCACGCGGACGAGCCTTGCCGCTCGGTACTATGCAGCGGCCGCGCGCCTAGCGGCCAAAGACTCCGATGTTACGGATCACGCCTATTCACGCTGTTACGCACTTGCGAGGCTCGGTCACATTCACCGCGAGGCGGGCCAAAATGCGAAGGCGCTCACGTCATTGCGCGCCGCCCGCAGGATCGGTCGCGATCATGGTTTTCAGACTCTACTGGCGAACGTCACCGTCAGCATCGGTAATGTCTACTTGCGGACCGGCAGGCTCTCGGAAGCGCTTCGCGCATACCGCGAGGCACTACGCGTCAACCGTACTGTCATCAAGCAAAATCCTGCCGGGAGCCGGACAAACCGCCAGAATGTAGCTACGATCACCTCGAACATCGGCATCGCTTTCAGAAAGCGTGGCGAATATCGTCTCGCACTGCGATCATTCCAAGCATCGCTGGCGCAAGCACGCCGCCTGCGCGACCGCGATAGGATTGTGTTGGCCGTCGGAAATCTCGGAAACGCGCACTATCATCTCAAGAATTACGACTCGGCAGCGCGCGCGTACGATGAGGCAGTGGCGCTCGCCCGTACGATCGGCCGGCGCCAGAATGTGGCGATCAACTTGTCGAATCGCGCGACGATTGCGCGCCTGCAGGGTGAGCCCGAGGTTGCTGTCGCTTGGCTCGAGGAAGCACTCACGCTGGACGAGTCGCTCCCGTACCCGGAAGGCGAAGTCGATTGTTTGGTAGAACGTGCGAATAACCGGCTCGCACGTGGTTTCGCTTCGGACGCGCTCACGGATGCCGAACGAGCCCTCCGCGTAGCCAAACGAATCGGTCATATTGAAGGCCAGGCGGATGCTCTACGGGCTGCCGCCGAGGCGTGCGCCGCACTTGGCCATCGCCGACGTGCCGCTGCTTTGCGTAGGAAGTCGCTTGAGACGCGTGCGATTCTCCGCGGCTGACGGTCGCCCTTAACTTCCTCTCGCTGAGCTGCGAGCCGCCGTGTCACGGCGCGCCGCCATCCGGATTCGCTACACGAGGCGCTTCAGTGCCGGGCAAACATACGGCGGCTCGCCAGCTCCTACGAGTCGTTAGGCACCGGCTACGGAGCATCGCTCTCTCACTTTGCCACCAGGTATCGATCGAGAGCACCCTTGCGCAGGACCACGCGTGCGTTATCACATTTGAGGAATACCGATTCCGTATCGACATATACGACACCGCAAGGGCCGTCCATATGCGCATTGCCGAGCTCGAGTTGCGTCACGAACTGCAGGTCATTTCGTGCGAGCCGATCCGCTGCCACAACATACGAGTAGTACCGATATGTGGCTACAGTGGCGGCCAGCGCGGTGACGGCGGCCGCATACTTCAGCGCGTCCCGAAGCGTGACCAGCTTCGTTAGCGCAGCACGGACTGCATAGAACGAGATACCCCCACATATCCAACCGAGTGCGAACACCGGCACTAAACCCGGTGCCCGGATATTGAAGCCCGCCGGCGTGCCCTTCTCCGAAAATACAGAGATCTCATAGTCGACTGGTAGAAGGATTATGGGGAATATGAATATCGCCATTGCCGTGATCCAGTGTTTCCTGACGCCACTGCGGCCGAAGCGGGCAAACAGAAACGCATCGGCCGCCCCAGCGCCAACAAAGAAGTGATGCCCGACAAAGAAGCGATGTACCAGCACCAGATTCGGAATGGAGAGACTAGCAAGCTCGACTTGGAAGCCGAAAGCCGCCAGGTATCCCTTTAGATAGATGAAGCCAAGGACGTAGACGGCGGCGAGCAGAACGCTCGAACTGCTGACGATTCGGATAAGCCGCCGGTTTGGCGCAGCCGGCGGATCGGTGCGGCTGGCTGGCGGCTGGGAGCTGAGTTCACTCATCAATCACAAGGGTGATAGGAGTATAGAGGATTTCCACTGTCGTGTGCCGAAACGTCCATTTCAGCGGCAGCATCGGCTTCGACTTCTCCGGACACGGCCTGTCGTGTAGTCTTTGAAGGGATGACGCTCCGCATGGCGTCCTAAGTTCGGAGCATTTAAATGTGTGCCGGGAGCATTTTCACGCGTTCTGCGAATCCACTCCCGAGGCGCATTCATTGGCGCGGAAACGCTAACATGGCCTCCATGCGACTCCCGCCGCGGGTCGGCGCGCTTCTGGCGGTCATCTTTTGGGGGATCTCGTTCGTCGCCACGAAGGCGGCGTTGCGGGACGTCTCGCCGGTCACGCTGATCTTTCTCCGTTTCGCAATCGGCGCCTTGCTGCTCGTGGCGATCGTCCGCCAGCTCCCGCCGCGCGACGCCCTGCCGCAGCTCGCGCTGATGGGATTCATCGGCGTCTTCGTCCATCAGATGATTCAGGCGCATGCGCTGACGATGACGACGGCGGTGCATACCGGGTGGCTGATCGGTCTCGTGCCGATCTGGTCGGCGCTCCTGTCGGCGATCGTCTTTCGCGAGCGGTTCGGATTCTGGAAGGTGGCCGGACTCGCCGGCGGATTCGGCGGCGCGCTGCTCGTGATCACGCGTGGACAGTGGAACGCCGATATCCTGGCTCTCCCGTCGACGCGCGGCGATCTCCTGATCGTCCTGAGCGGCATCAACTGGGCAATCTACTCGGTCGTCGGCCACTCCACGATCAAGCGCGTCGGCCCCCGCGTGGCCACGAGCGGCGCGATGCTCCTCGGACTGGCGATGCTCACGCCGTTCTTCATCGCCAAGCAGGGTTGGCGCGAGCTGCCGCACGTCACGCCGTCGACCTGGATCTCGATCCTCTTCCTCGCCGTCGGCTGCTCCGCCCTCGGCTACCTCTTCTGGTACGGCGCGCTCCAGCACATCGAGGTGTCGCGCGTCGCCGCGCTGCTCTACCTCGAGCCGATCGTGACGTTCGCCACGGCCGTCGCGCTGCTGCACGAGCCGGTCAGCGCCGCGTCGGTCATCGGCGGACTCGTGGTCCTCGGCAGCGTCGCCATCGCGCAGTACGCGCCGGCGCGCGTCGCTGCCTCAGCGGCTGTCCCGGATTGAGATCGGCGGCCTTCACGATCTCGAAGGTCGCCGACGCCACGCCGATTCCGGCGGCACTGAGCTCCTGCAGGATCTGTCGCGATATCCGATTCTTCACGTCGCGGACGCCATGCTCGCGCGCGAGGAATCGCAGCGTGAGCTCGATCCAGTTGTCGGTCAGGCGCAGGTAGACGCGCGGCTCGATCTCCGGCGGCTCCAGTGCCACGTACGACACGAGCAGCGCCTTCAACGCTTCTTTCGCCGGCGGCATGAGGCCGGACGTCGCCGCGCGCGCGGCGTCGAGCAGGATCTTCTCGGCGCGCTGCCAGTCGTCGCCGTAGTGAATCGGGATGTGGATCTCATCCCACAAGTAGGGGAACTCGCGGGTGTAGTTGTAGACCGGCGTCTCGAAGATCTTGTCGTTGGTGATCGTGACGATGCGGCCGGTGTATTGCCGTCCCGCGACCCACATCGCCGGCGCGTCGGAGTCGGCGGTCGCCGGCTGTCCCATCTCCATCACCGTCGTGCGGAGGTAGCTCAGCGCGACGACGTCGCCGCGCACGCCGCCCATCGTGATGCGGTCGCCCACCGTGAAGACTTCGCCGCGCAAAATCGAGAGGTAGCCGGCGAACGACGTGACCACTTTCTGCAGCGCGATGGTGAGGCCGGCCGTGATGAACGCCGCCATCGATGCAAACCGCGCCGTGCCCTCGCCCCAGATCGCAGCGACGGCCACGATCAACGCGACGGTGATCGCGATGCGCGTGACCTGGTCGAACCAGAATCGCGCGCGCACCTGCCGCGCCGGGATCGCACGAACGACTCCGCGTCGCACGAGCAACAGGATCACCGCGGCGACGATGGCGACAGCCGTCGCAACGAGCACGAATCCACGAAAAACGGCACGTGCACATTTCGATCCGAAACTTCGCGCCGCACTGATCCGTCCGATGACGGACCGAAAAGGAGATCAGTGATGTTGCGTCGACCGACAGTCCTCGCGGTCCTCTTGCTCTGCGCCGTTCCTTCCTTTGCCGCGAATCTCGTCAGCGGCGTTCGCATGAAGATCTCGGCAGGCGACGTCGCCAGCGGCATCGCCGCGGTCGAGGATTACAAGCGCACCACGGGCGTCGATCCCGAGTACCTCAACGCGGTCGGCTGGCTCGCGCGCGGCGCGCAGATGCTGCATCAACCCGATCTCGCCAGGCAGTACGTCGCCGAGCTGCATCGCGAGATTCCGGAGGAGAAGCCGGAGCTGATCGTGCCGTTCGGCGCGGCGATCGAAGTGGAGTCGCGGCTGATCGCGGCAGAGCAGGGACGCGGTCCCGCGCTGACTTACCTGAAGGCGGCGCTCGGCCGCGCGAAGGACCCGGCGCTGCGGTCGCGCATCAATAAGAACATCCATCTACTGTCGCTCGAAGGGCAGCCCGCGCTGCCGCTGAATCTCAGCAACTACGTCGGCGCCGCGCCCGCGGCCGACACGAAAGGGAAGCCGGTGCTGCTGTTTCTCTGGGCGCAGGGCTGCGGCGATTGCCGCGCGCAGTCGCCGTCGCTCGCGCGCGTGTGGCAGCGCTATCGAGACAAAGGCCTCGTGCTGATCGCGCCGACGCGCTTCTACGGCACGGTCGATGACAAACCGGCGACGCCCGAGGAGGAGAAGGAGCGGGTGGCGAAGGTGTGGGGCGAGCTCTATCCGGGCTTCGACGGCGTCACCGCGCCGATCGACACGGAGGGCCACATCGTCTACGGCGCCTCGGCCACGCCGACGTTCGTGTTCATCGACAAGAAGGGAATCGTCCGCTCCTATTTGCCGGTGCGGCTTTCGGAGGGAGAATTGTCGCGGAGGATCGAGGCACTCCTCGCGGAACGCGATTGACCATCGACTTCGAAGAGCACAAGCGGCGGCGATCGGAAGAGGATCCGGACAAGGTCCGCTGCGCGCACTGCGGCGCGTGGATCTTCGCGCGGTCGACGCGCTGCCCGCAGTGCGGCGTCTACTTTCGCGGCGAGGCTTTCCAGTTCGTGCACGAGTCGGACGAGCTGGCGGCCGATCGCGCGACGCGCCGGCGCCGAGCGATCGTGATGGCGATCGGGATCATCATCGCGCTGATCATTTCGGCGGGGCTGTTCTTCTCGCAATGAGGCGGATTCCGAACCTAGCCGAGACAGCCATCATCGGAAGCTTCTTCCTTCTCGGCAACGTCGGCTCGGCGGTGTATGCGCTGAACGGCATAGGCGTGTCGCCGATTTTCCTCACGCTGTATTACGTCGGCGTGGCGTGGGCGTTCGCCGCCTGGATCATCGCCGACCGCCGCCGCCTCGGCATGCCGGTTTCGGTCGACTACGGCTGGTATTTTTTTCAGCTGTGGATGCTGGTCCTGCCGTATCACGTGGTTCGGACGCGGGGATGGCGCGGCTGCGGACTGGTCGTCGGGTTCGTGGCGCTTTTCGTCGTCACCTATGTCATCGCTGTGATCGTGTGGTCTGTCGCGAAATGAACGACTCTCACCTAGGTCACCGCCTCGCAAGTCGCATTCGGGAGACGATCATGCTAGGCCGCGCGAACACTTCTTCAGAAGACGAACGGATTCGCTACGCCGCCGCCTATGACAGAGTTAAGGCGGTCACAAATCCAAGTCCCGGGAATCGATAGGGCCTCCGGGGACCGGACCGATGGGCGGAACGGTGTCCTCCTTGCGGCTACCGATTACCTCACCCGTTGAAAGCCGCACTCGAAAACGGCTATAAGCATTGTCGCGCCACTGTTCTGGAATAGCGTCTACAGCCAACCACGTACACCATGGTTGTCGCACCTCCAGTCGCGCTGGCAAGCGCCTCGAAAGTGGCTCGATCTGGATGTGACAGGTAGGATCTTCATACCAAACGTGAGTGAGCTCGAGAGGGGAGCTCGAACGATTCGCGATGTTGACGAAGTAGAACATTTGAGGTGAACTTCGGAACCGCGCTTGATGGGTCGTCACGCGAAGCAGCAACTCACCAGTTTCCGTTGGTGGGCTGACGTGGAGCTGGAGCGCGGCGAGTAGACGGTCGAAGCCGTGCCACCAGTCGGGAAACATGTCAATGCGGTGTAGTGCCTGCAGTTCCTCGAAATGTACGTCACAGTCGTCGAGACGCACGGGAACGAGAAACGTTTCGTCTTCCGGGGAATCCTTCAGCGCGTCCAGCGCAGCACGAATTTCGCGTTGATAGAAGCTGCGCTTCGTCACCGAATTCCGTGACAGTAGTACGACGCAGTACCGGCAACTGCGGATCGCTCGTCCTATTGCTGCCGCCCAGTTCTTTCCGCCAGAAAGGGACTGCTTGTCGTACCAAACTTCGACACGAGGATAAGAGTTCAGCTCTCGGTATAGACGCTCTGCGGCGTCGCCGTCTTCTCGTGCGTAACTCAGAAATACCCGGATCATCTGGTAGCCGTCGAATCGTCATCGTAGCATCCGCGCGGACCTCCTGCGTAAACAAGTTCACATCAGCGAATCAGTGCCGGTAAGCGGAATGATTCCAGTCCGATATGTCAACCTAGATCGAACGGCGAATCGTATGTATACTCACGGCATGAAGCCAGCGGACGAGATCCGCACCTTACTACGTGAGCAGTTGCTTACCGCCTTTATTGATGAATATAGAGATGCTAACGATAACTGGGCTGTAATCGACGGCAAGGCACAATCGACCGTCACGATCAGTGGGGTGTTTCTCGCGGCAGCATTCGCATACGCGCGGGAGATTGGGACGGCAAGCATGACCGAAAGAAGATTGCTGGCGTGCTCAGTCATACTCCTTATCGCGGCGGTAGGTGTTTCGTTGCTTGCGCTCCGGCTCCGGCGCGTTTCTTTGCCTCCGTTTGGAACCATCGTCGAGCAACGGGTGTCGGATCTTCTATCAAACGACAATTTGAACGAGGATCTACTGCACCACTTCTTGAATGAGCGGATTGGACAATGGCGGCTGACCGTTCAAACCATTTACGTCAAGAATGACGTCCGAGGATTCCACGCCTGGTGCGGGCAGATGCTCCTCGGTCTAGCATTAGCACCCGTCGCCGTGTTTACAATTCTGAAGATTCTTTCGTGAATGATCGCGTACCCAAGGGAGCTGTTCGAGCCGGCGGGTGGTTGCCGGGGCTGAAGCGGCCCGCGCAGCGGTTCCGCGCGGCCCGTATGCCGTCATCATATCGGGTAACCATCGTCGCGCCGCCGCTCGGTGCGCGAAGGTGGCGAGAGCAACAGAACGTCAAGCGTCAACTTCGTCACGCCGGGTAGCGCCGGATGCTGGCTGAAGTGCCACGCGTGCATCAGCGGCAGCATCTCCGGCCGCAGCACGGGACTGCGGCCGTTCAGATGGGCGATCATGAATGTGGCGACGTCGGTACCTTGCCGGGAGGGATGACCCGCCGAGGGATCTCGCGGTCAAGGACCTCGTTCAGAGGTGGCACGCCGTGGGCATCGTGCGTCACCCGCGCGCCGCACACGTCCGGCACGCGGAATCCGCGGAGCTGAAGACTTTCGTCACCGATCCGATACCGAAGGCGTCGTGACGGGATCGCAGCCGACCGAAGCCGCGGGCGAAACTATGGCGATCTCCCTACGGCAGAGCCGCGGCGAGCGCGGCGAGAAGAGAATGCCTCAGCAAAGTTGTTCTGCCCTTCGTATCAGACGCATGGAGGAGAGAATGAGAAACCCAATCGTGGCGTTCGCCGCCGCGGCCCTCCTGGCCGCTTGCGCCTCGGCGCCGCAGGACGCGCCGGAGACACCGAAGTCGATGAGGTCGGACTCGTCGTCGGTGCAGATGACGAGCAGCACGTTCTATCAGGCGGGCGAGCCGTTCGCGGTCGGCTCGATTCCGGTCGCGACGCTGCACGACGGGCAGCGCAACAAAGACCTGAACATGGCCATCGAGTATCCGACGCGCGGCGGCGGCTATCCGGTGATCGTCTTCTCGCACGGCTACGGCTCGTCGAGCGAGGGATACACGTCGCTCACCGAGTACTGGACGAGCCACGGCTACGTCGTCATCAAGCCGTCGCACGCCGACGCCGGCGCGCTGCGCAAGATCCTCGCGGAGCGGCGCGAGCGGCGCATGCAGGAAGTGGAGAAAGCGAAGGCCGCCGGCATGTCGCGCCGCGACCTCGGCAAGCTCGAGTCGCAGCCGATGCCCGACGACGACATGAACGAGGCGCTGTGGGCCGCGCAGACGCCGGCCGACTGGCAGAACCGCGCGCTCGACATCAAG
>Ga0105239_10008572_pt1 | contig 11603 bp, 8 predicted proteins | sample KBSC44metaG_FD_92761 | JGI IMG/M metagenome (GOLD analysis project Ga0105239, IMG submission 92761) | Corn rhizosphere microbial communities from Kellogg Biological Station, Michigan, USA - KBS C4-4 metaG | ecosystem: Host-associated > Plants > Roots > Rhizosphere > Soil | place: Michigan, USA...
CGCCGCCGATGAACGCAGCCGCGATGGCCTCCAGCTCCATCCCGATTCCGGCCTGCGGTGTCGCGGAGTTGAGCCGGGCGGCGAAGAGCAGGCCGGCAAGAGCTGACAGCAGACCCATGTTGACGAACACCAGGAAGGTGACGCGCTTGGTCTTCACCCCGGACAGCAGGGCCGCCGCACCGTTGCCGCCGACCGCGTACACCTGACGCCCGAAGACCGTGCTGCGCATGATGAAGGCGTACACGACGAACATCACCGCAAGGATGATGCCGACGACCGGCACGCCGCGGTAGCTGGCGAGCAGCATCGTGAAGGCGGCGAGCGCGGCGACGATGCCGACGTTCTTCGCGAGGAACAAACTGGGCGCGGAGACCTCGAAGCCGTAGCGGGACTGCGCCCTTCGCTGCCGCACCTGTTGTAGGACGGCCGCGCACATGACGAACACGCCGAGGATGACGGTGGGCCAGTGGTAGAGGCTGTTGGCGCCCAACTCCGGCAGGAATCCGCTGCTGACCTGTTGGAAGCTGCGGGGGAACGGCGCGATGGACTGACCCTCGAGCAGATACTGCGTCGCCCCTCGGAACACCAGCATGCCGGCGAGGGTCACGATGAACGACGGAATGCCCACGTAGGCGATCCAGAAGCCTTGCCACGCACCGATTGCCGCGCCCATCAACAGACAGACCACCACCGCGACCGGCCACGGCATGTGATTGTGGATCATCAGCACGGCGGACATCGCTCCGATGAACCCCGCGATCGAGCCGACGGACAGGTCGATGTGACCGGAGATGATGACGATCACCATCCCGATCGCCAGGATCAGGATGTAGCCGTTCTGCTGCACGATGTTGGTGACGTTCAGCGGCTTGAGCAGGATCCCGCTGGTCCAGATCTGGAACAGGATCACGATCACCGCCAGCGCGGCGACCATGCCGTACTGCCGGAAGTTGCCCTGCAGAGCGGCTTTCAGCCATCCGCCGGGGGAGCGGGGTGGCTCCGCCGGGGCCGGTGCACTCGAGGCCGTGTTCACCGTTCCAGTTGTGGTCATCTAACTGCGTCCCTTCATCATGTAGCGCATCAATGTCTCCTGGTTGGCGTCCGCCCGGGCTACTTCACCGGTGAGCCGACCCTCGTTGAGGGTGTAGATGCGGTCGCACAGCCCGATCAACTCGGGTAGTTCGGATGAGATGACGATCACCGCCTTGCCCTCTGCGGCAAGGGCATTGATGATCGTGTAGATCTCGTACTTGGCCCCGACGTCGATCCCGCGGGTCGGTTCGTCGAGGATCAGCACGTCCGGATCGGCGAAGATCCACTTGCTCAGCACCACCTTCTGCTGATTGCCGCCCGACAGGTTGCCCGCGATCGCCTTCACCGAAGGCGCCTTGATGCGCATGTCCTTGCGGAAGCGTTCGGCGACCACCGTCTCCTCGTGTTCGTTGATCACCGAAGCTCTGCTCACCTTCGACAGCGACGCCAGCGTCACGCTGCGTGCGATGTCGTCCATCAGGTTGAGCCCGTAGTGCTTGCGATCCTCGGTGGCGTAGGCGATCCGGTGCGCGATCGCCTCTGGCACCGTGCGGGTCCGAATCTCCTTGCCGTCCTTAAACACCGATCCCGTTGCGCGCTTTCCGTAGCTGCGCCCGAACACGCTCATCGCCAGCTCGGTGCGCCCTGCACCCATCAAACCGGCGAGGCCGACGACCTCCCCGCGCCGCACGTTGATGGACACGCCGTCGACCACCTTGCGCTGCTGGTCCAGTGGATGGAAGACGGTCCAGTCCTGGATGGCGAAGGCGACGTCGCCGATGGGGTGCGACGTGCGGTCGGGAAACCGGTCGGCCATGTCGCGACCCACCATGCCGCGGATGATGTGCTCCTCGGTGAGCGCAGCGTCGACGGCCAGCGTCTCGATGGTCCTGCCGTCGCGCAGAATGGTGATGGTGTCCGCGACGCGCGTCACCTCGTTGAGCTTGTGCGAGATGATGATGCACGTGAGGCCTTGAGCCCTGAGTTCGACGATGAGGTCCAGGAGGTGCCTGCTGTCCTCGTCGTTGAGCGCCGCGGTCGGCTCGTCGAGGATCAGCAGCTTCACCTTCTTCGACAGTGCCTTGGCGATCTCGACGAGCTGCTGCTTGCCGACGCCGATGTCGGAAATCCGAGTGCTCGGGCTCTCCCGCAGGCCAACTCGGTCGAGGAGCTTCTGCGCGTGCGTCATCGTCTCGTTCCAGCTGATCACGCCGCCCGACGCGTGCTCGTTGCCGAGGAAGATGTTCTCGGCGATGGACAGCACGGGAACCAGCGCGAGTTCCTGGTGGATGATGCCGATGCCGCGTCGCTCGCTGGACCGGATGTCCTTGAAATCGCCTGGCTCGCCGTCGAAGACGATCTCGCCCTCGTAGCTGCCGTGCGGGTAGATGCCGCTGAGCACCTTCATCAGGGTGGACTTCCCCGCACCGTTCTCACCGCAGATCGCGTGGATCTCGCCGTGGCGCACGGCGAGGTTCACATCGCGTAGAGCGGTGACGGCGCCGAATCTCTTGGTGATGTCCCGCATTTCGAGAATCGGCGCCGCCACTGCGTCCGTCATGCGAGCTGTGCCGCGGTGTAGTAGCCGGAGCCGACCAGGACCTTCTCGTAGTTGCTCTTGTCGACGCTGACGGGGTCGAGCAGGAACGCCGGAACCACCTTCACGCCGTTGTCGTAGGTCTTGGTGTCGTTGACCTCGGGCTGGCCGCCGGTGAGCAGCGAATCTGCCATCTGCACTGCGGCTTTCGCGAGCTCACGGGTGTCCTTGAACACCGTCTGCGTCTGCTCGCCCGCGATGATCGACTTCACCGACGCGAGTTCGGCGTCCTGCCCGGTGACGATCGGCAGCGGGTTGGCCGGGGTGCCGTAGCCCGCGCTCTTCAGCGCCGAGATGATGCCGAGCGACATGCCGTCATAGGGGGACAGCACCGCGTCCACCCGGCCGCTGGTGTAGGCCTTGCTCAGCAGGTTGTCCATCCGGGACTGTGCCAGCCCGCCGTCCCAGCGCAGCGTCGCCACCTGGTCGAACGAGGTCTGACCGCTCTTGACCACCAGCTTGCCGCTGTCGATGTAGGGCTTCAGGACGCTCATCGCACCGTTGAAGAAGAACGTCGCGTTGTTGTCGTCGGGCGACCCGGCGAAGAGCTCGATGTTGAAGGGGCCCTTGCCCTGTGCGAGCCCGAGCTTGTCGGCGATGTAGGTCGCCTGCAACACGCCGACCTTGAAGTTGTCGAAAGTGGCGTAGTAGTTCACGTTTTCGGTGCCGCGGATCAGCCGGTCATAGCTGACCACCGGGATCTTGGCGTCCGCCGCGCGCTGCAGGATGTCGGTCAGCGACGAGCTGTCGATGGGGGCGATGACGAGCACCTTGACGCCCTTGGTGATCATGTTCTCGATCTGCGAAACCTGGTTCTGCACAACGTCGTCGCCGTACTGCAGGTCGGTGTCGTAGCCGAGTTTCTTGAACTGCTCGGACATGTTGTTTCCGTCGGCGACCCAGCGCTCCGACGACTTGGTCGGCATCGCGATGCCCACCGTGCCGGTGCGCTCACCTCCCGTGCCGCCTTGGCTGGCCTCGGGCGCCGTCGAGCGACCGCAGCCGGCGCTCGTCAGTGCGGCCGCTATGGCCAGCGCGCCCATTGCTCGAATGAAGCCTTTGCGCATGAAATCCTCCGGTTGATTTGCTTCCCAGCGCGGTCTCGCGGCTCGGACCGTGCGTATGTTAGCGCTAACAAACGTCGATGATGTGACGCGGCTCACGCGTCTGTCAAGGGGTAGCGCGCAACAAATGTGAACGCTCACACGTGTTGACATTCCAAAAATGTGAGCGCTAACATTCGAGCGTGTAACGCGGGTCACACCTTACCGAGGCACCGAAGGAGCTGTCGTGAAAAGGTTTCTAACTGCAGTTATGGCGCTCACCACCGCCAGCGTGCTTGCCGCGTGCGGAAGCGGGCCCGCGCCGGGCGGCGGCGGCTCCAGCGGCGGCAAGCTCACCATGGGCTTCTCCCAGGTGGGCGCCGAGAGCGGCTGGCGAACCGCAAACACCAAGTCCATTCAGGACGCGGCAGCGGCCGCAGGCATCGACCTGAAGTTCTCCGACGCCAACGGCGAGCAGGAGAACCAGATCTCCGCCATCCGCTCCTTCGTGCAGCAACGTGTCGGCGTCATCGCGTTCAGCCCGGTGGTGCGCACCGGTTGGGACGCCGTGCTCCTGGAAGCGAAGAACGCCGGCATCCCGGTCATCCTCACCGACCGCGCGGTCGACACCCAGGAGAAGGACGTCTACAAGACCTTCCTCGGTGCGGACTTCGTGCAGGAAGGCCAATGGGCAGGCGAGTGGGTGGTCAAGCAGTACGCATCGGCCCCCGGCCCGGTGAACATCGTCCAGCTCGAAGGAACCACCGGCGCCGATCCGGCCCTCGAGCGCAGCTCCGGGTTCGCCAAGGCCATCGCGGCGAATCCCAACTTGCACGTGATCGCCTCACAGAGCGGCGATTTCACCCGTTCGGGCGGCAAGCAGGTGATGGAGGCATTCCTGAAGGCCAACCCGAAGATCGACATGGTGTTCGCGCAGAACGACGACATGGGTCTCGGCGCCATCGAAGCCATCGAGGCGGCCGGGCTGAAGCCGGGACAGGACATCAAGATCGTTGCGGTCGACGCGACGCACGACGGCATGCAGGCCCTCGCCGATGGCAAGTTCAACTTCCTCGTCGAGTGCAACCCGCTCCTCGGGCCGCAGCTGATGGACCTCGCCAAGAAGGTCGCCGCGGGTGAGCCGGTGCCGCCGCGCGTCGTCACCCCCGACCAGACGTTCGATCAACAGCAGGCAGCGGCAGTCCTTCCCCAGCGCAAGTACTGACGCCGACAGACTGTCGATGCCGCCCGGGTGCCGGAAACCCCCTCCCCTCCAAAGGTAACCGGACCCCCCATCCCCGGGCGGCATCGACCACTACCGAAGGATCCTCAGATGACCACACCGCAAGCGGGGCCCTCGGTCGCCCCGGTGGTCCAGATGCAGGACATCACCATCGACTTCCCCGGCGTGAAGGCGCTCGACGGCGTCGACTTCCGCTTGCTGCCAGGCGAAGTGCACGCGTTGATGGGGGAGAACGGCGCCGGTAAGTCGACGTTGATCAAGGCACTGACCGGGGTGTACGACATCGACGCGGGCAGCATCACGGTCGATGGCGCCGAGCAGCGGTTCAGCGGCCCGAGGCAAGCCCAAGACGCAGGCATCAGCACCGTGTACCAAGAGGTCAACCTCTGCCCCAATCTCACTGTGGCCGAGAACATTCTGCTTGGCCGCGAACCCCGCCGCTTCGGGCGCATCGACTACCGCGCTATGAACCGGCGCGCCGCGGAACTCCTCGGTGTCCTCGACCTGACGATCGACCCCAGCTCCACCCTTGGCGATCACCCGATCGCCATCCAGCAGCTCGTCGCCATCGCCCGCGCAACGGCGATCTCGGCGCGAGTACTGATTCTCGACGAACCGACATCCAGCCTCGACGCCGACGAGGTGGCCGAGCTGTTCCGCGTGATGCGCCGCCTCCGCGACGGCGGCACGGCCATCCTGTTCGTGTCGCACTTCCTCGACCAGGTGTACGAGATCTCCGACCGAATGACGGTGTTGCGCAACGGTCGTCTGGTCGGCGAGTATCCGACGGCCACCCTTGACAAGGTCAAGCTGATCGCGGCGATGCTCGGCCACGAACTCGACCTGCTCGAGGAGATCGCCGACACCGTCGCCAAGAGCGGCACCCACGCCGGCGAGCCCGTGCTCAGCGCCAAGGGCATCGGCCGCACACCCCGGGTGCATCCCACCGACCTCGACGTGCACCGCGGCGAGGTGGTGGGGTTGGCCGGGCTGCTCGGTTCCGGCCGAACTGAACTGGCGCGCCTGCTCTTTGGCGCCGACCGCGCCACCAGCGGCCACATGTCGGTGAACGGCAAGCAGGCCGCGATCCGATCTCCGCGCGGCGCCATCGCCAAGGGCTTCGCCTTCTCCTCCGAAGATCGCAAGGCCGAAGGCATCATCGGCGACCTGAGCGTGCGCGACAACCTGGTGCTGGCCCTGCAGGCCCGCCGTGGCTTCGCCCGCCCGCTGTCCAAGAAGACCAAGGACGACCTGGTGCGCCGCTACATGGAGGCGCTCGACGTCCGGCCCCGCGACCCCGGCGCGCTGGTGAAGAACCTCAGCGGCGGCAACCAGCAGAAGGTGCTGCTGGCGCGCTGGCTCATCACCGAACCGCAGTTGATCATCCTCGACGAGCCCACCAGGGGCATCGACGTCGGCGCGAAGGCGCAGATCCAGAAGCTCGTCGCCGACCTGGCCACCGACGGGATGGGCGTGGTCTTCATCTCCGCGGAGCTCGACGAGGTGTCCCGCATCAGCGACCGGATCGTCGTGCTGCGCGACGGGCATTGCGTCGCGCAGGTCGGAGCGGACTGCAGCGTCAAGGAACTGACGTCCCTCATCGCGGGAGGTACGCAGCCGTGATCAAGAGAATCACCGCGTCGCCACTGATCTGGCCGGTCCTGGCGCTGGTCGCACTGCTCGCCGTGAACGTCGTTCTGACGCCGACGTTCCTGAGCATTCGGGTGCAGGACGGCCACCTCTTCGGCAGCCTGATCGACATCCTCCGCAACGGCGCTCCCACGATGCTGGTGGCCCTCGGCATGACCCTGGTGATCGCATCCAGGGGCATCGACCTGTCCGTCGGCGCCGTCGTCGCCGTCAGCGGTGCACTCGCGTGCGCGCACATCGCCGCCTCCACCGACCCGGCAAGCCCTGGCACGGTGATCACCGCCATGGGGATCGCCATGGGCGCCGCCGTCGCACTCGGACTGTGGAACGGAATGTTGGTCTCCGTCTTCGGAGTTCAGCCCATCATCGCGACCCTGGTACTGATGACGGCAGGCCGCGGCATCGCACTGTTCATCACCGACGGCCAGATCGTCACGGTCACCAGCGCACCATTCAAGGTGCTCGGCGCCGGATTCGCCTTCGGTCTACCCGTCGCAATCCTGGTGAGCCTCGCGGTTTTCGCACTAGTTGGACTCCTGACGCGCCGCACGGCCTTGGGCATGCTGCTGGAATCGGTCGGCATCAACCCGGAAGCCAGCCGGCTGGCCGGAGTGCGGTACCGCACCATCGTCTTCGCCGTCTACGTCTTCTGCGCGCTGTGCGCCGGAATCGCCGGTCTCATGATCGCGTCGAACATCTCGGCGGCCGACGCCAACAACGCCGGGCTGTGGATCGAGATGGACGCCATCCTCGCGGTGGTCATCGGCGGCACCTCACTACTGGGCGGGCGGTTCAGCCTGACGGGAACCATCCTCGGCGCGCTGATCATCCAGACCCTGACCACGACGGTGTACACCGCGGGCATCACGCCGGAGACCACCCTCGTGTTCAAGGCACTCGTGGTGATCGCGGTGTGCCTGCTGCAGGCGCCCAAGTTCCGCGCGCTGCTATCACGCAAACGGCGCCCATCCACACCCGCAGCGCCCGCGGCAAACGCACCCGCACAGTCGCTTTCGGTACCCGTCCCACCAACCTCGGCGATGGCGGCGAAATGACCACGAGAACCGCGACCCTGCCCCGCATCGGCCTGTCTGACCTCGGCAAGCTCGCCCGAGGTCGCTACCTGTCACCGCTGGCCTCGCTGGTGCTGTTCGTGGTGATGTTCGCCGTGGTGGTCGCCCGCTACGACTTCGCGAGCCCAACCCAGGTCTTCCTGAACCTGTTGGTGGACAACGCCTACCTGATCGTGCTCGCCGTCGGCATGACGTTCGTGATCCTGACCGGCGGCATCGACCTCAGCGTCGGATCCGTCGTCGCGCTGTCCACCGTCATCGTCGCGACCACGCTGCGCGCCGGGTGGCCCATGCCGCTGGCCGTCCTGGCCGTGCTCGTGGTTGGTCCGCTCCTCGGTCTGCTGATGGGCCTGGTCATCGAATACTTCGACGTACAGCCTTTCATCGCCACGCTTGCGGGGATGTTCCTGGCCCGCGGATTGTGTTACGTGATCAGCGTCGACACGCTGCCGATCAAGGATCCGCTGCTGCGTCAACTCGGCCTGAACTACGTGTACCTGTACGAGGACAAGTTCATTCGGTGGACGGTCGTCATCGCGCTGGTAGTCGTCGTGGTGGCCGCCTACGTGCTGCACCAGACCCGGTTCGGCAGGACGGTGTACGCCATCGGCGGCAACCGGCAGTCGGCACAGCTGATGGGGCTCAACGCATCCAGAGCCCGAGTCTCGGTGTACGCGATCAGCGGGCTCTGCGCGTCACTTGCCGGACTGCTCCTCGCGGTACAGAAGCTCTCCGGGTACAGCCTCAACGGGATCGGCCTCGAGCTCGACGCCATCGCCGCCGCGGTGATCGGAGGCGTACTGCTGTCCGGCGGCGTGGGTTTCGTCCTCGGCTCGGTGATCGGGGTGCTGGTACTCGGCACCATCCAGACCTTCGTCACCGCGGCGAACCTCGACTCGTACTGGACCAGGATCATGACCGGCGTTCTGCTGCTGGTGTTCGTCCTGGTGCAGCGGGTGCTGGTGAGGAAGCCCGGATGAGCGAGAACGGAATTCACCCCTTGCCGCAGAAGCCGGTGATGGCCGACGTTGCCAAACTGGCCGGTGTGAGCCACCAGACGGTGTCGCGAGTGATCAACGGCGCGTCCAGCATTCGGCCAGAGACCAAGGCACGGGTCGAGCAGGCCATCGAAGCACTCGGGTACCGGCCCAACACCGCGGCGCGTGCGCTGGTGACGAGACGCTCCGGGATCATCGGCATCGTCGGCACCAACAGCGGGCTGCACGGTCCGTCGAGCATTCAGCGCTCCGTGCAGGAGGCCGCCCGTGCCGCGGGCTACTTCTCCAGCCTGGTACCGCTGGCCAACGTCACCCGCGAGGAACTTGCCAGCGCCCTAGACCATCTCGAGCGCCAGTCCGTCGAGGCGATCGTGATGATCGCGGCGCGGGAGGATGCCCTCGCCGTCGTGCACTCGGCGAATCCCGGGTCGCCGCTGATCGTCGTAGAGGGCGATCTGTCGGGGAGCGGCCTCAGCGTCGGCGTCGACCAGATCGACGGGGCACGCCAAGCCACTCAACACCTCATCGACCTCGGGCACCGAGCCATCCACCACGTCTCGGGCCCCCTGACCTACACCGAGGCCAAGGGCCGTCGTACCGGCTACGAGGAGACCATGCGGGCAGCCGGGCTCGCTCCACTCGATGACTGGGAGGGCGACTGGACTCCCGCCCGCGGCTACGAGATCGGATTGGAACTGGCCCGAAAGGGCGATGCGACAGCGGTATTCGTGGCCAACGATCAGATGGCCATCGGTGTGCTGCACGCGTTCGCCGAAGCGGGGCTGCGGGTGCCCGACGACATCAGCATCGTCGGCTTCGACGACATCCCAGAGGCCGGATATCTCAACCCCGCGTTGACCACCGTCCGGCAGGACTTCCAAGCCATCGGCCGACGCGCGATCGACCTCGTCACCGCCATCCTGGACGGGTCGACCACCAACGTGCCACTTCTACCCGCCGAGCTGATCATCCGCGACAGCACGGCACGAAACCAGGAGAGTTCATGACCGGCGAAAGGTATACCGTTGGTGTCGATTTCGGCACCCTGTCGGGGCGTGCGCTGGTGGTGCGTGTCGACGACGGCCTCGAGCTGGCCAGCGCTGAACACGCCTACCGGCACGCCGTTGTGACCGACGCGCTGCCTGTCGGCGACGTCCGGTTGCCGCACCAGTGGGCGCTGCAGGTGCCCGCGGACTACGTCGAGGTGCTGCGCACGGCAGTCCCGGAGGCCGTGGCGAAGGCGGGCATCGATCCTGCCGACGTCATCGGCATCGGCACCGACTTCACCGCCTGCACGATGGTGCCGGTGCGCAGCGACGGGACGCCGCTGTGCGAACTCGAACGGTTCGCGGACCGGCCGCACGCCTACGCCAAGCTGTGGCGTCACCACTCCCCGCAACCCCAGGCAGACCGCATCAACGCCGTTGCCGCCCAACGTGGGGAGTCGTGGCTGCCTCGCTATGGCGGACTGATCTCCAGCGAATGGGAGTTCGCGAAGGCGTTGGAGATCCTCCAGGAAGACCCGGAGGTGTACCAGGCGATCGATCGCTGGGTCGAGGCCGCCGACTGGATCGTGTGGCAACTGTCGGGCACCTACGTCCGCAACGCGTGCACCGCGGGCTACAAGGGCATCCGCCAAGACGGCCAGTACCCGTCGCGGGAGTTCCTCGCCGAGGTGCATCCCGACTTCGGCGACTTCGTCTCCGAGAAGTTGGACCATCCGCTTGGCCAACTCGGCGACCGTGCAGGCACGTTGACGGCGCAGGCCGCCGAATGGACCGGGCTCCCAGAGGGAATCGCGGTCGCCGTCGGCAACGTCGACGCCCACGTCACCGGGGCCGCGGCCGATGCACTGGACTCGGGACAACTGGTCGCGATCATGGGCACCTCGACCTGCCACGTGATGAATTCCGATGTGCTGCGCGAAGTTCCCGGAATGTGCGGGGTCGTGGACGGCGGCATCCTCGACGGCAGCTGGGGCTACGAAGCCGGACAATCCGGCGTCGGTGACATCTTCGCCTGGTTCGTCGACAGCTCGGTCCCCGAGAGCTACCACGTCGAGGCCCGCAGGCGCGGCGTGTCGTTGCACGAGTACCTCACCGAGCTGGCGGGCCAGCAGCAGGTCGGCGAGCACGGTCTGCTCGCCCTCGACTGGCACAGCGGAAACCGTTCGGTGCTCGTCGATCACGAACTCTCCGGTGTCATCGTCGGGCAGACGCTGGAGACCACGTGCGTGGACCAGTACCGGGCGCTTCTGGAGGCCACGGCCTTCGGGACGCGGATGATCGTCGAGACCTTCGTCAACAGCGGTGTTCCCGTCAACGAGCTGGTGGCGGCTGGCGGACTGCTGAAGAACCATCTGCTGATGCAGATCTACGCCGACGCCGTCGGCCTGCCGCTCTCGACCGTGCCCTCGGCGCAGGCCCCCGCTCTCGGCGCCGCGATCCACGCCGCCACCGCCGCAGGCGCATTCAGTGACGTCCGCGCGGCCGCCAAGCAAATGGGCAGACGGACCCGCAACGCCTATCAGCCGATTCCCGAGAACGTCGCCGCCTACGACCGGCTCTACCGCGAGTACGTGGAGTTGTACGACTGGTTCGGCCGCGGCAACAACATGATGCGCCGGCTCCGCAACTTCGGGTCGCGCCAACCGCAAGGAGCAGTGCAGTGACCATCACGTCGGAGACCGACAAGGTCATCGCGAAGCTGCGGCAGGAGGTCTGCGACCTGCACGCGCAGCTGACCCACTACCAACTGGTCATCTGGACGGCGGGCAACGTCTCAGCTCGAGTGCCGGACCGCGATCTGATGGTGATCAAACCGTCTGGGGCACAGTATGACTCGCTGACCGCCGATGACATGGTGGTGTGCGACCTCTACGGCAACCTCGTCGATGGTCATCTCGCGCCGTCGTCGGACACCGCCGCGCACGCCTACGTCTACCGGCACATGCCCGAGGTCGGTGGC
>Ga0105239_10008577_pt1 | contig 11597 bp, 12 predicted proteins | sample KBSC44metaG_FD_92761 | JGI IMG/M metagenome (GOLD analysis project Ga0105239, IMG submission 92761) | Corn rhizosphere microbial communities from Kellogg Biological Station, Michigan, USA - KBS C4-4 metaG | ecosystem: Host-associated > Plants > Roots > Rhizosphere > Soil | place: Michigan, USA...
AATGGAACCACCAACGCCGCTACAACCAGTAAGAATTAGTCCAAGCAAAATGGAGAGAACGTACCGCGTGAGCATACTTCTACGTTTCGGTATTTATTGAACTAACTATGAAGATTTGAACGAAATATCTGTTGTCTGGACCGCAACGAATCCTTTTGATTTGATATATCTCAAAATACAAACTCGACCTATGGCGATTGACATTCAAAAGCGAGCCGCTCTAAATCGTTTCATCTCTACAAGGCGGCCGCGATGGATTGGGAATCGGAATTCGTTACGATTATTAAAAGAGACTTTGCAGCCAAACGCGAAAAAAATCTCAGGTTCTCTCTTAGGGCTTACGCAAAAAAACTTGGGATCTCCGCCGGAGTGCTGTCTCGATTATTAAGCGGCAATAAGAAATGGAAAATCTCTCCAGGTCGAGCGACAAAGATGCTCGCGAGTCTCGAGTTAAAAAGTTCGATTCGAAACAGCATGCTCGTGAAAATGGGGCAACCTCCTCAGCACCAAAAAACAGTTCTTCTCTCAACTCAGGAAAAAGTGCTGAGCCAATGGTATTACGTCCCGGTGTTAATTTACTTCGATTTGCCAGAACAATATCGAAGTAAAAAAGCGATTGCGCAAAAATTGAGACTTTCTGAAGCGAGAGTGACGCAAGCCATAGAAGATCTGATCGAAATGGGCCTCCTTAAGAGAACCGCATCAGGAGAAATTCAAAAATCGGATGAGCTGATGACGACGAAAGATGGCGTCCCCGATGAAGCTCTCAGATGGTTTCACGAGGTCAACCTTCGACTATTTCAGAAAATGGTGAAAAACCAAAACGTGCATCAACGTGATTTTACATCTTTCACTTTTGCCGGAAGCAAAAAGAAAATCGATTTTTTACGTGCTGAGATACGCAATCTTTACGAGAAGGCCGAGTCGATAATGAACGACGAAAACGACAACGACACGGTTTACCGTGTTTCAGTTCAGTTAGCCCCATTGGAGTTTACATGATTCGCTATTTTCTATTTTTGTTTATCTCAACAAACGTTTTTGCCGGCGGATTTGTCGGTGGCAACGGTGGCGAAGGCATCGACGATCACGGCAGACTCTATGTGCGCGATCTTTATTCTATCGGAGCGCACACCTCACCGTGGTTTGGCGATGCCGTCGATCCGCATCTTCCACCACTTCCGAAATTTACGTTTGCATATCCAAGAAACCTTCTCGCACGCAAGTTGACGGATTTGAATGAAGGGACGCCCGGCCTTGGCGATTTCTTATTGATGGCCATCAAACAATACACGTGGACGCTCGTCGATGCCGAGTTAAATCTCGCCGACAGTTTGAGAGATCCAGTCAAAATCCCGCCCGGGATAAAGATCAAACACATCGCCGGAAGATTTGGTCATAGCATTCGCATTAATAAAGTGAACTGGATGAAGTTGAACGACGAAAACAAAGTGGCACTGATCATCCACGAAGCCGTTTTCAGCTTGCTTGAGCCCACGGCCGACCCCAATGGCTTTTTTAGCCAATCGTCAGAGGTGGCAAGAGAACTCACGGGACAATTTTTTATCGCAACCTTTAAAGGCTCCGGCATCGCCGAGAACCTTGCGACTCATCCAAGTTTATATGGTTTGAATGTGCCTGCGATGACTTCACTCGAAATCGTGAGAAAATTCCTCAGGGTCGCGCTCGCACACGAAGATACCAATAATCGATTCCGCATCACCGAACGGCGCTTCGCTCGAAAAGAAAGTGCGAAATTATCTGACTTCTGGAATGAGGCTTGTGAACAAAACGGCAATTCGATGATCGTGGATGCATGGCTTGCGATGCCAACCATTTCGGCGACATCTTATCGAGTGGCTTCAGATACATTTCAAATCGGATTAAGCATATCCTTGACCGAAGATGAGATCATCGCTCAGAAGATGGTTTTTTCTTCGCGTGAAAACTGTCGAAGCAGCATACCAGGAGTGCTGACGGATTTCTTTTCTCACTCGCGGCCGTAACTCATTTATGAACATGACCGAACATTTTGTGTGGCGTCCAACGCTCAAAACTTCGTCAATTCAATTGATCAATGCATCGATTTATTTTAAAAATTTAGGAAATGAAAAATTCACTGCTTGTCGTAATGATTTCAGTCTTTGCGACGCCTGCTTGGAGCGAGGCCCCCGTGCAAGCGTCAGTCCCCAGCACGCTCACTGGCGAATCTGCCGTCATCGTTGCGGTCAGCAGTGCCCTCAATTTGGCTTTTTCCAGAAAAACAACCCCGCTGGTCCCCGATGACATGATTGCCGGCGATTGTTCATACTCGCACTCGAATTGCATCGGCGCACAAGTGATTCTCAAAGATGAAAAAAACCAAACGCTCGATCAACAAACGATCAGCAATGATGGATTTCACTTTCACGGCCTGGAAAAAGGCAAAAAGTACCGTTTAGGCATTCAGTACACGCGCTACCAAGCCTCGGCCGAAACCGATAACGTGCACGCGGGTCAACAAGTGCACGTCGAAGTGACCAGCAAGAACTAAGAACACTTGATGACTTCGGAGCGTTACCATCTTCGCAAAAGCTTTGAGAATCGACGGACTGACTGCGAATGTGGTTCTGCCGCAAAGTACGTGTCCTGGTAGGCCGAGAGGGTGTCCCGCAGCTTCTGCTCTAAGGAAGGCTGGCGAACGACCAAATGCTCAACTCTTTCGGTTACGGTTAAACCGGTGGCGAAAAGTTGATTTCTCTGCTCCAACTTTTCAAGCTTGTTCAGAAATTTCTCGCGCGGATCGAACCGCCCCAATTGCAGACCAAAAAACACGAGCAAAATACCTGCCGTCACAACGGCCATATTGTACAGCGTCGAGAAGTCTTCGCCTCGCAGATTTTCTTTTGGACTCACCCATAATGTCGGATCGAGACGCAACCAGAGTTTGGTTCCCGGGTTGCGAGCTTCAACCCAAGCATGAGCGTCGGCCTCTTCGTAAGTCAATTTTTGCAACACCGGATTCCATGAACCACCCGAATAACCAACAACGACGCGCGCTTCAAAACCGTCTAGCTTGAGTAGAGTTGCCAGTGCCGCCGCATAGTGCTCACAAAAGCCGATTTTTCGATCAAATAAGAATTCATCCAACGGATGTGCACCATCGAATGTTCCAGGTGAAAGAGAGTAACGAAATCCTTCTCGCCACCAATGCTCAATCGCAGCCGACGCTTCTTTAACGGACGTCGTCTGCAGATTTCCGTGAATCCAAGCCGCAGTCTTTGGCATTCGAGAAATGTTCAGTGACCTCTTTTCGACTGAGTACCGAAGGCCATCGTCCGTCTGATCAAACGTGCCCGTCTTAAAATAGCGATCTTCTGCTGGCGGTCGATGATCAAGAAAAAGTTCAATCGCAGTTTCATGCGAGCCCTTGAGTCGACCAATTGTCGCAGGATTCAGCTCAAGCTCTGCGGCCCCGCCGAGTTTCGCCTTCGAAGAAAAGAACGAAAGTCGATCTCCAAACGTATAGAGAATAAGACTTAGCCCAGCCAACAAAACGACGATATTGCGAAGACTATTGAGCGCAAACTTCATGCTTTGGAAATACCAGAACAAAATCACCACGATCATGCTGATTACGAAAGCGATCACTCCGCCTTGGACATTGCGAAAAAGGTAAGTGACGGCGGCCAGCGGAAAAAAGACCAAAAAACCGGGCTGTTTGAAAATTTGCGAGAATGGTTCAACCCAGTTCTCTTCGCTTAACTTTTTCAGAGCGTTACTGCGAGCTTGCAACGTCCTATTCGAATGCGACATCAAAATTGGTCGATGATAAGCCAACCCTGTTTTTTGAAACAACTTACGATCCATTTTGGGTAACATTCTCGGATCGCGAATCAGTTCAGGGTCCGCCAAGTCTGACTCTTCGTTTTTTTCAAATCCCCGCTCCAAAAGAGGCTGAGGCTCCTCCGCTTTCGCAATGACCTGAAAATCCACATGCGGATCAATTTGTCGCCAAAACCGAAACAACTTCGATGGCGGAAACATTTTGATCCGTACTGATGGTAAATTCTGTTTTCCAGGTTTCGACGGAGAAAATGGCAGCAAGATCAACTCACTGCTCTTCGCCGGCAACGCCGCCGTTGCGATCCAAATCCGGCTCCCTTTTAACTGAAGGAAAAGTGGCTGCGACGGCACTTGGGTCGGATTTGAAATCAAAATCGGAATACGAGACTCTGTTTCAGTCGATGGCGGGTCAAATGGCAAGACAGAGATCTGAAGCTCTCGGAGAGGATCGCTCGCCTCAAGTAAATACACCAGCGAAAGCAGAATCATCAGAAGCGCCAACCAGAGTTCAACCCCGGAATCGTTCTGCATCGAAAACCAGATCGCCGCACCAACAATCAAAAACATAACGAGGCCACGCCAGGTCGGTACGCCGTAGAGTCTTCTAAGCCTGAAACGCGAAGCGCTGAATGATTCCATCGGCATCCTTAGTTCTGTGCCCGATCACGGCTGGCAAACAAAACTTGAGATCATCAGCTGTGACAAAATTTCGTTGCCGCAAAAAAGCGATCGCTTGTGACACTCGTACTAAATCTCGTCCCGCCCGAGGGGAGAGAAATTCTCCGAGGGCGCGAGAATGATTGAGAAAGCGAACTGTCAGATCCAAAAACGCTTCTGAAACCGTAACAGCCGCGACTTCCGTCTGCAGATGAACCAATTCTTCGTGAGAAATGAGTTCCGGCAGCTGACTTAGGTTTTTCTGCGGAATGCCTCTTAATATTTGCTTTTCAGTATCAGGCCCCGGTGTTCCCAGTTTTAATTGTAGCGTAAAGCGATCAAGTTCCGATTCAGGCAAATGCATGGTCCGGCTTGATCCAACGGATTTTGTGTCGCAATAAACATTTGCGGACGAGGCAATGGATGTGTCTCGCCTTCAAGCGTGACCTCGCCTTCTTCCATTGCTTGCAGAAAAGCACTTTGACTCCGCGACGGCGCGCGATTGAGCTCATCGAGCAACACGATCGAAGCAAAAACGGGACCTTTTATAAACCGCGCTTGATGAGGTATCGAAATATCGACACGGCCCAAAATGTCCATTGGCAACAAATCGTTCGTGCACTGAATGCGTTGAAAGCTCAAACCCAAAACTTTAGCGAGCGCCTTTGCCAAAGTTGTCTTGCCGAGTCCAGGACGGTCTTCAATCAAAACCGAACCGCGCGCGAGCAAGGCTGCAAACGCCAGCTCCGTAATCTTACTCTTGCCAAGCACAACCGAATTGACGGCATCGAGACATTTTTGACTCAGTGAAGACATCAAACTAAATTTTCGGATAGTTGATGATTTCGAGATAATCGGTCAGACGCTTGTTCAAATCTGTCAATTGAACGCGTTTGATTCCGTCGGTACCGAAATCTTGAACCGTGTAACTTGCGAGCAAGCAGCCTTTTACGCAAGCCCGACGCAAATGATCCCAATCCAAACTTTCAGTGCAAGACGCGAGGTAACCAAAGAAACCACCGGCAAAAGTGTCACCAGCGCCAGTCGGATCGACCACTTTTTCAACCGGGAAAGCCGGCAAAACGAAGTAACCTTTTGGTCCGTAAAGAACAAAGCCGTACTCACCACGTTTGACGATAACGAATTTTGGACCGCGCTCGCAGATTTGTTTGCAAGCGGCCACCGCATTGTAAGTTCCGGTCAATTGGCGAAGCTCACCTTCGTTGATCAACAAAACGTCAATACGCTCGATCAATTTGTCGAGCTCTTTGCGTTTTGATGAAATCCAAAAGTTCATCGTATCAGCACCAACGAGCATTGGTTTTTCCATTTGCTCAAGCACTTGCAATTGAAGAACGGGATCAATGTTCGCTAAGAAAACAATTGGCGAAGAACGAAACGCTTGTGGAATTTCAGGACGGAAATTTTCGAATACGTTCAGCCGAGTTTGCAATGTGATGGCTTCGTTCATTGCGTCTTCGTACTTACCTTCCCAAAAGAAAGTCTCGCCTTCTGTTTGTTGCAAGCCATCGCAGCGAACGCCGCGATCTTTTAATAGCTGAAGATCAGACGGAGCGTAGTCACGCCCGACAACACCGACCACATTCACCTGGGCCATCAAGGAAGCCGCTAACGAAAAATAATTGGCGGAACCACCCAAAGTACGATCGCGCTTACCGAGCGGCGTGCTGATTGAGTCATAGGCAAGAGAACCCACCACCAAAATTTCTTTTTTCTTAGAATCCACGGAAATTCCCACAGCCTCTGCCCCTCGCATGATTGGCTCCTGTTGCTAATTAAATTGTCATACTTACTGGATGATCTTTGTGTGCAGATGTCAATTGCCCGCAAGCCGCATAAATGTCACGGCCCATTGTTTTGCGGCGAAGCACGTGGGCTCCGAGTCGCATCAACTCACTGTGGAAAGCCACGATGCTGTCTTCGCTTGGACGAGTGAAACCCGAATCCGGGTGCTCGTTAAAAGGAATAATATTGATCTTGCTTGGAACATCTTTAAGCAAGTGCACAAGTTCACGCGCATGCTCTAAAGAATCGGTAACACCCTTAAGAAGGACATATTCCATCGTGATTTTATCGCCCGTCTTGTCACAATGTTCGCGACAAGCCTTGAGCAACTCTTCAATCGGCCAACGCTTGTTGATCGGCATAACTTCAGTGCGCGTTTGATTGTTGGAAGCATTCAAACTCACCGCCAAACGAACACCGGCCTCAGTCACCTTCGGAATCATTGGTACGATACCAGAGGTCGAAACCGTGATTTTTTTGCGCGAAAGCCCTAGGCCCCATGGCGAATGGAAAATCTCAATCGAGCGAAAAACTGCATCCGGATTATCGAGCGGCTCACCCATTCCCATGTAGACGATATTGGTGATGCGCTGATCTTGATCCAAACGATCCATGACTTGCAAAAACTGACCAACGATTTCACCTGAAGTCAGACGACGTTTGAGTTTCTGTTTGCCAGTGAAACAAAAACCGCAGGCCATGTTGCAGCCAATTTCCGACGACAAACAAAGGGTCAAACGACCATCCGATGGAATCAATACGGCTTCAACCGACTGCCCGCCACCCACATCAAATAAGAATTTTTGCGTGCCGTCGCGGCTCTTCAAATGCGTAATCACGCGTGGAAGCGACAAATCGAGCATCAAAGACATTTCGGTACGAAACGCCTTCGAAAGGTTCGTCATTTGGTCAAAATCAGTGACCCGTTCGCCGTAAATCCAACGGAAGAGCTGCTCGGCACGAAAAGATTCTTTGCCGAGGCCTTTAAGTTCCGCCTTCAGTTCAGGCAGGGAATATTCATAAAAGGAGATTCGCTTCATTGCGCAGCATGACTAACATGCCCGGCCTGCGTTTGCACGGAGAAATCGAGCAGTTCGGCTTGGGAACAGGGCACACAGCCCACTTTTCCGACCACGACTCCAGCCGCCAAGTTGCCAAGTACGCAAGATTCTTGAAGAGTGAAGCCGGCCACGATTCCAAGGCTCAAAGCTGCAATGACCGTGTCGCCTGCACCCGTCACGTCGAAAACTTGGCGAGCAAAAGTTGGAAGTTCAAAGATTTTGCCTTCCGTGAACAGGCTCATGCCCTCTTTTCCGCGGGTAATAATAAGATGCTGAAGATCGGTTTTCTTTAAAACCGCACTCGCCACTTCTTCTAAAAAGCGCGGATGATCGCGAAGCTCGTCATAATCCAGACCTGAAAGTGCGACGGCTTCATCCCGATTCGGGGTCATGAGAGTTGCACCGTTATAAAATTTCGACGGTGTGGTGCGATTCGGATCCACCATCACCGGGATGCCTGCGCGTTTACAAAGCGCGATGATTTTCTGTAAACCCGGCTCACTCAAAAGACCCTTTGCGTAGTCTTCGATAACCACACCGTCGGTGTCTTTTAAGAGGGTTTCAAACCGCTCAATCAGCTTTTTTTCCATCTCCGGGGAGATATACTTCTTCTGTTCATAATCGACGCGAACAATGTGGTGCGGTCCGGTCATTACCCGGAGTTTTCGAGTGGTTGGGCGCGAGGTATCGACCAAGAGATGCTGCGATGACACACCCGCTGATGCGAGTTTGTCACGAAGCACATCCGCCGCTCCGTCTTTGCCGACGACGGCGAGCATATGCGCCACGCCGCCCAGGCTGGCCACGTTTTGGGCCACGTTGGCCGCAAGCCCAAGTCTTTGATCTTCGTTTTGGACTTCCAAAACCGGCACAGGCGCTTCTGGGCTGATTCTTCGGACGTCACCCATGACGTATTCATCCAGGCCGATGTCGCCGATGACCATCAGGCGACGACCCTCTAATTGCGATAAACGTTCAGGGAGACTTTTTAGGAAACTTGTCATGTCAGGCGTCATAGGTATCCATGTAACTGGAACTCGCGTTAGACGACAATCCTTACGTTGCGCGTCGAGCGTCGACGATGCAAGTCCATGGAACTACACTGATTTTTCCTTAAACCTTTCGGGAGGATTTCTAAATGGACGCTTTGACCAGCGGACCGCTGTACCAGAACACAATGAACATTGTTCGTGATGCCGGAAAGTTGATCAATCTCAGTCCGAACTCCTTCGAGCGTCTTTACTATCCTCGTCGTGCCATCGTTGTGAACGTACCGGTGAAAATGGATGATGGTTCACTAAAAGTGTTTACTGGTTATCGGGTACAACACAACCAAATGCTTGGACCCTTCAAAGGTGGAATTCGTTATCACCAAGCCGTGGACTTGAGTGAAGTCGCAGCTCTTTCAGCGCTGATGACTTTCAAAAACTCTTTGCTCAATCTTCCACTCGGTGGCGCCAAAGGCGGCGTTGCAGTTGATCCAACAAAATTAAGCAAAACCGAAACTGAAATTCTCACGCGTCGTTTTACTTCTGAAATCGCAGGATTTATCGGACCAGATAAAGATATTCCAGCTCCCGACGTTGGAACTGATTCACAAACCATGGCGTGGATGCTCGACACATATTCAAATGATGTGGGCTTCAGCAACACAGGTGTTGTGACTGGTAAACCAATTGAAATCGGTGGATCGCTCGGTCGTGAAGCTGCCACTGGTCTTGGCGTGATCTACACCACTCAAAAAGCTTTGGAGACCCAAGGTAAAAAATTGAGTGATTGCAAAATGGCGATCCAGGGTTTCGGTAAAGTCGGCATGCACGCCGCAATCGAAGGCTACGCGCTCGGCGCAAAAGTCATTGCGGTGAGCGACGTTTCAGGCGCGCTTTACAATGAACGCGGTATCAACATCGCGGATCTTGTTCGCTACGTAAAAGAAAACAAAGTGATTAAAAACTTCCCGGATGCAACTCCAATCACTGGCGCTGAAATTCTTGAACTCGATGTCGATGTATTGGCTCCTTGCGCACTTGAAGCGGTGATCACTGGTGAAAATGCTTCGAGAATCAAAGCGAAAATCATCGTTGAAGGCGCGAACGGTCCTACCACTCGTGAAGCGGATGAAATCCTCACTTCAAAGGGTGTTCTCTGCTGCCCAGATATTTTGGCAAACGGTGGCGGCGTGGTTGTCAGCTACTTCGAATGGGTGCAAGACATCGTATGGCTCTTCTGGAGCGAAGAAGAAGTTCGCAACAAACTTCGCGAAATCATGTTCAAAGCATTCGACAAAGTTTTCGCTTTTGCGAAAACCAATAATGTGAATATGAGAACTGCCGCAATGGCCGTTTCTCTTTCGCGCTTAGAACGCGCGATGGTGCTTCGTGGAGCCGCATGGTGATGCCAAAGCCTTGGCTTTGGATCCCACCGCAACTTTCTCACGATATAAGTCCTTGGATCATGAACGTCGCGGGCCACATGCCCGCGCGCGCGATTCCCGCTTGGGAATCGTTCACGTGGCGTGGTCTTCACTTTCCAAACCGTTTAGGCATTGCCGGTGGCGTTGATAAAGATGGCCTAGGCATTAAAGGTTGGTGGAATTTCGGCGCGGGCTTTTTAGAAGTCGGCACCATCACTCCCAAACCACAACACGGCAACCCGGGAAAACGAGTCGGCCGCGATCTTCCTCATCAAGCGGTGTGGAATCGCCTGGGATTTCCAAGTCAAGGCGCCGATTGTTTACATGCACGCCTCCAAGCGCTGAAAGAACATCGCACGCCGCTTTTTGCCAACATCGGGAAAAATGCGGCAACGCCACTTGAATCCGCCCATCAAGACTATTTGTTTCTGATCGATCGTTTTGCCGGTCTTGTTGATGGTTTTGTCGTCAATATTTCAAGCCCAAACACCAAAGGTTTGCGCGAACTTCTAAAGCCCGCACGCCTCAAAGAATTCATCGCGCCACTTTCTGACAAGTTCGCGGCTGTACAATCACCTTGGCTACTGAAAATCAGTCCCGATATCGAGCCGCAAGAGCTAGAAGCCATTTTGCAAATCTCATCGGATGCCGGATGCGGCGGTTGGGTGCTCACCAATACGTCACAAGGACTCCGCGAAAATTTAAGTTTTCCGGCTGAGGGCGGCGTTTCAGGAAAGCCTCTGGCCGAAAAGTCCAAAGCCTTGTTAAGATTAGTTCGAACAGCCAAGCAGGATCGCTTGGTCGTCTCGGTCGGAGGAGTTTTAACTCCTGAAGACGTCGAAGAGCGTTTGAGTCTCGGCGCCGATCTCGTTCAGGTCTACGCGGCTCTGATTTTTTCAGGCCCAACGTTTTTCAGACAGGTGGCACGGTGGCGACAAAAAAGAAAACCGTAGAAAAGGAAAAACGAGCTCAGTGGGTTGCCGTCGTCACTGCGCTCATCCGCCGCCAAGGAAAAATCTTGGTCGGTCGCAGACCTGAAGGCGGCGCTCTCCCCGATGTCTGGGAATTTCCTGGTGGAAAAATTGAAGCGAAAGAAAGCCCTGAAGATGCGCTTCAACGTGAACTCAAAGAAGAACTCGGTATCGATGCGGAAATTGGCAAATTGCAATTTGCTGGAACGTTTACTTACGGTCGGCGTGGACTGTTGTTTTTGTTTTATGATGTGAAATTTTGGAAAGGCGAAATCAAAGCGGAACATCACACCGATTTGCAGTGGATTTCGCCAAAAGATTTAACCAATCTTGCTTTACCAGATGCCAATCGCGCCTTTTTAGACAAAATTCTGCCGCTGCTTTAGAGGGTGCATGTCAAAAATCTGTTTTCTCACTGATCGCCTACCTACCGATCCCGATCCGTTTTCCACCTTGATGTGGAATCAATTCATCGTCTTGGCCGAAAGCCAACATGATGTGGTGGTCGTCAGCCACTTGCCTCCGCCCGAAGGTGAGCGTTGGCAACATCCCCGCCTACAGGTCATTCAGCCCTTTCAAAGTTGGTCGATTCGTTACTTGCCAAGATTTATTCAGTTGCTCGCCGGCCATAAACCCGACGTGCTTCACTGGGTGGAACCGCTAAAGCCAAAGCTTCATCATCTGCAATGGGTCACACCCGCCCTGGCCGCACTTCGCAAACGACCATTGCTCGCGATGAGCTTATGGAATCCACGCTCATGGGAGAAAAGCTGGCTCGTCTCGGGTACATTGCCAACCATGGATCTGCTTTTTGTTTCGCATCCCACCCACCGAGAAATTCTCTGGCAAAATTGGCCGCAGATG
>Ga0105239_10008580_pt1 | contig 11594 bp, 14 predicted proteins | sample KBSC44metaG_FD_92761 | JGI IMG/M metagenome (GOLD analysis project Ga0105239, IMG submission 92761) | Corn rhizosphere microbial communities from Kellogg Biological Station, Michigan, USA - KBS C4-4 metaG | ecosystem: Host-associated > Plants > Roots > Rhizosphere > Soil | place: Michigan, USA...
CAGAAGGTGTAGATGCGTCCGAGCTCCAAAGTGGCGTCCATGGCCTGAATCGCCTGGCTGACAGCGGTAAGACCGTTAACCGAGCTCAACCGGCACGATTTCCGTCCGCGCTATGGCTCGGTCACGTTCTGCGGACAACGAGGTCCGTCGCGGATCAGCCATGTAACCGTCCATCGCTTCTTGGGACGCCCATTCGAACAGCTGGATCTCCAAAGGCATCCCGTCGGCACCATCGGTCCGAGCTCGATGCAGAACCTCTCCGTCGTGCTCGCCTACCAGCGCCAGCACCGCATCTTCGTAGGTGACTAGCGCCTGCTCCATCCCCGGGTGCGGCCACAGAAACACGTAGAACATCTGCTTCACCGTTAGAGAGTGGCATGCGGCACCTAGGTATCCAACCGGGTTTAGGGGCACCGATCGAAACCAGCCGGCAAACTCCCGCGCACCGGCGGGGCGGTGCCATCACGGGTCGGCTCCGGGAATGCTGGGTCAGCCGCTAGGGACCGCTCCCCCGCCGGTCGACGGCATTTGATACCGGGCCGGCTGGACAATACGACGGAATCGAATATGGCGGGTTACCGGTAGGACTGAACCCATCACGGGGGCGGCATCTTCAGCACCCTGCCTCCAGGACTGCCCCAATCGGCAACGTACACACTGCCTTCGCTGTCCACCGCCACACCGGTCGGGTTGTGAAGGTCAGTAAACCCGACCGGGTTGGGCGCAGGCGCATTCGCGCCGAGCTTGAGAACCTGGTTGCTCGGAAAGTCTGTGACGTACACGCTCGAGTTGCTGTCCACCGCGAGACCCCGAGGTCCGCCCAAAACTGTCGGAGGGTAGGTGAAGATGTCGGTTTGCGACGTCTGCGTCAGCTCGGATACATGTGGGATGTTGTCGTCGGCGACATAGACGCTCTCTGCGTCGTCGACCGCCACTGCGGTGGGAGTTTTGAGGTGGATGAAGGGCAACTTCTCTATGGCGCCGGAGCTCGACACTAGCTTGAGTACCTGGCCATTGCCCGAATCCGCGACGTAGATATTCGAATCGACGTCTACCGCCACACCCCTGGGTTCGTTCAGGCGCCCCGCGAATTCTGCTATCGGAATCGCGGCTGGTGAGCCCGGTGTCCACTTGAGCACCCGGTTGTTCCCGGCGTCGGCGACATAGACGTTCCGGTGGCTGTCCGTCGCGACTGCGGAGGGCCAGCGGACGCCGTTGAATTGCGGCATCGTGGTCGCAGGTGCGCCAACCGCTAATTCCAGCACCCGGTTGCCGTCGTGGTCGGTGACGTAGAGCGTTCCGACGTTGTCGACTGCTATCCCGCCCGGGTGTTGAAGGATGCCGTTGAACTCGGCAAGCTGGACCTGCCGACTGGGCTTAGTGGGGTTGGGCGGCGTTGAGGTCTGCCCCGTCGACGTCTGCCCCGTCGAGGCGTCGGGCGACTGCGGGTACAGCCAGGCGAGTACTTGTACAACTCCGAACACTACGGCGACCAGCACCCCCAACACGGAGACCAGCACACCTACCACGGTCCATTTTTCGCCTGTCGAAGCCTGTTTCCATCGTTCATTGAATTTGTTCCGTTTGGCGGAGATGGCTGAGCCAAGACTCATTCGAGAACCCCCGTCTCAAACTTCAGTCGTTCAGAGCGCGACTCGCGCTTCCATCGGAACCGCACACGAATCTTGTGCTCATTAAACCGGCAGGAACGCACCTATGCGGCGCAATGGCCAGCGGTATTCAGCGGAGGACACCGATGCCGAGGTGCAGGCACGTACGCTCGCGAAACTGGTCGCGTATTGGTGCACACCCGACGACACGGAGGACCGATGCCGCAATGAGCCCCGTCGCCGAATTCGATTTCGTCATCGTGGGAGCAGGTAGTGCGGGCTGCCTGCTCGCCAACCGGCTCAGCGCCAACCCGGATCACCGTGTGCTCTTGGTCGAGGCCGGTGGCAAAGATGACTGGTTCTGGATCAAGGTCCCGGTGGGCTACCTGTACACGATTGCCAACCCCCGCACCGACTGGTGCTTCACGACCGAGGCTGACCCAGGTCTGGCCGACCGCAGCATTCACTACGCGCGCGGCCGCGTGATCGGCGGCAGCTCCTCGATCAACGCCATGATCCACATGCGCGGACAAGCCTCCGATTACGACCTGTGGGCCCAGGCCACCGGTGACGAGCGATGGCTGTGGGATGGCCCGAACGGCGAGACCCTGTCGATCTACAAAAAGTTGGAAGACTACTTCGGCGGAGCCGACGAGTGGCACGGCGCCGGTGGCGAGATCCCCGTCGAGCGGCCGCGGGTGCGCTGGAAGATCTTGGACGCCTGGCAGACCGCCGCTGCCCAGGTGGGCATTGCCCCGATCGACGAGTTCAACCGAGGCGACAACGCCGGCAGTGCGTACTTTCACGTCAACCAACGGCGTGGCCGTCGCTGGTCGATGGCCGATGCCTTCCTGCATCCCGTCTCCCACCGACCCAATCTCACCGTCTACACCGACACCCAGGCCTTGAAGCTGCTGATGGACGATCAGGTCCACGACGAGCAGCGGCGTGGTGCCTGGACGACAGCTCAGCACCGCGCCACCGGCGTGCGGCTACTCAAAGACGGCCAGATCGTCGACGTCCAAGTGCGCAGGGAACTGATCCTGAGCGCCGGTGCGATTGGGTCGCCGCATCTCATGCAGGCCTCGGGTCTGGGGCCCGCCGGGCTGCTTGCCCAGCATCAGGTCCCGCTGGCCGTCGATCTGCCGGGCGTGGGTGAAAACCTCCAGGACCACCTGCAGCTGCGAACGGTCTACCGGGTGCGGGGCGCCCGCACCGTCAACACGCTGTATCGCAATTGGATCACCCGTGCGGGCATGGGACTTCAGTACTTGCTGCTGCGCTCGGGACCAATGACCATGCCGCCCTCCACATTGGGTGCTTTCGCCAAGAGTGATCCCTCGTTCTCCAGTCCCGATTTGGAATGGCATGTGCAGCCCTTGTCCTTGGCCAAGTTCGGCGAACCGCTACATCCTTTCGGAGCGATCACTCCGTCGGTCTGCAATCTGCGACCCAGCTCGCGGGGCCACGTGCGGATGGCCAGCGCAGATCCGCTGACCTACCCGAAGATCTCGTGTAACTACCTGTCCACTGACGCCGATCGCGATACTGCCGTGCGGGGCTTGAGGATGACCCGGCAGATCATGGCAGCGCCGTCTCTGGCCCGCTACCGCCCAGAAGAATTGCTTCCCGGCCCGCAACTCGTGAGCGACGAAGACCTCGAGCAGGCGGCACGCGAACTCGGTACGACGATCTTTCACCCGGTGGGCACCTGCGCGATGGGAGCCTTTGACGCCCATGGTATTCCGCGGTCGGCCGCCACAGTCCTCGACACCGAGTGCCGCGTGTACCGCGTCGCAGGCCTTCGCGTGGTCGACGCTTCGGCGATGCCGACCATCACTTCCGGGAACACCAACGCGCCGGTCATGCTGATCGCAGAGCGCACAGCGCGCGCGATCCTGGAATAGTCCGTCGCACCGAGTGGTCCCCCCGGTTTGGCTGACGTTGACTTGCCAAGTGCCCTAGCGACTTTCGCCGCGCTGGTCAGCCGGCAGCGGTTGCGAGTAGACCTGCGCCGTGCTCATCAGAGCCCGGGAGGTACGACCTTGCCGTTGACCGTCACCTCGACCTGGTCCGTCTTCGGGTCGTAGGAGATCTTGCCGTGTTCGAAGGTCGTCACGAGCAGATCGCCGACGGTGTTCTCGTCGCTGGTGGGCGCGCCCAGCGGACCCACCGAACCGTTCTCGCCGGTGACAGCAGGCACGCCCTCTGGGTCGCGCGGGACATTCCAGGCCTCCCTGATCTTGCCCCAGGTGATGTATCCAGGCGTGCCCGCATCGTCGTTCTTGGCAGTGATCACGCCGCCCTGGAACTGCTGGAACACCACACCGCTCTCCCGTGCCCCCGCATTGCGGTCACCCGTCAGCGGCTTGCCGAGTGCCTGCCGCTGATTCTCGGTTGCCGACGCGTACTTGGCCGCAATCGGACCGGTCAGCGTCACCTCGACGTCTCGCTCCCCGGTGAGCTTCACTTCGGTGGGCGGTGCTTGAGTCTCAGACGTGGCGACCAACCCGACCAGCGGCGGCGCCGACGCGTCGACGCTCCTGCCATTGCTGCAACCCACGGTGATCAATGCAAGGGCGGCCAGGCCGACGACTACCGTATGGCGATATGTGATCGTCCTCATGGGCCCACTCTCGCGTCTTCGTTCGGTGCGGGTCAAATCTTCGGCCGAACCCAGCGCACAAAGCCTCTAGGTGCAGGGGTATTGCCGATTGAGCACACAATTCGACGGTGGCGTGTAGAGGCCGGTCAGCACGCCTCTCAGACCACCCGTGGCCGAACCGCCCGGCGCAATGACGCGATTCCAATTCGCAGGGGCGAGAACAAAGTGCGTGCCGTACTGCACGAGGGTGCTACTCCACGTATGCGAGACGGATTCACCCGCCGGCAAGTCGAATTCGAGCCGCCAATCCGTCATCGGCTCCGTGCTCGCGTCGACGATGGTGAAGTGAGCGATGAAGCCGTCCTGCCACGTCGATGACACCCACAGTCTCGCCGCGGCGGCGGCCGCGTGAGCCACCGGGGTGATCGCCAATCCGGAAGTGACAACTGCCAACAACGCAACTACTACGTGCAGTGCCAACCGCCAGCGCGTCACACAACTGTCCAGTCCCGCCACGGCAGCCAACACTAAAGCCACGCAGTCGATATCGGCCCTCGCAGCGCGGGTCGGCTGCGGTTCCTTTGCTCAATTGAAACCGCCACGACATTTCGGCGCCGAACGAAGTCGGCTATCCGCTGTGGGCATGAAGCTCGGACGCCAACGTCTCGTGGCTGGCCCACGACGCCAACAGGGCCAGATTGTCAGCGGTCGGACCTCCCGCAGGCGCGGTGTAGACATTCAACTGCAGCCCAGGTTCGGTGGGCAGATCCATGGACTCGAAGTTCAAGTCGAGCCGGCCCACCACCGGATGGTTCACACGCTTGCTCCCGTGTCCCTTCAGCCGGACGTCCTGAGATGCCCACTGCTGCCGGAATAGCTCACTGCACGTCGATAATTCGCTCACCAAGGCGATGAGTTCCTCGTCGTGGGGATTACGCCCCAGTTCCATGCGCAACATCGCGGCCGCGTTGCGCGCCACCTGGTCGTAGTCGACGAAGAACCTCTCGGCCTCGCTGGGATTCAAGTACACGAACCGCACTGTGTTGGCGGGCCGTCGGGGGTCGGCCAGCACCGGTGAATACAACGCGCGGCCAAGGTGATTCATCGCGAGCACGTCGTAGCGCCCATTGCGGATCATCGCCGGCGCACCGGTAATGGCGTCGAGCACCTCCTGCAGCGCCAGACGCACCGTCGCGGGAGTCATGCGGTGCTGACGACCGTTGGGCGCCCCGGACTGGCGCGCCAGATGGAACAGGTGGTCGCGCTCTGCTTCGTTGAGCTGTAAGGCCGACGCCAGGGCGTCGAGCACGCCCTCTGAGGTGCCAGCCAGGCTGCCGCGCTCGATGCGCACGTAGTACTCGACCGAGACTCCAGCGAGTAGCGCTACCTCCTCTCGACGTAGACCCGTGACCCGACGTTTTCCGCCGTAGGCGGGCAGCCCAGCCATCTCAGGCGCGATGCGGGCGCGACGCGACCTCAGAAACTCTCGGATCTCGGTGCGCAGATCAAGCGTGGCAGCCATCCACCCACCGTAGGCCCGCACCGCAAGCGAAGGGAGGTACCGCCAATACCCTGAAGCCTCGGCGTCCGGCAGATCGAACGATCACGCGGTCGTGGCGATCCCCCCGTCGACGGGGACGACGGTGCCCGTTAGGTAAGCACCTGCCCGGCTGGCGAGGAACACGGCGACACCCGCCATGTCGTCGTCCCGGCCGATTCGGCACAGCGGAGCCGACGCCGCGATCGCCTCGCCGAACTCGTCGAGGGTTGCAGCCATCATCGTCGACGGGAACGGTCCAGGCGCGACCGCGTTCACCGTGATGTGCTGCGGGCCTAGCTCCTTGGCGAGCACTCTGGTGAGTTGATGTAGTGCAGCCTTGCTACTGGAGTACGAATAGTTGGGCCGCTGCGGGATGTGTATGGCGGCGATGCTGCCGATGTTGATGATCCGCGCGGGATCGTCGGCGGTCCCAGCGCTGCGAAGTGCAGGCAACAGGGCCTGCACCAGCCAAAACGGCGACTTCAGGTTGATGTCGATGACGGTGTCCCAGGCGGCGTCCGGGAACGTCGCCAACGGCTCGTCCCACATTGCACCCGCATTGTTGACGAGGATGTCGAGACTCCCAGAGTCGGCCGTGACGAGGTCAGCGAGGCGCTCACACTCCTCGTGCCGGGACAGATCAGCGGGGACCGCCCAGACGTCGCCGAATTCGGACAGCTGTTCCTGCGCTCGAGCGCACGCTTCTGCGTTGCGTGAGCTGATGACCACGCGGCTGCCTGCCTGGAGAAGCCCGCGCGCGATCATCATCCCGATGCCCCTGGTACCACCGGTGACGAGGCCGCGCTTACCACTCAGATCGAAAAGTTCTGCATTCGTTGCGAATTGGCTGTTAACCAACTGTCGCCTTTCTCGTTGGTCGGACAAGACCGTCAGTCGATCCCGTCGCGTCTCAAGCTAGGCGGCATTTTGAACGCCAAGGAGATCCCCGTAGTACGGGTACTGTCAGACTCCCCCTCGCGGCGCTGCGGATCGATTGGGCTGGCTTCGTGACCGGCGGGCCATCGCATGGTCGCCGACCCGGAATAAATCCGCACCAGGAGAACTTGGCTCAGAAGTCTCCCCTTCCCTCGGCCCAGGAGCATCCATGACTCGTCCCGTCCGCGTTGCCGTGCAGATCCAGCCCGGCGGCACGCCCGATTACGCCACATGGCGCGAGGCCGTCCTTGCCTCCGACGACCTCGGCGTCGACGTAATCTTCGGCTACGACCACTTCCACCGCCCGGCGATGAAGGCCATCGTCGACGGCAAGCCCGTCATGTTCGATGAGCAACCCGACGTCGCCAACTTCGAGGGCTGGACTGCTCTCGCGTCATGGGGCGAGATCACCTCACATGCCGAGATCGGGCTCCTCGTGACCGGCGTCGGCTACCGCAACGCGGACCTACTCGCTGATATGGCGCGCACCGTCGACCACATCAGCGGTGGCCGCCTCATCCTGGGCCTCGGCGCGGGGTGGTACGAGAAGGATTACACCACTTACGGTTACGACTTCGGCACCTTCGGCTCCCGCTTCGATCTGTTCGACGAGAGCCTGATCCGCATCGAGAACCGGCTCGCCGCACTGATTCCGCCGCCCATACGCAAGCTGCCGATCCTCATCGGTGGCACGGGGCCCAAGCGCTCGCTGCCAGCCGTGGCCAAGCACGCCGACATCTGGCACGCGTTCCAGGACCTCGACGCGTTCCGCAGGTCCAGCGACCGTGTCGACGAGTTGGCAGCGACGTTCGGCCGCAACGGCGCCGATATCGAACGCTCCACGCTGTGGGCGAACGCCGATAGCGCCGACGCCTTCCGCGAGGCAGGCGTGACGCTGTTCCAGACCGAACTCGCCGCCGACAACGGTTACGATCTCACGTCTCTCAAGCAGGTGGTCGCATGGCGGGACAACGGGTGACCCCCGTCATCCAAGCCGCCGCGTGCGCCACCGCGACAGATCCGCGTCGAGCACCGCGGGATCGCGTTCGGGAAACACCTCTCCGGTGATCTCCAGGTGCCGGATGCGGTCGAGCTGAAATCCGCGGATGCCTTCGCGCAGCCGACACCATCCCACGAAGAGCCACGCATCACCTCCGCGCAGCAGTCCCATCGCCTCCACGTCACGGGTGGTGCGGGTCTCGCCGTCCTTGGCGGTGTAGTCCAGCCGTACGATGCGGCGCGCGGCGATCGCCTCGGGAATCAGCGCGATCGCCGCCTCGGACGGCGGCTGGGCGTCGATGACGAACATCGACGCCAACGCCTCATCGACCGGGGCGAGCTGATCCTCGCGGCTGATCGCGAGGACCTTGGCCCGCGCCCGGCGGGCCGCCGCGCCATACGGCGAGGTCTCCACCAGACCAAGCCCCGCGAGCACCGCCAGCGACTCCGGCACCGTGAGATTCAGCGGCGGCAGGGAATGCTCCCGCAGGATCGAGTACCCGCCCGAAACCCCGTAGTCGGCATAGATCGGGACCCCCGCGAGCTGGAGCGACTGGATGTCACGCTCAATCGTGCGCTTCGAGACCTCGAACTCCTCCGAGAGCCGAGCGGCCGACAACGGCCGGCGAGCTCCCCGCAGCTGATCGACCAGCGCGTACAACCGCTCGGCTCTCCTCATGAAGTCGAGTCTCCCCCGGTCTCAGGTGAGGTGCGCGCGCGTCCCGGTCACCGACCACACCTCGCGGATCAGTCCATCTTCCGTGAAGTCGAAGACGTCGATCCCGCCCGCAGCCAGCTCCCCGTCCTGCACGTTCCACAGCATCCGCCCGTGTGCGCCGTCCACGGCCCGAGCGACCTCGCTGAACACCACATCCGGATGCGTCTCGCGATACCGCTCCAGGAACCGAGCGAAACTCTCCGCGCCCAGCACGTCGTCGCCCGGGTTCGACCCGTCGGTCTCGGAGATCAGGAAATGAATCCGGAAATCCTCGCTGCAGATCCGACGCGCGATCTCACTGTCCGTGTTCCACATCTCCAACCACACCGCGAGCGCCGCATCCGCAGCAGCCGAATTCGTTACCACCATGTTCGCAATTTTGTTCATGACGCCAGCGTCAGACACTGCCGCGACAACGGTATGTCGGTGTTCGTGTGCGGAATCATGGCCGCCCTCGCTGACCGATTGGGGATGGTGGCTCGGGGTGGAGTGAGTGGTGTTGGGTGCGATTATGACGACATGGTGATGTGGCGGGACGTTCAAGCGGCAGCGCCGGAGTTTGCGCAACGGGTGGGGGCCCTGTTCGATGCGCACAGGCACAAGACAATTGCCACGCTGCGCGCCGATGGGTCGCCGCGGATCTCTGGAATCGAGACGGTGTTCGACGACGGCGTCCTGGTGTTCGGCTCGATGTCGAATGCGCGCAAGGGTGCGGATCTGCGCCGGGATCCACGGTTCGCATTGCACAGTGCCACGGTCGATCCGGTCGAGGGGTCTGAGGCGGACTGGCCGGGCGAAGCGAAGATCTCTGGACGGGCGATCGTTTCCGGCCCGATCGTCGACGGACCGGACGGCGATTCCTTCCACGCCGACATCGCTGAGGTTGTGCATACACGCCTCAACAGGGAGGCCACGATGCTCGTCGTCGAGTGGTGGACCCCGGTGGACGGGCTGCAAAAGGTCGAGCGCGAGTAGCCGGCCTCGCGGCTTAAGGGTAGTCGCGAAACTCGGCGTACAGGTCGGCCAGAAACGTGGCCAGGTGATTCATCTCGGTGGCGCAATGGTTTACGAGCGCGCGCCCGAGGTGGTTACCCATCTGGTGGCGCGATATAGCAGCGATCACCGGTTTGAGAGCGTTGCGACCGGCGCGCGAGGTGAGTACTCGGGAGACGGCGGGGTTCGACGTAGAAGTGGGTGGCAAGCCCATGATCTCTGGGTGGCCCAGGAAGAACCGGGAACGCATTTCGCTGCCACCATCGGTCGGACGAACCTGATGGACCAGCCATCCGGCGCCGACGGGGAAATTGCTCGTGCCCAACCGGGCGCAGATGTGGGTGACACCCGGTTGTTCGTCGAAGCCAACTCGTGCGGGGTCGAGAAAGCGAATAGCCAGGTGCGACAACGACTGTCCAACGTATTCGTCGACGTAGGACACATTGTCGTGGTAACGCTGTCGATCGCTGAGGCTGCGGTCAGAGCTGCGGTCATCGCCGATCGCTGCGAACTGGTGTGCGCCTGGGTGCCAAAGCTTGTACCGCGCACTATCCCTGCTATGCCACCCAAACCACCAGTCCCACATCTGGGCAGTCACGCCCGGCATGTCGGTTAGGCATGACACCGCTAGCGTGCCGCGTGACGTGCAAGTCCAACCAGTCTCCATGGCGTCATAGCCTGGCCGGCTCAGATGGTCGACGACCTCGTCGACCTCGTAGCCGAACTCGCTGGGTGCACGACCGGCCAATAGTGCGTCAATGGCGTGGCGTTGGATGGGTTCGACCTCCTGGCGAAAGTGGTGCGCGAAAGGGCGATCCAGTTCGTCGTCGCAGTAGCCGAGGTGGCGCGGCTCGTCGCGGTACCGCTGGGGCAACGGACGTCGGTCGGCGGCGGAAATCTGGTAGGTCCTCATTGGGGCGCTCCAATCGGTGCAGTTACTGCCAATGCGGCAAAGATGTGGATCCGTTATGGGTTTCGCGCGCTGCCCTGACACTTTCGCGCCCAACCGCTAGCGCTACAGACGTAGCGTTCGCTAGGCTACACCTGTAGCGCAACGACAGCGAGGAACCGATGAAGGCGCACGGACACACCCTCGGTTTAGCCGCGATCGAGGTGCTGGCGAACCAAGGAAGCCGAGCCTTCACTCACCGCGCCGTCGATCGGCAAGCCGGTCTGCCCGAAGGCACCGCAAGCCGCTACGCCCGGACTCGTGCAGCGCTCCTGGAATTGGCCAGTGATGCGCTCCTGGCCGAGGACCGCCGCGCCATCGCTAGGGCTCTAACGGGCAACGGCGTCGTAACGACTGCTCCACCACAGGGCGCCGATGAACTCGCCGCCCTCTTGGTCCGGGCGACCAAGGCACTGCTGGCAGCACCCGAAAGGTATCGCGCTCGCGTGGAACTACAGTTGGAGTCGGCGCGCACCCCCGTGTTGCACACCCACTATCGTTACGCGCGCGACATCTTCGTCGAACCCCTCGCTGAAATGGTCGCCGCACTCGGACATGCCGATTCGCATCAAACTGCCGACCTGCTTGTAACCACTCTCGACGGAATCCTGTATCGGCAGCTGGTGCTAGGCCAGCCATCCCTCACTGACAGCCGTCTCCACACCGTTTTCGCTTCAGTGCTCCTGACTTTGAACCACGCCGAATGAACCGCGTTTGACTGGCATTTGGCGTCACTCCCTGCGCAACGCGGTGCCGCAGGGTTGTGGTTGGTTTCGGAGCCCGCGAGTCAGGTGGGAGGCAGAGCTCGCCGCCATTCGTTGTGGACGTCCCACCCGTCCACCACCTCCACCAGTGCCAGGATTCCCGTGGGATAAACGAGGGACACCAGCCAGCGGCGCGAGCTGCCTTCACTAACGGAAAACCCCGCATTCAGGAATTGCTTGAGCCACTTGATCTTCAGCTGATCACGCCGGAAGTCAAACGCCGCAACCTCCTCGCCTGCTTGAAGCCGAGACCTGAGATCTGAAATCCCGATGGCCTTCTCGATCCACTTCGAGTACTCGTTAACTGTGCAGCGCAATTTGTCATCGGTGAGTTCGAGCGCGGCTCGCGTTGAGATCGGGTTGAGGCGTTTCTCCACCAAGTAGACCTCGGCGCGTGGTGGTGGAGACAGGGTCATGTCAGTGCTTTGGTTGGTCGTCGACCTTGATGTCGAATTTGACGTTGCCATGACGACGATCTGC